>Ga0187879_10000225_pt1 | contig 39677 bp, 36 predicted proteins | sample June2016WEW_19_1_FD_132423 | JGI IMG/M metagenome (GOLD analysis project Ga0187879, IMG submission 132423) | Peatland microbial communities from SPRUCE experiment site at the Marcell Experimental Forest, Minnesota, USA - June2016WEW_19_10 | ecosystem: Environmental > Terrestrial > Soil >... | reverse complement strand
CCACCGCACTGCCGCATGCAACCGGCCAGGCCAGCAACGCGCTTTCGCCTGCCGGCGCGCGATGAAGGGCTTTAGCGATGACGGTTTCGAGACCGGCGGAAGCACGGTTCAAGGCTAGACCTCAGAGTTCCGAATGCGTTGGGAACGAGATCGATTGTAGCATCCGAAATGCGGTCTCTTTCTGAGTCGCTAGGTCGCAGCCGCCGCGGCCTTGGCGCGCTTTTTAGCGAGCTTGCGCAGGTGCGCCGCCGAATACAGACTTCTCCGGCAACGCGCCGCACCGCATAAACAGGGCGCGTCATCCTCGCCATCGTAGAGGTTGTAATCGTAAGTCAACTCTTCTCCAGCCGCAATATCGCGCAGGGCGATGATCCACATCTTGCCCCGGATCTGATCGGTCTCGCAGTTCGGTTGGCAGGAATGATTGACGAACGCGGCCACACCGAACCCGTCAATTATGCGTTTGCCGCCGTCCAGGCCGAACAGATAAGTGTTCGGAAAGTCGTCGTAGAGATCGTCGGCCTGTTCATAGGTGAGGCACTCGCCCACGTATTCTATGATCAGCGTCCCTTTGCGGATCGGCCGCGTGGTATAGCAACCATAAGAGTGAATGCGAGACTGGCGAAGGATGAGCGTCATAGACCGTCCTTTATCTTTAGCACATGAGGCACCGGAGAATGCAAGTACCAGTGTGTGAGTTGGTGGCTCTCCACTCTTGGTTTGCGGATGTTAGAACTCAGCCAGTCGCTGGGAGATTTTCCTGAGAGCCGAGAACTGACAGCTGAGAGCTAATCTCGAAACCTGCTAATATTCTCACCCGGAGACTCTCACACTATGGCTCAACAGCATCCACCGCGCTTCCTGAAGATTGTCGACGATGCCAGGCAGCGCGTCCGCGAAACTAACGTTGACGAAGTGAAGGCCCGGCTCGATCGCGGCGACAAATTTGTCCTGGTCGACGTGCGGGAAGACCGCGAATTCGACGCCGACCACCTGCCCGGAGCCGTCCACCTGGGCAAGGGCATCATCGAGCGCGATATCGAGGGCAAGTATCCCGACTTGAAAACCGAGCTCGTCCTCTATTGTGGCGGAGGTTTCCGCTCCGCGTTGGCCGCCGATAACCTGCAAAAAATGGGATACACCAACGTCATATCCATGGATGGCGGAATCCGCGATTGGCGTCAAAGGGGCTACCCGCTGGAGAAATGACAGTGGATGCGCCGCGCGCACCTGCCGGGCTTCGTCCCGCTTGGACGGGCAAGGGCGCCCGTCCCCACACGAGCTTGGAGGTTCGGCAGTTTGCATACCGCCCGCTTCTCTGAAAAAATACGGTGATACCGTGGGGTTCCCTGGATGTCTCAAATTGGAAGCTTTGCGCTACTGCTGGCGCTCGGCCTGAGTGCGTATTCTTTCCTGGCAGGCTTTGTGGCCTTGTTCCGTCGGGATGCCGCTTCGGCTCGTCTCGGCGAGACCGCCCGCCGCGCCGGAATCGCAACTTTCGCCGCCGTGCTGCTGGCCGGCATCGTTCTCGTATTGGCCGCCTTCAACGACGACTTTTCGATCGCCTACATCTTCCATCACAGCAACCGCGACTTGCCCGCCGCCTACAAGTTCGCCGTGCTGTGGTCGGGTCAGGAAGGTTCGCTGCTCTTCTGGTCGCTGCTCCTGGCCGGCTACGGATTCGTTCTTCGCCTGCGCTACAAAACCGATCAGCGGCTGTTTGCCTATGCCTCGGTGATCATCGCGTCGGTGCAGGTTTTCTTTCTGCTGATTTTGAATTTTGCTGCCCACCCGTTCGCCATCATGCAGGGCGCGCTCCCCGCCGATGGCACCGGGTTGAACCCTCTCCTGCAATATCCCGAGATGGTCATCCATCCGCCCATGCTGTATCTCGGATACGTCGGCTTCACCGTTCCCTTCGCCTTCGCACTAGGCGCGCTCATCATGAAGTATCCCGGCGATAAATGGATTCACATCACCCGCCGCTGGACCATGGTCACCTGGTGCTTCCTGACCATAGGCGTTTTCCTCGGCGCGCACTGGGCTTACGCTGTCCTCGGATGGGGCGGTTACTGGGGATGGGACCCCGTGGAAAATGCCTCGCTCATGCCCTGGCTCACCGGCACAGCGTTCCTGCATTCCGTCATGATGCAGGAAAAACGCGGCATGTTGAAAGTCTGGAACATGGCGCTCATCTTCGCGACCTTCCTGCTTTCGATGCTCGGAACATTTCTCACGCGCTCAGGAGTGATCAGTTCGGTGCACGCTTTCGCGCAATCCTCGATCGGCACCTGGTTCCTGGTCTTCATCGGATTGACCCTCGCCGTTTGCAGCTTTTTCCTGGTGGCGAACCGATCGTATCTCAAGAGCGAACACAAGCTGGAATCGCTGGTTTCACGCGAATCCAGTTTCCTGTTCAACAATCTTCTCTTACTGGTCGTCTGCTTCACCATCCTGTGGGGCACGTTTTTCCCGATCCTTTCGGAATTCGTGCAAGGACACAAAGTCACGGTGGGGCCGCCGTTTTTCAATCGCGTTGCCATTCCGGTGGCCCTGCTGCTCCTGTTGCTAACCGCCGTCGGACCGCTGCTCGCCTGGCGTAAGACCTCTGTCGAAAGCCTCAAGCGGAATTTCCTGTTCCCAGCGATTGGCTCGCTCGCAGTCGGCGGCATGATGATCTTGTTCGGCATACGTCCCTGGGAGGATCCCTCGTATTTTTATGCCACCATGGCCGCCATTCTTTCGGCGCTCGTGATTTTCACCGTCATTTCCGAGTTTCTCCGCGGAGGCCGCGTCATTGCCGGCAAGAGCGGGCAAAATTTGTTCGCCGCCATGGTTCACCTCTGCCACAGAAACACGCGCCGCTACGGCGGATACATCGTCCACTTCGGCGTCGCCCTGGTCATCATTGGAATCCTCGGCACGCCTTTCAACAAAGAAGTTGAAAAAGAAATGGCCTTCGGCGACAAAATTAACATCGGCCCCTACACTCTGGTCTGTCAGTCCTACACCCAGGACGACAATCCCAATTATGCGAACGAGTGGGCGATCATCAACGTCTTCCGCGGCGGCAAGCAGATTACAACTATGTATCCCGAGCGCCGCTTCTACAAAGCCAGCCAACAGCCGCAGACGCTGCCGCGCATTTACCCCAGCTTCCGCGAAGATTTATTTCTGGTGACGGATGTCTATCTGGTTTATGAAGGCAAGAACGAGACCACCGGCCGTCCCATCATCAAAGCGCACCTAAATCCGCTAGTCCCGTGGATCTGGATCGGCCTGATCATCATGGTCTTCGGCACCATCGTAGCGCTGGTGCCGAATGCCGCCGCCGTGCAGGTGGCGGCGACCGCGCCGGTTCGCACTCCGGCGCAGGTGGGAGCAGGTGACTGAGATGAAATCCTCGACCTTTATCGTAGATTGTCATCCTGAGCGAAGCGAAGGACCTGCTTTTTGCCGCAAGAGGAGAAACTCTCTGCATCGCTGGCTGCAGGCCGCCACTCTCGCCGTTGCGGTAGTGGTGTTCATGGGCGCCGACGACGACAGCGCGCGTTTCAAAGACCTCGGCCATCGCATGATGTGCACCTGCGGATGCGGCCAGATTTTGCTCGAATGCAATCACGTAGGCTGCCAGTCGTCCGACAAGATGCGCGACGAACTGCAAGCCGCGCTCGACAAGGGCGGCAGTAATAACGACGACCTGATCCTGCAAGGCTTCGTGCAGGAATACGGACCGACCGTAATCGCCGCGCCCACCACCACGGGATTCAATCGCGTGGCCTGGATCATGCCCTTCTTAGTCCTAGCACTCGGCATAGCCTTCGCGGTTCATATCGTGCGCTCGTGGAAGAATCGGCCCGAACCGGCCCTGGCCGATGGCATAGTCATCCCGCGCGGCAGCGAACTCGACGAGTTCCGCCGCAAAGCAAGAAGAGAGACCGACCTATGATGAAAAAGTATGGCGCGGACACTCCTGTCCGCGAAAAGCCGCGATCGAATAACTATGCTGGGGGAAAGGAGCCAGCCCGATGACTATTTTCGTCTGCGCCGTCTTCACCCTAGCCTGTCTCTACTACGTTTTCTTCTTTCCCGGCGAAGTCTACGCCGGAGAAGAAAAGACGCGGCTCAGCTATCTGCGCGAGCGCAAAGAAGCGGTCTACGAAAACCTGCGCGACCTGAATTTCGAATACAAAGCCGGCAAAGTCCCTGACACGGATTATCAATCCATGCGCACCTCACTCGAAGAAGAAGCAGCCGCGCTCATGGCGGAGATCGCGCGACTGGAGCAGGCTGCGGGACAGGTAGTGTAAGTTTTCTGCTGATTTCCTTCGGCGCGGGTTAAAATAAAACTTCCATGAGCCTAAACACCATCAAAGAGATTGAACGCGCCATCGGAGCGCTCGCGCCGCACGAAATCGAGGAATTGTACGCGTGGCTGGAGCAAAACTGCCCTCCGCCGATCGACACTCGCGTCCAATCCGATCTTGCCGCCGGGCGCCTCGACACCGCCATCCAGCGCGCCTTGGACGACGAAAAGAACGGCCGCACGCAGCCGCTCTAGCACCCAATGCAGCATCGCGCCACCTCCGATTTTTGGCGGCAATACGATGACCTCCCGCAAGAAGTGCGCGCCCGCGCCGACAAACAGTTTTCATTGCTGAAAGCAAATTCGCAGCATCCTTCATTACAATTCAAGAAAGTGGGGGAGCGCCACGGCCGGGAAATATGGTCCGCCCGCGTAACATTGAACCATCGCGCGCTTGCCATCAAACGGGCCGATGGATATTTGTGGTTCTGGATTGGCGACCACAAGGCCTATGAAGCACTGATTTCTTAGCGCTACTGCGTCTCGCAAAGGGATCTGCGGCAGCAAGGAGTTCTTTTGACCAAACTCGCAAAGTCCGCCCTTCTACTCATCATCCTCTCGCTAACCCTAGCCTCGGCCGCCGCCCAGACCCTGACCGGCACCGTAACCAACGGCACCACCAACAAGCCCGCCGCAGGCGATGAAGTCATTCTCATCAACCTCGCCAACGGCATGGACGTGGCCGGCAGCACCAAGGCCGACAGCAACGGAAAATTCAGCTTCAAGCTAACGGGCGGCCCCGGGCCTCACCTCATCCGTGCCATCCATCAGGGAGTCACCTATCATCGAATGGCCCCTCCCGGCGTCAACACAGCCGACGTGAACGTCTACGACGTTGCGACCAAAGTCGCCGAACTCGGCGTCACCGCCGACGTCATCCGCTTCCAGGCCGACAGCGGATCGATGCAAGGCGTGCGTCTGTTCGTCGTCAATAACACGTCCTCTCCCGCAAAAACGCAGATGAACGATCACAACTTCGAGTTCTATCTGCCCGCTGGCGCGAAGGTTGAACAAGTACAAGCCCGCTCCCCTAACGGCCAGCCGATCAGCGCCGAAGCCTCGCCCCAAGCCGAGAAAAATCGCTACGCAATCAACTTCCCGCTTCGTCCCGGAGAAACACAGTTCCAGGTGGAATTCACTCTCCCCTACACCGGCGAGATCAAGATCGATCCCAAGCCGCTCTATCCCGCCGCGCACCTGGTCATCGTTCTTCCCAAGACCATGCAGTTCACGGCTGCGAATCCGCCCAGCTATCAGTCCATGCAGGATCCCACCCAGGGCGACAGCCAGGTAGAAGTAGCGCAGCAGACCAAGCCCGGCCAGCCGCTCGGCTTCACGCTGCGCGGCATTGGAGTCATCACCGAGCCGCCCGGCGAGACCGCCTCGGGAGCCGCCCAACAGCAGGATCAGCAGCCACCTCAAGGACGCGATAATCGTTCTGGTGCTAATGCTAATGCTAACGACAATCGTCCCGGCGGAGGACTCGGCGTGCCCATAGACGCGCCCGACGCTCTACAGCAATATCGCTGGCCGATCCTCGGCGGATTCGCCGTGCTGCTCGCCATCGGCGGATGGGTGGTTACGAAACGGCAGCCCGCAACTTCACTGGCGACATCCCCCGCAAAACTGGGATCGGCGCCAAGCGACCACCGCGCAGCCGTCCATCCAACCCCGCCAATCACGACGCCCGCGACAGCCGCAGCCAGCACGCCAGCCGCAAAATCGTCGATGCTTCTGGAGGCGCTGAAAGAAGAAATGTTTCAGCTCGAAGTAGAAAAAAAACAAGGCAAAATCACGCCCGAGGATTACGAAAAAGCCAAAGCCGCCTTAGACCAAACGCTGGAAAGAGCACTGAAGCGGCAGGCTAGCGGATAAGGTCGTGGAGAGACATGCGCCCGCGCAGCCGGCTTTTCTGAGAACTGAGAACCGGGAACTGAGAACCAGCCCCGTGAGCCCATCCGCCGCCTCCAACATCTAATACAATCGAGCCCCGTAAGAACCCGAGGCAATTATCATGAGCAACATATTCAAAACCACTCTTCTGCTCACCGTCATGACGCTGCTGCTCATGCTGGCCGGCCGCGCTTTCGGAGGCCAGAACGGCATGCTGATGGCGCTAGCCTTCGCCGCCGTCATGAATTTCGTCGCCTACTTTTTTTCCGACAAAATCGCGCTCGCCACTTATCGCGCCCAGCCCGTCAGCCGCGAAGACTTGCCGCGCGTCTACAACATCGTCGAGCGCCTGGCGCAAAAAGTTGGCCTGCCGATGCCCAAGGTCTATCTCATCCCGACCGATTCGCCCAACGCCTTCGCCACCGGACGCAATCCGAATCACGCGTCAGTAGCCGTAACCCAGGGCATCCTCGGACTGCTCAACGATGAAGAACTCGAAGGCGTACTGGCCCATGAACTCGGCCACGTGCGCAACCGCGACATCCTGATCAGCTCGATCGCAGCCACTTTGGCCGGAGCCATCACCTGGTTAGCGTCGATCGCCAAGTGGGGAATGATCTTTGGCGGCATGCGAGGCGAACGCGACGATCGCGGCGGCGGAGGCGGCATCGCGGCCATCGCTATGATTTTCCTGGCCCCATTCGCAGCCATGCTGATCCAACTCGCCGTCTCGCGCTCCCGCGAATACGGAGCCGACGACACCGGCGCTCACTGGACCGGCAATCCCTACGCCCTGGCCAGCGCTCTCGCCAAAATCGATGCTTATTCGAAACAGCGCCCGCTGTTAGCGAGCCCATCGACCGCGCATCTTTTCATCATTGCGCCGTTCTTAGGTGGGATGAGTTTTGGCAGCCTGTTCTCGACTCATCCGCCAACCGCAAAGAGAATCGAGCGCTTGACGGGACGACCAGCGGAATTCTTTCAGTAAGTTCTCAGTTCCCGGTTCTCAGTTCTCAGTAAAACCAGCACGGCCTATGCCGCTCGGCTCTTGATTGAGGCAATGAGTCCGTTCAGGACTCTGCCGAGTTCATCGGCGGCCGCGAGCAGTGCTTCCGCCTTCGCTGATGGTAGGTACTTCAGGTCTTTCGCAATAAGAAGCTGAGTCTCAATCTCAGTCAGAGATCCGCGTGCCTGACTCAGGAAATGGTGGAACTCTTTTTGCGAAAAACGAGCCTGCCCTTCTGCAATATTGCTTGGCACCGAAACCGCCGCTCGCCGCAATTGATTGGTGAGTCCGTAACGTTCCTCGCTCGGAAATCGCTGAGTTACCTCATAGATTTGGGAAACGAACTTCATAGCCTTCTGCCAAGCGATCAGATCGCGATAAGAGCGCCCCATGATCCCTCCAGTCCAGATTGTGGGAGAGCGAGCGACGGAGCGCTGTGACCAGCAACCACGCAGGATGTTCGGTTTCACTGAGAACTGAGAACCGGGAACTGAGAACTTCTCGATGACATTCGTAACCGCCAGCAGCGCGACCGACATAGTAAAATCCCAACAATGGCTCCCGAAACTCTGGTGGCAACCTCCCGCCGCGCCGCGGAACTCGAAAACAGCCTGCGTCGCGTGATCCGCGGAAAAGACGACGTCCTCCGCCTCGCCTTGGTTTCTATCTTCGCCAAAGGCCACTTGCTGATCGAAGGCGTCCCCGGAGTCGGCAAGACCACGCTAGGCCAGGCGCTGGCCCGCGCCATCGACTGCACCTTTCAGCGCATCCAGTTCACGAGCGACATGCTGCCCTCGGATGTGCTCGGTATTTCGATCTACTCCGCCATCGAACAGAAGTTCGAATTCAAGCGCGGACCAGTTTTCGCCAATGTCCTCTTAGCCGACGAGATCAACCGCACCACGCCAAAGACGCAATCCGCCCTGCTCGAAGCCATGAACGAGGGCCAAGTCACGATTGACGCACATTCCTATTTGCTCCCGCAACCGTTCCTCGTTCTGGCCACGCAGAATCCCATCGAGCACCACGGCACTTATCCCTTGCCCGAGTCGCAACTCGATCGATTCCTGATGCGGGTTCGCATGGGATACCCCGAAGGCAACGCCGAGCGCGAGATTTTGCGAGCCGAGGCCGGAGTCGCCCAACTCGAAAACCTCCGCCCCGTGCTCAACGCCGCCGACGTAGTAGAAATCCAGCAAGCCGTGGCTCGAGTCCACGTAGACGAATCTCTAATCACGTACCTGCTGAACATAGTCGCCAGGACCCGCGAGTCCGAATATCTTTCTCTAGGAGTATCTCCCCGAGGCTCGCAGATGCTCTACCGCGCCGCGCAAGCCATGGCCTTCCTCGAAGGCCGCGATTACTGCACTCCCGAAGATTTCAAGCCGCTGGTCGTCTCCGTCTTCGCCCATCGCGTAGTAGTAAGTTCGCTCTACGCTTCCACTCTGAAAAAGTCAGAGCAAGCCGAACAAGTCCTGCGCGAAATCGTCGAAAGCGTGCCGGTACCGGTGTAGTTTTTGTTTGTGGGTGTGTGGGGACGGGCGTCCCGGCGAGCCTGCCCTGAGCGAAGCCGAAGGGTCCAAGCCGAGCAAAGCTCGGCCCTACCGCAGCCGCATCAAGGAATCAGTTTCCAGAGCTATCCGCAAGATTCAGCCCCGCGAAGGCTCCGTCTAGAATTCAGAGCTTACCGCCCGTACTCGTAGGAGTGAAGTGCAAGCTGTACGAATACACGAGCAGATTCACGGGCACCGAATAGTCGACCGCGATGTACCAAGCCATATATTCCCCCGTTCCGCTATGCCGCACCGTCACCTGCTTGGGATCGAGCCGGATATCATGCTTCGCAGCTTTGCGAATGACGATGTTGCGGAGTTCTTCGTCTGAGTTTGGCGGCGTCACTCCAGTGCGCCAGCCAAGCTGTGCTGCTGAATCCCGCAGCTCATCTTGAAACACTATGTTGGTGATTTCGGGCTCAAGAATTTGCCAGCCCGCCATGACCACCGCTAAGACTATGGCGATCCCGAAGAGATATTTCATCGGAATCTCCTCCGCCGCGTCTACTCGCCCGAAGCCACCGCCGGCGGTTGCAAACTGGAAAGCCGCGAGATCGTCGCCACCATCATTCCCGAGAGGAACTGCATAGTAGCTACATCGTTGTTGTCAAACGCGTGCGGCGTCGACGACAGCACTTCGAAAACTCCGAGCGTCCGCCGGAAATGCCGCAGCGGAGCGACCAGAATCGAGCGCACGCCCATCCGCCTGCAACTCGCCCAATCTACCCGCGGGTTCGACTCCGCGTCGTTGCACAGCAGCACTTCGCCCGTCCGCACGCATTCCGCCGAGAGCCCACTATCGGTTTGCAGGCGGACCCCTATATCTGGAGCGGTACGCCCTGTCCGCGCCCGGCAAACAATTTCGTTGCCCCGGCGCAGCGCAATAGCAGCTCCGGTGGCACCGGTTAAAGTCTGCGCCTTTTCCGCAATGATGCTGATGCCCGGTTCAAGATCAATTTCTCCGGCATTGATCAGAGGGTGTGGCGCGGAAACTGATCCATGATGTCGAGGCCGCATCCGATGGCGCGTAGAGAAAGTTGCCGCTGCGGCCAGTTCGATCGAATGCTCGCCTGACTGATGCGCGCCTGCCTGACGTCCGCCGACTCGGTATTCGTCTTGAATCTCGTCGCCCTCCGCAACTTGCGGAACGGTGTAGAGCAGGGATCGCACCAGCCGGTCCAGTTCCGCGTCCGCGATTAGATGTGCCGTCTGCTGCCCGCGAAGCGATCCGCCCAGCACGCGCGAAAGACTCAGCACCGCTCCGCTGCCGCAAGCCAGGCACCGCGGCGTGTTGTTTTGGCTGAGCAATTCACATTGCACGCAAAACACTGCCGACTGTAAGGAAATGAAATTCACATCGGTGGCCTTCAGCGAACGCTGCATTTTAGATGATTCCCTCCGGACAATGACAATGAGGAAGGATGAGGGTAAATATTTACGCGCACAGCAGTAAGTGACCGCGCTGGTTCGGCCTGTGGATAACTCGGAAGGGGCAGGTTTCAAAGTTTCAGAGGTTCAAGGTTGCAAAGACAAAGACGACGAGAGCGTCTGCGATCTAGAATCCTTGAAACTTTGAAACCTTGAAACCTGGCTTCTCCTATAATCTCGCTTATGTCATTTCTCCGGTTCCTCATGCTGTTGTCGCTCGTCGTCTGGCTCGGCGGCTTGATCTTTCTCGCGTTCGTCGAAGCCCCCACTGCCTTTTCGCCGGGACTCCTTCCCACTCGCCACATGGCAGGATCGATCGTAGGACGCTCGCTCGATTTACTGCATTACATGGCCATCGTCTGCGGAATTGTTTTCCTGATCGCGTCGATGCTCTATAGCCGGATGGCCACGGGGAATGCGCGACCGCTGGCGGCGCGGCACCTTCTGATCGTGCTGATGTTGCTGCTGACCGTGATCTCGCAGTTTGCTGTTTCCCCGAAGATGCACGCCATTCGCGCCGAGGTTGGAGTGATCGATAACGTGCCCCTGGATAATCCGCTGCGCAGGGAATTCGACCGCCTGCACGTGTGGTCGGAAAAGTTCGAGGAGGCGGTGCTCCTGCTGGGCTTAGTGGCGTTGTACGCAACCGCACAAGCGTTCCAGTGAGTAGACAATGCGACAGTCACTGCCTCGCTCGCTCTGCCTTCGGCGCAGCCGGCGCTTTCAGCGCGTCATCAAGGTACGCCAGATATTCGGCAATCAGCCGATAGCTGTCGTAGTAATCGTTCATCTTGATCGCCGCCATCTTGTCGAACGGCGAATGCAGAATCGACCAAGTCTGTTGTGTAACCGAGTGCAGCGTGATGCGCGGGATCCGGTCGTGTGCGAACGATTCGGAATCGGCGCTGGCACGGGCGGCGAAGCTCTCTACATTCACCGTGGCCAGCGGCAGGTGGCCAGACGTCGCAGTCGCGATCAGATCGTCAAGGAGCGCCCTGTCGGCGTGCGAAGCCCACACCTTGGTCGGACCGAGGCCCAAACTATCGAAGTTCACCATGCCTTCGATGTGCCCGCGCTGCTCGCTACTGAGATGGTCCACATAATACCGCGACCCGACCAGCCCCTTTTCCTCGCCAGAAAATCCAATAAAAATCAGCGTGTGATGACGCGGCTGCGCGCTCAGGCTGTACAGCAGCGCAGGCAGCAAAACCGCGCCCGTCCAGTTGTCGACCACGCCGTCGCCGTAGCTGTCGACTTTGTCGGTATGCGCGCCGACCACGATCACTTGCTGCGTTTCGCCGGGCAGCACGCAAATGACGTTCGGCGGGAGCTTGCGGTCGAGCGCTTGCTCGGAAAGTTCGGCATCCTTGCACCCCGATTCGGCAAACCACTTTCGGATCAGCGCCTCGCGTTTGCCGTTCTTGTCGGAAAACGACTTCAGATGGGCTTCGATCACGTCGCGCGCCTGCAAGCGAAATTGGATTTGCGCCCGAGTCTGAGATGAAGTCTGAGATGAAGTCTGAGCCGAAGCCCAGACCGCACAACTGATGCAAGCGATCGCCACCGCAGCAAAACAGCGGAGCGGGACACGAAGCGATTGGCTGCGAACACTTATTTCTTCGGAGTGCATTCCGCCGAGCGTACCACGCCCGGCCCGCGTGAAACACGCGTATGCGTATTCGGCACGATGATTTATTCTTTTGATTGCACTGAGAACTGAGAACCGGGAACTGAGAACTCACAATGAAATCTGGCATCATCGGCCTGCCGCAAGTTGGCAAGACATCTCTATTTCGCATTCTGACAAAAGTTAATCTTTCCGAGCACGCGCTGTCGAACCCGCGCGAAGCGCACATCGGAGTAGCCAAAGTTCCCGACGAGCGCTTAGACAAACTGGCTGCGCTCTACAACCCGAAGAAGCTGACGCACGCCTCCGTCGAGTACGTGGACGTAGGCGCCATCGGCCAGGACGCGCTGAAAGAGACCGCCTACATCGGCCATCTCCGCCAGGTGGACGCGCTCATTCACGTTCTCCGGGCATTTGAAAGCGATGAGATTCCGCACGTCGGCCCCATCGATCCCCTGCGCGACATCAAGAACGTCGAATTCGATCTCATGGTCAGCGATCTGGGCCAGATCGAAAAGCGGCTGGAGCGCCTCGAAAAAGATCTGAAGAAGATGAAGACACCGGAACTGGAAAAAGAAAACGAGCTCCTCATCAAAGCCAAAGCCTTTCTGGAAACCGAAAAGCCCCTGCGTGAAATGGAAATGACGCCCGGAGACAAGAAGCGCATAAGGGGCTTCATGTTTCTAAGCGAGAAGCCCATGCTCTATGTCCTCAATATCGGCGAGAGTACCGAACTCGGCAAAGATCTGGAAGCAGCGGTTGCCAAATACAACTTGAGCGAAGTAGCCGCGCGTCCGAATGCCGGAGCCAGCGCCATCTGCGGCAAAGTGGAAGCCGAACTGGCGGAGATGACCGACGAAGACGCGGCGGAATTTCTGGGCAGCTACGGACTGACCGAAAGCGGCCTCTCGCGCCTGATCCGCAAGAGCTATCACCTGTTGGGCCTGATTTCGTTCTTCACCGCCGGCGAAGATGAATGCCGAGCCTGGACGATCCCGTTGAATACGCGAGCCCAAAACGGAGCCGGAGCGATTCACTCCGATCTCGAGAAGCACTTCATCCGCGCCGAAACGATTCGCTGGGATCAGCTGCTGGAAGCGGGCTCCGAGGCCAATGCGCGAGCCAAAGGGACTCTGCGATTGGAAGGCAAGGACTACATTGTGCAGGATGGGGATGTGATGCACATACGACACAGTGGGTAACGAGGGATGCCATGGCCGCCGATTACCAGCAAATAGCGCAGAACATCAGGGAGTTCTACAGTTTTTCCGGCAAAAAAGTTCTAGCCGTTGGAGCCGGGAACGGGCCACTAACCGATCTCGTTCTCGAATCCAGGAAGCTGATTGTGATTGACAAAGACCCCGCCGCGATTCGCTTTTGGGAGGCAAAGGCGGCCGCCGAGGGGTTGCAAGATCGAGTAGAGATTGTTCAAGCGGACTTCTGTGAAACTTCGCCACATGGGGATGTCGTGTACTTCGAGGTTTGTCTGCACGAAATGAATGATCCCAGGCAGGCCCTGCGACACGCGTTGACGCTGGCTCCCGAAGTGCTGATCTTCGATCATCTGCCGGATTCAGGATGGGCCTTCCATGCCGCTGAAGAGGATAAAGTCCGGCACAGCACCGATGCGCAGGCGGACTTCGCCCGTACGCGACATCAAGAATTTCGCACCGAGCAGCGTTTCTCGGAGTATCAGCAGCTTGTTGAAAAAGTGTCTTGCCAAGGCAAAGTGGCGTTGGAACGTGCCGAGCGATATCGCGGCGCAGCCGACATCGCCATTCCGATGACCTACAGCTTGACTTTGTTGGATAGCGAGGCCAGCTTGAGCGCGATTGGATCAGTGGACGTGAAAAACGCGATCCAGCAAAAACATGCAAGCCGCTCCAACAAAGACTAGAAGCGCCATCTTCACCCCTGGCTCTTTATTAACTTCTGGAATCAGATCCGAAGCCGCCACATAAATCGTAACCCCCGCCGACAAGGGTAGACCGAAGCTGACCTCGTAGCGAAACACCGCCATCGTCATCACTCCGGCCACGGTTGCTACGCCGAGCGCGACGGACGCTCCCCAGGCGAACGCGCGGCTCCGGCCGCTGGCCAGCATCACCGACGAAATGGTGAATCCTTCTGGAATCTTGTGCAGAAAAACCGCTATGAAGATGATCCAACCGAGCGCCGGAGAAACAAGAAATCCCGAGGCGATCGCGATCCCATCGAAAAATGTATGAATCAGCAACCCGATCAGGACCGAGTATCCCTTATGAGCATGGACGAACTCGTCAGCGTGAGTTTCTTCTCCGAAGTGGAAATGCGGAGTCACCGTGTGCTCGAAAAAGTGGACGAGCAGGTATCCGCCAAGGATAAGAAATCCGGCATACGGGCCGCGAAGCTTGATGCTCTCCGGCACCATTTCGACCAGCGCCGTCGCCAGCATGAAACCCGCCCCGAGCGCGACGAAGTAGCGCAGGTAGGAGCGCTCCCAATTCCTTTGGACGATAATGGCGCCGCCGAACACATTCGCGCCCGCCGCCGTCAGCCCCAGCAGCAAACTGGTCAGAATGGGAGACATTCGTAGAAGACTAGCAGGAAGTAATAACCGTGGGGGATTCCTAAGTCCAGATGCCCCAGCTTCACTTCGACGTCGTTGCTTCGGCCGTTGCTTCGGCCGCTGCTTCGGACGACGATCGGGGCGTGGGCTCGTCCTCGCACGCGGACGAATCCTTCGTCACAATCTCGTAACCCTCAGGCGGCTGGAATGTCGTCGGATCCGGGTCGCTTTGGCTGAGAGATGTCAACTCCCTGGTCGTCTTGCCTGACCGGGGATCGTCTCTGATTTCGCGTACCAATACGCCATTCAATCCAACCGTAAGGGCCGTCCACATCTCCGAGGTGCTGACCAGGGGCGCATCGTTTCCCGCCGCGCCTGCAGGAATCGTCGTGGTGTACCGGCGTCCACGCGCTTCAACCCCTTGGATCGACTCCGTTCCCAGATTTTCCGATGTCATCTTCGACTTCGAGCCACTGATCACCGAGACGTCGTCCCTCATGATTCTCGAGCAAGTATGTTCCGCCTCTGGGGTGGACATCTTAAATACGTGCGCGATCTTCCCCGGAGAGTGCCAAGTAGTTTGGGTCCGGGTCACAGGATCGTAGACCATGACATGGGTTTGCGGCGCCCGGTCTCCCGACGTGATTGTGGTTGCCGTCATCCGCCGGCCCTGCGAGTCCAACGCTTTTACTTCCGTGGACTCTCGGGTGATGGTGGTCCCATCGGCTAGCGCTTGCACATGCGTGATCTTATACTCTGCCGTGTACGGCGTTTTGGCGGCCCGCACCTTTGTTTCCGTGGTTCCCGACGTTACAGGCGTGTGGCTTCTCACAACTTGGCCAGAAACTGGCAACGCCAATCCCGCGACCGCAATCAACGTGATGGCTCTGTCGATGATACTTTCTCGGATATGATCTCGCATTTCACCAACTCCTAATGAAGCCGACGAAGCAACAGTCTGACATCAGCCCAGCAACAAAGCAACCGCAAGCACAAGGCAGAACTGCTGATACGGAAAATGGAAAGCATGGCCAGCTATAATCCGCTGTAACTGAAAGCTGACACCTGACAGCTGACAGCCGCTTTTTATGCGCTTCGAACTTTTCATCGCAACCCGCTATCTTCGCGCCAAACGCCGCCAGGTTGAGGCGTTTTGCGGGCGTGAGCGAAGCGGGAGCCCGCAGCCGAAATCCCGAGCGCAGCGAGGGACCCCTGAATGAGATTCGAGCTCTTCATCGCAACCCGTTACCTTCGCGCCAAACGCCGCCAGGCGTTCATCGGCGTCATCACGGGCATCTCCATCCTGGGAGTAGCCGCGGGCGTGGCCTCGCTGATCATAGCGCTAGCCATCAATAACGGTTTTCGGCAGGATTTGCAGGCGCGGCTGCTCGGTTCGACCGCGCACATCAGCCTGCTGCGGGTGCAAAGTGACGGCATCAGCGATTGGCGTCCCCTGCTCGAAAAGCTATCGAAGCAGCCGCATGTAGTGGCGGCCGCTCCGGCGATCTACGAGCAGGTACTGATTTCGCGCGGCCCCCGGGCCCGCGGAGCCGTGCTCAAAGGGATGCTGCCGCAGTATGAGCGGAAGGTCAGCGATCTGCTGAAAACGGTAACCCTAGGATCAGCGTCAGCACTCGATGAAGCTCGTGTGGTGCCGGGTCTCAGACCCGGCTTAGACGGGGAGGAGCCCCGTCACCACACAGACACTTCACACGCCGAATCTCCCGACGATTTGAATGGCGTCCAGCAGCGCGTCGCCGCCATGCCTCCCATCATTCTCGGCAAAGACATGGCCGACGAAATCGGAGCCACTCTCAACTCTGTCGTCCTGGTCACTTCTCCACAGGGCGAGCTCACGCCCTTCGGCATGGTGCCGAAGTACATTCGTTTCCATGTCACGGGAATCTTCAACTCCGGCTTCTACGACTACGACTCTTCCTGGGCCTTCATCCGGCTCTCGGACGCGCAACAGTTGTTTGGCCTGGGAGACGTGATTTCAGTCATCCAATTCAAGATTGACGATATCTACCTGGCGGGCGACGTGTCTCGCTCCCTCGAACAGGCCGCCGATCTTTCTTCGGCAAGCCAAGCCTCAGGAAGCCACGGCTTTATGGCCACCAGTTGGATGGAACAGAACAGGCCTCTATTCCGCGCGCTGCGCCTGGAGCGCGTAGTGACGTTCATCACCATCGGCCTGATCGTGTTCGTGGCCGCATTGAATATCTTAATCTCGCTGATCATGATGGTCATGGAGAAAACGAAAGATATTGCGGTGCTCATGTCGCTCGGCACGAAGAAGGCGCAAATCCGGCGCGTATTCATAGCCCAGGGCGTGCTGATTGGCGTGATTGGAACGGCGATCGGCCTCGTGCTCGGCTACACCATCTCATGGGCCGGTGGACACTACCACTTTATTTCGCTCTCGCCCGAGGTCTATTCGATTGACTACGTACCGTTCGCACCGCGGCTAATGGATGGCGTGATCGTCGCCCTGGTTTCGGTCGGGATCTCGTTCGTGGCAACGATTTACCCGTCGTGGTCGGCAGCGCGAATCCTGCCTGCAGAGGCGTTAAGGTATGAATAGAAGTCCGCTCCCGGTTTGTACTGACTTTTTCGGGCGGTTGCGTTAAGGTTTGCCCAGCCGAAAGGAATGCCTTGGCCACCATCGGCACATCATGGAAAGCGTCTGTGCGGCCCCGACTGCGTCGGCTTCTGCAAACCCAACAGAGGCTCGTCTTTGTGGCCGTAGTGACCTACGCGGTGCTCACGGCCCTGAAGGCGCACACTTCCTTTGCCCTGATGATGTGCATAGTCCTTGGGGTCGGCAACATCTTGTCTCCTGTGATGGTTGCCTGCCATCCTATTTATGAGAACCGCCCGTTCCCCTGGAACTGGATCCTTTTCCTGCCGATTCAGGCTGCTGCTGGCGTGGCTTTTGCCTTCGCTGCCCTGGCTTTGGTGTTCTGGATGCACGTGGACCGTTCCCCATTCTGGGTTCAGTTTCGCGCAAACTTTCCCATAGTTATGGTGGTGGTGATGGCCACCGGCATTGTTACATTCTCAGTCGGCCAGGTTCAGCGGCGGCTGCAGGAAAAAACCGAGCAACTGCAAAAGCAAGTGGAGAAGGGCAACGTCCGACTTCAGGTCCAGGAGCAGGAACTGGACCGCGCTCGCGAGATTCAACGTGCTCTCCTGCCCAAAACGCTGCCGCAACTTCCCGGCGTACAAGTAGCGGGCGCGTGGCAGCCGGCCAGGATCGTCGGCGGAGATTACTTCGATGTCATTCGCCTCGACAGCAAGCGCCTGGGAGTGTGTATCGGGGACGTGGCTGGGAAGGGAATTTCTGCGGCGCTGCTGATGGCCAATCTGCAAGCGTCATTTCGTGCCTTGGCTACGGCGGACGCTTCTCCATCGGCTGTTTGCGCGAAGCTGAACGCATTTCTGTGCGGCAATCTCGCCCTCGGCAAGTTCATTACCCTGTTTTACGGCATTCTGGACGCCGAGGGGCGCACTCTGACCTACGAGAGTGCAGGGCATTGTCCCGCGCTTCTGCTGAAGCAATCCGGGCACGTCGAATCCCTGCGCGGAGAAGGCGCTGTACTCGGCGTTCTGCCCGATTGGATCTACCGCGATTCGATCGTGTCCTTAGCGGCCGGGGACCTGCTTCTGCTTTACACTGACGGTGTCACCGAGGCCGAGAACCGTGCAGGTGAAGAGTTCGGCGAGGCGCGGCTCGTACAATCGGCCCGCCTCGCCGACGGCTCGGCGGAGAACACGAAGCGCAAGATCATGGAAGAGGTATCGGGCTTTTGCGAGGCGAACTTCGCCGATGATGCAACTTTGGTAGTCATAACTCTGGAGTAGGCGCCACACTCCAAATAAAATCGCCCTTGTCTCGCATAACCCGAATTGATCCAGGTTTCAAAACAGTTCTCAGTTCCCAGTTCTCAGAACAATCGGTCGACCGTGGTTCGCTGAGAACTGAGAACCGAGAACTGGGAACTGAGCCTGTCTCCCGCACCCCTGTGACCACGGTCACATTGCAATTGTTTTCCGTAGGTATACAGTCTTTCGCATAGCCTGTTTCCGAAAATGGAATCGCCGGAACGGGCTGTCGCTCCTCATGCTCCGATGGATCATGGTCTGATGGATCATGGTCTAATGGATCGTGCTCTAATGGATCAGCGACCGTTTTCTCCGCGCTACAGCGCGAAGCGGCCAGCTGCCATGGTACTTAGGAGGGCGAGTTTGCATCCAATAGCTCAAGATCCTCTGCTCAGGGTCGAAGGGTTAAGTAAGAGGTTTCGCTCAGGCGAAGCGGAGCTCGTGCTCTTTGAGAATCTGTCCTTTCAAGTCAGCAAAGGAACGATGCTGGCCATCGTGGGGCAATCGGGTGCGGGAAAGAGTACCTTGTTGCACATCCTCGCGGCGCTTGATCGTCCTTCCGCCGGTGCCGTATACTGCGCCCACTCGCACGTGAATGCGCTTTCTGAAGATGACGCCGCCGAGTTCCGTAACCGCAAGATCGGCTACGTCTGGCAATTCCATTACCTGCTACCGGAATTCACCGCTTTGGAAAATGTAGCCATGCCTCTGCTGACACGCGGCCAAGCGCTGTCTTCAGCCGAACAGGAGGCTTCCAGGTGGTTGCGCGAAGTGGGTTTGGAGTCGCGCGGGCATCATCGTTCGGGAGAGCTTTCGGGCGGCGAGCAGCAACGCCTGGCGTTGGCGCGGGCGCTCATCACGCAGCCGCAAGTGCTGCTGGCCGACGAGCCTACTGGCGATCTCGATGGACGCACCGGGGAGTTGGTTTTTGAATTGGTTGCCCGATTGCATCGCGAGCACCAGTTGACTTCTTTAATCGCCACGCACAATCTGGCGTTTGCACGTCGGTGCCATAGGGTTTTACGGTTGGATCAGGGCAAAATACAGGAAGTCGCGCCCGAATCGCTTCCGGCGTAACGAAAGGCAGAACAGATACACGATTATAGAGTGGAAGTTGAGGAATCGTACTATCCGAAAGTAAGGCTGTACACGTTACTAGAAGGCGAATATCGCTTGGGTCATTAGGCGATGTGAATGCATAATGAAGTAGGGTCATGGGTTTGGCGGAGGGTGTGGGCGTTCCGCAGGAACTCGGGGGGAATTAGTATATGTTTGAACGCTACACGGAGAAAGCCAGGCGCGTTATCTTCTTTGCGCGGTACGAGGCCAGCCAGTTCGGCTCTCCTTATATCGAGACCGAACACCTGCTCCTCGGACTGCTCCGCGAAGACAAGGCCCTGACGAATCGTTTCTTGCGCTCGCATGCGTCGGTGGAATCGATCCGGAAACAGATTGAGGGTCACACTACCATCCGGGAAAAGGTTTCCACTTCGGTTGATCTCCCCCTGAGCAACGAATGCAAGCGCGTACTGGCGTACGCCTCGGAAGAGGCGGAGCGGCTTTCGCACAAACATATTGGAACCGAGCACCTGCTGCTGGGATTGTTGCGTGAAGAGAAGTGTTTTGCCGCAGAAATTCTGCACGAGCGCGGATTACGGCTTTCGACGATCCGCGAAGAACTGGCGCGCACCAGCCAGGAAAAAGCGCAGCCCCAACGCGGACAGCGCGAATCCTCATTACTGAGCGAGTTTTCCCGCGACCTTACGCAGTCCGCCATGGATAGCCAACTCGACCCCCTGGTGGGCCGCGAAAACGAAGTCGAGCGAGTGGTGCAGATTCTGTGCCGTCGCACAAAAAATAATCCCGTCCTCATCGGCGAGCCGGGAGTGGGCAAGACGGCCATAGTAGAAGGTCTCGCCCAGCGCATCGCCGACGGCGAAGTTCCTTCCTTCCTGGCCGACAAACGCATTCTCGCGCTCGATCTTTCTCTGATCGTCGCCGGTACCAAGTATCGCGGACAGTTCGAAGAGCGCCTCAAAACCATCATGAAAGAGTTGATGGAGTCGCAAAATTCCATCATCTTCATCGACGAGCTCCACACGCTCGTAGGCGCGGGATCGGCCGAAGGCTCGCTCGACGCCGCCAACATCCTGAAGCCGGCCTTGTCGCGCGGAGAAATTCAGTGCATCGGCGCCACCACGCCCGCGGAATACCGCAAGTCGATCGAAAAGGACCGCTCGCTCGAACGCCGCTTCCAGGCCGTAAAAGTTCCGCCGCCCAACGAAGTCGACGCCATAAAGATTCTTTTCGGAATCAAAGAGCGTTACGAAAAATTCCACGCCGTCACCTATACCGACGAGGCCATCAATTTTTCGGTGTCGCATTCCAATCGCTATATCCCCGACCGTTTTCTCCCGGATAAAGCTATCGACCTGATCGACGAAGCGGGTGCCCGCGTGAAACTGCGCCAGACCACGCTGCCCGAAGAATTGACCGAAGTCCAAAAGCGTATCAAGTTCATCGTCCACAGAATGGAGAACGCCATCGCGAACCACGAGTTCGAGAAGGCGCGCTTCTACTCCGATGAAGAACGCAAGGAGCGCGAGAACCTGCGCGCCCTTCGCGAAAAATACCACCTCGATGAATCCTCCACCGGCGTTGTCGGTCGGGAGGACATCGAGGACGTGGTATCGCGCTGGACCGGCGTTCCCATCACTTCCATCAAAGAAGAAGAAACTCAGAAGCTCCTGCGCATAGAAGAAGAACTGCACAAGCGCATCATCTCGCAGGATAAAGCCATCAGCGCTCTCGCTCGCGCCATCCGCCGCTCGCGCGCCGGGCTAAAAAGCCCGAACCGTCCCATCGGTTCGTTCCTCTTCCTCGGACCAACCGGCGTAGGCAAAACGGAAGTCGCCCGCACCTTGGCGCACTTTATGTTTGGCAGCGACAAAGCGCTAGTCCGTTTCGATATGTCGGAGTTCATGGAGAAGCACTCCGTCTCGAAACTGATCGGCTCGCCTCCGGGATACGTAGGCTACGAAGAGGGTGGACAGCTGACAGAACGCGTCAAGCGTGCGCCATATTCTGTCGTTCTGCTCGACGAAATCGAGAAGGCGCACCCGGATGTTTTCAACATTCTGCTGCAGGTCTTCGAAGATGGCCAACTGACCGACGGCCTCGGCAACACCGTCGACTTCAAGAACACCATCATCATCATGACCTCGAACATCGGCGCCCGGCACCTGATGAAGCGTGAGGGCCTCGGCTTCCAATCGTCGAAAGACGAAATGGTTTCCGAGAAGGTCGAAGACCTGGTGAGGAGCGAAGTCAAGCGCACCTTCAATCCCGAATTCCTCAACCGTGTGGATGAGATCATCCTGTTCATGGCGCTCAGCGAAGCCGACCTGATCCAGATTCTCGAACTCATGGTCAGCCAGCTGAACCAGAATCTAGCCCAGCGTTCGATCACCGTAACCGTGGCCGACGAAGCGAAGAAGTGGATTCTGAACCAGACTCTAACCGACCGCAGCTACGGAGCCCGTCCACTGCGCCGCGCCTTGCAGAAGTACATAGAAGATCCACTGTCGGAAGCCTTAATCCAGGGCACGATCACGACCAGGCCAGCGTTCATCGAGGTCTTCTTAGAAGCGAACAAGCTGTACTACCGTCCAGTAGACGCAGAGAAGACCGAAGGCGTCCTACTGTACGAAAGCTAGAGTTCGTGTGGGGCGGGCATTCCTGCCCGCCAGCCGAACGAAGTTCGGCAGGGTTTTAAGCCGTCAGCGAAAGCTGGCGGCTTTTGTTTTTTTCACGCGTATGTGCCCTCAGTAATCAGCCTCCATCCCAGAAATCGCGGCCCACCCTTTCAACGAAAGGCGGGGAGAATTGGCAACTCCCCCTGGTCTCCCATAAGTTAGTCATCTCACAGGCTAAGTCATTCTCCCGCAAGAACTTGCCTTTGAGCGTGACAAAACATTTGAGAAATATGTGATGTCTCGCCAGGTGCGATTCGTGGTAACCTCCCTCCGTTCGTTCCGTAACGATCCAGTTTCACCCGGGAGAATCAAGTCCATGAAGCGACATCTCACCTGCATTGCATTCTTCACGTTCGCGATACCCACCTTGAAACCACGGTTTTCTGGTGTTCTCGCGCTGGCTGCGCTTTCCACGCTGCTGCTGATTGTCGTCTCTCCAGCGCAGGCCCAAACCGAAACCGTCCTCCACAGCTTTGCCAACGAGCCGGGTGATGGGAACTATGCCGACGCGGGCCTGATCTTCGATTCAAGCGGAAACCTCTACGGAACCACGGTGAGCGGCGGCGCTCACTACGGGGGCACGGTATTCGAGTTGACGGCGGCCGGTACGGAGAAAATCCTTTACGGCTTTGGCGGTCAGCCCGACGGGAGCGGTCCCTATGGCGGCGTGATTTTCGATGATGCGGGCAACCTCTACGGCACCACCTCTTACGGCGGAGCCTCCAAATGCTCGAACGCCTATGTCTGCGGCACGGTATTCGAGTTGACGGCGGACGGCACGGAGACGATCCTCCACAGCTTTGGCGGCGGGTATGGCGAGAAGGCCGATGGGACCGATCCCATGGCGGGCCTGATCTTCGATAATGCGGGCAACCTCTACGGAACCACGGCCTACGGTGGCAACCTCGATTGCGGCGCTTATGGCTGCGGCACGGTCTTTAAGTTGACCCCGAAAGCCAAGGGCAAGGACAAGGTCGTTTACAAGGAGAAGGTCCTCTACAGGTTTGGCCGCTATGCGGGCGATGGGCAGGATCCTTATGCGGGCCTGATTTTCGATGATGCGGGCAACCTCTACGGCACCACGTTCGACGGAGGCTATTACGGCTACGGCACGGTATTCGAGTTGACCGCGGCCGGCAAGGAGAAACTCCTCTACAGCTTTGGCAGCTATAAGGGCGATGCATTACATCCCAACGCGGCCCTGATCTTCGATAATGCGGGCAACCTCTACAGCACCACGTACGACGGTGGCGCCTACGGCTACGGCACGGTATTCGAGTTGACTGCGGACGGAACGGAGAAGATCCTCTACAGCTTTGGCGCCCAAGCGGGCGATGGGGAGTTTCCCATTGGGAGCCTGATCTTCGATACCAACGGTAACCTCTACGGCACCACGTCTTTCGGCGGCGCTTACTACGATGGCACGGTGTTCGAGTTGACAGCAGCGGGCACGGAGAAAGTGCTCTACACTTTTGGCAGCCAGCCGGGCGATGGAATCTATCCCTATGCGACCCCGATCTTCGATACGAACGGCAACCTCTATGGAACCACGCCTCACGGCGGCGACCTCGAATGCGAGGCCCCCTATGGCTGCGGCACGGTGTTTAAGTTGACTCCCTAGGACGCGATCTCGAATCGTTGGCGAAAACGGCATTAGCTGGGTGCCCCATACATTCGCGTTATTTGCGAATGTGTGGGTTCATCGAGTCCAGTTCGCTAATCGCCCACCCCAACTTCCTTCCGCCGCGGTCGACCGCCCTTCAACCCATTAACCCGAGCCGCCGCCTTCTTGGCCTTGCTGCGTGACTTCCCACCGGCTTCGCCCATCCGAGCCGCCATCCATTTCCGCGATCCCAAAAATCCTTCCAGCAGTGCCGGCACATAAAAATCCGCATCCAGTCGTGGAAAATGAATGCCGAAACCCGACGGGCTCAGCTCAATCTCTGCCAGGTCCGCGGCCTTCGCGTGCTCCAATCCCTGCGCGTCGCCCGGCCGGAAGCTCACCGCGATCTTGGAGCTAAGCTCAACCACAACTCGTCCGGTTGCGCGGTCGTAATGCGCGGAGACGGCCCGGGGAAACCTCTCTTTCAGTTTCCGCGCCCGTTCCATTGCCGTTTCGAAATCGTCCACCCCCATACCTTTAGCCATGAACCCTCTCCCATGCCTCGCAAAGCATCACCACGTGATCGCCGAGTTCTTCTTGAATGCGCCCGAGTTCGCGCCGCGAGAAGCTGTAGTTCTCCCGAAGTTCCACCGGCCCTACCGGACAGTTCAGATTGAAAACAGACTCGCACCCCCGCCCAATTACATGCACATGTGCCGGCCCGTGGTCGTTCGGATACAAGACCACACGGAGCCCGCCAAATCTCAGGACGGAAGGCACCAGAACATTTTAGCATATTTCCCAAGCGATTGGGTTATTTCTTAAGGCCTCGTCGTTTTCATCACAATCAGCCGGTGCGCGCCATCACAGACTCTCAACCCGTCCCAATGCGACAATGATCGCCTGGTGGGGCAGTGCCGAAGTCCGACCGTCAATCAAGACGACCCTCCTAACGGCACTAACACAGTTGACAGCACATGTGTGTCAACTAGTTTATTGCCCTCCTAACCCCATGATTCCAATAGTGAGGCAGGGGGAGGCCCACCCTTAAGATACTGACTAATACCTCAAGAGTAACTAGCAAGAAGTAAGTAAGAAATGCTCGCGGAAATTTGGTAGCTGCGGCACCTCGCCGCGAAAACCGAGCGGCAAGCCATCTGTTGCAATAAAGCCACACTTTGATCCCTAATCGGTCGATTGACCGCAAGTGTCCAATTATGTATAACTCATAAATCGGGGCTGGCTCAACGCGGTAGCTTGGGAATACGTACCAAAAATTCCGGGGCGTGAGACAGAGGTGCGTCATGAAGTCCAGCTCGTATGCAGTTCTAGCAGTGTCCCTTCTGGCTTTAACCATTCTAAGCCTGACCCTCAGTGCCAGTGCGCGGGAGGCCGTCCTGCCCGCCGGTACCCTTCTCAAGTGCACCATGAATGAACCGAACTTTTCTTCTGCCACCGTCGCCATCGGCGATCCCGTGCTCTGTCATCTGCACTCGGTGACCGAATTCGGCCAGCAGACCTTTCCCCGCGGAGCCTACCTCGTAGGACATCTGGAGTCGGCGCAGGAGCCCGGCCACTTCTGGGGCAAGGGCAACATGAAGCTCGTGTTCGATCGCATCGGATTGCCGAACGGCGATATGCCGCTCGACGCCAAGGTGATCGCAACCCGCGGCTACAAAGTCGATAAAGACGGAGACATTCGCGGCAAAGGACACGCCAGACGCGACATCGTTGAATGGATGATTCCGCCGCTCTGGCCGTGGAAGATCATCATGCTGCCCGCGCGCGGTCCGCGTCCCACGCTGAAGGGCGAAAGCATGCTCGAACTGCGCTTGATGGATGACGTGCAGATCCCGCAGGTCTCGTCGACCAACGGTCCAGACTGGCATTTCTTCGGCCGTCCCCGGATGGAAAACGACTCCTATTATCAGGGCTCTTACCAGGGTGCCAGCGCCGGCTCGCGCGACAACGACGGTAGCATCCCTCAACTGTCGGTGCGCCGCGTAAGTGTCACAGCCGGAGTCGGAGCCGCAGTCGCCGCAAACGAGCAGCCGATTGCTGAAGAGATTCCGGAGGTCGTCTACGCGAGCTACGTCACGAAGGCTGCGGCGGGCGGAGGCACGGCTCCCGGAGTCCCGGTGTTTGTGCTGAAGTCAGGCATGGTTCTGGAGGTGGGCAACTACACCTACCAGGACGGCCGCATCAGCTACGAACTAGCAAGCGGCGGCAGCGGCGTGATCAGCACAGACGAAGTGGACTGGAGCACCACCACTCGAGTGAACAGCCAACGCGGCGTCCGCACGATGCTGCGCGGTGGACACCCAAACGCCGGTTCAGCCGGATTCTAAAAAAGTCTGCAATCAGCATTCAGCCGTCGGCGAAAGCTGACGGCTGTCTTGCTAGAGTCGTGTCCCGTAAGTTCGTAGCATAGATTCTTCTGTCATCCTGAGCGAAGCGAAGGACCTATGTATTTTGTTTGCGCTACGACGGTCCTCGCCGGTCGGGAAAGCACGTCCCGACTTTATTCGCGTATTTCTGGGACACGACAATAGTGCTCGTGTGGATACGGACGCCCCCACCCGTCCACGCCGAGCGCAACTCAGCAGGCAGCCGCAGCCCATTTTTGTGCGACCTTGAGCTGTGAATCTTCATCTCTTGTAACGATAGCCAAAGTGACCTCCGAGGATTCCCATGTCTAAGGTCAACATCGCCGAAAAGTTCGCCAAGATCTCCGAATACTGGAAGCCTTATGTTGCCGCCGAACTCAATGGCCAATATGTAAAGCTAGACAAGCTCAAAGGCGAGTTCATCTTCCATCATCACGAGAACGAAGACGAGATGTTCCTGGTAGTCAAAGGCCGCTTTCGCATGGAGTTTCGCGACCATCACGAATGGATCGAAGCCGGAGAATTTATCGTGGTGCCGCGCGGCGTCGAGCATCGCCCGGTAGCCGACGAAGAATGCTGGCTCCTGCTGTTCGAACCAGCCGCGACCCTGAACACTGGCAACGTCGTGAACGAGCGGACGGTGCACGAACTCGAGCGGGTTTGACGCGCAACTCCTCAACATCGAAACTCTAACTCTAACTCTGAAGACCGAATGCAAATCACTGTCTACTCCGCCCCTTGGTGTCCGGATTGCCGCGAGGCTAAGCGCTTCCTCGACCAGCACCATCTTCCCTACACCGACATCAACATCGAGACCACTCCCGGAGCAGCCGATGAGATCCTGAAGCAAACCGGCAAGCGCGCCATCCCGCAATTTGTAATTGATGGAGAATGGGTCCAGCCCTACATTCCAGGCGAAGGGTTCCTCTACGAAGAAATGGCCAAGCGGCTAGGGATCGACCCGTAGAGACGGGGCTTGCCCCGTCTCCCGCAGCGGGGCGAGGCTAGACGCGGCAAGCCGCGTCTCTACTCGGAACGCTCTTTCAGTTACCTTTGGTCGTCTCCAACTCGACTTCTGTACCCTACAAGCCTTGGCCAGAATACGTCAGGATAGTGCCTACCCCGGAATCTCCCTCCTCGCCGGGCCTGACGGCTCATGTTGAATTCCGATCCTGAGGAAAACCCGGTGGTTGAAACCTGGCAAAGGTTTGTGCAGGGGCTGCTCGGCGTGCTGGCGCTGGCAGGTGCAGTAATGATGGCCCACTACTACACTCCCCCGGCGAGCGCCGAACTGGAGCAGCAGGTGCACCAGCTTTCGCGTCAGGTGGCAGACCTCGAACGCCAGCAATCGGTTTCAGCAGCGGCAGTGGACAATGCGCGGCAATCGGTCGCCTACATCTACGGGATTTATCACGTGTCCGGCCGTACCGAGAGTTTCCGCGCACGTGTGGCGGGGACGGGGTTTGTAGTGGCGCCGGGCCTGCTCGCTACCAATCGCCATGTGGCCGAACCCTGGTATGGCGACCGCGAGGTCGAGGCGGCCCTGCGGCAGGGCGGCTCGCCAGTGCTCGAAAAGCTGGTGGCATACTTCCCGGGCTCGCCGCTTCCGGTAAACCTGGAGACTGCGGTATTGGCCACTCATGCCGATCTGGCCCTCTTGCGCCTTGAAGCAACCGCTTTCACCAACAAACTTCGTCCCCTGACTCTGTCCCCGACGACGCCGCATGTGGGCGAGTCGGTAAGCGTGCTGGCCTATCCCATGGGGGTGACGGGTATGGTGGCGAAATCTCCCGCGGTTGTGTACGAGCGGCTTTCGTCGCATCCGGATGATGCCGACACCGCGGGCGAGTTGGCGGCGCTATCCCTAATCAGGCCTTCGGCGACTTTCGGGCACATCGGCGATGTGACCGGCGATAAGCTGATCTACGACGCGCCCACGGCCCGGGGCGGCAGCGGAGGACCGGTGCTGAACCTGCGCGGCGAAGTCGTGGGCATCAATTCCGCCTACATCGACGGCTTCTCTGGAGGAACGCTCGGGATCACCGCCGCTGAGTTGCGTCCGCTGTTGGAAACTGCCAGGAAAGTTCCCGTTTCTCAGTTTCCAGTTCTCACTCAAAATGAATTGGCTCGCCACTGAGAACTGGGAACGGAGAACTTCTTCGAAAGTTGCAATTCCTTGCATAGACAATCTTGCTGCTCGCCGTTCGAGACCTTTCCCGCACAGACAAAGTGCCATGAATTCAGGTACATTGTAACTTGCTGATTTGAATAATAAATTGGCCTTATGGCTGCTGTTAAGTTGGCGATGAATCCTGGACAGAAGACGCGCTTCCGGGCAACGGATTGCCGGGTGGGCAGATTCAAAGAGAATTGATTCAGAGTCGATTCTCAGAGTCGATTCAAAGACTCGATTCAAAGAGATCCAATCATGACAAAAAATCTTTTGTTGGCTGTGGCTTTGCTGAGTCTGGCGCTCGCCGTGGGTTGCGCGAAGGGTGGCAACGGTGTGGTCACCCCAATACCCACCATTACCGTTAGCGACGGCAACCTAGCCGCTATTTACCCGAACCAGACAGTAACGTTTACCGCCACAGTGGGCATGCCCCCGGAGCCGGCGTCCGTTACCTGGAGCCTAAGCGGCTCGAGTTGCAGTCCTTTGAGTCTGTGCGGGACCCTCGACTCGACAACCGGAGTTTACACGGCGCCAGCGAGCCTGCCGTGTAGCCCTTCTCCATGCCCGATAACCATCACGGCGACATCAACGAACAACAGTGCGGATCCAGGCTCTTTGCCGGTAAGTCTGACACTGATCTCGGCGGTCGTGACGCCACTAACCGTAAACGTCGGGCAGAATTTGGTGCAGCAGTTCACGGCCATCGCAGTGCCAGACGATGCGCCGCAAACCTTCACCTGGAGCCAACCAACGTGCACCAACGGAACGAATTGCGGAACCATCTCCTATGACCCAAACAGTTCCGGTGTGGCGGTCTATACCGCAGGGGACGTCAACCAGAGTGTGGTGGTGGCGGCGACCTCGACAGTGTCTCCATCAGGCGTTGCCCAAGCTAAAGTTGCAGTTGTTACCTCGCGCCTGCCTTCGGGCACGTATGCATTCCAGTTTTCGGGCTACGACCCCAGCAATAATCCGGTCGCTGCCGCGGGAAGTTTCATTCTGACCTCGAGTGGCACGATCACGGCGGGCGTCGAAGACGTGCTGAGTGCCAGCGGACCGCAGCAGTACCCGATTGCCTCGGTCTCGTACACTCCGATTGACGGCAGCAATAACCTGGGTACGCTTACCGTGGCCTTGACTGAAGGCCCTACCAACGAATACACCGCGGTTCTGACCTCGTCTGGCATTATTCGGATGATCGAGTCCGACGGCCTCGGAACCGGCTCCGGCGTCCTGCAAGAGTCGGCGAAAAACACCGTCTTCAACGCCGGCGCGCAGAACTTCGTATTCGGATTCACTGGCGTGAATAAGGCAACGGGTGGTACCCGGGTCGGCTATATCGGCCTGTTGCCTCTGAACGGAACGTCCGGGATCACCGGAGGTCTCGTCGATGCCAATGATTACCCTAATGTAACCCCAATCTGTAGCTCACCTCCTTGCAGCATCGCTTCGAACAGTTCGTACTCCCAACCGAATGCGGCGAACCTTCCCACTTGGTGGGAGATGACGCTGATCACGGCAGCCGGCACGCAACATTTCGACTTTTTTGTTTCCGCCGGGCAAACCAGCAACCAGACCAATCCGCTGACACTCTACGCCATTTCCACCGACCCTATCGATGCGACGCATCCCGCGCTTTCTGGATCCATGGCTTACCAGTGGCCTGGCACCTCGAAAAGCCCAATAACCTACAACAACGCGGGCTTCAACGGCACATCGGTTTCAAATCTGACGGGAACAAACGCGAATGTCTCGCTGACACTCGGCAGAACCGACGGCACATCGGGCGGATCGGGGGGAACGGGCGGCTTCACCGGCAACTTCGACTGGAACAATGACGGAACAATTGTTTCCGTGGATCCGACGCCTTCAGATACAACAATACACTTCACCTACACTTATGTGGCGACACCCATCAACAGCACCCAGTACGTCGGACGTTACACCTTCCAGATGCTGGGCAATCCGCTTTCGACCCCGGTTGTACCGCCGCTTCCGTTCATTCTGTATGCGAGCGGCGCGAATCGCGGTTTTCTGCTCGATCAGTCGAGTTCGGCGGTGATAACAGGAAGCATGATACCGCAGCCGTCGGTGAACAACTTCGAGTACACCGGAACGGAGATGCCGGGCACCTATGCGGCGGCGACCATCAGCAACAGCAAGTCCAGCATCGTGCCTGTGGTCCAGAACCTGTTGCTCACCTCGACAGGATACAATTCGAAGGGACAATTGACGCTCAACGTCGCCGGAACCGAGAACCCCGGCAGTGTAACGTTAACCGGGTCGTACACGATCGCCAACAACCCACCCGGCCTGGGCGCAATTACGCTAACCACCCCGGCCACGACCTATGTGATGTACGCTATTGACGCTAGCGCCATATCCGGCACCTCGAGTGACGTGATTACGGATTTCATGATAATGGGCACTTGTAGCCCTCAACCCTGCAGCACCGCGCCTCCGAGTTCCATCATTTTTGCGCAGCAGTAGATTTGCTAACGGAGAGGATCGTGTGGGGGCGGGGAAGTCCAGCTCTTCACCGGCGCCACGAAGGATTTATTTTCCGCGGAGCACGGTTTTTGCCGTGGCGAGATTGTCGAAACGGTCATAGGCGCGAACCACGACGACGTGGTCATTCGCGGTGTTGTTCTCCATCAAGGGCGGCGCAGCTTCGAGTTGCGGCACAGCCACGTGGAAATCGTAGTCTTCCGTTTTGGAATCGGACAACTGGCCCACCGGCTCGACGAACTGCCACTCGCCGCCATCGAGTGAATACTCCGCCCGCTTGATCGGCGAAAACGAATCGCTGGCGCGGAAGCGGACATGGATCTGCATCTGCTTGTCGTTTTGCTTAACGTTCTGCCTGACATCGACATTTCCATCAAAACTGACACTCAGGTTGTCAATGATCGGAGCGGTGCTATCGACCTCGAAGCGCGAGCTGACTCGCTCGGCATAGAGCGCTTCTCCGGGTGAATGCGAGGGCGCGTCGGAGGCGATGACCTTCACCGTGTAGCCGCCGTCCGGCAGAAGACTGGCGTCGAAAGAATAGTAGCGATCGGTGAGGTCGTTCTTCAGCAGCAGCCAGCGCGATTCCCCATCGCCGCGGTAATAGACGGTGTAGACGAGCTGGTCGTCGTTGTCGTCGTGCGCCGACCAGCGGATGCCGATCGACTCGCGGTCTCGTATGGCGGGAGGAGGAGGATCGAAACGCGGCTGTCCCTGTCCCTGCCCGGACGGCTCGTTGCCCGTCACATGCGGAATCGGCTGATAGCGGTATCCGGGCTGCACTGTGACATCGTCAATCTCGGGAGCAACGTTTTTGGGCAGGTAGTTCAGCAAGACGTCGTCAACCCGAGGAGCGGGACTGCCGGCCGAATTGCCAGCCGAGTTACCAGCATGGAGCACCGCCTTCCACTGCACGAAACGCGCCGGCGGAACATTGAGTTCGGAGCCGGTCGCTAGGTCGACGCGCGTCCACTTACTCCAGTTACGGTCGGGATTGTCGACATTGCCGCTGCGCGCATAAAGCTCGACGTTGGAATTGGTGCCCGGTTTGCCGGCGGCGCGGACGCTGGCCCGTCCCCACAGGGAAAAGATGCGCGCGTCGAAGACATCGCTTTCATAGGTGCCTTCCGACTCGGGGCCGGGACCGAGCACAAAAATCTTCCCCAGGTTGCTGCTGGAGGCGTAGAGTCCTCCACCGGGTGCGGCGGCAAAAGCGGTGATTTGCGTAGCACTCGCTTTAATCAGATCGGTGAAATCGTCGACTCCATTGATGGCGAAAATGTGACCCCGGTTGCCCGTGCCGGCCAAGAGCCGCCCGTGCTGATCGAAGCCGAGCGCGTAGACGAGATCTTCGCGAGAAGTCCACAGGCGGGATGGGGCGCCATCGGGAGCGATGCGATAAATCTCGGAGCCACCCGACGCCCCAACTCCAGGAGCGGGAAAGGGCATCGTCATGGCCGGCTGGGTGGGAGCCGCAGTGATGGTGATATTCCCGCCCGCTGCAGGCGCATTCTGCGGCTGCGTCGCGAGCATGATGCCCATTGGCGGTGTCGTGCTTCCCGGATGCTTCTCTCCCGCAGCGGCGGCGTAGATATTGCCTGCGCCGTCGATGGCGAGCGCCGTGATTTCTTTCTTGGGCGCGCTGTAGAGAACGAATGCTTCGCCATTCGGCGCGATGCGATAGACCAGTCCGCTGCCATCGGAACCGGCAATCAGGTTTCCCTTGGGATCGAGCGCGAGAACGCGAATGTGAACTTCATCGCTCTTGAAGAAGAGCGAGTGCTGGCCTTTGGGATCGACTTTGTAGATTTCGCCGTGATCGCCGGTCGCGACATAAAGCGTGCCAGCATTGTCGAGAACGATGTCCCAGATGTACTTGGAACCTGGATCGAAATAAGGTGTCGCGTTCCAGGAGGCCTTCACACCCGCCTTGGCGGGGTCGAGACGGCCGGGGTCGAGACGATAGACCTTGCCGTCGGGGGCAGTAGCAGCGTAGACGATGTCATTCTTAGCGACCACCAAAGCCTGCACCTGCAACTCCTGCGCCTCGAAGATCGTCGTGCTCTGACCATCGGGCGTGATGCGATAGACGCGCGCCGGAGATCCCGCGGCGGTATAGATGTTCCCCGAGGAATCAGATGCGATCGACCAAATGTAGGTCGAAGGCGTAGTCGCGAGCGCTTTGAACGCCGGAGCCAGTTCGAGGCCGCCCTCACTGCGCAGGGCGATGCCGTTGGCAGTGCCTTTGGTCAGTTCTTCGAACTTGGATTGTTCCCAGGTGCGAGTGCCCTCGGCGAGGACAGACGCGGAAAGCGCGAAGGTGGACAGAATAAGTGCGGACAGTAGAGCGAGCGTCTTACGAGTCAAAGTCATACCTCAATTTAAGCAGTTATTTCTTCTCCGCGTTGTCGCTGTATGTTTTCAGCGCCAACTCCAGATCTTGAACGCGATGGCTGTCTTTCACCTTGTCGAGAGAATCGCGCGATACGGCGATGCTTCCGTCCAGTATTCGTTTCAAGTTGTCCAGATTACGTTGCCAGCGCGCAACCACGGACGGCGGCACGCTTCCCATGCCGGTGGGAATAAAGTGGCGACTGGCGATTTGCGCCGTAATTCCTCTCGCTGCCAGTTGACGTTGCAACTGTGGAATATGGCCGGCTCCGTAGACGAAGACGATGACGAGGCGACCCGCGCCAGCACCGGCATCCAGGCAATTCTCCACGATGCGGCGATTGCGCTCATGCCAGCCTCCCATAGCTATGTCGGAGACCGTATTCTCGCCGATCACTTGCTCAAACTGATAATCTGCAATGGCCACTCCCTTGGTATGCAGAAAATCAAAGAGCGTCGGTTCGACCTGCGACTGCATCTGTTTGGCAGACTCCTTCGTCAGTTCCTCCACCTTGTCCTTGACCTCTTTGGGTTCCATTTCCTCGGCGCGGCTCTGCCATGCGTGGGTTATGCGCCAGTCGGTCGCGGCAAAGCGTGCGTGCAGCGTGGGGGCTATTTCGGCCAGATATGCCGCCTCGGGAGGAAAATAGCCTTCCATCGGCCCCTGATAAGCCTCGGGTGTGATCTCGCCGCAGATCAAATCCGGATGCAGCGCCTCAACTTCGTTTCGCAGATCGGTGAGAGAGTAGTGACTTTCAGCTTTGAAATGTAGATCGTGCGCTGTCCCCAACAGAATAACCTCTGGGTTAGACGAATCTGTGGTTGGCCGGGTCTGCGCGGTTTGTGCGGTCTGCGCGTAAAGATAAGAGGATAACAACAGCCCCCAAAAGACCACTGACCGTCTCTTCATGTCAAAAGTATATGTTAGCCGGAATTTCCTTTCTCTTACCTCAAAGCGGCGTCCAGCGCATACCTGTCTCGCCAGTTGGCCGCACGGTGAAATGATTCTCGTCTGGACCGTCCAGAATCGGACATGTGATCCGCAGCAGCATGGCCCTGAATCGCCGCCCGCTACTTGATGCTAATCGTCAGCATCTGCGCGCCCGACACGACATAGTCGAGCGGTTCGGTGGAAGCCTCGCTGACCGACGATTCACCCAGCACGACCATGTCCTGCGTGCCACGCATGTTGTCCATGACGTTCATGACGGAAAGCGGTAGCGTCGGCATCACTTTGTCGGCAATCATGGCTTCGGGATCGGACTGGATCAGCGAAACATACACGCGATCGTTGGCGCGCTCTTTGTTCAGCAATGCGATCGTCGGCGCTAAACCAAGACCACGGTTCATCATCGGAGTACCGCGGTGCATGCGGTCGATCGTATCCCCATCACTGACCAGGACGCGCAACGTTCCCTTCGAAGTGGAGGTTGGAATCCGTATGGAAATCTGGCGCACCAAGCGCTCGCCGCGATACGGACGAATCACGGTTTCCACCATAATCTGATCGCCGGGACGAGCTTCGGTCATGTCCGTGCGCGCGGCTTCCAGGCGAGCCGAGCGGCGTTCGCGGACAAGATCGAAATCGAGCTTCACGCCCTGAACGTCGGGAATGTCGAAAGCATTGCTATAGATGCGTCCAAAGCGGTCGCCAATGGTAGCAGCAGCCAAAGCCGCCGCAGGCTGCCCGTTGTCCTGCGGAGCAAACATGTTCCGCAGCGTAACATCGGGATACCCCTTCACACTGAGCACACCATTCATGCGGTAAGTAATGTCCTCGCCGTATTCGTTGGTGCCGTGCAGCGCATTGAAGACCGTGGCCATCATGGCCAGAGGGCTGAGCCGCGCGTTGTTGAGAATTTCGTAGTGGAATTCTTTGGTCGTCGCTCCACGTTCCCCCACACTGTGCATAGCTACGGTCACGGGAATCATTTTCGATTCACGCCCCGGCACGCCCATGATGCCGGACTGGCGGTCCTGCACGAACGCGCCGACCGTCTCTGTCGTGTTCACGATCTTGAACGCATTCAGCGGCGAAGGCAGCGTGGCCAGCACGGTAGCCTTGGTCATCGGCAAGTCAACTTCACCAAACTGCATGAGTGGATGTCCGCAGGCAAGCAAGCGTTTCGGATCGACGTAGGTAACGGTGCAGGTGGCGGCAATATCCATATCGCCACGAACCAGCACGGCGCTGACGGCGGATCCTGCCTCGATCGGTTCCGGCTGTTTGCGATCGCTCGCTGAGCCAATGCCCATCACCGGAACGATGCCCGCCGCAGCGAATTGCGACCCGTAGCGCTGCAAGGTTTCCGCAGAAAAACCGTTGAACACGAGAGGAGTTTCGATGGGCTTCAGATAGTTGCTGTAGTTCTGAGAAAAGTCTTGCGCCGGGACCGCCATGCTCTCGGCCGGGCTCGCGGCTTGCGCGACCCCGCTGTTGCTAGAAGAATCGGCGTCCGCGAAGCCGGCATTGGGAACACTGGCTCGCAGCGTCGCCGGCACCGAATTATGTGCCGAACTTTGTCCCGAACTATGATCGAGCACATTGATCTCCAGCATCTCTTCAATCGGCGTCACGCCGGCGATCGGTTCCTTCGAGAATTCGCCGATGCGGAACGCCAGCGCGCCCGCCAGTTTACCGTCGAAATAAACCGGGCTTCCACTCATGCCAGCAACTACACCGGTATATTCGGGCTTGCTGCCATGCAGACGGACTAAAATAATGTCGCCCTTGGGACCGTTCACGTTGCGCATCACGCCCAGAACTTCCACCTCCATGGATTCCGGTTTCACACCCTGGAACACTGTAAGCGCGATGCCCTTCATGCCTTCGTGAATCTGATTGAGCGGCATGATGGTCGGGAAAGCGATGGCCGGGGAGACGATGGCCGGAGAAACAACGGCAGGCGCTCGCCGGTCCTGCCGAGTAACGTCCTGTGCAATAACCCCGACCGAGGACGAAAGACACAAAAGGATGGTGAGTGTGCGCGCAACTTTACCCATGAACAACCCCGGAGGTCAGAAAATGACCTTGCTTCTAAAGACTCCGCGTGCTACCAGAAGGTTTCTGCCAGGAGAGGCGGCGTTTTTTGCGGCCTGCAAAAACTTCCAACCGCAGAGTTCTTGCATCTATACTAGCATAGTACTTTTCGAGGATTTCCCTATGATTTGCAGCGTATTTGGCGGACAGAACCGCGTGCCTTCGGCTGCCTGTAAACGTTTGATCCTATTGGCGTTTGTTCTTTGCGGTATATTTACGATCGCCGCCACTCTCTCGGCCGAATCTCAGGCTCAAGATCCGCAGCAGCAACCCCCGCCGCAGCAACCTCCGTCCAACCCGAACCAGCAGGAGACTCCGCCGGCAGCCGGTGGTCCGCAAAACGACGTTGGACCGTATGTGATCCCCAAGAAAAAGGAAGAGCCGCCTCCTCCGGCCCCCGAGCGACCGAAGAAAATCGAGAACATGCCCGACTACTCGATCAGGGTCGACGTGCCGGTCGTGAACCTGGATGTGCTGGTGACCTCCAAAGACGGCCAAACCGTCCCGGGACTGAGGCAGGAAAATTTTAAGATCATGGAAGATGGCGCGCCGCAGAAGATTGCAACTTTCGGCCAGACTCAGGCTCCGATCACCGCAGTCCTCTTGATCGAATTCGCGGCGGCGAGACCTTTTTCGGGAGGTTACCAGGCGTATAACTACATGGTTGACGCGCTCAACGCTTCTTATACCTTCGCCAGCACCCTAAGAAAAGATGACTGGGTTGCGGTTGAGTCCTACGACATGAAGACATCAATTCTCGTCGACTTCACACAAGACAAGCGAGCGATCATGGGCGCGCTCAACACGCTACGCGTTCCGGGATTCAGCGAACGGAACCTCTTCGACGCGTTGTTCGACACGCTCGACCGGATCGATCGCATCGAGGGAAAGAAATACATCATCTTGGTTTCCTCCGGCGCCGACACCTTCAGCAAGCTCACCCTCGATCAGACCCTGAAGAAAATTAAGTCCACAAAAGACGTAACCATCTACCCAATCAGCATCGGTTGGACATATCGAACCATGGCTGAGGGCAGGGTAAGCGGAATGACCGAGGTTGGATGGCTCCAAAATGACAATCAGATGAGTACCTTCGCCCGGCTGACCGGCGGCCGCGCCTACTTCCCGCGCTTCCAAGGTGAACTGCCGGAAGATTTTCAGCAAATCGCATCCGACATCCGCAATCAGTACAGCATCAGTTATCACCCCACTAACGCCAAGCTCGACGGCACTTACCGCAAGCTGAAAGTCGAACTCCAGGCTCCAGACGGTGGTCCGCTGAAAGTTCGCGACCAGAAGGGCAAGGAAGTGAAGTACACCGTGTACGCGCGCGAAGGCTACACGGCAAAGCATACGGTAGAGTAGGCGGACCTTAACTTGGGTTCCGCGCTCGCAAGGCAGTTAGGGATTTCACGACCATGGCCTCCAACACTTGTCGGTCCACATCAGCGAGCTTCTTGATGTAGAGGCAGCCCTTGCCGGTCGTGTGCTTGCCGAGCTTTGCCAGGAGCGCCTTGGAGTCGCTGGACCCGATCATGCCGTACAGAACCATAGCGGCCTTACGCGGCGAAAAGCCGATGAGCGGCATGTCGCCCTCACGCCCGCTGTCGTACCTGTAGTGGTAGCTACCGAAGCCTATGATGGATGGCCCCCACATCTTCGGCTTTTTGCCAGCCGCGTCTTGCATCAACTTGACGAGCGCCTTGGCGTCTGCGCGCTTGGTCGGCTCCGTGATGGTATCAATAAATGCCGCCACACTTAATTCGGTGGTTTTGGTTTTGTTGTCCGCCATTCCTACTGCCTTTCATTTTTCCAAAGGCTAACCTAGTCTTGGATAACGGGCAATACAGAAGTTGGCTGCGCTTTCGGGATTCGTACCGAGAAACGCCCCGGTGTTTACTACCGCTCGGTATTGCGCGAGGCACCGATGATTTACAATCCTCGGTTCCCCCCTCAGGAGAGAGCGCCGTGATCCCACGCTATACCCGGCCCGAGATGGCTCGCATCTGGAGCGACGAGAATCGGTTCCGCACATGGCTGGCAGTAGAAGTCGCCGCCACTGAAACGCTAGCTGCCGCCGGCATCGTGCCGAAAGAAGCCGCCAAAGCGATCCGCGCGCGCGCCGATTTCAACGTTGAACGCATCTTCCAGATCGAAGCCGAGGTCAAGCACGACGTCATCGCCTTCACCACGGCAGTGGCCGAGATCGTGGGCCCCCACGCTCGCTGGTTTCACTACGGCCTCACCTCGAACGATGTCGTCGATACAGCGCAGGCGTTGCTCATCCAGCAGGCCTCATCGCTGATCGCGGGCGATTTGGAGCGTCTAGCCGATGTGCTCGAACGCCGGGCATGGGAATTCAAAGACACGCCTATGATCGGGCGGACCCACGGCATTCATGCCGAGCCCATCACCTTTGGCTTCAAGATCGCCAATTGGTTTTCGGAGACGCAGCGCAACATCGTACGCTTCAAAGCCGCCGCCGAGGATCTGCGTGTGGGCAAGTTCTCAGGCGCGGTAGGAACGTTTGCCCACCTCACGCCCGAACTCGAGGAGAAGATGTGCGCCCGCCTGGGCCTGAAAGCTGCCGCGGTATCTTCGCAGGTGATTCAGCGCGACCGCCATGCCCACTACCTGGCAACACTCGCCACGATTGCATCGACGCTCGATAAGATCGCAACCGAAATCCGCCACCTGCAGCGCACCGAAGTCCGCGAGGCCGAGGAATACTTCAGCGAGAAGCAGAAGGGCTCATCGGCCATGCCGCACAAGCGCAATCCCGTAACCAGCGAACAGATCAGCGGATTAGCGCGCGTAGTGCGATCGAATGCACAGGCCGGATTCGAAAATGTCGCGCTGTGGCACGAGCGCGATATTTCGCACTCCTCGGCCGAGCGCATCATCATCCCCGACTCAACCACGCTCGCCGATTACCTGCTGAACAAGACGGCGGCCTTGCTCGAAACCCTGTTCGTCTATCCCGATCGCATGTTGGCGAATCTCGAGAGCACCCACGGCCTCGTCTTCAGCGGACAGTTGCTGCTGGACCTGGTCGAGAGCGGCATCTCCCGCGAAGACGCATATCGCCTGGTGCAGGCTCACGCCACGCGCGCCTGGAAAGAGGATCTGGACTTCCACGATCTGATCGTGAACGATCCCGAAATTCGCGGACGAATGCCACGAGCAAAGCTCGAACGCGCTTTCGACCTGAGTCGGCAATTGAAGAATATCGATAAGATTTTCGCGCGCGTTTTTCCCAACAAGCCTGCCGGCAGGAAAGATGCTACACCCCCAAAGAAAAAACCTGCAAAGCGGACGAGATAGCGCTTAAGAATTTTTACTCGCCGCTCTCGGCGTCTCGTCGTTGAAAGGCTTTGGTCCGCGCACCAGTTCGAGCAACTCAATCAACTCCTTCAATTTTTTCTGTCCGACGTGGCGAAGCATCTCGCGCCCATGCTTTTCGATCGGCCCATCCATTCCGCGCAGAAGCTTCAGCCCAGCGGTGGTGATCTTG
>Ga0187879_10000223_pt1 | contig 39868 bp, 41 predicted proteins | sample June2016WEW_19_1_FD_132423 | JGI IMG/M metagenome (GOLD analysis project Ga0187879, IMG submission 132423) | Peatland microbial communities from SPRUCE experiment site at the Marcell Experimental Forest, Minnesota, USA - June2016WEW_19_10 | ecosystem: Environmental > Terrestrial > Soil >... | reverse complement strand
CGGCCCCATCGTCGGCAAAATGGTGCATCCCTATCTCGATCGCCGCAACCATCGCGCGCCCGTCGAGTATCCGCATCCTTCGCTCGAGCCGATCCTGAAACGCACGCTGGGCGTCCCGCTTTTTCAGGAGCAGTTGCTGCGAATGGCGATGACGGTGGCGGGGTTCAGCGGCGGCGAGGCCGAGGAACTGCGCCGCGCGATGGGATTCAAGCGCTCGGCGGAGCGGATGGAGAAAATCGAAGCACGGCTGCGCGCCGGGATGCTGCGCAACGGCCTGCAAGGCAACCTCGCCGACGATATCGTGCGCTCGATCACATCCTTTGCGCTGTACGGCTTTCCCGAATCGCACGCCGCCAGCTTCGCGCTCATCGCGTACGCGTCGGCATACCTGAAGCATCACCATCCGGCGGCGTTCGTTGCCGCGATGCTGAATTGCTACCCGCTCGGCTTTTATCATCCCGCGACGCTGGTGAAAGGCGCCGCGCGTCACGGCGTCGTCGCGATGCCGGTCGAGGTGACCCGCTCGAGCTGGAAATGCACAATCGAGATTGTGGATCGGCGGCCCGCGGTGCGGATGGGACTGCGATACGTCACGGGCCTCCGCGAAGAAATAGCCCTTCGAATCGAAAGCGAGCGTACGCGGCGACAGTTCGATTCGATTGCCGATCTCACCGCGCGCGTCGGACCGAACCGCCGCGAGATCGACGCGCTTGCCTACGCGGGCGCGTTCGCCGCCTTCGGCCTGGCGCGGCGCGACGCGATGTGGAATGCGGCCGCCGTCGAACGCGATCCGAAGAGCCTGCTTGCGGGCGCGCAGCCGCGGGATAGCGAGGTTCCTCTGGCAACGATGGCGCCGATCGATGAAACGCTGGCGGACTACGCCGCGACCGGCCTCACCACCGGACCTCATCTGATGACGTATCTGCGCGGCGATTTGAGCGCGCGCGGAATTCTCAGCGCCGACGATCTCACGCGCGCCAGACATCAATCGTGGGTGAAGACCGCCGGCGTCGTGATCGTGCGCCAACGCCCCGGCACGGCCAAGGGCTTCCTGTTCATCACGCTCGAGGACGAAACCGGAATTGCCAATCTGATCGTCACGCCCGACCTGTTCCAGAAAAACCGCCTGCTGCTGCGCAGTGCCGGAATTCTGCTGGCCGAAGGCGTGCTGCAAGCGGTGGACGGCGTGACCGCGATTCGCGCGCGGCGCTTCGAGGAGATCAAGCTTCCCGGCGCGATTCCGCCGTCGCATGATTTTCATTAAAAAAATCGCGCGCGATTTCACACGACACCGGATGCGGTGTTGTATGTAGTCAGCAGATCAACCCGAACGGATTTACGCCAACGAACAACGACTAGCAGACGGGAGGCGCCATGAACCGCGACACGCAACGGGCCAAAGCTGAAGCATTTCGAGCGATGCACGATCGCTCGCGGATTTTAGTGCTACCCAACGCATGGGACGCCATGAGCGCTCGCGTAATCGAGGAGGCAGGCGCGCGGGCGATCGCGACCACCAGCGCGGGCGTTGCCTTTTCAGTCGGCTATCCCGACGGCGAGGCGATTCCGCGCGACGAAATGATTGCCGCGATTGCTCGTATCGCCCGCGTCGTGACGATTCCCGTCTCGGCCGACATAGAATCCGGCTTTGCGCATGACGCGCGCGAGCTCGCCGAAACCGTTCGCCGCGTCATCGACGCCGGCGCGGTCGGAATCAACCTCGAAGACCGGATTCACGACGGCACCCCGTCACTCTACGATTTGGAGGTCGGCGTCCGGCGCGTGCGCGCGGCCCGCGAAGCGGCCGACTCCAGCGGCGTCCCGATCGTCATCAACGCGCGCACCGACGTGTATCTGCTCGCCATCGGCGAGGCCGACACTCGCTTCGAACACGCTGTCCGCCGCGCGAACGCATATCGCAAGGCCGGCGCCGATTCTTTGTTCATCCCGGCGGTCACCCGCCGCGCTGACATCGAACGAATCGTGCCGGCGCTCGAAGGCCCGCTCAATTTGCTTGTGTTCCCCGGCATTCCGCCTGTCCTCGAGCTCGAGCGCCTGGGCGTGGCCCGGCTGAGCGTCGGCACCCGGCTGACCCTCGGCGCAATGTCAACCTTGCGAAAGACGGTGGCGGAATTGTTGAGCACCGGCACGTACGAATCGACGCTCGAAGGCGCGACCACCTACGCCGAGGCGAACCATCTGATGGCCAGCCGCCGAAGTTAGTCGACAATGGCACACAAATCGTTCCGGTCTTTCAGGCGCGTAACCGGTTTTTATGGTTAACGTACATTTAGAATGAGCGATCGCCGCCGATGAAGGTGGCCGCTACACGTATTCAAGGAGTTTTTTATGGTTTCGAGGTTATCTCGCGGTGTCGTTCCCGTAGTCATGGCAATCATCCTGGTCGTGGCGGTTGCTCATGTCGCTTCATCGAATTCGGGCGGTGGCGGCCACTTCGGGCATCACGGCATGCATGGCGGTATGAACGCGCTCGGCCTCCCGCTTCCGTTATTGCTGAGGACCGCCAATCTGACTGACGCGCAGAAGACGCAGGTCCATGCCATCTTCCAGGCCCGGCGCGCTTCGCGGAAAGCTGAATTCCAGCAGCTCAAGGCAGCCAAGGAGGCAATCGCGGCCAAGTTCACATCGACCGGCACGGTAGCCGCCGCCGACTTGTCCAGTTCAGTTTCGACAATCACTCAGATCCACGATCAGATGACGAATGAGCAAATTCAGGACGCCGTCGCGATCCGCAACGTGCTGACCCCGACTCAGCTCGCGCAAATCTCGGCGACCAAGGCCAAGCTCGACTCGATTCACGCCGAGATGAAGGCCCTGTGGACGCAAAGCGGCAGCGATTCGACACCATCCGAGTAGGAAATAAGTCGGCAACCTCCCTCCAACCCGGACGGGGTCGCGGCTGATAGGCAGCGGCTCCGTCCGGCAATTCGCATCGCGTCAGCTCGGCCGCCGGCTCGGGCAACCGGCGGACTTGGCTGGCGCGGTCGCATTCTTCGCTTCTTCCGATTCGGACTTCGTCACGGGCCAGGTGCTCAGCGTGAGCGGCGGCCTGACCATGGCGGGCTAAGGCCGGAGCGCCAAGCTCCGACCGGCGAGAATCAGGGGTCGCTCCACGCGCGGCCCCGTTTTTTCAACGCTGCACGAGCGCTGATGCCAGTGGCAACGAACGCTGGCGCTTGCGAACCGATGCGCGTAGCGCTTTGATGACGGAATGTCGAATTTCCCCTCGACGCTTCGAGCACTGATTGTTGGCGTTCTGACGGCTTCCACGAAGCTAGGGCTAGCACTTGTCAGCGTGCCGGTAGGCTCCGCGTCGCCACCGCTAGATGTTAAGCGTCGCAAATACGCGCGCAGCCCGCTGAAAGTGCGCGGCGGACGCGCGCGAACGCGCGGTGCCGTGCGCAATGAGCGCGGACAGTTCGTCAAGGCGAAGTAGTGGAAATATTCCTCATGCACATCGGCCATCCCGGAAACGTCGATGTGAATTATACGGTGACTCAGCGATGCTCGATTCCCGACGTCCTAGCGAAGTTGCCACCGGACGCACGCGAGGTCGATTACTTTCGCACCGACCCTACCCTTCACGCCGCTTTTCCTGACGGCCAGTTCAACTGTTGGGGCGTACCGCGCCGAGCTGCGCCTGCCTTCTTGGAAACCGAGGTCGGCGATGTCGTGTTGTTTGTTCCGTCGATCGGAGTCTGGGGCGGTGTTGAGCAAATCGGCGTGGTGAAAGCCAAATGCTCGTTCGAGTGCTACGAGGCGTCACGAATTCTTTGGCCCGCTACGCCGCACGACCGATTGTTCCCTTACTTGTTTTTCTTTGACACGGAGGTTGGCCACCGAGAGTGGTTTGGTTTTCTGGAAGACGTCGGGTATGCAACAACATGGAACCCGAGGGGGTGGTACAGAAGAATTCTTTCGTCGCACTTCGACAAGTGGGGCGGGCCGGAGGGCTATGTTCTTCGCTTGCGTTCAGAGTATGGCTTTCATCTACTACCCCCTTGAAAACCAATGGCTGAACCCTACTATCAATCCGACAGGCAACGCCTCTATCGTTTTCCGAACGGACACGGGGCAAGTGTCGTCAAGAAGCAGGGAGCCCTCTCGATGGCGGTGATTAGAATCGAGGGTGAGGAGTCGTTCTGGCTGAACTACCACACCCCTTTTGGACCACCCAAAGACGGGCTCACCGAAGAAGACGTGCAAATGCACCTCGCGGAGATCGAAGCCTTCCCGACCTACGAGGTTAAAACGTAAGCCTGCGGTGGGAGCGACAAACTGATGAGCAGATATGAGTTTGAGACCTTCGGCAAGAAGAACTTAAAGGTTTCTCGTAGCGGACCTGAGGGAAAAGGCGCATCGATTCGGATTGTTTTTCCGTTTGCCAGAGGGCGTTGGCGAGGAGTCGCGCTTCACCTACCTCCTACGGGAAAACAAAGTGCGAGGTGGCAGAAATTTCACTCGGAGTCCGAGGCACTCGGTTGGGCAAATGAAGATATTTCGCAGGAGATCGGATGAGTGAGCTGTTGCTAGAAGTATTATGTAAACTAGCCGGACTTGCCTTCACGCCACGATCTGGGCGAGCCGTGCATCCCACTTCGCGAGCGCGTCACGCTTTTCATCTTTGTACTCGTAGCGGTCATAGACGCCGCCCACGGTGTTATCGGCGTGGTTGGTAATCTTGTCGGCGATAACGCACGAGAGAAAAAGACGCGCTGCGCGGATTTTTCGATTCGTTATCGGGTGCAGGGCTCAGCCCTGGCGCGCAACGGTGAAACCCGCGCAGGGTTTCACGCATTAAGGCAGCTGGCGCACCCGCGATCGCTAGCTGAGCGCGATGCCCGGCGCTGCAGCGCCTGATTGCGTTCGTGGCAATCGAGTCGCTCGCCACGCTGGCCGGCAGCACGAAGCGCGCGGCGCCGAGGTTCTCATAGATGAAGTTGCCGAGCGCGATGACGCCCGGCGCCGCTTCTACGCCAAGCCGCGGCTTGAAATCTGGATGGAGTTTCCTGCGGGATCCTTGGCGTTGGCGAACTCAAAGGTGCCCGTGTCGTGGATCGGTCCAAATTTCAATCCCTCGGCTTCTCTTTCCTTCATGAACTGCCTGACGTTTGATACACCGAAGACGATCTTTATTGCCGCGCCGCTTTTCTGACTCGAGGCGGCGCGATGGAGCGCAATGTTGCAGTCCCCGGAGTTACTTTCCAGTTCCAACCATCCTGCATCCTCAGACGGCAATGGCTTCATGCCGAAATGCTTCTGATAGAAATTGGCGACCTTAGGAAGGTCTCTGACGTACAGGATTACGCGCACTATTGGTAGTTTCACGGCTCTTGTTTCCTCAGTCTGAGAATCGGTTGTACGGCGGTGCCGAGCACAATGATCTTGCGTCTGAGACGTCATGGTCTCGCCGACGCCGGGAGCCATCTATATAGAGTGGGCACCGCGCCTCCGCCGGGCGTGAACAACGCCCCACAACCGGTGGTGGCCTTCGTGCCCCGCGTGAGTGCCGTAGAAGTTTGAGACCGGTTTCCTACGACCCGGAGTCAGACTCCCACCGACACCCGGCGGTTTGCAAACCCAAAGTGCGAGCTCGACTATGAGTCCAAGTCCAACCCTCGCCGCGCCACCGAAGTCGAAGTGGCCGAAGCCGCGCTAACAGCCTGTCCGTCATTTGTCGTTCGCGCACCCGGCCTTGTCAGTTAAGACTTTTCAATGCTTTCGGAGTTTTCAGTAGTGCCTCTCTGTGTTGAGGGTTTCGTGGTGCCGGGGGCGGGACTCGAACCCGCACGGAGCTTTCGCTCCTGAGAATTTTAAGTCGCACGGTCTCGCGCTCACCCGCGACCGCTAGCTGAGCGCGATGCCCGGCGCGGGAAACCCGCGGCACATCTCCGCGACTTCGGCCGCGAGGCGTCTCAGCGCGGCCTCATCGCCAGCGTGCGCGATCGCCTCGTCCATCCACTTCCCGATCTGCCGCATCTCCGCGCCGCCCATCCCGCGCGAGGTCACCGCCGGCGTGCCGAGCCGAAGCCCGCTTGGGCTGAACGGTTTGCGCGGATCGTACGGGACCGTGTTGTAGTTGCAGACGATTCCGGCCGCGTCGAGCGCTTTCGCGGCCTTCTTGCCAATCACTTTCTTGCTCGTCAAATCGGCCAGGATCAGATGATTGTCGGTGCCGCCCGAGACCAGACTGAATCCGCGCGCCAGCAATTCATCGGCGAGCGTCTTCGCGTTGCTCACCACTTTTTTTGCGTACGCCTTGAACTCCGGCGTCGATGCTTCCTTCAACGCAACGGCAATCGCCGCCGTCGTATGATTATGCGGACCGCCCTGCAGACCGGGGAAAACCGCCTTGTCGATCGCTTCGGCGTATTCGTTGCGGCACATGATCATCGCGCCGCGCGGGCCGCGCAGCGTCTTGTGCGTGGTCGTCGTGATTACGTCGGCGTACGGCACGGGATCCGGATGCACCCCGCCAACGATCAGTCCCGCGATATGTGAAATGTCGGCAAGCAGCAGAGCGCCGACTTCCTTTGCGACTTCGCTGAAGCTCTTGAAGTCCCACAGCCTCGGATACGCCGTTCCTCCCGTCACGATTATTTTTGGCCGCTCCTTGCGCGCCATCTCGCGGACCTTGTCGAAATCCACCACGTGACTCTCGCGATCCACCAGGTACTGCGCCGAACGCCAGAACGTGCCCGTGATGCTCACCGGCCATCCGTGCGTCAGATGCCCGCCGTGCGGGAGCGACAAGCCCATGATCGTGTCGCCCGGCTTGAGCAGCGCGAAATATACCGCGAGATTTGCGGGCGACCCCGAGTACGGCTGAACGTTTGCGTGATCGACCTTGAACAGCGCTCTGGCGCGCTCTATCGCGAGCGTCTCGATCTGATCGACGTTGCGTTGACCCTCGTAGTAACGGCGCCCCGGGTAGCCTTCGGAATATTTGTTGGTGAGAATCGATCCGGTTGCCTCAAGCACCGCTTTCGAAACGTAGTTCTCCGACGCGATCAGCCGGACTGAATCGATCTCGTAGCGCTCTTCATCTCTGATGAGCTGATAAATTTCCGGGTCAGTTCGCTTGAGTTCGTCCACACCGCACCTCCATTGCCGTCATCGAATGAGCCTATAGGCGCGGACGCAACGACGCAAAACTGGACGGACAACTTCGGGATGGAGTTGTCCGCCAGCCGGCGCGCGAAAATTATTCGACCGCCTGCTACTGCAGATCGGCCGGCGTCACCTTGGCGAGCCACGCGCGGAAATTGCCCTCGTACCCGACCGCACGCTGGCGTTCGCGCACACGGCGCAGAAGGCTCGCGACGCCGTCGGCCACAATTTTCGGCCGCACGCTCATCGCGCCCGCGATCTTCTCGGCCGAGGCCGCCGCCTCTTTGCGCGCGCCGTCTGCGATCTTCAATTCCTCGTTCGACAATCCCAGGTACGCCTCGGCCACGCGCATTCCAATCTCGGTTCCGCTATCGAGCGAGTCTTTGATGTTGCCCTTGCCGGTCAGCACGTTGCCGGCCGCAAACACGGCGGTCGAGCCCTCCATCAGCAGGCCGATCTTCTGATCGGCGTAGATATAAGTCTCGCCCTTCTGCGGAATTCCAGGAATCGGTTGCGGGATGCTTCCGATCGAACTGATCGTCAGCTTCGCGCGCGCGTCCTCCACTCCTTCCTCGACCGTCCGCACTTGACTGCCCGTGACTTCGGTGCGGTTGAAGTTCACCCCGACCATCGCGCCGTTCTCTGCGATCACTTTGCCCGGCGCGCGCAGTTCGTGGAACTCGAACAGGAATTTGCGCTGCGCCTTGTCAACGATCTTCACCCGCGCCTGCCTGAGCGCGTCCGCGCGCTTTTGCGGCGTGTCGGCGGGAATATCCGACAGCGGCATGTCGATTACCCGCCGGCGATAATACAATTTGCACGGCGCGACGCCGAGGTCGGCGTACTTCAGCCCTTTCGCATTCAGCACCGGCTCGATCCCTTCGCGCTCGATCTCGAGCATATCGCCCTGGATGCCGCGCGCCTTGAGCCCCGCGAGCGTGTACTCGATTTGCAGGACTTTGACCACGTCGATCGACGCCAGTCCGCCGCCGACGACGATCGCTCCCGGAGTCAGCTCGAAGCGCGGGCCGTCGTAAGCCTTTTCCGGATAGTGATTCCACCAATAGATCAGCTTGTTCTGGTAGACGAGGCCGCGATCGATGAACTGATCTGCGCCGTCGATCGGAAGCGGGCGATCCCGCCATGCGCCGTTGGTCAGTACGATTCCACTGACTCCCCAACCGGTCCGCAGCTCCTCGAAATCGAGGTCGCGGCCCATCGCCGTCATCGGCACGTATTCGATATTGGGATGGTCGAGGCGTTTGTTGATCTCTTCGTACTCCTCGTGGCGCTGCTTGACGTGCCATCGCGGCAACCCGTCTTCGATTTTTCCGTATGGCCGCGGATTCTGCTCGAACACGATCACCAGCGCGCCGTACCCCGCCAGAATCCGCGCGATTTCCGAACCCGCCGTCGCGCCCCCGATCACCGCCATCACGTGGCGCGATGAAACATTTGCTGGATCAGTCATAAGAATCTGTAATTGCCTCCTCTGACATTCATAAGAGTATTTAATTACCGTCTGCGCGCCTGTCGCGCAACCTCAGCCGGGCACAATGCCGCCCGCGCCGGCCCCCGGCAGTTCGTCTTGCGCGCATGAAACTCTCATGGTTTCCTTACCGGTGGTGATGAGTGTGGCGCGGTCTGTGTTTCGGCAATTTCGAAAAATCGCGATCGTCTCCTCGATAGTGCTTTTCGCGGGATGTTATTTCGCGCCATATTTCGCCAACCGCGCCGAAGGCGGCGGCACCGATGCGGCCGAGGGCGAGCAGCGCGACTTCCCATACAACGTAAACGATTCGTTCCTTCTGACCCAGGACGTGCTGCGCGGTGAGGGGGTTCTGTTCGAGGTCCAGGACAACGACAAACTCGTGACGCTGTGGAAGGATGCCGACACGGGCGCCGGCATCCTCGGCAGTATCGTCGGCGTGCATCCGCAGTATCGCTACGAGATTGAAGTCGTGCCGAATGGCGATCGCAACTCCCGCATAATCGTCAATGTCCGCACCGAGGACATTCCCGACCAGGAGCTCGACAAATACAAGGCCAGCACGCGCCTGAACCTGTTCGGCAAAATCGACCAGCTCGCCGCGAAATTCCCTCCCTCCGGCGGCACTCCCAAAGAGGGCGGCGTCAACTACGCGCTGCTGCCCAACGAGGACTTGAAGGCTCTCGCCCGCCGGGCGACCGGCAATGAGGACAACTGGCGGCAGATCGCGCAGGATAACGGACTCAAATCGCCCACCGACGCTGCCAATCTGCCCAGCGTCTGGATCAGGAACACGTTGCTGAGCGAGCCGAAAAAGGAAGCCCCCGAAAGGGAACCCCCGACTGACAACTGAACCCAAGGCGCGTCCACGCCGGGTCCGGAAAACCAAATCATGAAAATCGACTGCCACAAAAATCAATGCCCGCCCAAGCGCGCCCGGGCAGGCATCGAAACAATGCTCTCGCGCTATCGCGGAGGGTCAGTCGTTGTCGTTAGGGAAGGACGCCTCGCTCGCGTCGTACTCCGGGCTCAAGCCGGCCGGACTTACCGCCGCGACCACAGCCAGAAATTGCTCGAACGTCATCTGGAGATTGAGGAACCCGCCTTGGCAAAAGACCCATCCGTAGTAGTCCAGAATCTCGTCTGGGATCATCACCGGCAGGCGCGGCAGCGTTGAAACAACCGGAAATGGATGCGGTTCGCCTTGGTTGATGTCATCCCAAACGGCAGACTGGTCGGGTTCCCGGTCCGGCTCGACCACGCTTACTTCCCGTAACGGAATTACTTTGCCTCTAGCAACTCGATTCATAAACAGCAGGGCCTCCTGCTACCCTCATCATCATTCGGCCACTTCCCGCGCGATTAATTCTAGACCATGTGTTGAGCCGGTCAAGGAGCAAATTCGACATGTATTCACCTAATTGGTGCGTTTCGTGGCAATGGGTCCCCACCGGCACGCTTATGTGCGGAAAGTCTGATTCTTTCCTAAGGTCCTGAAAATATTATGTTTTCTGTCTTTCAGGCTATCATTCTCGGCGCTGTCCAGGGCTTGACCGAATTCCTGCCGGTCTCCAGTTCAGCGCACCTTATACTCGTCCCTTGGCTGCTCCGATGGCAGGATCCGGGGCTTGCCTTCGATGTAGCCCTTCATCTTGGAACGCTGTTGGCGCTGTTAGTCTATTACTGGCGCCAATGGCTCGATATGGGATTATCGCTGGCCGTCGGCAACCGCCTCCCGCGCCGCCTGCTGTACCTATTGATAGTCGCCTCAGTTCCCGGCGCCGTCATCGGCGTCCTGCTCGAGAAACAAGCCGAGACGGTCTTCCGCTCCCCGCTTCTGATCGCGGCCACGATGGCTACGCTTGGGCTTTTTTTATGGGTCGGCGATTGGTATGGCTCGAAAAAACGCAACATAGATGATCTCACTTTCCTCGACGCCCTCCTCATCGGGCTAAGCCAGGCGTTCGCGATCATCCCCGGCGTCTCGCGCTCGGGCGCCACGATTACCACCGCCCGCATCCTCGGCATCGACCGGGCCGACGCCGCCAATTTTTCGTTCCTGATGGCGACGCCGATTATTGCCGGCGCCGGCATGCTCGAGGCGCACAAGCTTTTCCATACGGGCCTCGCCGCTCAGCTCGGATGGGGCTTTGCGGCCTCGACCGTGTTCGGTTTGCTCGCAATCGCCGGCCTGCTGCGCTTCTTACGAACCCACAGCTACAGGCCCTTCGCGATTTATCGAATCGTGCTGGCCGCGATCGTGATTGCCGTCGCCGTGGCGCGGTCATAGTCGATGCGAACCGACACCTCGGCTACGTCCGTGCCGCCGGTCGCCAACGAAAACGCCACGGCCCGCCGCGCGCGAGCCTTTCAGGTCGGCGTGACGCTCTGCATCATCAACACGATCATCGGCGCCGGCCAGCCCGTGATCACGCGATGGGGTGCGGTGCATCTCGATCCCCTGCTCTTCTGCACCGGCGCGGTCGTTTTCGCCTCGATTAGCTCAATCCCGTTTCTCCACTTCAGCGGCGAGTTGAGATTGATCGTGGACCCGCGCTATCGCGCGCGGTTGTTCATGATGTCGATGGCGGGAACCGTGATGACGAGCCTCACCCTCACCTACGGACTCACCCGCATCGGCGCGGTTGCCGGTGTGCTGCTGCTGCAAACCGAGCCGGTCTATTCGCTGGTTCTATCGACGGTCTTCGTCGGCGAGCGGCCGTCTGCGCGCCAGATGCTCGCGACCGCCACCATCCTGGTTGGCATCGGTTCGGTGTTCGCCGGCGGCGGCTCATTTTCACCGCTCTGGGCCGCGGCCATCATCTTCACGACTCCTCTATTTTGGCAGACGTCGCACGTGATCGGTCTGAAGCTGATGCCTCCGTTGACGCCGATTTCGGTCACCGGCGGCCGATTTTTCTATGCGGCGATTGTTCTGACCGCGATGCTGCTGATCTTCCGCCGCGACTCGCTCGTGCAACTCGCCGACCTGACCTCGCTCGGCGTGATCGGCGTGACCGGCTTCTTTATCTACTTTCTGAGCGCGCTCACCTGGTTCGGCGCCATCAACCGGCTCTCATTGGCGTGGACAACGGCGCTGGTCGTGCCCGGAATCCCGATACTTTCGATTCTGTTCGCCGTGATATTTCTCGGCGAGCGCGCAACCAGCCGCGAGGTGATCGGTATTCTCATTTCGGTCAGCGGCGTGCTGGCGCTCGTCCTCGGCGCCGATCCGCATCGCAAGCAACCTGCTGCCGAAGCCGCCGAGGCAATCCACGAACCCCTGATCTGATTCCCGCTTCGACATTCCAGGAAACGGATTGGGTGCAGGGGGCTGGCCCTGCGTTTGACTCTACGACTCTCCTGGTCTTAAGTGACCCACAGATGCCGCCGCAGGAATTGCGCGCGAACATAAACCCGAAATTCAACGCGAGGAATTCTTCATGGCCCGAATGGTCAGACACGAAAAGAACGCGCCCTACGAGGTCGCGGAAGGTACCGAGCTGCCGATTTATATCTGCGCGTGCGGACTTTCGAAGAACAAGCCCTTTTGCGACGGCTCGCACAAGAAAACACGCGACGAAAATCCCGCCGACGTTTACATTTACGACGACATCGGCCGCGCCCGCGTCAAGACCGAATACTAGTTTCTAGTTTTTCAGTTGTTCCGGACCCTTCGACTCCGCTCAGCGTAAACTCCGGCCGCGTTTTTTTCCTTGCTCAGGTGCAGGGACCGGGGCCCCTGCCGCTGCCGGACCCCTGCTTATTTCCGCCGGTGCCGGTATGTTATTCGGAGCCGGTCGCGATGCGAACGCCGGTACGTTCCAGTTGAAAAGTTGAAAAATCGAAAAGTTGAAACTCCCTGAAGAGATTACTCGCGCCGATTCCGAGCCTGCTTCCATCCCCGCGTGTGAAGCGCCCCGCGATCCCGCCGCCGCGGCTCCCGCTGCCGCGCCGGATTGGCTCCAGTATATAGCCGAGCCGCGCTACGCATGGCCGATATTGCTGATTTTCGGAGTCGCTCTCTATCTCGTAAATCTCGGCGGCTATCCGCTCTACACCAAGGGCGAACCGCGCGAGGCCGTCACCGTCTTCGACATCGTACATGGCGGCGGCGTGATTCTCCCACAGCGCGCAGGCGTCGAAGTTCCGTCCAAGCCGCTGCTGATGCACTGGATGGCCGCGATGGTCTCGCTCGTCGCCGGCGGCGTAAACGAATTCACCGTGCGACTGCCGTCGGCCGGACTCGCCATCGCCGGCGTGATCGTTTGCTACTTCTATGCGCGCCGGCTGTTCGACAACGTGACCGCGCTCATCGCCGCGCTCATCCTCGCCACCACGTTTCAGTACCTGCAAGCCGGGACCGGCGCCCGCGTTGACACGACGCTGACCTTCTTCATGGAGGTCGCGTTCTTCGAATTCATTCTCATGGCCGAGGGACTGACGCGCCGGCGGATGCTGCTCTACGTCGCAATCGCGCTCGCCATTTTGACCAAGGGCCCCATCGGGTTGATTCTTCCGGGGCTGGTCGCCGTGATTTGGCTCGCCGCCGGGAAACGATGGAGCCTGTTGCGCCGCATGAGTCTCGTGCGCGGTGCGATCGTCGTGCTGGTGCTTGCCGGAGGATGGTACCTCGCGGCGCTGATCGAAGGCGGCCCGGATTTTTTCCGCAAGCAGATCCTCGCCGAAAATCTGCTCCGCTTCGCCGGCGGCGGCGACTTTCACGAGGGCCACATCCATCCCTTCTACTATATGGAACTCGCTCTTCTCGCCGGGTTCATGCCGTGGACGATTCTGCTGCCGATCGTCGCCGTCCAGGCCGCGCGCGCGCCGCGCGCACTCGATCCGCGCCTCAAATACATCATCGTCTGGTTCGCCGTGGTGCTGATCTTTTTCAACCTCCCGCAAAGCAAGCGCGGCGTGTACCTGCTCTGCATGTACCCCGCTTTTGCCACCCTGGTGGCGATCTATGTCCGCCAGGCTGTCGTGCGTCCTGAACCGGCGCGCGCCTGCGTCCACTGGATCGCGCGATTGTCCGGTCTCGCGATGCTGCTGCTCGGCAGCGCCGGCTTGATTGCGCTTGCGATGCTCGTCGCGAGGCCACGGGAGTTCGCCGCCCTGCTCCAAGCGGCGGGCATTCGCGCACCCGCTTTTCCACGCGTCTTGACCTCAACTGTTGCCGAGGATTGGGTGCTGGACCTCGCGATGCCGCTCGCGGTCGTCGCCCTCGGCGTATTTATGATCTTCACCCGTCCGCGTATCGAACGAATGGTGCTCGCGATCGCGGCCGCGATGGTTTTTACCACCGTTGCAGTCAACGTTGTCGTCGTACCGGCCATTGCCAACACTCTCTCGCTGAGAGACTTCACCGATCATGCCATGAAAATCGTGGGCGACAGCCGGGTCGGCTATCTGGGCGCGCTCAACTACGACGTCGCTTTTTACAGCCGCCGCACAATTCCGATCGTCTCGCAAAGAAATCCGGAGATGCCCGAGTACCTGATCGCCTGGCGCACTCTGTTCAACGCGCTTCCCGCGTCCAGGCAGCGCCGCTTCGACATCGTGATGACAAGCAACCCGACCTCGCTCGACGGCACCGACGAGATGCTGCTCCTTCGCCAGCGCGCAGGTTCCCCGGACCTTCCCTCCAAAAAACCCGCCGACAGCTACATCGAAGCAGGAATTTCTACGACATGGTCTCTCTTCGAATCTCATCGACCACCTTCACCAGCCGCGGCAGCACCTCCGCCGATCCGCCCCGAAAGCTCACGTCGCATATCGGTGTGATCTCCGACTCGTAGAGGTTCACTTCGATGAGTATTCCGCCGCGCTCCTTCACTTCGAGCGCGAATCCCGCCGCCGGATAAACCGTCGCCGAGGTCCCCGCCACGATCACCAGGTCTGCCTTCGCCGAATGCTCCGCGCACATGTTCAGCACGTCGATCGGAATCGGCTCGCCAAAGGAAACCGCGTCCGATTTCAACAATCCTGCGCATCGCGGACACGCAGGCGGCAGCTTCTCCAGACTGATCGCGTCGCGATGAAACCGCGTCGTGCAATCGAGGCATCGAATCAAAGTCCAGTTACCATGAATTTCCGCGAGCGCCTTCTGCCCGGCCTGCCGGTGCAGGTCATCGATGTTCTGCGTGATCACGAAGCGCAACACTCCCAGTTCTTCCATCGCCACCAGCGCGAGATGGCCCGGATTCGGCCTGGCAACCGTAAGCGGCTTGAAAAGTTCGTCGTTGCGTTTGCTGAGCCGCTCTTCCCACGCTTTTTTCGGATCGGCCATGAAGCGCTGAAAGCCGTTCATCGGCGGCTCGCCGTACTTGGTCCACAGCCCGCCCGGCCCGCGAAACGGCGGGATTCCACTTTCGACCGACATCCCCGCGCCCGTGAGCGCGATCGCATACCGCGCCGCCAGGATCATCCTCGCGCCCTCGCGAATTTCCTCGTCGCTCGCTCTCTGGCTTGCTTTTGCCATCGCGAATCCGCCCTCCACGCGCAATTCTCACATAGTCAGTCGGCCTCAACTGACTACGCATGAAATGAAAGTGAACGCGTACGCCGCCAGCCCGGCGGCCTCAGCTCGAATAGTCACCGCGCCCGAAACAACCGACTCATTGGCGACGACACTGTACATCCGGGGCCGGTCCACCGTGATATATCCCCGCTTGCCGTCGAACTTCACGTCGTCGCCTGCCCTCTGCGCGCCTTCGAGCGCGATTTCCGCGCGCACGCTCGCGCCCGCCGCCGGCGCCATCACCAGATTCACATCCTTGGCCGTGTACCTGAGCGAAATCGCCGCGCCCGGCGCCTCGCTGCACGCGCTCTCCTGCTCGATGCGCCATACGCCCACAAGATAACTCACGCCCTCCACGTGCGGCCCGATGTCGCGATAGTCATGCGGCCGGTCGCGGACCGCGCTCCCGGGATTCCCGAACTGGCCGCGCGCGTATCCGAGATACACCTCCGGCGTGACGCGATAGCAGACCGCGCCGGGACGGTCGCTGTCGCGCACCGGCTCCATCGGCGGCGGCAGACTCGCGCCGGGATTCAGTTCGCGGATCAGTCCCTGAATAGCTACTTCGGCTTCCTGATACTCTCCTTCGCCGAAATGGTAATAGCGAATGCGCCCCTTCGCATCGACTAAGTATTTGGCCGGCCAGAACCGATTCGAGTACGCCCGCCAGATTGCGTATTCGTTGTCGAGCACGATTGGGTATTCCAGACCGAATCGCGCCGCCGCTTGCGCGACGTGCGATCCTTCCCGCGCGAAAGAAAACTCCGGCGCGTGCACGCCGACAATCACCAGGCCGCTGTGCCCGTATCGCTTGTTCCATGCCACGACGTACGGCAGCGTCCGGATGCAATTGACGCAGGTGTAGTCCCAGAAATCGACCAGCACGACGGCCTTGTCGCGCAGTGCCTTCAAGCTCACCGGGCCGTGCTGGATCCATTGCCCGCCATCCAGTTCGGGCGCCAATACGGTCTCGGACATTTGCGGCATCTCGATCTCCTGGCAATCTCGCGGCCGTCCGCGCCGTTGCGTCGATGCCCGGAGCGTAGCACAGCCCCGGTTTCAGCTCTAAGCTGAAAGCTTGCAGAGGAACGCCGTTCGGTCTATACGGCGAGTTGAAATCGGAGAGTAAAAGGAAATCCCGGTTAACACAAAAGACATGGCGGCGCAGGCGCCCGTGCTCTGGCAGTTCGCGGTTTCCCACTACGCCGAGAAGGCGCGTTGGGCGCTCGATTACAAGCACGTCCCGCACATCCGGCGCTCGCTCATGCCCGGGCCGCATGTCCCCAGAATCAAAAGGATGACCGGACAGACCGCGGTGCCCGTCCTCGAGCTCGGTGGCGCGATCATCTCCGACTCGACGCGCATCATCGAAGCGATCGAAAAAGCTTATCCCGACCCGCCGCTCTATCCCGCCGACCGCGAGGCGCGGGAACGCGCGCTCGAACTGGAAAATTATTTCGACGAAGAGCTAGGCCCGTATATCCGCCAATGGGGATATTTCATGTTGCTGCCCTACTCGTCCACGATCACGGCGCTGTTCACGAGCCAGGCCGGCGTCGGGAAGCGCCTGTTCATGCGCGCGATCTTTCCGTTGGTGCGGCCCCTGATGAGAAGCAAAATGAAGGTCTATCCGGCCGAGGCGGGAGCGGCGCGGGATAAGACCGTCGCCGCGATGGATCGAATCGCGCGCGACCTTCAGTCTTCCGGCTACCTGGTCGGCAACGGTTTCACGGTTGCCGATCTGACCGCGGCCGCATTGCTGTGGCCGCTGGTGATGCCAAAGGAGTTTCCCTACCCGCTTCCCGCCGCACTGCCGGCGCCGCTGGCGCAGGCGCGCGCGCAGCTCGCCGAGCATCCGGCGTTAAAATGGGCTGCCGGCATCTACACGAAGCATCGCGGCGAATCGGCGGCGCTCGCGGAAGAGACGGTCATCTAGGGAGATCCGGCGGCGCGGTTGCGTGCCCGAAGAAACCCAACTGGACGCTGACGACTCGCACGCATTTCATGCACTGGGCCGGATCACGGTTTCCCACCACCCACAATGATGGAACTGGGCGCTTCGTCGGCAGACCGTGGCCTGCGCCAGAGGAAGACGCTCACAACCGTTGTGCTCCAGAGCGGATTTGCTCTACGCTTCGCCCCGGAGAGGTCGAAACGGAAATTCCGGCTGAAAGGTCGGTTATGAAAAGGTAAGAGAATCGGATGAGGCCTTATCTCCGGCTTTTGTCGTTGGCCCTGCTAGGTAGCGGTCTGGCACCGCTCATCACAGTGTGCGCGAGCTATTGCGCGTCGGGCACTATCTCGGTACGGTTCCTGATCACGATCGCGGTCATTGCGGTTTTGGTGCTCGCGTTAACAGTGGCCTTTGATCGAGCTCTTATAGCGTTTGAGCCACAGCTAGATAGACACGCCCGCGATCAGGCCGTCTTTCTGCGTTCGTTTCCCGACCGTTACGTCCGTATCGCCATCTTCGGCTCCGCGGCTCTGAGCCTATTCCTGGAACTCGCAATGATTCGCTGGCAGAGTACCGTATTCCCCTTCTTTGCCTTTTACAAAAACTTTTCGCTGTTGTCCTGCTTTGCAGGACTGGGCCTTGGATATTGGATGGCGAATCGTGAGCTCATTCCGCTCAATTTCACTATACCACTGCTGGCATGGCAGTTCGCACTGATGCTCGGCATGCGCTACGGCATGTCGGAAGCGCAGATAGCTAGTCTGAGTTACTTGCCGTTCAGCGAACAATTGAATATGGGCCTGGGAGCGGCCAAGCACTTTTTTGAGACACCGCATTTCTACTGTGTGCTAGCCATAATTTTCCTGCTTACCGCCCTCGCGTTCATACCGGTTGGACAATTGTGCGGTGCTCTGATGGAGCGAGCGGACAAACTGCCCGCCTACGGACTAAACCTCCTAGGCAGCCTGGCCGGCGTGCTGCTTATCTTCGCGGTCAGCGCCTTCTGGACACCGCCGCTAGTGTGGTTCGTGCTGGCATTTGCCGCCACCCTGCTCTTCTACGTCCCTACGCGGTCGTCGCTGTTGCCCGGCTTGATCACTGCTGCAGTCGCACTCGTTATACTGGCGTGGCCGGTCAGTCCGGCGTGGCAGAGGATCTATTCCCCTTACCAACTATTGGAAGTGGGGCATAATGAACGTGGTGGTTTGATGTTGATTCGCGCCGCTGGCCATTACTATCAACGGGTTTGGGACCTGTCACGCTTCAACCACAACTACAGCCTCATAGCAATACGGAATTACTATGAGCTGCCGTATCGCCTTTACGGCCAGCGAAAGACCGTCGCGGTAGTGGGTGCCGGAACCGGCAACGATGTTGCCGCGGCATTGCGGCGCGGGAGCGAGCATGTGGATGCCATAGAAATAGACCCGGCTATCCTGCTGCTGGGCCGCCTTGGCCATCCCGAGCATCCGTATGATGACCCGCGTGTCCATGCGATTGTCAACGATGCGCGATCATTTCTGCGCAATACGGATCATACCTATGACATGATTGTGTATGGGCTGCTGGATTCACACACACTCCTGAGCCACGCCTCGAGCGTGCGTCTCGACTCTTTTGTTTACACCGTGCAAGGGCTGCGGGAGGCAAGGGCCCGATTGAAACCTGGCGGACTGATGTCGCTCTCCTTCTCCATGCTGACGCCGCAATTGGGCCGCAAGCTATATTTAATGATGCAGCAGGCTTTTGATGGGCGTGCACCGGTTTGTGTAACTGCCGGCTACGACGGGGCAGTAATTTTTCTCGAGGGAAAGGACAAGGATTTAGCGTTGCCGTCGGCGCTTCTCCAACAATTCGGTTTCCAGGACAGCACCTCGGTGTACGCCGACCCGGCGCTGCGGGCCGATGTCTCGACGGACGATTGGCCGTTCTTCTATATGCCGCGGCGAGTCTACCCATTTTCCTATCTGGGAATGTTCGTGCTGATTCTTTTGCTCTCAATGTTTCTTGTTGGCAACTTCATAGATGAGGGGCCGCAGTTCAGTCACTTGTCGTTTTTCTTTCTTGGGGCTGGTTTCATGCTCATCGAGACTAAAGGGATTACGGAATTAGGACTGACGTTCGGTAATTCCTGGCAGGTCATCGGCATCGTCATAGCCGGCGTGATGGTCATGGCGTTCCTCGCCAATTGCGTAGTCCAGTGGCTCAAGGTTGAACGGCCGGAAATTCCTTACGTGCTGCTGCTCGCCAGCTTGCTTATCGGATGGTGGATAGCCAGATCGGGCGGTTTCGCTTCCACGTGGATGGGTCGCACTGCCACAACTATTATGCTCACCTGTCCCATGTTTTTCTCGGGCGTGGTGTTCTCTACACTACTGAGCTTGCGGGGAAGGATATCGACAATCATGGCGGTGAATCTGCTCGGCGCGATGTTCGGCGGCTTGCTAGAGTACAATTCGATGTATTTCGGCTTTCAGTTCCTCTACCTGCTTGCCGGCGCTATATATCTTTTGGCGTTGTTGTGGGAATTCGCCGGCCAGAAGTTTGATACCGCATCGGCGCTTGAGCAGCAAAGTGCTGAATCAATGATCGTTTGATCTGAAGATCTGCCCATCGCTTGGACGCGAGGCCCCTTGTGCGCCTTATCTGGACCCAGCCCCGAGCGAAAGGCGATGGTCGGGTGGATGATGAATCCGGTTGCAGCCATATATTCGGCCTGTCTAAGGAGCTCCACGGTACGCTCCTGGCCCTGATGGAAATTTCCGATTAGTAGTTCACATACAAAACGGAAATCCGGGCTAAGTGGATTTGACGCTTCGCGCATCGCGCGTTAGTCACTGGCTGGTGGCTAAGCCTTCGCTCCTCAAAGTGATTGCGATCGAATCGCCCGCTGACATGCAGCGTGCCTACGCGATTCGCCGCCGCGTGTTTGTCGAAGAGCAGCGCGTGCCCGAAGAAATCGAAATGGACGCCGACGACTCGCACGCATTCCACGTACTGGCGATCCTCGACGGCAATCCCATTGGATGCGGCAGGATGGTCGAGCATAGCCGGGGCGAAGTGAAGATTGGCCGAATGGCCGTCCTGCGGGACTTTCGAAAGACCGGTGTCGGCGCTGACATCCTGCGCTTCCTCGTCGAGCGCGCTCGCATCCGCGGATTCCGCAAAGCAATCCTGCACGCGCAACTTGCGGCTGAGGGCTTCTATCTCAAAGAAGGATTCATCGCCGTGGGCAGCGTCTTCGACGAAGCCGGCATCGCGCACCGCAGGATGGAACGCGATCTCTAGAGCCGACAAAAACCCTGATAGATGACACGCTACAGATATTTGCCGCCCCAGCGGTCGAGGAAAGTTACTTGCTCTAGCGGCGCGCGTGAGACTGGGCCGAAGTGTCCCAGCGGATAACCTATCGGGATGATCGCGAAGGTGTGGGCCTTTTCGGGCAATCCCAGGATCTCGTCAACCTCTTTCTCGTAAAGCAGATGGCGCGTCGTCAGGGTCGCGCCCAGTCCCAAGGCGCGCGCGGCAAGCAAGATGTTCTGCACGGCGGGGTAAATCGACGCCCCAGCTCCGACTCCACTTCCCGAATCGCCGTATAGGCAGCATACAATGAGCACCGGCGCTTCGTGGAAGTGTTCGGTGAGGTGGTCCCTCGCTGCCAGCATGCGCTGCTTTTGCGCTTCAGTTTTGCCGGGAGGGGGCGGCGCCGCATGAAAGCGTTCTTTGAGATCCTCGAAGGCGCGTTTATATCTGATCTGAATCTGCTTTTTGATCTGGGGATCCTTCACCACGATGAAGCGCCAATGCTGGGCATCGCCGCCGCTCGGTGCGCAGGTAGCGGCCTCGAGGATTTCACGGATGAGTTCATCAGGAATGGGGTCCGGTTTTAGCCGCCGCATCGCGCGCGTTGTCCGGATTGCGTCAAACAGGCTAATTTTCCGATCCATCTTGGAATGCTCCTTTTTGCGCCGCTAGTGGTCCGATCCGGTAACCGTCTGGCATCTTGAGCCGCATAGTGTAAGGAGCGCCGTCCTTGAATGGATCTCCATTTAGCACCGCGGCCTGGGCTCCCCTCGGTACAACCGAAGGCGCAGGTCCCCATTTCGCTTCCGACGGCGAGGACACGATTTGCACATCGGAGGCGCTGGAGGATACCTGCTGTTCGTCAGCAGCTTCAACCACATAACTCATTGCGAGCAAGAGCACGACCGATAGAACTGCGGCGAATTTTTGCATAGAACTTTCCTCCGCTATAGTTTCGGGGGCGAACGATACCACCTTGACGTTCTAATTGCAGAGAATGGCTACTACGGGCAAGGCAAAGGGCGGGCCGAATACCTACGGGTCGTCCCCGACGCGTGCGCGTTTTGATCGTGGAGTGCGGCAAATGATCGGTGTTCTCGCGGGCCGCGCCACAGAAAGCGCAGCGAACATCAAAATAACAATGCCGATGGGATCGACGGATGGCTTTGCATCGGTATAGTGGAACGAAGCGATATTGGGTTGAGGTCGAGAAGGAAGCGGAAAAATGCGCGGACATGATCGGACACAGACCACGCGGACCTTCGTGAAGCTCGAACAGCGAGCGGGAAGCGATTTGGCGAGACGGCCGCAAAGATCCGCTTGCCGCGCGCGCCAAGTCAATCTGGCCGGTGTCGAATCAGGAGAGGAAAGTTGCTGACGATCTCTGATGTAAAAACGAGATTCCGCAGGCTGAAGGAAGTCGAATATCCGGAGCTCGCCGGCCTAACGCGGGCCCAAATCTACGACGGCAAAATGGGGCCGGGGGGTCTTTACCTTGCTGCCCGGATGGCTCGGACACTCTCTCTAAAGCGGGGGACGACTATCATGGATCTGGGCTGTGGCAGAGGCGCCACCTCCGTCTTTCTGGCTCGCCAGTTTGGCGTCAACGTCTTAGCTGTCGATTGGTGGATCTCCGCGAATGAGCTTTATTCGCGCACGCAACAGGCGGGCCTGAATATCGTCCCGATGCACCTGGACATAACGCAAGCACTGCCCTTCGCGGAATCCTGTTTCGATGCCATCTTCTGCATGGATGCGATCCACTACTTCGGCGCGAATCCGGGTTTCCTCCCCCATTTGCTCCGTCATCTCAAACCGGGCGGCCGCCTCTGCATCGGCAGTCCGTGCTTCAACGAAGAATTCGACGCAGCCAAGCTGCATAATCTTCCGCACGAGTATGACGACGGTACAACGCTCTGGAGCGAGGAGTTTTCCAAATACCATTCGCCCCACTGGTGGGCCGATCTGTTCCGGCAGACGGGGTTGGTGACGGTCTTGTCAGTCGAGGAACTGCCCGATGGCGTGGTCATGTGGGAGGACGAAGTACTCTGGAACCTCGAGCGGGCCGAAAAATCGGACGAGGTGGCGCTGATCGATGCCCGGCAGATTGCATATGGCTACAACCACCGACCGTATCTGACACACTTTGTCCTCACTGTCGAAGCGAGGTCGGCGAGCGCGCGTCAATGACGCATTCCGTGGAGAGCCGCCGAGCGCGCTGCACAGTGAAAGAGTGAGGGAGCTACAGACTGGCGGCGAACTGTTCGATTACGCGCGCGACCGCTTCGGCCTTCTCCAGGATCACATGATGATGCGCGCCGGCAATCGTCACCAGCCGCGCATTCGGATTCGACGCGCGCGCATGCTCGGCGCCCTCCGCGGTCATGATGCGACTGTGCTCGGCGCGCACCAGCATCGTGGGAATCCTGATTTCCTTGATCGTTTCGAGCACCGCCATCCGGTCGCCGCCGAGGAAACACTCGCGATCGAACTTGAGCGTCCACCGGCCTTCATCCGTCCGCGCCAGGCTTTTTTCGGCGATCTCATGAAGTACCTCGTCCGCGATTCCGCCCTCGTTCGGCATCAGTCGAAAGCGCGCCTTCGCCGTCGCGAGATCGGGATACGTCACCACCGGGATTGCTTTCAGCCGCCGCATATATCGATCCCGCCCCCGAGTCGAGGTGACCGGGACGTCGATCGCGATCGCGCCGCGCGCGCTGTCCGGATGACTCCGCGCGAACGCCAGCACGTTCATCCCGCCCATGCTGTGACCCGCGACCACCGGCTTTTCGGCATTCGCCGTCGCGTGCGCGACGAACCTCGCGATGTCGTTTGCGTAATCGACCGGCGAGTACGCCGCCGGCCTTGCCCATTCGCTGTCGCCATGCCCGCGCTGGTCAAGCGCGAGCAGCCGGTACTCGGCCGCAATCGCGCGCGCCACCGGTTCCCACCACCACGCATTGGCAGAGTTGCCGTGCAGCAGGACAATCGTTCGCGGCGCGTGCGGATTCCATTCCAGGTAATGGAGCCGCGGAGAGCCTTCGAGCAGATGGCTGTGCGGGGCGGTCATTTCAAACCGTCCACAAAAACCCGGATTATTTCGATCAGCGCCCCGGGATTGTCCAGCATGACGTGATGATACGAATCATCGATCTCCACCAGCCGTCCGTTGGCAAGCTGCTCGACCATTTTTTTTGTGAGCTCGCGATCCAGCAAGGGACTCTTTGCGATCTTCACGATCAGCGCGGGGCACGCGATGCGATGCAACGACTTCCACACCCGCGACGGTTCGCGAATCATCGTGCGCCGATCGAGCTTGTGCGTCCACCTGCCGTCGGCGTGCTGCTTGAAGCTCCGGCGCGCGACGTGGTCCAGGATTTCCTTTTTCGCCAGCGTCTCGCGCGGCAGGACCCTGAAATTCCGCGCCGCCTCGTCGAGCGATTGGAATCGGCGCGCCGGCTTTTCCGCGATCGACTGCAGGAATTCCAGCGCCCGTTCCGGGTAGTCGGGCGGAGGATCGATCGCCACCATCGCGCGCAATTTTTCGCTGTGCTCCGCCGCGTATGCGAGCACGTTATGCGCGCCCATCGAGTGCCCGACCAGGATCGGCGCTCCGAATCCCCACCCGTCGATCACTCGATCCAAATCCGACACGTAATGACGCGAGCCATACGCCCATTCATTTGCCCAATCGCTCTCGCCATGCCCGCGTTGATCGAGCGCCAGCACGTGAAAAGCGCCGACGAACGCCGGCGCTACAAAGTCCCACCAATGCGCGTGCGCGGAACCGCCATGCAGAAACAGGATCGGCGGCTTGCCATCGCCTCCGTAATCGAGGCAATTCAGCGCGAGCCCGTTGGCTACGAAGCGATGCGCCTTCATCCATCCCCCGGAATTTCTTTTCTCATCTCGAAGCCGATCCCAGTCGCGCAGACATGATACCTTTGCAGCGTGCGCCTTTCATGCCACCATTTAGCTGCCAGTTCACACCTGAAGCCATGCGAGATCGAACCGCGCTGAAACCACTGACGCTCGTCGCCGTACTGATGCTTGTGCTCGCGTCCTTTCCTTTTCCGGCGCGCGCCCAGGATGCCAATGCGGCCAAGGCCCGCGCGCTCGTCGATGCCGCAATCAAAATGACCGACAGCGACGCAGCCCTGAAGCTGCTCTGGCAGGCCACCGAAATCGATCCCACTTTCGACGACGCCTACGTTTATCTCGGTCTCTACTACAACTCGCGCTCCGACTTCACCAACGTCGTCAAGGTTTATCAAAAGCTCCTCAAGTATCAGCCCAATCAGGTCAGTGCCTATCTGAATATCGGCGAGGCGTACATGTCGTTTTCCCCGGCCAGGACCGACGATGCGCTGGTCTATTATCGCAAGGGGTACGAGCTCGATCCCAAGAACACTTTCGCCGCGCTCAGAATTGGAGAACTACTCGCGCAGACCGGCCAGCGCGACGACGCGCTCAAGTATCTGAAAATTGCGCTCGGCGACAGCGCCAAAAATCCCACCGTCGCATCGGAAGCTGAGAAGACTCTCAAGCAGATGGGCGCCCTCTGACCAGGATGGCAGGCTGCGCGCCCGTGGCCGCGGCGAGCAGCGCGCGCACTGCAAGTTCGACCGTGTGGCGGGCTTGCTCCGCGCCGCGCTTCTGATCGCGGCGCAGATGCTGCCAGGCCGCGGTGGTTACCGGCTCTCCGTCATGATCAGCAGCTGGCCCTCGAGTCCGGCCTCGCGATGCACCGCGATCGCCCGCACTTCCGGCAGGGTCGCGATGCGCTGGAAGGCGGCGCGCGACGGATACTCCATGATCGCGGCGACATCCCACAGATCGCCCACTTCTCCGATCACCACGCCCGCGATCTTGCCCGCGAACAACATCCTGCCGCCCTCACGCTCGACGATTTTGGTCATCGCGGTCGCATAGCGCTGGTAGGCTTCGAGGCCCGAGACATCGTCGGCCCGCCCGTCCTTGTACAGCGCCTTCATCCGGAACTTCAGGAGGTTCAGCATCGCGATCGGCGTCGACGACGCATCATCCGCCAGCGCCCGGATTCCGTCGGCGGTTGGATAAACGGCGTTCTCGACTTTCATCTCTTTCCTCCTCTCGATCCGCGCGCGTACGGACGAAGTTCATTTCGTCGATGCGATAAACTCGTGGATCAAGCCGGCAATCTCATCGGGCTTGTCCTCCTGCAGAAAGTGACCCGCGTCCGTGATAGTCACATGCTTTTGCCCCTTGGTCCCTGGAACACGATCCTGAAAGAGGCGCTCGCCTCCTTTCGTAATCGGATCCGAATCGCTGAACGCGGTCAGAAACGGCTTGGTGAACCCCTCCAGAACTTTCCACGCGGCCTTGTTCTCGGCGACCGAGCCGTGTGCCGGCGTAATCGGGACCAACGCAGGAAAGCGGCGCGCACCCGCCTTGAACGATTCGTCGGGGAACGGCGCTTCGTAGGCGGCCTGTTCGGCCTCGCTCAAACTGCGGCGGCATCCCATGGCCAAAATCTGGCCGATCGGCAAGACGGGCGTGCTCTGGCTGAACTCGAGCCATCGCTGGAACCCTTCGCTGAATCCTTCGCCGGTCGGCAGCCCGGTATTGGCAACCACCACGCGCGCGAATCTCTCTGGAAACGCAGCCACCAGCCGAAGCCCAATCAGGCCGCCCCAGTCCTGGCAGAAGAGCGTAATACTCGACAGGCGCGCAGCCGCCAGCCAATCGCTCATCCATCGCACGTGCCGTTCGTAGGTGTAATCGGATTGATCGGCAGGCTTGTCCGAACGGCCGAAGCCCACCAGGTCCGGCGCGACCGCGCGATGGCCGCGCGCGGCGAGGCTCGCGACTATCCGGCGATAGAGGAACGACCACGACGGCTCGCCATGCATGAGCAACACAGGGCCGGCGCTGGGAGGACCTTCGTTGAGATAGTGGATTCGCAGCGCGGTCCCGCCGGGGTCGGTGACTTCGCAATAGTGCGGCGTGAATGCGAAGTCGGGAAGATTTGCAAATCGCGCGTCGGGAGTTCTCAGGATTTTCAAAGGATGCCTCGCTCGGAATCAGCGTTGGCGATCGTCGATATATTGAAACTGTGAATGTCATTATATTGCGGCCGGGTCAACCAACGACGCTCCGCCCGCGCTGAAAGAGGAACAATGTTCGTCCAGGTTGAAACGGGGAGGGTTGGCGAGACCTCAGGTCCCTCGCGGATCGGGTCCCTGGCAGGCTGTTAAAGAAGGAATTTTCAACGCCCGCGCTTAATTCTGCGGTACGGGCGGGGGCTGCGGAGGTGTCTGCGGCGGCGCGCCCTCTTCGGACGGCATATGGCCGCCACCATCGCCGCCGCCGTGGCCGCGATGTGCCCACGGCTGCGTGAAATCGCGATCGAATATCTTCTGCTGCTCGGGCGTCAGCACGCCACGAACCTCGCCGAGTCCATCCCAGAACAGCTCATGCCGGCGATGGTCAAAATCCTGCCGCGCCTGCATCACTTTGAACCGCGTATCGCGCAGAATGTCGCCGACGCGGTCGCGTTGCGCCGGCGTCAGGTTGAGCTCGTGATTCATTCGCTCGATCAACCCCGCCCCCGGCACCCGCAGGTAATGATACCGGTACGCGAGCGTGCTGAGCGCAAAACCAATCAGAAGACACGAGACTCCCACCACCAAGCCGAACAGGATATTCGACTTAGCTGGCAAGGTCGCTCTCTGTCATCGGCATCTCGGGCGCCAATGGATCGCCTGCGGTTTCAGAATTCATACTCGCCTCGGGCACTGATAGCGCCTCGCCCAAAGACTCATTAGGCGCCCGCGTCGAAAGATACGCGGTGCTGGCTGCGAATACAAAGATCGCCGCCGCCGCCGACATCGCCAGCCATCGATTCGGCTGCCGCGACAACGACATCTCCCGCGAAACCGCCGCGAATCGCCGCGGCCTGTCTGCCAGCGAGAACTCGCGCCGCGCCGGCTGCGATACGGGAGCCGCATCCCGTTCTATCTCGCCATGCAGCACCGGCGCCGTCAGCGCGAAAACGCGAAACGCATGATCGCACTTCCCGCATCCCTTCAGATGCGCCAGCAACTCGGCCCGCCGCTCGGCGGTCGCGGTCTTGCGCCACAGCGCGGAAAATTCCTGTCGTGCTTCAAAACAATTCATCACTGTTACCTGTTGCGGCCCCCCGCGAGCATCCGCTCCGCCTGCTTGCGGAGCGCCTGCCGGGCGCGGAACGCGCGAATTTTTACCTTGGCCTCACTCCATCCAAGCGTCTCGGCGATTTCGCTGACGCTCATATCTTCGCTCTCTTTGAGCACCATCACCATTCGGTCCTCGGGCTTGAGCGTGTCGAGCAGGCGATGCGCCAAGTTGTACGCTTCGCGCCGCTCTTCGGCCTCAGCGACGATCTCCTCTGGCGACGCACCGTTCGCCGTCTGCATCCATTGCACTTCCGGCGCGCTGAAATCTCCGACCAGTTCTTCGGGACGCCGCCGCCGCCGGCGCAGCTCGTCGTAACATAGATTCACCACGATCGCGCGCAGCCATCCGCCAAACGGCATCTCGGCCCGATACGTCGCCAGGGCGGTGTACGCTCGGATGAAACTTTCCTGCGCGATATCCCGCGCCATCTCCTCGTCTGAAAAAAATCGCCGGCATAACCGCTCCACGCGTGGGCGATGCCGCCCCGCAAGCTCGGTGAAGGCGCCGCTATCCCCGCCGAGGACTTCGGCTATCAGTTCCTCGTCGGGTTTGGCGCTCAATCTCCACCCTGCCCTGCTACGCGCCGAGAGACCCAACATAACCGTTTATTAATACGCATTATCCCGCCGATGGTTACACTTTTTCCGGCCGAAACTGCAACCCAAACCGGGTCTGCCGGGACCCGCCCGTGCACTCGCCACCGCAAGCAGAGGCTGTGCGCGTGCCTTTCAATCGGGCAGCGCTTACCATGTCCGTTCGGGTCGCGTAGATTCGCGGTGTCAGCACGCGGAGGTGCCAATGGCGGCAGAGCGCAAAGGTGGGATCGAGATCTTCAAGGTGGCCGGCATCCAGGTCGCCATCGACTATTCCTGGCTGTTCATCTTCGCGCTGATCCTGTGGTCACTAGCCTCGGGATATTTCCCCAAGGAGTATCCCGGCTATTCGACCGGAAGTTACTGGCTGGTGGGACTGGTTGCGACCATCCTGTTCTTTGGCTCGGTGCTCGCGCACGAACTGTGCCACGCCGCGATGGGGAACCGGCTCGGCGAGGGGGTGCACCGGATCACGCTGTTCATCTTCGGCGGAATGGCGGAGCTGGAGCACGAGCCCACGAGCGGGATCGATGAGCTCAAGATCGCCGCGGTGGGTCCGCTCAGCTCGCTGGTGATGGCGGGAATCTTCTGGCTGATCGCGCGCGGGATCGGCGCGGCTCCGGCGACGGCCCTGTGGAAAGCGGTCTTCTCCTATCTCGCCTTCATCAATCTCGCGCTCGCACTGTTCAACCTGCTGCCCGGATTTCCGCTCGACGGAGGGCGGATGCTGCGCGCCGCGTTGTGGATGCGATGGGGCGATCTGCGCCGCGCGACCGCCGCGGCGGCCGACTGGGGCAACACGATCGCGTGGGGACTGATCGCGTTCGGCGCGATGGAGATCTTTGCGGGCGCGCTGATCGGCGGGCTGTGGCTGATATTCATCGGGCTGTTCCTGCGCAGCGCCGCGTCCTCGGGCTACCAGAGCATGATCGTCGAGCAGGCGCTGTCCGGCGCGCGCGTGGGCGAGATTATGGTGCGCGATCCGATCGTGCTCGGCCCCGATGAACCGGTAGCCGGCGCCATCGAGAACTATTTCCTGCGCTATGGTTTCGGCGGCTTTTCGGTCGCGGAGGATGGAAAAGTGCTGGGCGTGGTGACTCTTGCGCAGGTGCGCGAGTGTCCCGCGGCCGAGCGCGCGAGCAGGCGCATCGGCCAGGTTATGCGGCCCGCCGACCAGACAATCGAGATTGCCCCCGGCGCCGGCGTCAGCGATGCGATCCGGCAGATGGTGGCTGCGGATATCGGGCGGCTGCTGGTCGTTGACCAGGGCAAGCTGGTCGGCCTCATCACGCGTACCGGCGTAACGCGCTATGTGCATACCAAGACGCAGCTCTCAGCGCCCGCCAGCACGGCAGCTTAACGAGTCCGGTATGCCGAGCGCCTCAACGGCGCTGAGAGCGTCGTCGGCACGCGGTCTTGATACCGTCATCCCGACCGATGTCTCTTCTTTGTGTCATCCCGACCGAAGCGGAGGGACCCCGGATCCGAGGCGGTCGTCCTGTCTTAATCAAACGGGAAGCGCGAAACCTGCGCGGGGTTTCGCTGTCCTGAAAGGCTAAAAATCAAATCGCGTTCCAACGCCCTATTGAATTCATCGCCGCGGGGGTGGGGGGAGGCCGGCGCGGGCCAGGTCGGCCGGCGTGTCCAAGTCCAGATTGATTCCCGGATCGTCGACGTCAACGTAGGCCACCCGCGACGCGTCCGCGTTCACCACGAAACGCGCGCCCTCGCCTTCCGGTGCGGACATAAGTTCGCCAAACAACGCGCGGTCGAAAATCACCGGATGCCCCCGGTGGCCATCGTGACGCGCGATCACAATCGGCTTGCCCGTTCGATTGTACGAATCGACGATCGCTCGAAACGTTTCGACCCGGACCATCGGATGGTCCCCGAGATGCACAATCGCGCCCGCCGAGTCCGGTTGAATGGCACCGAGGCCGACCTTCAACGACGACAGTTGCCCGCGCGAATAGTCCGGATTCTCGACGATCGCGATACGAACGTCGCGCGCAATCGCGGCCCGAACGCGCTCACGATGCGCCCCGATCACAATCACGAGTCGCGGCACGACGGCGAGCATCGTCTCTGCGATCTGCTCGATAAAGGTCCACCCGCCGACCTCAAGGAGCGGCTTCGGATAGCCCATCCGGCGCGACTCGCCCGCCGCCAGGATGATTCCCTCGAGATGCCGCTTCATCGTGTCGATTTCAGAGATCGGGTGCCGCATCGATGCGGGCTACTTCGAGCGTTTGAGGATGCCGAAACGCACGCCGAGTGTGAAATCGTCGCGCTCGCCGGTGCGGCGCTCGCGAATGATCTCCGCGATGATCGAGAGCGCAATCTCCTCCGGCGTCTCGCCGCCAATCGCGACGCCGAGCGGCGCATGAACGTCGCCGAGCCGCTCGATCGGAACCCCGCTCTCGCCGATTCGCTCGAGCGTGGCCTTCACCCGGCGGCGCGAACCGATCATCCCGACAAATCCGCACGGCTGCATCAGAGCCGCGCGCACAACTTCCTCGTCGAACGTATGACCGCGCGTGACGGAAACCAGATAGCAGTGGCCGTCGAGCGCGAGCGAGTCGATCGCGGCCTTGAAAGGCTTGACGATTATTTCGTCGGCATCCGGAAACCGCTCACGGTTCGCAAACGATGCGCGATCGTCGATCACCGTAACGTGAAACCCGAGCATCGCTCCAAGCGCGCACAACGGCGCCGCGATATGGCCCGCGCCGACGATTATCAGCCGCTGCGCACCAACGATCGGATCGACGAACAGGCGCACGCCGCCATTGGGTTCCAGACGCGTGACAGGTTGAAGCCCGCCGGCGCCATCGACTTCGAGCAAGGCGGGAATCGCGTCGGCTGTCCGCTCGACGATTTGCGCGAATTCCGCCGCGGGTAGATCGATCGGTCCCGCATCTCGCGCGTCCGCATCGCGGGGATCTATAAACGTCCGCGACCCGGCCGGCATTTCGCTTCGCGAACCCGGATCGACCACCGTTAGCAGTGCGCCGGGAGCGCTGCGGCTGGCGGCGTCGGCCAGCTTGCGCGCGATTCCCAAGTCGCGGCCTGGGGACCACAGATCGACGAAGACGTCCATTATTCCGCCGCAGGTACCGACCTCGCGCTGGTCGAAATCGCCGGTGAGATCGACTTCCGCAAGCCGCGCGCCGCTTTCGTTGCCTTCTTCAAGTAATACACGAGCTTTTCGAAAGACCTCGGCTTCGCCGCATCCACCGCCGATGGTGCCGAACTGCCCATCCTCGCGGACGATCATCTTGGCGCCGACTTCACGCGGCGTAGAGCCGCGAACGTTCACCACCGTTGCCAGCGCAAATGGCTGCCCGCGCTCCAGCGTGCGCAGCGCCTCAGCCCAGATTTGATCCGAACCACTCATTTGGGAACCCGCGATTAGAACTTACCAGAACCCGCTCTCGCGATGAATGCGGTCGCCGGTGTCAGTCGGAGGTCTCGCGCAGATGGCGGAGAATCTCGCGGGCATGGAGCAGGCTGTCCTCGGCGGATTTGTAATCGCCGGATTTGATTGCCGCCTCGCCCGTCTGTTCCAACTGGTTCGCGTCGAAGAGCTGCCTGCGCTTGACGGGATCGGTGGGTCCGCTGTCGCGCACGTGCGCAAGCTCGAGCGACACCTGCCGCTCGAGCTCGACCAGGTCCGGCGGCGGCGAAGCGGCCAGCGCCGGGAATAGGTCAACTAAAGTTGCAATTGCGGCAATCGCCGCGAACAGTCGCGCGCCCGTCCTCATCGAGACGGAATTGTTATTGAATCGATCGAAATTTTCCAGCGGTGGGAAGTTGACGGAAGTTGACGGAGCGCGACGAGAGTGGGCGGCGCAGCTTTGAGGAACCAACGCATAATCTTAGATAGGGTCCGGGAGGGATAGCCGGTGCGGATTGTCGGCGATCCCATAGCGAATGAGCATCCGGTAGAGAGTTGAGCGCGAAACGCCCAGCAAGCCGGCGGCGCGCCGTCGATTTCCCTCGGTCTCTTCGAGCGAACGCATCAGGGTCTTCTTGACCACGTCATCGAGCAGGAAGCCAGGTGGCTCGCCGCCGAAATCTATGGCGGGCAAGCGGCGCGCGACTGGCGCGGCCGGGTGGCCGCTGGCGGACGATTGCTCGTGCGGATACAGCAACTCGGCGCCGGTTCCGTCCACGATCTGCTTGGGGAGATCGGATACGCCGATGCTGTTGCTCTCGCTTAAAATCACGGCACTTTCGATCGCATTGGAGAGTTCGCGGACATTTCCCGGCCATTGATATGCGCAGAGGATCTCGATGGCGCGGCGCGAGATCTCCGAGACATTCTTGCCGAACAGGCGATTGTATTGTTCGATGAAAAACCCGATGAAGGCTGGGATGGCCTCGCGCCGTTCTCGAAGCGGCGGGATAAAGATCGCCGAAGCGCTCATGCGGTAGTAAAGATCGTCGCGGAACTGGCCCGCTCTGACCATCGCGTGCAAGTCGCGATTCGTCGCGGCGACCAAACGGAGATCAACCTTGTAGCAATGCGACGATCCGACCGGCTGGACCTCGTGCGTCTCGACCGAGCGCAGCAGCTTGGGCTGGAGCTTGAGCGGCAATTCGCCGATCTCGTCAAGGAACAGCGTGCCCCCGTTGGCGGATCGGAAGTATCCCTGCGACTCCTCGCGTGCGTCGGTAAAGGCGCCGCGAACGTGGCCGAATAACTGCGACTCGGCCAACGATTCGATGAGGTTGGAGCAGTTCAGCGTCACGAACGGACCGTTTGGCACCGGACCCAGCGTGTGGAGCGCGCGCGCGATCAATTCCTTTCCGGTTCCGGATTCGCCTGAAATCAGCACGGTCGCTTTGTAGGGACTCAGCTGCGATACCGACTTTAAGACCTTGCGCACCTGCGCCGATCGTACGACCATGCCGCCGAGCCGGTCCGCACTGTTCACGAGATGGTCGAGCGACACCATCTCGTTTGCCCCGTCTCCGACAGGAGCCGTTCCCAATGCGAGATTTCCTAGTGCCGATTGAGTGTCTGCGTACTGCACAGTGCTCCGTCTTTGGCCGGTAGTCACAGGCCAACAACAAGGTTTCAGAGCAAATGACGGGCCATCGTCCCGGAATCGAGACACTCATTGAACGGTTGTCTGTAATAGGCACAACTGCGCGCCGCGCCGCATAGGGCGCTCGATGCGGCATTCCGGTGGCATCAAGCAGTCACAATGCGACATTGCTTTGCCGCTGGAGACTCGGGCGCGGGAGCGGTTGGCTTAGGAGCGGACGGCGTGACCAGCGCGCCAGTTTGCGCGCGAGCTTTCGCTTTTCATTGCCGTGTTTGCTAAACCGCAAGGCATGAACCCTCGCCACGCCGCCGCGCTCGCGCTTGCGGCCTGGTATTTGATGGTGCCACCCGACCGCCCGAAACTCACCGATCCTTTTGAATGGATCTCACGAGTTCCGTTCCGCGATTGGCAGATTGTTCAACGCTTTGACGCCGCAAGCGCTTGCGAAAAGAGAAAGCATGAAATCATCAGTGATGCGATTCATGCGACCAATCCTGACGCCAAAGCCAGGCGCACGGCAGCGTTGTTGTCGGATATCGCAATCTCGAACAATGCGACCTGTGTTTCCAGGGACGATCCCCGCCTCAAGGAAACAAAATGAATCTCAGCCACGCCGCCGCGCTCGCGCTTGTGGGGGGGAGAGAAAGGGTGCTGGACACAACGAACAGCCGCAAAACCGTTTAGCGGCGCGAACAGTTGTGGACTGTTCTCTACGAGAACAAATCGCCGACCAGGTTGAACGGATACATGATCACCGAGCCGACGGCATCGAGCACCGAGCCCACAGTGTTGGATGTGGAATCGGTTACCGCATTCGTAGTGTTCTCGGCCTGCTGCGACGCGCAACCGGGAACGACGAAGAGCGCGCCAACAACCAAAAGACTCGGGATAATTCGGTTTATTTTCAACATGAGAAATTCTCCCATCGATGAGCTTTCGCTCGCTATGGGAGAGTCGGGCAGAACCGTGCCCGCAAGCACTCATTCGCTTGGTTGGGCTTTGCGATCGAAGATAAAACAGCGGAACTTGATTCGCGAGCCTGGTTCCAATCCGTAGCTAGTGCCTCACCGTGGTTCATGCCGAGGAATTGCTTATCCAGCATCTTCCGCGCTTCGGGGCTGATCGTAAACCGCTCAATGCCAATCGATGTCTTGCCGCATAGAACGCATTTCATAGAGATTCTCCGGGGAAGCATCGATCAATTCCTCGACCGACCATAGTCGATTCCGTCACGCCAGCGGCCATCGCGGGCGTCGAAATCATTTTGGGTAGGGAGATGGCGCATCAATCACACGCCAAGAACGTCCGCCAATACGCGAGCGGGATGGTCGCGAGGATCGACCTGGTCGTACACCCGTTCGACAGTGCCGTGCTCGTCGATTAGAAAACTCACGCGGTCGGGATACCTCGCGTCCGCTCCCGAGCATGCGCCGTATGCAATCGCAACGGCATGATCGGTGTCGCTCAGCAGCGGAAACCCGAATTGATGCTTTCGGGCGAAGGCAGCATTGTCTTCGGGCGAGTCGAAGCTGACGCCAACGACGCGGATGTTGTTTTCGTCGAAGTACGATTGATGGTCGCGAAATCCGCGCCCTTCGAGCGTGCATCCGGGAGTGTTGGCCTCGACGAAGAACCACAAGAGCACTTTGGCGCCGCGCAGACTTTTCAGAGAAAGACTCGCGCCGTCGTGCGCGGCGAGCGTGAAATCGGGCGCCAGCTCTGCGACTTTGATCACCCTGATTCGACCCGGTTCGATTCGACTTGATCTCGCAATTCGACTTAATCGTTCAATTCAATAAGGCGCGGAGCTGCGCCAGCGCGGATACGCAAGTTGGATCGCCGGGCGTCAATGCGAGCGCGCCTTCGAATTCGTCGATCGCACGTTTCACCATCCCCTTGGCGGCGTAAATTCGGCCCAGGTTCATGAACGGATAATGACGCGGATCGTAACGCGGCGCGGTCTTGGCTTTTTCGAGCCACGGAACGGCCTCGTCGAGCTCGCCCTTGGCGATTAGATATGCGCCGATATCGTTGTATGGATTGCCAAACGCGGGATCGATTTCGATGGCGCGGCGGCACTGCGCGATCGCGTCGTCGATTCGTCCCATGCCCTCGAAGGCCCATCCCCGAAATGTGTAGGCCTCGGCGGTCGGAAAGACTTCAATCGATTTTGTGTAGAGTTCGACCGCGCGCTCGAGATCGTGGTTCATGTGAAAGCGCATCGCCTCGTTCCATAACTCAAGCGCGCGCATCCGCGGTTCCGAGTCAGCCATGATCGATCGGATATTGTGCCGCCGCACCCGCGTCAAGAGCGTTGCCGGTTGCATCCGGGAGATCGCCGCCGGCGTGGTCGCGATCGCGGGCGCAAACGCTATTGGCGCGTTTGGGACAGGGCCCGCATGATCTGAATCATGGCGGGGCCGACGATCACGCTCATCATGGCGGGCAAAATGAACAGCACCAGCGGGAAGAGAATCTTGACGGTGGTTTTTGCCGCCGCTTCTTCGGCGCGCAGGCGGCGGGTGTTGCGCAGGGTGTCCGAGATCGATCGCAGCGCGGGACCGATCTGCGCGCCCAGCTTTTCGCTCTGCACCAGCGTCGCGGCCAGCGGTTTGATGTCCTCGACGGCGGTTCGATCGGCGAAACTTCTCAGCGCCTGGCCAAGCGAGCTGCCGGAGGCGAGCTCGGCTGACACAATCGACAGCTCGGTCCCTATTTCCTGATTTTGGCGCTGCGTTTCCGATCCGACGATCTTGATGGCTTCGCTGAGGCCAAGACCGGCTTCGACGCAGACCACCAGCAAATCCAAAGCGTCGGAGAGTTGGCCGGCGATTAACTGCTGACGGTTTCTGGCCTTGCGGCCGATATAGTAGCTGGGTGCGAATGCCCCGACGCCCGCGCCGATCAGCATGAACATCAGCGGCTTGATGCCGTGGAAGCCAAACGCGATCGTGACGACGAGCGCAAGCAGCGCAGTTCCCGCGGTCTATGAGAGGCGGGCGAAGTGAAAGGTGCGGACGGCGCCGGGCCCGGAAAAGCCGGCGCGAACCAAGAGCTGTGCGAGCTTCTCGCGCTCCGGAGTATTTGGCGCGGGTTCGGGAAGATGCTTGGCGACCCATCGAAACAGCGAACGCGCAAAGGTATTGGACTCCATGTCGAGATTGGCGGGATTTCCATAGGCGACGCGCATCTTGACGCCGATCTCGGTGATGCGCTCGTCAAACGGGCGATTAATCCCGTAGATCGCCGCGTAGATCGCGATGGAGATCGCGCCGAACAGGAAAAACACGGTCAAGCTTGCATAGATGGCCGACATCGCGGTTATTTCAGTACTTCACCTTCAGTAGCTTGCGAATTGAGAGGAACGCCAGCGCGTCGAGCACGCAGGCAACCTCGAGAATCTTCTGCCCGGTCGGATCGTAAAAGAGCGTGTCGGTGTAGCTCGGCTGGATGACGCTGAACGCAGCCAGCATCACGATCGGCAGGAACCCGACCAGCATCCCGCTCATCTTGGATTGGGCCGTGAGCGCCTTGATTTGCTGTTGCAGGCGCTGGCGGGTGCGAACGATTTCCGAGAGCCGCCCGATTATTACCGCCAGCGAGCTGCCGACTCCGGCTTGCACCCGCACCGCGACGACCAGCAGGCGGAGATCATCCTGCGGCACGCGCTTGAGCATCTCTTCGAGCGCGCGCGGCAGCGGCAGCCCGAGCCGGCTCTGTTCGATCGCGGAGCGGAATTCGGTGGAGATCGGATCGGCGAACTCCGCCACCACTACTTGTAATCCGCGCAGCAGCGTATGGCCGGCTTCGAGTGACGACTTGATCAAATCGAGCGCGTACGGCAGTTGCTTGGCAAATGCCTTGAGGCGTTTCTGCCTGCGCACCCGGATATAAACTATCGGCAGGCTTGCCATAGCCGCGCCCATCGCGACCGACAGCAGCTCCTTGCCCCAAATCGCCTCGCCCGCGAACAGGCCCGCGGTAAACATCAGCAGGATCACGAGCAAGACGTCGATAATGCGGGCGTAGATTCCGGCCTGCCAGAGGTTTTCCTCGAGTTTTTGGAGCAGATTGAGCCGATAGAACCAGCTTAGAAATTCGCGTCCGGTCAGGCGGCGACGATCGTTCTTGGTGATATCGCCGGTCAGGGCAAGGTCGGGCCGCGACATCCGTCGCATCACGGTGCGCGTGGCGCGGGGCCGATTGGTCCGCATGAACAGCAGCGCGCAGGAAATCAGCACGAAGCCGGCGGCCGCCGCAGGAATCAACAGGTCGCCGAGGTTCATCGCGCAGCCATTTTGATCACCTTCGATTCGGTCTTGTATCCGGCCGTTTCGAGACGCTGTGTGTAGGTTGAACGAATGCCGGTCGACTGAAAGGCGCCGTTGATTTTTCCTGCCGGGGTGGTGTCGGCGCGGACAAAATCGAACAAGTCCTGCATCATGATCATCTCGCCTTCCATGCCGCTGATCTCGGAAATCTTCATGACTTTGCGCGAACCGTCGGACAGCCGGCTGACGTGAACGATAATATTGACGGCAGAGGCAATCTGCTGGCGCATCGCGCGCTGCGGAATCGAGACGCCAGACAGCAGCATCATCATCTCGAGCCGGCCCAGGCATTCGCGAGGACTGTTGGCGTGGATGGTGGCGATAGAACCGTCATGGCCGGTGGACATCGCCTGCAACATGTCGAAGACTTCTGCGCCGCGGACCTCGCCGACGACGATTCTGTCCGGGCGCATTCGCAGACAGTTCTTGACCAGGTCGCGCTGGGTGACCTCGCCGCGGCCTTCAAGATTCGACGGCCGCGTCTCGAGCCGCACGACGTGAGGCTGTTGCAAGGAAAGTTCGGCAGAATCCTCGATGGTAACGATTCGCTCGTCCTCGGGAACGAACGCGGACAGACAATTGAGCATCGTGGTCTTGCCCGAGCCGGTACCGCCGCAGACGATTACGTTCAGACGCGCTCGAACAACCGCGAGCAGAAACTCGACCAGGTCCCAAGTGAGAGCTTCTTTTTCGACCAGCGCGCCGATGTCGAAGCGATGCTTACCGAAACGCCGGATCGATAGCGCCGGGCCGTCGAGCGCCAGCGGTGGGATGATCGCGTTGATACGCGAGCCGTCGGGCAACCGCGCATCGACCATCGGCGACGATTCGTCGACGCGCCGTCCGACCCGAGACACGATCCGATCGATGATCATCATCAGATGCTGGTCGTCCTGGAACACGACGTCGGTGGCGTGCAGCTTGCCGCGCTTTTCGACGTAAACCTGGTTGTGGCCGTTGACCAGGATGTCGGTGATCTCGTCGTCGCGAAGCAAGGGCTCGAGGGGACCTAAGCCGAGCAGCTCGTTCTTGAGTTCCTCGATGAGGCGGCCACGGTCGATGTCGGTCAGGAGGCGGCCATCTTCATTAAGAATGTCATTGATAGCGGCGGTGACTTTGATGGAGACCATCGCGGGCTCGAGGGTCTCGAGCTTGGATACGTCGATGGTCTCGAACAGTTTGTTGTGAACTTTGATCTTCAAGCGGCGCGAGCTATCCGCGATCGCATCCTTGCGCCGGCGCACCGTCGCGCCGATAAGGGAGCCACTGCCGGTGGCAGTCTCTAGCGGGCGTCCGCCGCTGGAGCCATTCGATAGTCTGTCCGTCAGTCTCATCTTGCATACCTCATCGACTTCAATGCGTAGTGAAGGCGGATTTGAGTCGCGACATAAATGTTTCCGGAGCCGGGGCCGGTTCCGTATGCGGCATTACCAACGCGGCGAGATCGAGCATCGCGCGCGCGACCGGGGACGACGGCGCGAGCTGGAAAAGGTTCTGCGCCTTCATCTCGATAGATTCGAAAGTCCGATCGTCGGTTGGAATCTTCGCGGAGATGGACTTGGCGAGAGTTGCTTCGATCGCCTTCTCGGTCAACGGATGCGACGGATTATAGCGATTGAGAATGAAGCGCGGCTCGAGCCTGGTCAGGTCCAGGCGCTCGAACAGATCGATGAATCGCCATGCGCATCGAGCGGCCGCGATCGACTGATTGAGGACGTAAAACAGGTGGTCCGAGCGCTCCCACGCCGCGACCGCGTTTTCGTCCACATGGTCGCCGCAATCGACGATCACGTAGTCGAACAACTGGCGAATCAGGTCGAGCACCGTGCCGACCGTGATGTCCGAAACGAGTTCGCCTTCTTCGATTCGCTTGGGCGCGGCCAGCAAATAGACGCCCGATTGATGCTTGGTCAAGGCGGATTCGAGCTGGATCGAATCGAGCTTACGCTCCAGTCGCACCAGCGGCATGATTGTCACTTCCGGATCGAGGTTCAGAAAGACCGCCAGGCCTCCGGTCTGAAGATCGAGAGCGACCAGCGCTACGGTTTGATGCAACGACTCGAGCGCCAACGCGAGGTCGGCAGCCAGCGAAGTCACACCGACGCCGCCTACCAGGCTGGTGACGGAAATGACCACACCGCCCTGGCGGCGCTCGGTGCGCCAGTGCGCCTCGCTTATTTTGAGCAAGGCGCGGGTGGCCTCTCCCGGGTCGAGCGGCATGAAGAGAATCTCGTCGGCGCCCGAGCGCAGCGCTCGCTTCATCAGCCCGGCCGAGCGCGCCGCAAGCACGGCG
>Ga0187879_10000222_pt1 | contig 40045 bp, 42 predicted proteins | sample June2016WEW_19_1_FD_132423 | JGI IMG/M metagenome (GOLD analysis project Ga0187879, IMG submission 132423) | Peatland microbial communities from SPRUCE experiment site at the Marcell Experimental Forest, Minnesota, USA - June2016WEW_19_10 | ecosystem: Environmental > Terrestrial > Soil >... | reverse complement strand
CTGGGGATGGCCTACAAACTGCTCGACGCCGCCCAGGATCGCTGGCGCCGCATCAACGGCCACGAGCTCGTTCCGCTCGTCCGCGCCGGCGCCACGTTCATCGACGGCAAGCTACAAGAGAGGCGTGTGACGACGACCGACAGCGACAGCAGCACCGGGTCCGTCGCCGCCTGAACGAGAAACCTCATCCACAACTATTGACAATGACTCGACCTGTCGGTTCACGACCACCACGTCACCCGCCGGGCCGCCTCCTAATCCTGGGTCGATGGGAGTCCTCTACGCCTTCGGGTCGGTGACCCGAAGGTTCCGTTCGAAGAATGGCGTTCTTGGACCCCCATCCTGTGACGATGAGTGATCTTCGGCTGGCCGTAGCTAAAGAGAAACGGCCTCAGCGGCAGCCTCGGTGAGCTTTGCCTCGTCCCCCGGGTGCGAGACCATCGCGAGGTGGCTCGACGGGACTTTCAACGACGGTAGCACCCATGCGCTTGGCGAACAACCGCTCGGCGTCGTGTGGGAGGACTGGCAATGGTCGCAACCACGAACGATGCCGCCAGTCCGGCGCCGCAGACCGAGTCGCCCGTCAGCACCCACTCAAAGTAGTAGCTGTCCTGGACTCGAACCGCAGCGCGACCGCCCTCGTCTGCACGCCCACGTCGTCGAGGATCTCCGAGAGCCGCACGCTTCCCAATGAACCATGGGAACCGACCAGCCGGTGACGCAGTGGAAATTCTTCACGAACGTGGTGCGTGGCACCGACTCGAGATCATTGATCGTGTATGTCCGGGGCCGGTCGACGAGTCCGGTGACCTCAAGTCGATACTTAGAACGTGGGATGACGGGGAACGTGTCAGAGATCGAGTAAATGCGGAAGTGGTCCCCAATTGGCAGCAAACCTCCAAATCCTGACCCGACGACGTTTCCGATGACGTTCTGCACCTTGGCACCGAACACGATGCCGGCCGCACCCAGACCCACGACGCCGAGAAAGACCCGACGACCGACGGCGACCCGCTGCTCCGATTCACTGCGATCCCGTCCGGGGTGCTTGGCGGACACCCGTTCGAGCCTAGAGACACCGGAGTGCGAGGGTGCACCGCCCTCTCTTCTGGTCACCCGATGGCATACAGCGTGCCTGCCTCGTCCCCGATGAGCAAAGTGCCGTTGCCCGTGAGAGCAGGATATGAGTCGAAGGGTCCGGATGCCCGTACTCGGAAGAGCTGGTGACCGGTGGCGCGGTATCCGTAGATCTCCTTTCCTTGCGTTCCGAAGTACACATCACCCTGTTGGTCGATGGCCTGAGCCGCCCACAGGCCCTTTACTCCGCGATCGGTCCTCTCTTCGTCTCCGGACGTGGCCCGTACGATGTTGAGCGCGCCGCTGTTGTCGCCGAAGTAGAGCAGCCCGTTCGAGGTGACCGACGAGGAGGAGTACGACTCCTGGCCGATGTGCCGGCGCCATGCCAAGGATCCGTCCGGCCTGAACTCGTACACCGAGCCGTCGTTTGCCGCCACGTAGACGTCCCCGGTGGCTGCGACCGAGGGCGACACCTCAATGGTGGCGCTCGCGTCACGACGCCAACGCACGGTGCCCGTCGCGCCGGAGAGGGCTACCACGCTTCTGTCCGCCGTGGTGATGACGTCACCGTCGGGGTTGACCACTGGACTCCCGAAGGAACTATGTCCGATCGATGTCGACCAGCCAAGGACGGGCAAGGTCCCTCTCACGTTCAACTCCCACACGGTCCCGGACATGAGACCCACGTAGACGCTGGTGCCGGCCAGTGCGGGGGAGAGCACCATGCCGTCGAAGCGGTGGGACCACAGAAGCTGCCCCACGGAGGACAGCTCGTACAGGGTGTCGGCCGGACCAGGCCACAGGATCGAGCCCTGCGGAAGAACCAAAGGGCTGGTCGACAGATCCGTCTCCCCCGTGTACGGGCCGCCTCCCCCGAAGGTCCAGAGGTCCGCGCCCGTCGTCGGGTTGAGCGCATGGAGCACGCCGGCATTCGTCGCGACGTAGATGGTGCCGTCTGCGGCAACCACCGGACCAGGCGTGATGTTTCCACCAAGGGACCGTGTCCACTCGACCCGTCCGGTCGAGGGCCCGGTCACGGACGCTGTCGCTGAGTGCGCGCTGTCGTGCAACGCCTCGGGCCACGCTGAGGTCGCGGCCGTGGATGCGGCTGCGACACCGCCGCCCGCGAGCGTCACAATGGCGAGTGCAAGCAGCGCAAGCAACGGCTTCAAGTTCGGTCGCACACGTCGCGGGGTCGCCACATCGCCAGCATGGCAAAGCCCGGGTGTCTATGGCGTCGGGAATGCTTACGAAATTCGCAATTCGTCGATTGCTCACCTTTCCCACCATCGTCACAGCAGTTCCGAGATGCCGTCCGAGAACGACGTTGCCGCCTCGAACCCGAGGACCGACGCGGCGAGAGCCGGCGAGGCTTGGATATGACGCACGTCTCCAAGTCGCCAAGCCCCCGTCACTTCTGGCTCGGGAGCGTGACAACCGAGGGACGACCGCAGCTCGGTCGCCAGGTCGAGGATCGTGTGCGGACTCCCGCTGGCGATGTTGAGGGCACCTTCCACCTCCGGGGGCGCCTCGACGGCGAGCAAGTTTGCGCGGGCCACATCGGACACGTGGACAAAGTCCCTCCTTTGGCCTCCGTCTTCAAAGACCTGCGGCGCGTTGCCAGCCCGCAGGGCACTCAGGAAGATGCTGGCCACGCCCGCATAGGGCGTGTCCACGGGCGACCGTGGACCGTAGACGTTGTGGTACCGCAATGCCACGACCGAGGTCCCCGACTCTCGCCCGTAGGCGAAGCAGAGGTGCTCCTGGTGGATCTTGGTCGCCGCGTAGACGTTCCGCGGGTCTATCCGGGCATCCTCTTTGGTGAGCTCCGGTTGGAGATCGCCCCCACAGTGGGGACAGGCTGGGTCGAACAGCCCACCGGCCAATCGCTCGACGGGTCGTTCAGCCGGCCGTACGCTCCCGCAAGCCCGGCAGGAGTAGGCGCCGTCCCCGTAGACCACCATGCTGCTGGCCAGCACTATGCGACCCGTGAAACCGACCTGGTCCATGGCAAGCAGCATCGCCGCCGTGCCGGCGTCGTTGTCGCTGACATAGTCGGCCACGTCGGCGAAGCGCACGCCGAGCCCGACCCGGGCGGCCTGATGGGTCACCGCGTCTGCACCGTCGAGTGCCCGCAGCCAGACAAGAGGATCTCTCACGTCGAACTGCAAGTACGTCGCCTGCCCATTGGGGTACCTCGGAGGCTCCCGATCGATGACAACCACGTCGTGCGCCGCGTCGATCAGTACGTCGACCACGTGTGACCCGATGAAGCCGGCGCCGCCACTGACGATGACTCTCATGGCCGCCGATGTTGCGGACGCAACGGTGACAATGTCATCATGCGAGCGTACTCAACGACCTTCGACCGGGCACGGTGGCGGATCGTAGATTAACCAATTCGTAAGCGCTGGGGGGTCTCGGTTACGTCCGTCGGTGTGTACGGTCCGAGGATGCCCGAGGTGATCCTTCCCGTGCTCGACGAGATTGAGGCGCTGCCCTGGGTGCTGTCGCGCATGCCTTGCGGATTCACACCCCTCGTCGTCGACAACGGGTCCTCCGACGGATCCGCCGCATGCGCCCGCGACCTCGGTGCGCGGGTCGTCGAAGAGCCCGTGCGAGGGTTCGGCTCCGCCTGCTGGGCCGGCGTCTTGGCCAGTACCGAAGACGTCATCTGCTTCATGGACTGCGACGGTTCCCTCGATCCTCTGGACCTCCCTCAAGTGGCCACTCCGGTCGAACGAGGTGAGACGGACCTGGTGCTCGGGGCGCGACAAGCGTCCCGCCACGCATGGCCCCTGCACGCCCGCATCGCCAATCGCGTACTCGCCCTCGAGGTCCGGCGACGTACCGGGCTGTCGTTGCGAGACCTCGGGCCCATGAGAGCGATCAGGCGTCACGTGCTCTTGAGCCTCTCGCTGCAGGATCGCCGATCCGGATGGCCGCTCGAGATGGTGCTCTTGGCCCATCGGGCAGGGTTGTCCATCACCCAGGCGGACGTGCCGTACCTCCCACGAACGGGTCGCTCCAAAGTGACCGGCACGTTGCGCGGCACGGTCCAGGCGGTCCACGACATGGGCACCCTCCTGCAATGAGGCCGCTCCCCGTGCAGGTGGCCGTTATCGCAAAGTCACCGGTCGCCGGTCGGGTCAAGACGCGCCTCTGTCCGGCGCTGACACCGGCGCAGGCTGCCGGCGTGGCTAGGGCTTCGCTCATGGACACCCTCGACACCGTCATGGAGGCGGACGTGGCCCTGCGCACGGTGGTGCTCGACGGCGAACCCGAAGACTGGCTGCCGTCCAAGATGGAGTTGATCGCCCAACGCGATGGGCCATTGGGCGATCGGCTGAGCGGTGCCATCGAGGATCTGTTCGCACGTCTCGCGCTGCCGGTTCTGGTGATCGGGATGGACACTCCCCAGCTGCGTACGGCTCACCTCGAGGGGGCAGCGAAAGCTCTCCTCGCTCCCGGGACAGACACCGTGCTCGGGCCCGCTGAGGACGGCGGGTACTGGCTCATCGGCACCCGGCGGCCCGTCGTCTCCATGTTCAGCGGAGTGGAGATGAGCACGGCGCGCACGGGCCGCCAGCAGCTTTCCCGGTTGAGGGCGCTGGGTCTGCACTGTGCCCGCCTCGGCCGGCTGCGCGACGTCGATCTGCTTAGTGACGCCCTCGCCGTGGCCCGGGATGTCCCCGGGAGCCGGTTCGCCGCCGCCATCGACGAGTTGGTCACGTCACCCCCACGGTCACGCCGCTTGGAGTCCGTTGTCGGTGAGTAGCCCGCTCCTGACCCTGCAAGCCAGGATCCGCTTCGACGGCGGGGCCTGCCGCGAGCTCGACATCGACCGCTGGCTGGCGGAGGCAGACGACGTGGACCATCGACTCTTGGACCGGGCCCGCGGCCCGGTCATCGACATCGGATGCGGTCCGGGCCGTCACGTGGAGGCCCTGACCATGCGATCGACCGAGGCCCTGGGCATCGATCTGTCGCCTGACTTCGTCGCGTTCGCGCAGGCGAGGGATCGGCGCGTCCTTCTTCGTTCGGTTTTCGACCCTCTGCCCCGAGAAGCCGCGTGGCGGTCCGCGCTGCTGCTCGACGGCAGTATCGGCATCGGAGGCGATCCGGCAGCCTTGCTACGCAGAGTGGGCGATCTGCTGGCCAGCGGGGGGCGGGCGCTCGTCGAGACAGCCGGTCCAGAAGGCAGATCGGACCGGGTCACGATGTCCCTCGAGTCACACGACGGTGCGGACTCCTGGTTCGACTGGGCAACCCTGGCTGCATCCGATGTCGGCCCACTCACCCGCTCGACGACGTTCGAACTGGCTGATGAGTGGCAGGACGGCGACCGCTGGTTCGCGCAGCTCGACAGGAGATGACCGGCCGCGATCAGCGTCGCACGAAGAGAAAGCCCGGGCGGACACGGATGTCGGTCACCGGGTAGAAGCAGTTGCGGCAAGCGAAGACCTTCACGGTCGATCGGCGGAAATAGGGGAGTGAGCTGGCGCCGAGGGCGCTACCCGGATCGTCGCTGAACACCGTCGCCCGCTGCGAGGACTTCAGGAACGACTCGATGCTGGCGAGCAGATCACGGCGAGCCACGCTGGGTCCCGCTCGGACGATGTCGTGCAGAGCCTCGCCCTGCGCCCAAGACGTCTTCCCCGCCAGCGTGTCGTAGTAGGGGTGATCGGCAACGATGACGGCGCCCGGTGTGTGCCTGACCAGGGCGATGAAGCGGTCACCGGCCACCTGGTCGGCAGCCGACGGGATGTAGCGCGCCGGGTCGTAGTGGAGAGCGACGATTTGCACCGCGACGACAGCTGCCAAGCACGCGGCGGCGACCTGGCGACCCCGGCCCAACGGCCCCGTCGATCCGTCTGCCCCCAGCCAGGCCGCCTCCCGACGGAGCACGTCATAGCCCAGTGCGCCGAAGATGGCGACCCCCGCGAAGGCCGGCATCAACACATCGGGTCCCCCACCCGAGTGCAACCGGGATACGAGGGACGATGCCAACAGCCCACCGACGGCAACTGACCAGAACAGCCAGTCGGTGGTTCCCTCCCTCCGCCTGAGCACAACGGCCACGGCGAGCCCGGCCAGGCCCAGCATGAGAGCCCATGGCTCGTGCAGGAGGCTCCTGGTGAAGAACGTGGTCCAGGCGGAGCCGGTGAGCCCTTGGTGCGCCAATTCATCGAACACGTAGTAGCCGTACCAGTCGTGCGTGGTCGCGTTGAGCACCGCCGTCGAGCCGACAACGAGCGCGACCGTGGCGGTCAGCGCCGCTGCCCCGGCACGTCGCTTGATGACGATCAAGAGGACCAGGACGGGAGCCGTCGCGATGAGAGTGTCCTGCTTGGCCATGAAGGCCAGAAAGACGAGCACCCCGACACCGATGCCGCGGCTTATGGTCTCCGCTCGGCGCGCCGCAGAGATGGCGAGTAGGAGCAGCAGAAGCGAGAAGGAATCCACCCGACCGATGTCGAACCATGCGCCGCTCACTGCGAAGGTCGCGGTGAACAGGCCGCTGGCCAGGATGCCAGCGACGAGGTCACCGGTCTCCCTCCAGACGATCCGAATCAAAACCGCGCAGCAGCCTAAAGATGACAGCAACGACACCAGGCGGAGCGGTAGGAAGCCCACGCCGGTGACGTGGGCCAGAGCGCCCGAGACCCAGAAGTAGAGGGGCGTGTACGGGTAAGGCACATAGTGCACCGAGGGCTGCACGTAGATCGCCTGGCCCTCGGCCACGCGGCGCACGATCTCCACCGCGCCACCTTCGAGCCACTCGAGCTCGTACGGATAGCCGATCCGGTGCAGCGCTACGTAGAGGTAGACGGCAATGGGCACGAGCGAGGCGACGACGACGAGCGCCCGTGCCAAGGAAATGGAGCGTCCCCGCAGCTCTAACCGCATTCCTCGAGCGATGCCCTCCGAGTGCGCTCCTTACGCCACGATCGATAGGCCAACAGACCGCAGGCGACCGTGATGCAGCCGAGGACGATCAGGAGGTTGTGCGCGTAGTTGAAGGGCAACTGGCTGGCGTTAGCCCGAGCCTTCCCATAGGAGCCCACCAACGGGTAGGCATACAGCGTGACGATTCCCCCCACGATCAGCCACACCTGGACAGAGACAAGGCACCACGCCGGGGCCCACCTCCGGACGGCCCAGGCCACGAGTAACAAGACGGGGATGACAATGGCGTCGTTGACGATGTTGAGCCCGACCAAGAGGCGGAACACGTTGAACGCACTGGCCTGCCTCGGATGATCGAACACACCGAACAGACCGATCGCGATGGCGATCCAGCCCACACCCAGGAGGATCCAGAAGGTCGGCCCATGCTCCTCGCCCGCCGACGACACGCTGTCGGGTCCAGTGACCTGTTCGGGTTGCCCACTCACAGGACGACCACGTGTTTGATCCACTTCGTCTGGAGCACTCCGGGACGATCGGGTGCGATCAAGCGCACAGGGAACCCATGGTCGAGGTCGAGTGTCTCCCCGTTGAGCTCGAGCGCCAGCAGGGTGTCGGAATCGGCGGCGTGCTGGGGATCGATGATGGAGTTGGCGTACAGCCGCTCCTGGGACTCAATCGACTCGACCATGATCTGGGACGATTGCGGGGCCCCGACTATCGCCAAGAGGACAGGCAGGGGGATGCCGCGCCAACTGGCAGCTGCGCTCCACCCCTCCACGCAGGAAATCGGCAGGCCCGCGCTGCGTTGTGGCAGCGAGCGCAGTTCGTCGAGCGTGAACGACCGCGGCCGTCGGCAGTTGCCGTCGACGACCAACCGATAGTCAGGACTCAGCGCCTCCGCAATGACATTGGCTCCCGCCGCCGTTCGATTCACCGGCAAACTCTGGGGCCCGATGACCGGGTTCCGGGGTGCGAGCAGGGCGAGCCTGCGCAAGGGGGCCACCGTCTCGCCCGCCACCGTCACGAAGAGGACACCGGCCGCCGCACCGACAGTGGCGAGGAGACCGCGACGGCTCAGACCGCGCGCCGAACTTTCGTTGGCGGGAGCGGGGACCATCGGGGTGACTGTGGCTTCCACCGCCGGCATCGCCTCGCCGGAGTGCCGGCCGGACACGACGGCACGGGTGAGTGTCAACTTCGCACCGATGTGGACGATCAGACCGCCGATGGCGATCCAAGCCACATAGAAGTGGGCCGTGGTGAAGTTAAAGGGCATCGGACTGTACCAGTAAGTGATGTTGGCAACCCCGGTCGCCAACTCGAAGAGGGCTCCGCCGACCAGCGGGATCAGGCTCAGACGCTCGAGCGCATGGGCGACGCCGTGGACCGGCGGGTAGGAGAACAAATTGGGATAGACGACCCAGAGCTTGGCCAACAGCAAAGGGATGGCGACGATCCCCGTCAGGACGTGAATCCCCTCGGTGACCCGGTACAGGTTGATTGGGTGCACCGGGAGATGGAACCAAGTGGGTGGGTTCTGAGCCAAGTAGTCCACCATCCCCGTAAGGAAGCAGACGGTAAAGCTGACACCGAGGGCGATCCCCATGACAGCGGCCAGCCATTCGCTGTGCAGCGGGCTGTGAAACCGATGGCGAAATTTCGCCACGGTCCGGGCGGCTCGTGCCTCGAAGGGAGCGGTGAGGTGTCGCAGGCGGTCCGGCCCTCCCATCCCGAAGCGCTGCATCTGCACGACCACCCGGCGCAGCGAGAGCGACCGGTCCGGCGGCGCGGGAACGCCTCCGTCGGTCGGATCGCTCAAGCCGGGCACGAGGGCCCCGGCACAGCAGCGACCAGCGTCCCACATCGGTGCGGCGTCCTGAGCGCTGCCGGCATGGTCCGACGGTAGCCCCGAAAAACCGGCAAAAGACCATGTGAAGCTTACAAAAGGTGAACATCTCAGCTCGCAAGAGGTGGCGTTCCCGGGCGCTCGGGCCGGCGGCGGCACTACGTGCTCCCTCTCGACTGCCCGCCACCCATGACCGGTCCGAGCTGGACAGGCGGGCTCCGTGCCGGTTCGTAAGCAACTCGTAATCGCTCCCGCGTAGTGGGCCATCCCCGCCTTCTCTAGGGTGAGTGGATGGTGGTTTCTATCCGGACCTACGGCGACGTGGAGTCCGCCTCGACTCCCGCCGCCTCGAACATCCTGGTCGTCGACGACGAGGACATGGTTCGTGACGTGGTGGTGCGCTACCTCGAGCATGAGGGGATGGTGGCGACCCAGGCCGCCGACGGCGAGACGGCTCGGCAGCTGATCGAGCACGACCCACCGGACCTCGTGGTGCTCGACGTCATGGTGCCCCACATCAACGGACTCGACCTCTGCAGCTGGATCCGCGCTCGCAGCGAGATCCCGGTGATCCTCCTGACGGCGCGAGGCGAGGAGTCGGACCGGATCACCGGGCTGGAGCTCGGTGCCGACGACTATGTCGTGAAGCCGTTCTCACCCCGCGAACTCGTCATCCGGATCAAAGCGATCCTGCGCCGGACGAGGGTAGCGCAACGACAGGTGCCCCAGGTCCTCGAGATCGGCGCGCTCACCATCGATCGGCGCTCGCGCCGGGTGTTGCGCGACGGCTCGGAGATCACTCTCACGGCTACCGAGTTCGACCTGCTGTTCTGTCTGGCCAGCCACCCCCACACCGTGTTCTCGCGCGAGCAGCTCTTGGCCCAGGTCTGGCGCTATGAGGCCGCACTCGACGCCGGCACGAGCACGGTCACCGTCCACGTGCGACGGCTCAGGGAAAAGATCGAGGACGACCCCTCCGATCCCCAGATCATTAGCACCATCTGGGGCGTCGGGTACCGGTTCGACCCGTGACACTGCTCGGAACCGCAGTGGGAATAGGGGCGATCGTTGTCGGGACGCTCGCCGCGTTCCTCTTGCGTACGCTCCGCTCCGTCCGTCTCCAGCTCATAGGGCTCGCGCTCGTCGCGGTGATCCTTCCCCTGGGCGCGGTGCTCGTCTCGGGCCTAGTCATGTTCCACATGGGCAACGACGCCGACTTCATCTTCATCACGGGTGCGGTCACGTCGATCGGGTTGCTGGGCGCCTTCCTGCTGGCTCGCAACCTCGTCAACCCCCTCGAGACGATCCGGCTGGCTTCGCAGCGGTTGGCGGCGGGCGACCTCAGTGCCCGGGCTCCGGAGGGCGGGCCGGCGGAGCTGGCGGAGCTGGGAGCGTCGTTCAACCTGATGGCGAACCACCTCGAGGAGGCATTCGACGCCAGGCGCGAGCTCGTCGCGTGGGCCAGCCACGACCTTCGTGCCCCGATTACGTCGTTGCAGGCGATGCTCGAAGCCATTGAGGACGGCATCGTCGAGCCGGCGCACTACCTCAGTCCACTCCAGAGCCAAGTTCGGCTCCTCGGCGCGCTGGTTGATGACCTGTTCGATCTGGCCTGCATCGACTCGGGGGCGGTCAGCCTGGAGTACGACGTGGTCGAGCTCGAGGCCCTGGTGTCCAGCTGCGTCCACCGGTTCGATGCCGAGGCGCGAGCCCGGGGAATCCGGGTGATGTGCCTCCGGCGAGGCGGCTCGACCCAGTCACGCTGCGCTCCCGACAAGGTCGAGCGCGTGCTCACCAATCTGCTCACCAACGCGCTGCGCTACACCCCTTCGGGCGGAAGTGTCGCAGTGACGGTGGCCGGCGGAGCCGGAGCCGTCTTCGTCTCGGTGGAGGACACGGGGATCGGCATCGCCCCCGAAGTGGCCGATCGGGTCTTCGAACCGTTCTGGCGGGCCGACGGCGCCCGCACCTCGGCGGGCGGGGGCGCCGGCCTCGGGCTGGCGATCGCCCGGGGCCTCATCGAGGCCCAGGGCGGGCGGATCTGGGCGGAGCCACCCCCCAGTGGCGGGACCCGGGTCAGCTTCGTCCTTCCCGCCTCCCCAGGCGAGGACTACGGTCAGCTCGATTCGAACACGATCGCTGTCGCCCGCGCCTATTTCGCCCAGGATGCGATCCTCGGAGCCGGCCCGACACCCGAGAGTCCCGCGGAAGCCCACCGCCCCAACCCCCTGGGTGCAGATCCTTCCACAGGTCTTTGACCGCCCGGAACGCCGTTGTGGGGATCACTGCGAGTGCCGGAACCGTGCGGGCAGCGCCTTGAGGAAGGTACGGGCAACCAGCACACTACCGACGGGCGACAGCGAGGATCCGTCCGCAGACAGGACGCTTTCTGCGCCGCCTGTCTCCACGGCACTCGACAGTGCCGCGTGCACGTCCACGAGGCGCGCCCCCGTCTGACGCGCAACCGAGGCGATCGTGTTGTCGTAGTCGGTCACCTCGGTCACCTCGCCTGCGGCCGGGCGAGGCGCGGACCCGCCCGGCCGGCACCCGTTAGTGCTGCCCGGGCAGCTCTCCAGGGCCGGATAGAGCACCGGGGGCGCCGCGTTGGCCAGCAGTACGGTCGCGCCCTGCTGTCGCAGCGCTTCGACGAGCTGGCTGAGGTCGTGACCGTAGGTCGCTAGCAGGGTACCTGAAACGATATCTTCGGTGCTCACCCAGACGGTCACCAGGTCCGGATGCACCGCCAGCGCCTCGGGGAGCAGATTGTCCCGAGCGTCGGCGATTGTCTCGCCGCGCTCCGAGAGGTCATAGAGCGTCCCCGTTGTCCCTAGTGAGGATCGATAGAACGACTGTACCCACGTCGACGTTAGATCCGATCTGAACCTCAACCCACTGGACCCGTTCTCCCCTATGGCGACGTACACGTGGGTCACTCCAGGCCCGTTGGCGCTCGCCGTGGTGGTCGGGTTCACGTTCGAGCATGCGCAGGCGAGCAAGGCAAGAAGACCAAGGTAGAGAAGCACCAGCCGAGGGCTTCGCGTCATGACTCCACGGCCTCCCTGGCCGAGAGGCGGGAAGCCTTGAGCGCCGGAAACGCTCCCGCGAGGACGGAGATCAGTGCCGCCCCGATGACGGCACCGACGGGGACGTACCAGGCGATCGTGATCGGGACACCCCGGAGGCCCTGGGAGGTCAGGTAATTGTTGGCGAAGTCGCCGATCCCGACGAAGATCGCTACGCCGATGGCCGTTCCCGCGATGCCGCCGACGAATCCGACGCAGCCAGCTTCGACGAGAAACGCCCGCATGACGTCGCGATCACGGGCTCCGATGGCCTTCATGACGCCGATCTCCCGGCGGCGCTCGCGCACCGCTGCGAGGAGCGCGTTGGCGATGCCCAAGGCGGCGATGGCCAAGGCCACCACGCCGATGGCGGTCAGGATGAACTCAATCACATGGAGGTATTTCTCCACCGACACGATGACGTCCTCGGGGGCGCTACTCGAATAGCCGATTGCCGCAATGCGACCGCGGACGCGGCTGACGTCACTTAGTTGATCCGCCTCCACTAAGGCCCCGATGTAAGGCGACATGGGTGCATCGGAATCGCCGTTGGCGCGTCCGGCAGCCGTCCATCGGACGTCTGATGCCACCAAGCCCGGGTACGACAGAAACTGCCCGGTTCCAGCCTGTTGGTTGACAACGCCGACGATCTCGACTGTCGACCAACGGAACCCCACCCGGAAGTTCGGGTCTAGGACCCTAAATGCACCGAGCTCAACGTCGGTGCCGAGTACCTCGCGAGCCGCACCGATCCCAAGCCCGAGACTGGTGAGGTAACCCGGCGTGACATCCACCTCGTTCATCGATCTGGAAGAGGGATATGCGCCGGTCACGAGTGAGATGGGCAGCGACGCTGCCTGCGAGAAATTGATGCCGACGACGTCGTTTCGGTAGATCGGCTCCGGCGAGGAGTCCTTGGCATCCGGTCTGTCCGGTGGGACCACGATGACCTCGGCCTGGAGGATTGGGACGACTGCGGTCACGTGGGGAATCCTCTCCATCGACCGCAGCGCCGAGGATGTGATGATCCTGGAAGGACCGGGGGTCGGGTTGTCGAGCCCTTCTTGGGTGGGGTTCGGAGCGGCCGCAGCCACGGAAATGCCGGCGAGCGCCCCGCCGTGCGTGATCTGGTCGAGCACCCGAGTGCGCCCCGTTGTGGCGATGGCAACGAGCGCGGTCAGCAGCGCCGTCGCCAGTGCGACCGCGACCATCGTCAGGATTGCTCGTCCCGGCCGGCGGACGAGCTCGCGTGCGGCCATGCCGACTGCATCACGCCACTCCGTGGTCGGACCGTCCTCTCGCATCGTCAATGGTCGTCAGCGCCAGTCGGCCAGCCGCCAAGGCGTAGTGCGTGTCGGCGTGTGCGGCCATGGCGGGATTGTGCGTGACCACCAGTAAGGTGCAGCCGCGCTCGTGGCGCAGCGAGGCCAGGAGACGGGCGACTGACTCTGCCGCGTCGATATCGAGGTTGCCCGTCGGCTCGTCGGCCAATATCAGGTCCGGGCCGTTGGCAACGGCCCGGGCAATGGCCACCCGTTGCCGTTCTCCTCCGGATAGCTCGTGTGGACGGTGGCTCACGCGTGCGGCGAGACCCACGTCGCCCAAGAGTTCCTTCGCCTTACGATGCCGTGCGCCCGCCGGCACCCCGCTGAACGTGAGCGCCAGCTCGACGTTCTCCTGAGCGGTCAAGGCGCCGAGAAGGCCGAAATGCTGGAACACGAAGCCGACGGTCTTCCGGCGGTACTTCGCCAGCTCGTCTCGGGTGAGCGCACACAGGTCGGTTCCGGCGACGAACGCCCGCCCTGACTGGGGTTTTTCCAGCCCGCCCAGAACGGCCAGCAGGGTCGACTTGCCCGAACCCGACGCGCCCATCAGGGACACATACTCGCCGCGCTCCACGGCTAAATTCACATCTTGAAGCACCGGGAGGGGGCCCTCACGCGTCAGGTACGTGTGGAAGAGCCCTTCGACCTCCACAGCTCGTTCGCTCGAGTTCACCCAACCGATCCCCCACATTGTTAGAGGCCACGCTCAAGAAGAAGGCCTTGAGTCGAGAGTCCTCCGTAGAGCGGACTCGGACACGCAGCCGCACTTGGTTCAAATTAGGGGGGGCCGGGGGTGACGCGGCCGCGGGATCCTTACCAAATTCTAAAATTCGCTTGATGGTGCGGTCCGACACGAGAGAGCCGACTTCGGACGTGGATCGACTTGTACTGTCGCCTATAGGGGTTGGGAACGATCTGTCCGCGAATGTGAGGAACCGCCTCCTTCGACGCCGCACTGGGCTACTTCACCGCGATGACGTCGACCATTCGGATGTCAGGGTCGCCAGCTAACAGATCCTGCGCAACCTGGGCAAGTGCACGCGGGATTTCGCCGTGGAGATGGTCCTGGCGAGCGTCCTCGGTCTCGAAGGTGTCGAAGATTCCATAGCTCGTGTCGCCGGTCTTGAAGGCATACCAGGTTACGGTTCCCGACTCCGCTGCAGCGATGTCTCGGCCGCTCTCGAGAAAGGCGCCGAGTTCACTTCCCTTGCCTTCTTTGGCTTCTAGCAAGGCGAGCACTGCCACACGTACGGCCATTCGATACCTCCTTCTGAGTGGGACCGAGATCTCGATCCCACTCATGTGGGCATCAAACGACGGCTCCGTCTTACCTCAGTACGTCTCTTCCTTCGATCGCGGCCAACAGTCCGGTGAAGTCCTCTGAGCAGGGGCCACACGCTTTGAGGTGGGCGGCAATACCCGGGTAGCGCTCCTCGGCCGCAGCATCGGCAGCCACCAGCTCAACGTAGACGTGCAGAATCTCCATCGCCTGCTCGCATCCCACGTCCCGGGGGTCGGTCTGGAGGAAGCGGTCGAGTGCGCTCTGGTGCTTCATACGCTTGCCGCGCTTTCGGTATCCATAACTCCCTTAGCGACCAGAGCAGCCCGCAACTTACGTCTGGCGTCGAACAACATTTTATAGATTGCGTTGCGGTTGGAGCCCAACTCGGCAACCAACGCGTCGAGCGAGGCACCATTTAGGACGATGGCGACGAAAATCTGGCGCTGCCTATCGGTCAAATCCTCGTCCACCGCCTGATGGAGGGCAGTGATCAGGTCCCGCCACTCGGCTTCGTGAGCCGGATCCAAACCAAAGCGGTCGGGTAAGCGGCTCCAGTCTTCGTCGTCCATCGCCACTGTCCGGTTGCGCCAGAAATGGCGACCGATCTTCGTCGACACCTCGAAGATGACGAATTTGTACGCCCAGGTGGTAAAGCGGCTCTCCCCACGAAACTGGCCCGTCTTGGCGAGGATAGCCACCATGGCGTCGGCTGCTGCCTGGTGCGCGACGTCGTCGAGCTCCGGCCCGGCGATCTGGAGATGGCCGCTGCGTCGTCGCACCTCGTTACGTGCGATTCGAAGCAACATCGCGTGCAACCGAAGGCGGGCTGCTTCTCTGTCCTTTTGCGTGCCTTCGAGAGCGCGCAACCACTCGGCCGAGTCGGGGTCAAGCGTCGTCGTACGGGTAGCCGCGCCGTCTCCTTGCATCTCCGCAGGAACCATGAGCGGCATCCTAGGGAGCCGACGGACGCAATGTGGTGCGCTCGTCCTCGAGTGCCGGCGCCTAGTTCCGCCCCCGGGGTATTCTCCCTGGCCGGGAGATATGAGGACGAGGACACCCGACCTAGCCTGCGCTCGGCCCTCTGCGCGCGATTGAGACACGTTCGCCCGAAGCGATTCCCTTCGATAATGGCAATGCTCCAGTCCGGCAGGTCCGCGTTTTGCAACATGTTGCCGCTTCCCGCTCCGATGAGGTCGTAGCGGCGATCCGTACTGATTGTGAGCCCTTCCGCACGGGAGATTGGATGACCATCTCGACATCAACCCTGAGGGGATGCGAACTCCGTAAGGCGTCACGTTGATCTCGACGAGATTCGGCTGGCGTCCGCCCGTTCCTGGGACGACCTCGGCCGGACTCGCTGAGAGCGTGATTTCAAGACGCGGCATGCTCGCGCACATAGCGGATCATGCCTATCACGTCATCGGGGATGAGCCGGCCGATGGCGCCACTCGAGTAGACGCTGACGACTACCCGACCCGATGGATCAAGTACGAAGCCGGTCGATTGGACGAATGCCGGATCCTCGTTGACGAAGGCGCCGGTTTGCTCGGCCAGCTCTTGGGCGTTTGCGCTGTGCCCAACCGGGAACTCCAGCCCGTTCTTGGTGATCAGCTCCTGGGTCGTGGCCTCGTCATCGACTGAGAGGGCGACGACCTTCAGGTCTATTTCGGCGAGGCTGGCACCAGCCCGTTGGAAGGCGCGCAGCTGCGCATTGCAGTACGGGCACCAGGAGCCCCGGAAGAACAGGATCACACTGAAGTGCCCCTCCAAAGAATGGGGAAGGTCAAGGGTCTTCCCCCCTGGCAGCTTGACGGTGAGCGAGGGGAAGGTGTCCCCTGGGTGCAGCACTGGCATATGACTTTTTCCTTTCTGATGGGTGTGGCGGTTCTGATCGGTGTTTCGGTGAGTCGTCAGACGTGGTCGGACACGTCCCAGACGCGCCCACTGTCATCGCTGAGGAGGTGGCTGAGCATCGACCAGGCGGATTCTTCCGGGGTCATCAGCCCGCCGGAGGCAAATGAAGCGGTGAACCACCCATGCAGATCACGGCCGATCCGCTCGGGATCCTGAGCACGGATCCAGGCTTGCATGGCCGTGTCGACCGAACCAGGTCGGTAGGCGTTGACGGTGACCCCGCTTCCCGCAAGCTCGGCGGCCAGATTCATCGTGTGGGCCTCTAATGCCGCTTTGCTCGCAGCATAGGCATTCATGCCGATCATGGCATCAGGCCGCGCAGCGATAGAACTCGACACGTTGACGATACGGCCCCAGTTTCGCTCGAGCATTGCTGGAAGGAACGCGAAAGACAGCGTTGCCGCGGCTACCACATTGACGGCAAGGGCGTTCGCCCACTCGGTCGGGTCGACGTTGCGACTGGGACCGAGTGGTGCCACCACCGCTGCATCGTTAATGAGGATGTCGACCCGCCCAAAGAACTCATTGGCGTGGGCAACGGTGTGGGCAATATCTTCCATGCGGGCGAGGTCGGTCGGGATAACGAGGGCGTGACCGCCGATCTCTTTGACCCGCATCGCGGTCTCATCGAGCTGGTCAATCGAGCGCGCCACCAGCACGACACGCGCCCCGCCTTCGGCCAGCTGCAGCGCCACGGCCCGGCCGATGCCTCGTCCAGCCCCGGTGACCAAGGCCGTTCTACCCTCGATTGAAAGCGCCATACAGAGTTTGTGACGCAACGCAGCCCAGTCTTACCTCCGGGAGCGCCTGAGCACCGGCCCACGAGTCCAAGAGCGTCGGGACGCAATGTGCGATCCAACTTCGACACCTTCCCAGGCGCATCGAGGGTGCTGCCGCCCCGCTCGTCGCAGACCCCCCAGGCGCGCGAGGGCCGGGGGCATAAATGCCCCCGGCCCTCGCGATGGGGAAAGCTGCCGACTAGAAGCCGAAGCCGGTGGTCACGATGCCGGCGGGAGTAGCGCCGGCCGGGAGCGCCACAGGCGAGCTGGGGAGCTCGGTGAGAGTCCCGCCATTGTTGATGGCGAAGGCTCCCACGGTGTCGACTCGGCTCTCGTTCACATACAGCGTGCGTCCGTCAGGGCTCACGCTGGGGTCAGTTGCGCCGACTCCGGCGGCGTTGCTGACAACCGTGCTGCCGATGAGCGTCAGGGACCCGTTGGGTGCGATCTGGTAGCTAGAGATATCACCCGATCCGGTGTTCACCGCGAACAGGAACCTGCCGTTGGGGCTGATGGCGACCCAGCAGGGCGCTGTCTGGTCATCTGGGACCGGACTGGCTCCAATAGAGGTCAGTGACCCGTTGAAGGCGACGCTGTAAGCGGACACCGTCCCAAGACCAGTCCCGTTGTGGGCGTTGGAGACGAAGAGCTGCTGGGGATTGGTCGGCCGAAACTCACTGCCGAAGGGCCCAAGGCCCTGAGCGGTGAAGGGCGCGCCAGCAGCCTCGGTCAAAAGCCCGTTTCTCCCGACGGCAAAGCTGTCGATCTCCGAGGTTCCCACGCGGGTCCCGACCAGGTTGGTGCCGGTCGAGTTGAACAGGACATCGCCAGGCTGCGAACCATTCGGAAGCGAGACCGTCGAGTGAGCCAGCGGCTGGAGCTGTCCGAAGAGGTTCACATTGAACCCGGTGTAGTTCGGTCCTACGGCACCGGCATTGGCGACGTAGACAAGGTTGTCGTGCACCGCAATGCTCACCGGGGCGGGACCGCCCGAGGAAACCACTCCGTTCGGCACCAGCTGCAGGCTGCCGTCAAAGCCGATTCTCAGAACCGATACCTGGTTACTGCCTGCATCAACCGCCAGCAGGAAGTGGCCGTCCTGGGTGACCTGAACGGCACCCTGGGATGCCAGCCCGGCGCCTGTGCCCGCGCCGCCGGCCGTGAACGGTGAGTCGGCGAGCGGTGTGAGCGAGCCGTCCAAGTGGCGGTCAAACCCGCTGATCGTGTTCGTCCCCACTGTGTTGTCATCGAGATAGACGTGACCGATGACCGGATTGAAGCCGCCGCTGCCGATGGGGGCTGCATTGGCCGCGTCAGCACCCAAAGCCCCGAGAATCCCTACACCACTGAGCATGGCGACGCCGAGCCCAAGGCGCACGGCGTTGCGTAGTCGCTTTCGCATGTTGATCCCTACCTCCGTTGATCTCGCTGGGTCGATTTGCCCAACACAATCACTGTCCCGGCGGAGGGGCGGAGCGTTACATCCCTCGAACCGACTGATCTGACCAGCTTGAGCGAACGAACGCACACGTGACGAACTCGGGTCCCGTCGGACACGCAGTTGGCTCACCGGCATTGGGAGATCCTCGTTCTCGGTGAGAGTGGTCCAGCTCTGCCAAGATCGCTCGTGTCTCGCACCTGAACGAGTCGCCTGGCCGCAGGATGGAATGCACGATGTCCAAGAGCTTGCCCCGAACTGAGGAGCGGAGTGCATGACTCCACGGGCAACGCGGCCTATCTCGTGAAGACGGTGCTCACGAAGGCTGGGGAGAACGCGCAGCCGTCTGCCACACTCGTGACTTTGGGCGCACGTGGTCGGGGTCGAGGCTTCCTCGACCACGTGGCGCGAGAACCTCTCCGATTCCATCGCTGCCGCAGCTGCTGACGACTGGAACCTCACTTGGGGTATTGGCACCAAGCGTGGCGGGGTTGGGAGTTCTCATCCTCCAGAGCAGATTGCACCACGGAACTTCATGTTCGAAGGACAGGGCATGGTCGTCGCTACATGCGGGCCCCCTCAGGTTGGTTTTAGCCACCCAGAGTGAGCGCCGCCGGTATGTGCCTTACCGGACACAGGCGATCGAATCTATGGCCGAAGAAGCGCGGTAAGACGTAGACCAACATCGCCACTAACTGTTCGTGATCAGAATTTTGCCTTCACGGTCGACACCGGACTGGTCGCAGGACCCGTGTCGAGGCCACGTGAGGGCACCTTTGGCAGCATGACCTGGGATTTTGCAGACGGGGCCTTCTCATTCGGGGGCCCTACCCGATTGTTGGCTTCCCCGACATGAATCCGCACAAAAGGAGTGCCAATGGCACTGCCGCTCCCAAGGGACCTGTTCCCGTCCCTTCTCTTCTTATGAGGCCACGTGACAACGTGTCAATCGTTCGGGCCATTTGGTTTGATGCCGAATATGTCATCGGTGTCGTGCGACGCCTGCGCAAGGACGCCAGTGACTGATGGGTAGACCGCGGACGACTGCCGGCGACAATGAACTTCTGGAAGGCCTAAGAGCGGGTAACGAGGAAGCCTTCGTCGCCCTCGTTGGACGCCACAACCATGCTCTGTTTTACGTGGCCCGCTCCTTCGTGCAAAGCGATGCGATTGCTGAAGAGGTAGTCCAGGACACCTGGATGGCGGTTGTGCGAGGCTTAAGCAAATTTGAAGGTCGTTCCTCGATCAAGACTTGGCTCGTGAGAATTGTAATTAACCGGGCGCGCTCGACTGGTACACGGGAACGCCGCGTTCTCCCTTTGAGCGCGTCCGAAGCCGCAGTCGACCCCCACCGATTCGACACAAACGGTCACTGGATCACTCCACCGGAGTACTTTGTTGAAGACGCCGAGGACCGAGTAGTCGCGGGGTTGTTGTCGGAGAGGATCCGTTCGTCGCTCGACAACCTCCCCGAAAGTCAGCGCCAAGTCGTAACGCTGCGAGATGTTGAGGGACTGGATAGCAAGGAAGTATGTCAGTTACTGGCGATCTCTGAAGTCAACCAGAGGGTTCTCTTACATCGGGGCCGAAGCCGACTTCGTCAGGATCTTGAAACCAAGTTCGGAAGGGTCCAATGATGTTCCGACGTCAAAGGGAACTCGTCTGTCAGCAAGCAGTAGAGCTCGTCACCGATTACATCGAAGGATCCATGTCGCGTGCTGATCGTCGCCGGTTCGAAGCTCACCTCTCATCGTGTCCGCACTGCACGGCGTACCTCGCTCAGATGCGAAGCACGATTCAGCACACCGGACAGCTCAGATCACAAGAGTTGCCGGCCGAAGTGAGGGAAGAGCTCATATCGCTTTACAGCCAGTGGCGCACCGGGTCAAGTTGACGACGGTGATCCTGGTGCCGGTGTCTGGTTCCCGAGAATGATCGCTCTGACGGGCCTTGTGGTCCGTCTGGACGAAATCGACAGGATCGGCGTCACCACCGAAGTGCGCCGGCCGGATGATCTTTGCCATTGGCAGAGATAGTGGCGAAGCCCAAGGCGCACGATCCCCCAGGGTCTCCCACGTCCTAGGCTGTCCGCCTGTGGGCAGTGAGAATGAGCCTCTCAGTCGGTTTCGATAGGCGACGAGGTCGCCTTTGCCGAGCTCGCGGAGCCCGCTACCTCGCACGTCTCCTCTGCCTGGCCCGCGGCGTCGGTTCCGAGTGGTGAAGTCGCCGAGGAGGGCCGAGGTGACGCGGCTGGGCGGTACCGCGCGGCATCGAGCACTTCGAAGGGCGGCCATCTCTTCGAGCGCGGCCGTTTCAGATCTGCGCCAATCGGACCACGGCCCTGGCCGATCACGCCCGGCGGGCCATCGATAAGCTGCTGGATCAGCATCGCCAGGTCGTTACGTTGCGCGACGAAGCAGGAAGGTGTACGAGATGCTCTCCATCAGCGAGGCCGACTTGCGGGTGTTGCTCCGTCGGGGTCGATCGCGGGTTCGTTCGCTCCTCGAGCTCGTGGTCCTGAAAGGCTGACCTTGCGGCTCTTACCCAGAGACCTGGTATGCCAACAGGCCGTCGAGCTGGTCACCGACTACCTCGACGGCGCCCTGTCACGTCGTGACCAGCGCCGGTTCGAGTCCCATCTTCGCGCGTGCCCGAATTGCCGCGCCTACTTGGAACAGATCAGGATGACCGTTCAGCTTACCGGTGCGGTCGAGCCGCACGACTTGACTCCAGAGGCAAGAGCCGATCTCATCGAGCTCTACCGGCGCTGGCGGTCCGAATAGCACGCAGAGACCCGAATCAGCTCTCCGAGGGTGGTCGGCCCGTCGCAGTATTCAGATCGTAAAGCCTAGGTTCTGTGCGACGCGGCGGCCCAGGTCGAGGTCGCCATCGAGGCGGATCGTGTCGAGTCCTGGCAGGGCATCCGCACGCCCGCCGGCGAGCCTGACGAACACGGTCGACGGAAGATGGAGCGTGGCAGTGGCGGGTCGATCGAGCTTGGTGACCACCGCGGCCCGTCCCTCTACAGCGACATGCACCGTGCGGTAGACGGGGCCGATGAGCTCGATGGTGACGGCCGAGCCGTCAGGGGCAGAGGCCTGCTTTCCCACGATGAAGCCCAGGGCACGCACTACCTCGTCGACCGACACCTCGGCGCATCGACCGTCCTCGTGCCCGGGTCGTCCTACCGCCGAGCGAATGTCCTGTTCGTGAAGCCAGCAATCGAACACTCGGATCTCCATGAAGCGGCGATACGGCGCTATCCCGACCGGCGTCTGCGTGGGGGTGTCGAACTCCTCCGGACTGATTGCGCTCAACGACGCGGCTCGGCGCCTAGTCACATCACGAAAGCGGACGAGCATCGCTTCGGGCGGCTCGGGGCCAAGTGCTCGGACCCACTGCTCGTTCGCCGAGCCGATGGCATTTCGAACATGAGCAAAGGTGGTCACGTCGATCGAAGCAGGAGGCTCGTCGTCGCCGGCGAGGCGAGATTCGGTGCCGATGAGATGGGCGACGACATCGTGGACCGTCCAGCCAGGCAGAGCGGTCGACGTCGGCCAATCCGTGACATTTAGTTCACCGAGAAGGTCCTCGATCACCGCCCACTCCTCGAACAGGGTGCCAACGACGGGCTCGCCCCTAGGGTTATCGCACGCATCGCTCACAAGCGGACCTTCCTTTCGGTTGCCTGCTTCCGACCAGTCCGGCTGCGGGCCGAGACGGCTCCCCCCGTCTCCGATCGCGCTGGGCGATGAAGGCGGCTCCCCAACAGACTCATGTCGGTTGATTGGCCTCTCTCTGGGCTTGATACCAGATCATGGCGGGCAGATCAGGGGACTTGATTCGGTCGCGCTTGAGCTCGGCGAAGTTGTCGTAGCGCGCCAGCCACGAAACGTGTCGCCACAGGTCGACTGCGTCCTCATCCGAGGGCAGCTCGCTGATCACCGGCCCGAAGATGGCCGGTCCGGTACCCCCGTCGAGAACGATCGTCGGTACTCCGAAGCTGCGTGTCCTCTCGATCAGCCCGTGGTGCTCGTCGAGAACGGCCTCCCAGGTCCCCGGATCCGCAAGTGCCTCGTCGCACCACTCGACATCGAGATCGACCTCTTCGAGCGCGCCGCGCACCGCGGTTGCCATGTCCTGCTCGGGCGGTGACTGCCCCCAGATCCTCTTGCCTAGCGCGGTGTAAAACGGCCCGATCGCGGCGCCGCCCTGCCGCTCTCGGATGAGGGTCGCGGTGCGAAGTGCGGGGCCCGATCGGGCCTGCATCTCGCGGGGATCGGCCCCGTCCTTCAGGTTCACGACCTCGAGGGAGAAGAGTCCCCAGTCGAGCTCGATCTCGCCGAGCTGTTCGACGCGTTTGGCCCACCGCGACGTCTGGTAGCACCAGGGGCAGATGGGATCGAAGTGGAATCTCACAGCATCCATGACAGCCTCATTCCTCGTTGATGGCGGGTCTCGGGCATTGGCCCTCGGGTCAGTCGAAAGCGGCGAGCGCCGCCTCGATGTCGTCGGGGTCCATACGGGTCGTGTAGTCGGCCGATACGTACCGAGCACGGACGATGCCGGAGCGGTCGATCACGAACGTGGCTGGGATGGAAAGGTCCCAGCTTCCATCGGCGGCGTGGATGGAGAGGTCGCACCACGACCGTGGCTGCACCGAGGTGTTTCACCTGTTGCGCGGTCGTCGGCCAGCCGGTCCTCCGAACGCGCCACCCGCGCCGCGTCCCCGCCGCGGCCAGCTCATCCGCGACGGCCTGGCCGAGGCCTCGTCCGGCGCCCGTCACTATTGCCAGTCTTGCCCTCAAGCGAAACGATCACAGCCTGTTAGTGACGGCCTGCCGGGGGGTCTTACCCCAGCCTCGGCCTGCTGCGCGCAGCAAGCGTCGCAAGCACAGTGGGACCATGCCCTATGGAGGGGTGTAAGGGGCAGATCTGAGGTCCAGGCTTTTGCGCGGCCCGGGCCCGCGGGCGCCAAACGACTCGTCGACCGTGTCACCGACGCGACCCTGTCCAGCGGGGTTTTCTACGCCAGCGCCGCCAACACCATCACCCGACCCGCCGTCGACCAAGCCGACATTTTCCCCGACCTGGCCAACCCGTCGTTCCAGGACCAGGTGGCGGTCGTGCGCCTTCACGAGCTGCTGTTGCGGATCCGTCGCAGAGAAGCCTGGCGCCGCAGCGCGCACCTGCGCATGGCTGGACCGGATTTCGGTGACGTGACCCACCAGGCCGCGGCCGATGCTTTGGTGGCCGTCACGGCAAAGATCGGTCAGTTCCACGGCGAGAGCCGTTTCACCACCTGGGCCTACAAGTTCGTGATCTTCGAGGTGTCGACCAAGATCGGCCGGCACGTCTGGCGTCGCCCGACCGTGGCCATGGACACGGAGGACTTGGACCGCCTTCCCGACCGATTCGGCCTCGATCCCGCTCGGGCGTCAGAGTGGCAGGACCTGAAGGCCGCACTTCATCGGGCGGTCGATGAGGTGCTGACTGTCCGGCAGCGGCAGATCTTCGTCGGCATTGTCCTCAACGGCGTTCCCCCCGACGCCCTGGTCGCCGAGCTTGGCACGAACCGAAACGCCATCCACAAGATGCTTTTCGACGCCCGACGTAAGTTTCGGGCCGAGCTCGTCGCTAATGGCTTCTGGACGCTGAGACCCGGAGGCCCTCGTGAACGACTGGACCGCCCTTGACCGCTTCTGCACACCGATCCCCACGACGTGGGATGCGAAAAGGCCATGGAGCTGCCCGCATGTCTACGGCGACGTGGTGGCCGCCGACATCGCAGCGGCCGAGCGTTATCCCGGCGTCGCCGCCCACCTGGCTGCCTGCGGGCCATGCTCGGAGGACTTCGCCGGGCTCCTCGCCGCGGTGGTCGGTTCGGCCACCTGATCGCCGGCCAGTTGTACGGCATCGACGAGGGATAGACGAGGGAACAGGAGACACGTGATGGGTGACTACCCCGAGATGATTGCGCCGGTCGACCACGTCGAGCCGGTGCCACGCCGCATCCGGGCGATGCTGGACGGCCATACCGTGCTCGACACCACTCAGGCCCTTTACGTGTGGGAGTGGCCCTATTACCCGCAGTACTACATCCCCATCGCCGATGTGAACTCCGAGCTGCTCGTCGACGAGCAGCACCCCCAACGCCTCCATCGCGGGACCGCCCACCTCCACGGACTTCGGGTCGGCGAGATCCTCCGGCCCAGCGCGGCCCGCCTCTACGGCGACGACGCCATTGGCGGTCTGGCCAGGATGGTCCGCTTCGAGTGGGACGTCCTCGACGCCTGGTTCGAAGAGGACGAGCAGGTCTTCGTCCACCCCCGCAATCCCTACGTCCGCGTCGACGCCCTGCGCTCGACTCGACCCGTCCGCATCGAACTCGACGGCGCCGTGCTGGCCGAGTCGGCGTCACCGGTCATGGTCTTTGAGACCGGCCTGCCCACCCGCTACTACCTCAACCTCACCGAGGTGAACTTCGAGCATCTCGAACCCTCCGACACGGTCACCTCGTGCCCCTATAAGGGACAGACGACCGGCTACTGGAACGTCTCGGTCGGCGACATCACCTACCCGGACCTGGCCTGGACCTACGACTTCCCCACCCGCCAGCTCCTCCCCATCGCCGGCCTGGTCGCCTTATACAACGAGAAAGTCGACATCACCCTCGACAGCGAACCGCTTTCCCGACCGAGCACCCACTTCTTCAAATGACCCGACGGCAGGCTGCGAAAGCGCCGGTCTCGGCCCGGCTCGCTTATGAGGTAAGACCGGGCCGTCAGATGACGCTGAACATTGAGGCAGTGCCCGACGAGACACGCCGAAGGAGCCGATACATGACCACCGACACCATCGCCGAGCAGGTTCGCGCCATGCAGGCCGGCATCGCCGCCCAACCCGTCAACGAGATCATGGGGGCTTTCACCCGCGAGCAGACCGACCTGGCCGCCCAAGGAGTTCCCAACGGCGTCGCCGCCGCCGGTGCCAACCTGCCCGACGCCGACCTACTTGACGCCCACGGCACCCCCACCACCCTCTACGCGGTTACCGACGGCCGCCCGGCGGTCATCGTGTTCTATCGGGGCGCCTGGTGCCCGTACTGCAACCTGGCCCTCAACACATACCAGGCCCAGCTGCTGGCGGCCCTGACCGAACGAGCCGTGACGCTCATCGCGGTCAGCCCTCAGGTACCAGACGAATCGTTGAGCATGCAGCAGAAGCACGATCTGGCTTTCCCGGTCCTCTCCGACCCTGGCAACACTTTGGCCCATTACCTCGGGGTGCTCAGCGCGCCCTCGGCTGAGTCTCGGGCCGCACAGCTCCAGCTCGGCCTCGACCTCACCATCGTCAACGCGGACGGCACCACCGCTGTGCCGATGCCCACCACCGTCATCGTCGACGCCGACCATGTAATCCGCTGGATCGACGTCCACCCCGACTACTCCACCCGTTCCGAACCAGCCGAGATCCTCGCCGCCCTCGATGTCGCAGGCATCTGAGCATCCACTTAAGCAAATGGGGCTGTGAGGGTCGGAATAGGAAAAAGGAGCTGAGGGAATCGGGCGACGTTGCTCGGGAAGTGCGGCAGTGAACCCCAAAGGGAGTCTTGATGGCACACACGATTCGGCACCTCACGGGGACAGCGAAGCCGGGCCCGCCCAACGATCGACCTCCGGCGCCGGCCGCGCCACCGCCGCCGCGCTGGCGCATGTGGCTCCTGCCGGCCGGGATCTTCATCACACTGTTGTTGTTCCTCATTCCCCATATGTCGAGCACGACCACCAAGAACCTCACGTATTCGAAGTTCTTGTCCGAGGTCACCTCCGGCGACGTGCCCACAGCGTCGGTCAACCCGGGCGGCGCCATCACTGGCACGCTCAAAGGGGGTGATCACTACACGAGCCAGATTCCGACGGCCATCGACGATCAACAACTGGCCCCGACGTTGAAAGCCCATCACGTCAACGTCACCGGCGTCGGCGCGGGCTCGGCTCTTCTAACCGATCTGCTCTCGTTTCTGCCCTTGCTCCTCTTCGTCGCCTTCTTCATCTGGATCGGACGTCGGAGCGCCAAGCAGCTGTCTGGGGGGATCATGGGCTTCGGCGGGTCCAAGGCCAAGGTCTACGACGAGGAGAAGCCCACCACCCGTTTCGCCGACATCGCCGGGTATGAAGGGTCCAAACGTGAGGTCTCCGAGGTCGTCGACTTTCTGAGCCATCCCGATCGTTACGCGCGTGCGGGCGCGGTCGGTCCTCGAGGGGTCTTGATGGTCGGCCCACCGGGAACGGGCAAGACCCTCATGGCCCGGGCTGTCGCCGGCGAGTCGGGCGTGCCATTCCTCGCTCTCACTGGTTCGAGCTTCATCGAATTGTTCGTGGGGGTCGGGGCATCGCGGGTGAGAGACCTCTTCGCTGACGCCCGCAAGCGGGCTCCCTCCATCATTTTCATCGACGAGATCGACGCCATCGGCCAGCGCCGCGGTGGCTCGGCCTTCGGTTCCAATGACGAACGTGAGCAGACCCTCAACCAGCTTTTAGCCGAGATGGACGGCTTCGACCCCACCACCGGGGTGGTGGTCATGGCCGCCACCAACCGCCCCGAGATCCTCGACCCTGCCCTGCTGCGGCCTGGTCGCTTCGATCGTCAGGTCGAGATCCCGCTGCCCAATCAGGCCGAGCGGGCTTCCATCTTGGCTGTCCACGTCAAGGGCAAGCACCTGGCCCCCGACGTCGATTTCGGTGCCGTGGCGCGGGCCACGCCGGGATTCTCGGGAGCAGACCTCGCCAACCTGATCAACGAGGCGGCCATTGTGGCCATCCGCGACAACCGCGACGTCATCTACGCCCGGGACATCGACGAGGCGAGGGATCGCGTCATGCTCGGCCGTCGTGACGGGTCCAACGCGCTTCTCCCCGAAGAGAAGCAGTCCGTGGCCATCCACGAATCAGGGCATGCGCTTGTCGCCTTTCTCTCGGAGCACGCCGACCCGGTGGCCAAGATCACGATCCTGCCCGCCGGCCGGGCCCTCGGCGTCACCGAGCAGCTCCCCGTCGATGAGCGACACCTCTATTCGGAGAGTTACCTACTCGATTCGCTGGCCGTCCGCCTGGGCGGGCGTGCCTCGGAGAACCTCGTCGTTGGTGAAGCCTCGACCGGCGCGGCCAACGACCTCGCCAGTGCCACCCAGCTGGCCATCAAGATGGTCACCGAATGGGGACTGTCGCCCCGGCTCGGGCCCATCGGCTACGGATCCGAGCAACTCTCCGAGCAGTCCGGTTCCGTGTTCGGCCAGGAACGGCCCTACGCCGAGGGGACTCAAGAAGTCATCGACCAGGAAGTAAGCCGCCTGCTCACCGAAGCCGAGGACAGGGCTCGTGCGTTGCTCAGCAACAACCGGGGTGCGCTCGACGCCGTCATCGCCACCCTCCTCGAGAAGGAGACGATCTCGGGAGACGATCTCAAAGAGATCATCGATCGAAGCCGAGGCCAGACGAATGGTCGCCAGCCCACTGCTGCCATAGCGTCACTCAACTCGAAGGCGTTACCAGGAAGTTGAGGCTCACCGTCCCTCGCTACGCCGGTCAGGGCGATGATGAGGGCAATGAGGATTTTCACTCAACCCCGATTCGATAATGCCGCACTAATGCCAGTGCATGACCGGCCTCTTGAGCCTTGGGATTTCAACCCTGTCACCAGGGATTCCGGGTGGAGGTGATGGGATTTGAACCCACGGCCTCTACATTGCGAAAGTCTGGTTCTCGGTGTTTTGACCAGGGCCTTTCCTATGACCTTCCGGGTAGCGGCGTTGCGACCCCCTCAGGTTCCCTCACAATCCCTCCCCTTCCCGCACGATAAAGCCCACGTAAAGACATGCCCGAACGGAGTCGGAGCGTGGCCACGGGTCGGCACACGGGTCCGATCGGCAGACTCTCGCAACGCGAAGCGAATCGCTCCGTTGCCCTGATGACGACGATCACGTTCTTCGGCGGGGTCCGGGACATCACCGACTCTGAAGCGGCGGTGCTTTTTTGGCCACAACGGAACGCCAATGTTCTGTCCGCCAGCAACCGGTCGACGACCTGTCGGGTCACGCCCACCAGGTCACCCGCCGGGCTGTCTCCTCATCCTGGGTCGACGGAAGAAATGCCGCGAGGAGGGCCGCCCACCGGGATTCGAGTTCGGACTTCGCTCGGCAGTTGGGGCGCATCTCCCCGTCGGCGTCCGGCGCGTTGAGCGGTATGGTGACCGCCCCAAAGTCGTCGAGGTGAGCAATAGCAGCGGCATCGAGGTAAGACGTCAGTCGTATTCGCACCTTCAGGTCCCGAAGTCACCAGGTACCGCGTGAGCGACCAAGTGACCCGAGGGGGGTCGAACGGTGACCGAGTATCGCAGCCGACGGGTGCGCCGAATCGTCTTGTCACCGGCCCCGGCTCGAAGTCGCCGTGTAATCGTCTACTCGGCCGCGAGGGCGCCAGAAGGTGGATCGGCTGGCGCTAAGGGGTCTCCCTGGTCTCCGCCGACCATGGCTTCGAGGACCCGCCGGGCAGGGCCGAGGAGTGGACCTGCATCGACGGCGCTATCAGCCGTGAGTCGCCCCATCAGACCGACATCCTTGCCGAGAAGCGCCGCCACGGTGCGTATCCCGTCTGACGATCCCCCGAAACTCCGTCGCAGACCCGAGTACATGTCGAGGCCGAAACTGCGACTGCTACCGTGCTGCAGGGCCACCACCAGAGCATCGTCCTCGAGCCCCAGGGCCGAACCCAACCGCAATGCTTCGTCGGCCAAGGACAGATTGGCCGTCAACAACAGATTGTTCACCAGCTTGGCCACCTGCCCAGCTCCGACAGGCCCCAGGTGCAGCACTGGGTTGCCGAATGAGGAGAGGACCGGGAGTACGAGCTCAAATACCGCCGAATCGCCGCCGACCATCACCAACAACCGCCGCTCCGATGCCGCTGCCCCACCCCCGCTTACCGGGGCGTCGAGCACATGGGCGCCACGACCGGTGAGCGCCGTCGATAGACGGATGCACGTCTCCGGATGGGTGGTGCTGTGCACCGCCATCACCGCTCCTTCGCGCACCCCGGCCAGCACGCCATCCTCACGCAGGACAACGTCGTCCACGTCTTCGTCGCTGAGTACGCAGACTCCGATGACGTCCGACTGCGCCGCCAGCTCCGCCGGCGAGCCGGCGAAGCTGGCCGAACCGCGATAGGGAGCCAGGGACTCCTCGCGGCGGGCCCAGAGGATCGTGTCAAACCCATCCGCAATGACGGCGGCCGCCATGGGACCGCCCTGGCTACCGAGACCGATGAATCCGACGGTGGGCCGGTACTCGCTCACCGTGCGGCCAACGTCTGCTCGAACTTTCCCACGTCGGGGGCGTCCGCCAGCACCGCAGAGGCTTCGAACAGGAAGGTGGATGCGAGTGCGGCCACGAATTCCTCCAGATCTATGAGTGTTCACCCGGCTGTGAGAGTCCACGGCTCGGCCGAACGGCGCCGCTGTAGGTGCGTGGCACCGGGGCGCCACACAGGCCCGGAATGAACCGTGAGTGATGGACGATTCGACAATCATTTATGGTTTACCACGCAAATACCATTCTCCAGGTGGAGGGCATATGGAGCGGAATCAAGAGGCAACGCACCTCGGGACGGAGGTATTCGGGACGTCGAACGGCATCGGTCCGGAGTTCATTGCCGAGCTGGCCGCGACGGGCGGTGCGGTCGTTGCCGGCACAGCCACCGTGGCCGAGGATCGCCAACCGGCCGATAAATCCGAGAGGAATGCGTAAGCGCGATGGGATCGACAATGGTGGACGCGCTCGAACTCGAGGAGGTGGGCCCGCGGTGCTTCCGGGCCGAGAACCTGCCCGGCACCCAGGGCGTGGTTTTCGGAGGACAGCTCTTGGCGCAGGCCATCGCTGCGGCGGCCCGGGTATCGGACGGCATGACGATGAAGTCGATGCACACGGTATTCGCCCGCGGCGGCGATCCTGAGCAACCTCTCGAACTCCAGGTGGAGGAGATCCACCGCGGCCGCACGTTCGCCAGCGCCACCGTGTCGATCAGTCAGGGCGAGCGCCTCTGCACGCAGTCGCTGGTGTTGCTGCATCACCCCGATGAGGAATTCGTCACCTACCGCGACCCACCGCCCGAGACGCCGGCGCCCGAGCACTGCCCGGCTTCGTCAGGTCGAGACGGGTGGGACGTCAGGATCGTTGGCGGAGTCAACGTGTACGACCCAGACGAAGTCGGACCACCCGAGCTGAACGTGTGGTCACGCTTCACCGACGTACCTGATGCCACGTGGGCCAGCCAGGCTCTCCTCGCGTATGCCTCGGACGGCTTCTTGATCGGCACGGCCATGCGCCCTCACCCTGGAGCCGGAATGTCGCTCGCCCACGTCTCGATCTCGACCAGCGTGATCACCCAGACCCTGGCCTTTCATGATGACTTTGACGCCGGGGAGTGGCTCTTGCTTGCGCACCACAGCCCCCATGCCGGACGGGGACGATCTTTCGGGCGGGCTGACGTGTTCACGCAAGACGGCCGGCTGGTCGCCTCCTACGAGCAGGAGAACATGATCAGAGCGTACGCGGCCGACCGCCAACCTGCTCCTGGGGAGCGTTCGAAGTACTGATTGCCACGACCGACCCTGCCGACTTGCGCGTCTCGCGTCTACCCTCGAAGGTCTGCTGAGCTAAGAGCGGGCGCTGTGCGAACCAGGTCCAGCGTTGGCGCGCCCATCGACGGAAGCAGCTTCTCCTAGGATCACGGCATGTCCACACTTGGATTCCCGGTCTTCGACTCAGACAACCACCTCTACGAGACCGAGGACGCCTTCACCCGCCATCTACCCGAGCGCTACAACGGCCTCTTCAAGTACGTCCAGGTCAACGGCCGCACCAAGATCGCGGTCGACAACCTGATCAGCGAGTACATCCCGAACCCCACTTTTGAGGTTGTGGGCCGACCTGGCGCTCTGGCCGACTACTTCGAGGGGAACAACCACGAGGGGCGCACCGTCCGAGAGATCATGGGTAATCCCATGCGCTCGGTGGACGCCTTCCGGTCGGCCGGCCCTCGCCTGGCTCTTCTCGACGAACTCGGACTCGACGCGGCGCTCATGTTCCCAACGCTGGCCAGTCTCCTCGAGGTCTGCCTCTCCGACGATCCCGACCTCACCTGCACCGTAATCCACGCCTTCAACGAGTGGCTCCACGACGAGTGGACGTTCAATTACGCGGACCGCATCTTTGCCACACCCATCGTCAATCCGTGCATTGTCGACCGGGGCTTGGCGGAGTTCGAATGGCTCCTCGACCGAGGCGCCAAGGTGGTTCTCCTCCGGCCAGGTCCCGTCGCTGGCACCCGCGGTACCCGCTCGCCCTTCCTGCCTGAGTTCGATCCGTTCTGGGCTCGAGTTGCCGAATCCGGCGTGCTCGTCGCCCTCCACGCCTCCGACTCGGGCTACCAGCGCTATGCCAACGACTGGGAGGGTGGCTCACGCACGTCCGTCACGTTCAAGGCCCGACCCTTCCACGAGTCCGTGACCACCGGCCGCGCCATCAACGACGCCATTACCTCCGCGGTTTGTCACGGCATGCTCTCGAGGTTTCCCACCGTCAAGCTCGCCAGCGTTGAGAACGGCGGTAGCTGGGCCACGGGGTGCCTGAAGGCCATGGAGTCGACCTACAAGAAGATGCCTCAGGAGTTCGCTGAGCACCCCCGTGACGTCTTCCTCCGCAACATCTGGATCAACCCCTTCTGGGAGGACGACCTCGAGAACCTGGTCGACTTGATGACTCCCGACCACATCCTCTTCGGCTCCGACTATCCCCACCCAGAGGGCATGGCCGAGCCGCTGCACTGGGCCACGACGATCGGAAGACGCCACCCTGTCGAGGAAGTCCACAAGATGATGGGTGGGAATCTCTACGGCCTCCTGGGCATCCCGTCACCAGCCTGATCCGGTTGCCCGGACGTCTCGTGCGACCGGCTGCTGCTCAACGTTCTCGTCGGCGGGCGGAAAAATCGTCCGTACCTCTCAGGGTAATGTCATATTCTCGTGAGCGGTCATGACGAACCCCGACCTGCTGACGACCCGCTTCCGGTGCAAGACATCCGGGAGGGACCCGACGAGGAGTACTGGGAGCGCCTCCGCCGTCTCATGGGGCCGGAGGGCCTGATCACGTATTGGTATCTCGGAAGGGCCTTCAACCAGGAGGTCGATCCAGACGTCATGGGTCTGCGCCCCGACATGCGCAACGCGAGCGGCGGGATCATGGCCGCCCCGCTTGCCATCGCCGCTCCCGAGACGGGGGGATGGCGGGACCGCGATGTCGTGCCCGCCCCCATGACGTACGCCCTCCACGTCCTCGATGCCGCGCACGACGTCCGAGGCATCCGGGTGACCAGAGAAACCGTGCGCCGCGGTCGAAGGATCGGGTTCAGCCGGTCATTGATCACCGACGTGGACAACCCTCGACGGGTCATCGCGCTGACCCTCGGCACCGGGATCTCTCTCGGCGATGCACCTCCCGGCTTCAAGCCGGTCGACCTGCCACCCGATCTCCCGGACACGCCGCTACCGCCGCTGACCACGGTCTTCGGTGCTCGTCGCGACCCAGATGGGTGGCGCCTTCCTGAGCTCACGACCCGGCTGGCCTCCACCTCCGCCTCGCTCCACCTCGGACCGATCCATGTCGTCTGTGAGGCCGCGGCCAGCGAAGTGGCGGGAGCGGCGGCCAGGTTCGGCGCGAGCAACGCCGATCGCGGCCGACCTGAACCCGCGCCGCAGCGCGGGGAGCGCCTGCAGGTCGAGGACTGGGATGTCCAGTTCGTCGCCCCTGGTCGGAAGGGGCCCTTTCTGGTACGCGCCGAAGCCTGGCACGGTGCGCAGGGGCGACTGCTTTCCAGGTTCACTCTGCTCGACGAAGGTGACGCGGATGCAGTCGTCGCTGCGGGCGCCGCGACGTTCGGACTGGTCGAACAGACGGAGCACACGCTGGCAAAGGACGCGGGCGCCGTCAGTGCGCGAGGGTCGGAGGCGACGTCGTGACCTCCGGCACCGCTGGGCTCCCGGAAGAGCTCGCTGGGATGCCAGCGACGGTTGCTCAGCTCTTGTCGGCTCGCACGAGCGGCCATGATGACCGATTCGTCATCACCTCTGATGAGCGACTCACTTTCGGCGAGGTCGATCGCCGGAGCGCCCTCCTGGCCGGTGTGCTTCTCCGACAAGGGGTCGCCAAAGGAAGCCGAGTCGGCATCCTCTACCCCAACGGAGTGGACTGGGTGGTGACCTGGCTCGCAGCAGCACGGATCGGTGCGCTGACGGTCCCGCTGTCGACGTTCGCTCCTCCGCGCGAACTCGCTCGCACGATCCGACATACAGATGTGCAGTACCTGGCGATGGCGCCAGCATTTGAGGGGCACAGCCTCACCCAACGGCTCGAAGCCAGCCTCAAAGGTCTCGTCGGGAGTGGGCCAGAGATCCAGCTGCCGGGTGCGCCGTACCTTCGGAAGATCTGGATCGACGACAGCACTCGCCCTACCTGGGCAGAGCCGCTACCTGAGGAAGGCTATTTCGAACTGGTGGCGCAAGCCGAGGAGGAGGTAGCACCGTCGGATCTGCTCGTCGTTGTCACCACGTCAGGGGCAACGGCGGCTCCGAAGTCCGTCATTCACACGAACGGATCTCTTATCCGCCATGCCTGTGCGATGGCCAAGATTCGAGCACTTGATGCCACAGATTGCATCTTCACGGCGGCACCGCTGTTCTGGGTGGGAGGTCTCACCGTGGTCCTGTTGGCGGCGATGGCAAGCGGCGCATCGGTGGCACTCCAGGAGCGATTCGAACCCGGTTCCGCTCTCGAACTGATCGAGGAGGCGGGAGCGACCCTGATCTCGTGTTGGCCGCCTGCGGCTCAAGCGCTGGCGAAGCACCCAAGCTTTGCCCGGCGCGACCTCTCGAGAATCCGTGGCGGAACTCTCGTCGAGGCGCTCCCGCCCGCCATTCGACCGGACAACCCCTCGGCGTCACCACTCCTGGCGTCGCTCGGAATGACCGAGACGGGCGGTCCCCACACTGCGGCCGACAACCCGTACTCTCTCCTTCCTCCGGAACGCCGCGGCACCTTCGGCCGGGCCGTCGCAGGCGTGGAGCACGCGATTGATCCGAGTACGGACGGTGGAGCCGCCGCACCCGTCCAAGGCGAGATCTTGGTCCGAGGCCCGCTCGTGATGGACGGGTTCTACAAGCGTGAACGATTCGACACCTTCACCGCCGACGGGTGGTATCCAACCGGGGACCTCGGATGGTTCGACGACGACGGCTTCCTCCACTTCATTGGCCGTGGCACTGCCATGATCAAAACTGCGGGTTCGAACGTGTCTCCCGACGAGGTCGCATCGGCCATCCGAGAGCTTCCAGGCGTGACCGATGCCATCGTTCTCGGACTCCCCCATCCCGTCCGAGGGGAGGAGGTTGCAGCCGTGATCGTCGTTGGAACGGCTACGGCTCCGACTCAGGAAGAGCTCATCGAACACTCGCGTGCTGTTCTCGCCTCGTACAAGGTGCCTCGCCACGTCCGCTTCGTCGAGGGGAGCCAAGTGCCCCTCCTCCCCACCGGGAAGGTGGATCGTGCGTCACTGGCCAAACTGTTCGACGACAGGATTGCTTGATCCGCTGCCGTCTTCGACTACACCGATGACGTTGGGAGACTCCGCCTCGTGGCCCCGGTTCACTCGACATGTGACCGATAAAGACACGTAAGGACACGTCGGAGAATCTGACCTTCTGGGGGATCCACCTTCAGCCCTCTGACCTGGGCCTTTTGGTGGAGGTGAAGGGACTCGAACCCTCGGCCCCTACATTGCGAATGTAGTTTTTCGCCCTCTTTGACCAGGTGCTATCTGACGAACTTCCTGGTTGGCCTGCTGTTATTCCCTCAGCGCCCCTCACACAACCTCGTGTTCCATCTCGGTAAAGACACGTAAAGACACGACGTTGATGGGCCATTGCGGGTCTTTCGCATGGCATCGTCGGCCAGCTGACACAGTACTAAACCGAGTTTCTCGAGCGAACGGGCCCCCAACGCCCTCGGGTTGCTTTCGCCTCTGGAACTGTTCGTCCAGCCAATGCTGCGACCCTTTGCCGCCGGCTACGGATTCCGCCGCTTCCAGCGGACCGAACGTCGCAGCGAGGTACCACCGAAGATGCTCCCACTCTGTGTCGACGCCGTCTTGGATCAGTATCTTGTCCCGCTCGCAGGCGCTGAAGTATCGGTGCGAGACCAGTCCGCTGATCTCGCCGATACGGAGACCTCCGTCCAAGAAATCCCTTACAAGCTCCGTACGCAGCTCGTTGCCGGCCGTCGCTCCACCGAGGATGACAGCGGTGTCGTGACCGGTGAGGTGGTCCCGGCCGGGCCCGCCATCCTTTCGTTTCGGGGTGCTCACTGACCGTTCCACCAGGGCTCGCCAGGCGCACGAATCCCGGTACCGGGTGAGTTCAGGGGTCGGATGGATTCTCGTAGACCTCAACCCTCGTACCGGTACCCGGTGTTCTCGAAGACATACCGGTGCGACGCCAGGTGCTCGTGCTCCGGACCGGTGACCGTACGCCGTTCACCGTCGAAGACCCCGGTGTCCACGACGGCAGCGACCGTTCTGCTCGAGTGGGAGTGCCGTTCGACCTCGGATGGCTCGGGGCCGACTCCCCAACCGCGTTTGCGTGGGCGGCCACGTCGGGGAATCTCGGAGGCCTCCCGGTAGCCGGCAGGTTGAGGCGGCCCACAGGCGCGATGGGGGCGTCCGCAAGCGCGTATTCCGGTGGGTGGTCATCGCCGTCTGCGATCAAGCTCACCTGCGTGGGACCTCTCCGCGAACGGGCCCGCCCGCAACACCAGCCCCATTTCACACAACGCGCCCGTCCTTCGACAGGTTGCGCACCCGACGACGCTCTCGGCTCAGGGTGTGATGCCCGTCGGTAAACGCTTGGCCAGAGCCGGACTGGTCTGGATGGCTTTCTTCAAGTCTGCGTGACCAGCAGCAGACTGATTCTGGGCGATCAACAACAGGCCCAGGTTGAAGGACGCGTTGGCGTCGTTCGGGTTCAGTCGGAGCAACTGGTTGTACTCGAAGATGGCCAGAGTGGGATTCGTCCCCGTCTCGACGGTAGCGAAGTTGTACATGGCCGGTTGGTATGTCGGGTTGGCCAGCAGGGCCTTGTTATATTCCGCCACGGCATTGGCCGAGTCATTCTTCTGTTGGTAGACGACCCCGAGGTCGTAGTAGGCGTAGGCGTCGGCAGGGTCGGCCCCAGTCGCCCCGGCGTAGTCCTTTAAAGCCAGGGCAAGATTCCCCGACGCTTGGGCCCTGATGCCCAGATTGATGAGCTTGCCGGCTGTGGCCTGAGGTGATGCCGGGGTGTTTGTACTGGAGCAGCCCACCAGGAGCACACTCAACGTGACCAGGACAGGCGCCAGGGCTCTGCGGCCCACCACCGCCGGACGGAGAGTAGTCGAGCCGGGGGTGCAGCCTTGACGCCACCGGTCTCGGGTGAAGTGCCGAACCGCCATGCGACTCAAGGGAACCTCACTCTCGTCGGCGCTCCCCAGCTCCTCGGTGCAGGCGTTCATTAACACGACGCTCCGTCCGTAGCGCAGAGGGTGTCAAGCTTGGTGTTGAGCGTGTTCACGGTGGTGTTGAGCGTGTTCACGGTGGCTTGAAGAGTTGACATATTGGCAGCAGTGGCAAGAGGAGCGGCACTATTCGTTATCGCGGTATTGAGTGCGGCTTGAAGAGCTGACAAATTAGTACCAGCGGCAAGAGCATTTATCTGGTTGAGAAGACTTGCCAGAGTGGTCCCACCGGGAACACCAGCTAGCGTGCTTACGGCGTTTGTAATAGCTGTCGCCAAGGCGGTTTGACTCGTAGTTATCTGGCCAGGGAGCTGGTTGACTGCCGACTGTAGCGACACGCCACTCGTTCCAACGTTAGTGCTGATCGTGTTAAGGGTGGTTTGAGCGGTTGACAGGCCGGCAGCAGTGGCGAGAGAAAAGTTCTGGCCAAGGAGCGTAGTAACGCCGGTTTGAATGGCTGCTTGCGCGGTAGAAAGACTCGTCAGAGTGGCCGAAGTGTTGGAACCCTGCAGCCCAGTTAACTGACTATTGAGAGCGCTTTCTGCGGCCTCAGCTCTCGTCACTTCAGTATTCAGATCCGCAGCGACGGTGCTGTCTGGCGGTCCGGCCGGTCCCTCGGGTCCGGTGGCTCCTGTCGCTCCCGGGGCTCCTGTCGCTCCCGGGGCTCCCGTTGCTCCCGTTGCTCCCGCAGGACCAGTAGAACCGACAGGACCTGCGGCGCTCGCTTCGGTTGACGAAGCCATACCGACGACGGGTGCAGCGAGAGCCGAGTTGCCCATCGATCCCTGGAACGTGGCATCACCAAATGCGAAGATGCCGCCGTCCTTGGCCACCAGCCAGTAGCCCTTGGCGTCAGCGGTGGCAACGATGCCCGTGATCGGCGAGTTCAGGTGTTTTCCGGCCATGGAGCCGTAGAACTGGGCGTCTCCGTACGTGAAGACACTCCCGTCAGATCCGACCAACCAATAGCCGCTGCCGTTGTTGATTTCTGCGACTCGGGTTGCCGAGGCCAAGCTGGTCGACAGGGTCGTGGTGTGGCCGGACGGTCGAGCTTGGATGACTACAAAGACCACTCCAACGATCGCTAAGGCGAGCCCAGCGGTGAGCAGCTTGCTTAGCCGCCCGGATTTGATGGGCACCGATTTTCTCTCCTTTGATGGCACACAAAAGTGAGACCGTGTGGTCTGAGCGCTATACCGGCCACCGAGGAGGATGGCCGTCGATCATCGTCCGTGCTGGGTCAAGCGACCTCTGCTGGTCCATACCATCCAAAATCGAAACCGATCCTGCGAACAAGGCAGCCCCGCTGTGGTTCATTGCCACCTGGACGGCACCAAGCGCTCCCCTTCCATCGACGGATTCCCACGAAACCTGAGGAAGTGCCCACCACGAGGGATAGATGCCTTGCTCAGTTACCGCTTGAACCGCCATCAGGTAACAAAATCGATGCCTGACGCGAAGCAGCCCCCGGGGCGCTTGAGAACCCCGGGGGGCCGTCGCAAAGTGGTCTGACCTCGGACCCGAATAACCGAGCGTCTCTATTGGGACGGGCCACGTCAGTCACGTTCATCAGTCGAGGACGTCGACCACCGCCCGATAGCGCTGTTCCATCTTGAGCTCCACCAACTCCAAGGGCCCCCTGCGGAAATGTCACGACTGCGTCAACAGCGAGGGAGGTGGCACCCGCGCCGTGGTGGACTCTCACAGGAACGAAACGTGAAGCAGGTGCTGGAACTTTGTCCGAAAGAGTCAGGCAGGTAACGGAGCCAAGTCGTCAAGCATGAACCCGAAATTTCACGGACTCAATTCGGCCGTAAAGAGGCTCTTCGGAAATGGGCGGGGTGCGCCACGTCGGCCAACAGCGTGCTCGCGAAAGTTGCATGCGCCCGAAACGGCACATCGGGGCTAGGGCAGGGTCCGTTGCAAGACGACTCGGGTAAGGCCAAGCTGGCTTGTGCCAGAAAACCGATTCGTCGGGGAAATCGCCAGAACCTATGACCAACCTGGGACAGGAATGTGGGATGACGGCGTTCTCAAAGCGACTGTCGACTGCCTGGTCGAGATGAGTGACGGTGGAGCTGCGATGGAGTTCGCCATAGGGACTGGCCGGGTCGCTGTCCCTTTGGCTGCTCGGGGCGTTCCGGTCACCGGGATCGAGTTGTCCGCAGACATGCTCGCCGTGTTGCGATCGAAGCCTGAAGCGAGTGTCATCAAGGCCGTCGAAGGCGATATGGCCGTGACGTTCGTGGAGGGCGAGTTCTCACTCGTGTATCTGGTCTTCAACACGATCTCGAACCTGACGACGCAGGACGAACAGGTTGCCTGCTTCGAAAATGCTGCCCGTCACCTTCGCTCCGGAGGTCGTTTTGTTATCGAACTCAACGTGCCCAATCTTCGCCAGTTACCACCGGGCAGTCCCGGAGTGCCGTTCGCATTGACGGAGGACTACATCGGGATCGACGACTTCATTGACCGCACCCACAAGCAGATCTCCCGATCTCGCCACTTCAACCGACTCCCTGATGGCAGCTTCAGCGAATTCACGGCACCGTTCCGATATGTGTGGCCAGCTGAATTGGACCTGATGGCTCGAATCGCAGGCATGACGCTGGAGCATCGATGGGCGTGGTGGGACCGCTCGCCGTTCACTGGCGAGAGCCGTAGTCACGTCAGCGTATGGCGTCTTCCGGAGGCATAGGCACAGTCGTTCGTCGTGCTCTGCAATCTTGGGGTCAGCGTGCCCCCGTTCGCCGG
>Ga0187879_10000217_pt1 | contig 40746 bp, 36 predicted proteins | sample June2016WEW_19_1_FD_132423 | JGI IMG/M metagenome (GOLD analysis project Ga0187879, IMG submission 132423) | Peatland microbial communities from SPRUCE experiment site at the Marcell Experimental Forest, Minnesota, USA - June2016WEW_19_10 | ecosystem: Environmental > Terrestrial > Soil >... | reverse complement strand
GCGCGCGCGGCACTGCGCGCATGGATGCCCCGCTCGCCGAACACTTGGACAAGTAGCTCCGATACTCCAGCCACAACGCGGCGAGGTTCTGTGAAGTTCGGCGCGCCATTAACCATGACGAAAAGCTTTGCGATTCTTCGACTCATTATCAACGATTCTGGTGCATCTAGGGATTTCGGGCTTGTGAAGACGCCTTGGCGGATAGAAGGCCCATAGGTCGAGGATCCAAAATCCCTTATTTCAAGCCGTTTCCCATCGCCGAGGAGAGTGACCCGAGGCGCTTCAGCAATCGAGTTGCGACTGTTATCCGCAAATGTACCAGAACCAATTCCGTTCCATTCGGCGGTGCAGAAACCGACGGCATAATCGCCGTACAGATCTCGACTAGTCATTCGCCGCTGATTGGTAAATCGGGTTCCACACGAGAAAGGAGACATTTAGTCGGGTAGTCGTTTGCACGCCGCACGTGAGTCAAGTTTGGATTGCTGCACGTTCCTTGCCAAAGCAATTGCGACCTCCGCGGCAACGCCGCAAACACATTCGCAACTCGTGGACTGAGCAGAGATTCCGGAACGCGCGCGCGAGTCAAGACATTGGGGTGACTTGCGCTTGCGTAACTCTCAGAAATCAAGTAACTCAATCGTTACAATCGATCCTACCGCGGAAAAGGGCTCGTTCCTGCCGCATGGACTCCGCCAAGGACGACATCGCCTTCGGCCTGTGTGATCTTGGCATGGATACACCTGAGTAAAACGGCACCGCCGTTTTGAACCGCCGCAGGCGGGGCCGTAGGGCGAGGGCCATGGGTGAGCAGCATGCCTTCGAACGCCGAGACATGGATGTCCCGGCCGAACAGCAGCGGAGCAGGGACAGCGGAACGTAAGCGGCCCGAGTAACCAGGCTTCGTTTGCATGCGCGAACTGCGCGAACCGCGCGGCCCGCTCGGCCTCCCCGTCGAGCGCGACCTGCACTTCGACGCCGACTACGGCGCGCAGCGCCGGAGAACGCCCGTTAGGGCGGCCCCGAGCGCTAGCGAGTGGGTGAGGCGCAGCGCCGAATATAAGACACTCTCGGCCTACGCCGCCGACGCTCGCGAGTACGGTCGCATCATCACCTAACGGTGACTTCGGCCGCCTGGACTTCCAGGCGGCAGATTCTCGTGACTAAAGTCAGACTGCGCCGCACCCCACACCAGTGTGAGCAGTGCTTCACCGTACCGGAATCACAGGATTGCATAAACGGGAGTGATACTATAGTATCACTCCATGCGTACCGAACTCGTGACCACCCTGAAGCGAAAAGCGACCGAATTGCTGACTGCGCTCGAGGCCGATCGAACCCCGATTCTGATCACCCAGCACGGACTCCCCGCAGCCTATCTCGTTGACGTAGAAACTTACGAGCGCCAGCAGAAACTCCTGACGCTGCTCGAGGGTATCGCGCGCGGCGAAAAAGCAGTCGAGGACGGACGAGTACTCACCCATGCGAAAGCCAAGAAGCGCATGGCGCGATGGCTGAAGTAATCTGGACCGAGCCTGCTCTAAACGATCTCGACGCCATCGCCGATTACATTGCACTCGATGACCCCACCGCCGCACGGGAATTGGTTCAGCGCATATTCCAACACGCCGAACAACTGATCGCGCATCCGGACAGCGGATCGAAGCCGGATGAACTGCGCGGTTGGCGCTATCGCCAAATCGTTGAACCGCCGTGTCGGATCTTCTATCGACGCGAGCGCGAAACCGTCTATATCCTCTATGTGATGCGCGGCGAACGCCGCTTCACGCGTGACTCCCTGATGAAACGCGACCCGAGCAAATAGACCAAGTTCGACGCCGACAACGGGGACAACCGCCCTTGCTGGACAGCCACAAGCCACGCGCCGAATACTAATGCGCGCGTCTGTCTTCGACTGGCCGGGTCGTTCGGCCGGCGCCCTACTCACTATCAACCTCTCGCAAAACCCTCCGGGACACCGGCCGCTAGACGCACAACCAGGACCTCACAGGCAACCCAATTCCCCGTTGGCGAACAACTCTTCCACCTTCACGCGCGCGCAATGCTCCTGATAGCGCATCTCGATCAGCTCTTCTGCGACTGCTAGAGCGCTAAGGTCTTGGAACTCGGTTGGTACCGTACAATGCTCCAACCGTGGCGGTTCCCACGGCCTGCGCCGCGACAACACTTGAGCGGGCCAGACGCGTAATTCTTCATGAAACGGTTGCGTTGGCATCGTCGGACTCCTCGCGCGTAATGGCAATAACTAACTGCATTTCCTCCGGATCATCCCACCAGCATGGGGCAATATGTACAGAAGAATCATAAAAGATATTGGTACTGAACCTGGCAATTAAGTTCCATTCGATCACCTAGGAGCGGTCAACACTATTTATTGCATCGCACCGCATGTCGCCGAAGAAGAAGGCCCCGCTCGCGGGGCCTCCCAGTGCAATACAATGCTTCAGCGGTAGTAGATCGTCAGGCGGCAGCCGCCAACAATTGCCAGTTCTTGGGCATGATCACTGCATCAATCGCATAGACGACACCATTTGTTGCAGCATAATTCGCCCTCTTCACATGGGCCCCATTGACCTGTACGTCGGAGGACGATACCGCCACCGTCAGCGGGCTGCCCTGCAGCGTCATCATGTCGCCTGATTGCATATCTCGAGCGGACACATGTCCCGCGATCACGTGATAGTTGAGCACTGCTTTGAGCTTCGCCGAATCTTTGAGGAGCGCATCCAATGCGCCTTTGGGAAGCTTCTCGAAAGCCTCATTGGTCGGTGCGAACACGGTGAAAGGACCTTTCTTGGAAAACGTGTCCGTTAATCCCGCAGCCTTTAATCCGGCAGCTAGAGTGGTGAATTGATCTGCATCGGTCACCGTATCAACGATGTTCTTGACGGGTGCAGTGGAGTTGCGGCTGGTTTGTTCGCCGGCAAGCATGGTTTTGGATTGACTCATAAATAAATCCTCAACGTATAGCCAGCGAAAATTCACCGGCCAACTCAGCTCGTATACGGCTGAGGGCGCGGAGTATGCGCTATGTGCACCGCATTTCCGGATTGTGACAAAAAACGCTTTTATTTCGCTGTCGGCGCATTCCGCCTTGCAATCGATGAGCGACACGCGACGCGTTTTCTTTACATTGAGTCTTGTTGCAGTAGCACGACGTCCTGCAACACGGCGCCGGCACTGATCGCCTACCGCCCTTTACGTGTAAGTCCTACAAATTGGTAAGTCCTACCAATATCGATTCATCGCCGACACTCTTGGCGGCAACGGCGGGTCGCGTAGCGAAGCCTGCCCTCAACCAGCGCGCGTGCCGTCCGGCACCGGAGATTCAGGAACCGCAAGAACCGGCGTGACGCCGTCAGCGTATCCGATATCGAAAAGCATTCCCTCCGAAATGACGCCACGCATCTTCCGTGGCGGAAGATTAACTACGAAAAGCGCTTGCTTGCCCTCGATCTCCCGCGGATTCTCTCGCTCTAATTTGAGTCCCGCGACAATCGTGCGCACGTGATCCCCGAGATTGACACGGAGCTTGATCAGCTTCTCCGAGCCCTCGATCAGAGATACCGACTCTATCGTGCCAACACGCACGTCCAGTCGCTCTAGAATGGCCACGTCGATTATCGGTTTAGTTGGTGCTGGTAACATCGGTAAGCACTCTCCGAAAACATAATCTCAGACCAAACCAAAATATTAAAGCGGTCCTGGCCCTGTTCCTTTTCATCCTACCACCTGATCATTCGCCGGCGCCGACACAAGCAGCTTCGCGAAACGGGGGGCTGCGCTGAGCCCTCGACAAGGCTCGCTGAATCGCCTTGTCGCTAACGATGAAATCCTCTAGAGGAATGCGACTCCCACGGAACGCCGACGCGCGGCGGCGGCAAACGCCCTTGAGGGCGGTCCCGAACACCGCGAGGGGTGAGGCACGAAGTGTCGCGCACAACCTTCCCGGCGACCGCCGCCCGGCGGCCGTCCGCCTTTCTCCGCCGCATTGATTGCGACGAATGAATCTAGGAATACGGCGAGAGCCCGACGCGAGTGGGTTCTCCAGATTCAGACGACAATCATCATCTACGGAACGAACTCCCACAGGTCGTTTAAGTCGCCTTGGCCCGAGGATGCATATCCGTTCCCCCCGAACAGCCATAGATTGCCCGACGAGTCGGTCCAGGAAACGGGGAAATACCGTGCCCCCGGCGCATTGCTCGTCGAGCCAACACCTTGAGTCCCGTAGGACCCGTAGGCGGAGGAGGCGTTCGAGCCGCTGACCCACTCCCAGGTCCCCGCCGTGGGGTTGAATTCCCACAGGTCGTTCAGGTCGCCGCCGGGGCTGTCGCCCCCGAACAACCAAAGATTGCCGGACGGATCAGTCCAGGAATTCGCCAAGCCGCGCGCGCCCGGCGTGTTGCTGGTCGAGGCGACACCCCGGGTCCCGTAGACTCCGGAGGCACTAGCCGCATTCGAACCGCTGACCCACTCCCAGGTCCCCGCCGTCGGGTCGAACTTCCAGAGGTCATTCTCAATCCCGGTGTTCGAGAATCCCCCAAACAACCATAGTTTGCCCGATGAATCGATCCAGGAAATCGAGTAAAGGCGTGCCCCCGGCACGTTGCTTGTCGAGGCGACCCCTTTGGTCCCGTAGACTCCGGTGGCATTAACGGTGTTTGAACCGCTGACCCACACCCAAGTGCCGGCTGTCGGGTTGAACATCCACAGGTCATTGAGGTCGCCCTCAGTCGATGAAGCGTATCCAGCTCCCCCAAACAGCCACAAATTGTCCGATGAATCGATCCAGGAAATCGGTGCGTAGCGCGCGCCCGGTGTGTTGCTCGTCGAGCCAACACCTTGGGTCCCGTAGACTCCGGAGACAGCACCCCCAGTCGAGCCGCTCACCCACTCCCAAGTGCCGGCCGTCGGATTGAACTTCCATAGGTCATTGAGATAGCCCTGGTCATAGCCACTTCCACCAAACAGCCACAGATTGCCCGAAGAATCGATCCAGGTAACAGCGCCTGCGCGTGCGCTCGGCACGTTGCTCGTAGAGGCGACACCTAAGGTCCCGTAGGTGCCGGCGCCGTCGACCAATTTCGAGCCGCTGACCCACTCCCAGGTCCCCGCCGTCGGGTTGAACTTCCAAAGGTCATTGAGGAAGTCTAGGTTGCCTGTTGAATCATATCCGACCCCACCAAACAGCCACAGATTGCCCGAAGAGTCACTCCAGGATGCTGCCACTTCTCGTGCGCCCGGCACGTTGCTCGTCGAGGGAACGCCCTGTGTGCCGTAGACTCCACCGGCGTTCGCCGTGTTCGAGCCGCCGACCCACGTCCACTCGCCCGCGCAGCTCACGCTCACATTGGTGACATTCGCGGCCGCGACGGTTCCCGACCCGTTCGTTACCGAGCAAATCTGCCCATTTGGCTGAGTCTCGATCGTCACCGCATACGCGCCGCCCGCCGCGATCGCGGTCGCGAACGTGAAGCTGCCGTTCGAGTCGATCGTCAGATCATCGCCGCCGTTATCCTGCAGCACGAGGCTGCCTGAGCCTAAGCCTGAGACGCTGCCGCCGATCGTATACGTGTTGGTCACGCAGCTAACGGGTACACCTAAGACATTGCTGCTCGTGACCGTGCCGTTGCCGTTCGTGACGGTGCAAGTCTGCCCGGTCGGATTACTGAGCACCGTGACCGCATACGGCGAACCGCTCGGCACCGGCGTCGCGAAGTTGACGCTGCCGTTCGCGCTGATCGAAAGATTATCCCCGCTGTTATCCTGCAGCACCAAGCCGCTCGCGCTGAGCCCTGTGACCGTCACGCCGATGTTGTAGGTATTATCGGAGCAGCCAACCGTGACATTGCTGATGTTCGCGCCCGCGATCGTGCCGCCGCCGTTGCTGACCGAACAGGTCTGGCCCGGAGGTTGCGTCGACACCGTGACCGCGTAGGCGGAGCCGCTCGCAATCGATGTCGGGAAGCTGAAGCCGGTGTTGGCCGAGACGGTCGTGTTGTCGCCGCCGTTATCTTGTAGGATCACGCTGTTCCCGGGCAGCAGTCCCGAGACCGCGCCGCTGACCGTGTAGTTGTTCGGCGTGCAGCCGACCGTCACGTTGACATTGCTGCTCGTGACCGTGCCGCTGCCGTTCGTGATGAGGCAGCTCTCGCCTAAGGGTGAACTCAAGATCGTGACCGCGAAGCCTGAGCCGCTGCCAATAGGCGTCGCGAAATTGACGCTGCCATTCGCGCTGATCGTGAGGTTATCGCCACCGTTATCCTGCAGCACCAGGCTCTCAGTCGCCAGAAGGCCGGAGACCGTGACACCGATATTGTAGGTGTTGTCGTTGCAGGTCACTTGCATGGTGGTGATATTGCTACTGAACACCGTGCCGCTGCCGTTGCTGACCGTGCAGTTCTGTCCGGGCGGCTGCCTTGAGACCGTGACCGCATAGCCCGAACCGCTCGCAATCTGGCCGGAGAAACCAAAATTACCGTTCGCCGAGAGGGTCGTGTCATTACCGCCGTTATCCTCGAGCGTCACACTGTTATTGGTCAGCAGTCCGACGAGCAATCCGCCGATCGAATAGCTGATCGGCGTACAACCCACCGGGATGCCGGTGACGTTCGCCGCGACCACGGTGCCGCTGCCGTTGCTGACCGAGCAGTTCTCGCCTGGGGGTTGAGTCAAGAGCGTCACCGCATAAGCCGACCCGCTTGGCACCGGGGTGGCGAAATTGAAGCTGCCGTTCGAGGTGACGCTTAAGTTATCGCCGCCGTTGTCCTGCAGCACGAGGCCACTGCGAATGACGCCGGACACCGCGACGCCGATGTTATAGATATTGTCGGAACAGGCGACCCCCACGTTGCTGACCGCAGCGCCGGCAACCGTGCCGCTGCCGTTGGTCACCGTGCAGTTCTGACCCGCGGGTTGACTGAAGACCGTCACCGAATAGTTGGATCCGCTCGCGACAGGCGTCGAGAAGTTCACCGTGCCATTAGCGTTCACCGTCGTGCTGTTGCCGCCGTTGTCCTGCAGAATCAGGCTGCGGCCGCTGAGTAATCCAGTCAACGAACCGCTGACCGGGTAGAGGTTTGCCGCACAGCTCACCGTCACGCTGCCGACGTTGCTGCTCAAAATCGTGCCGCTGCCATTCGTGACCGTGCAGCTCTCGCCGAGCGGTTGGCTCGACACACTCACCGCATACGCAGAGCCGCTAGCGACCGGCGTATTGAAATTGAACGTGCCATTGCTCGCAACGGTCAGGTTATCGGCGCCGTTGTTCTGCAGCACCAGGCCGCTCGCATTGACGCCCGTGACCGTCGCGGCGACGTTGTAAGTATTGTCGGAACAGCTAATGGATACATTCGTGATATTGGCCGCGCCAATCATGCCGCTGCCGTCGGTGACCGAGCAGCTTTGGCCGACCGGCTGCGTCATGATCGTGACCGCGTAGTTCGAGCCGCTCGCGATGGGGCCTGAGAAGCTGAAGCTGCCGCTGGACGAGACCGTCGTGCTGTTGCTGCCGTTATCCTGAACCACGAGGCTGCGGCCGCCGAGCAATCCGGACAGTGTGCCGCTGACCGTGAAGTTGGAGGGCGTGCAGGTGACGAGCACGTTGGCAACGTTGTTGCTCCCCATCGTGCCGCTGCCGTTCGTGACCACGCAGTTCGCGCCGGCCGGTTGCTCGGCAACCGTGACGTCGTAGCTCTCGCCGCTGAGGAACGTGCTCGTAAAGCTGTAGCTGCCGTTGGCGGTGATCGTCGCGGTATTGCCACCGTCGTTATTCAGCTTGACGCTCGCGCCGCTCGCAAGCCCGGTGACGCTGCCGCCAACGGTCAACGTCGCAGGAGTGACGTCGCCACCGCCGCCGCTACTGCTGCCGCAGGCCGTGAGCGCCGAGATCGCAGCTATATAAAAGAGTGAATCGCGCAGGCGCCGGATCACGGAATTCATCGTGCGAGCTCGGTAGTCCATCCCGAGTGCAACGCTAACTCGCGCGCTTTGAGCTAATCAGTGAACACAGTCACGGTATGCTGCACCGCAATGTTTCGTCACTGAAATTGTGATGGGTTACCAACCGGGTGACTCGTCGCGCTCGGCGACTTGAACAAGAGCGGTTTGCACTGTTGTCTTTGGACTTCGAGTGCCGCTCTCGAGATCGCAAGCCTCTAGTGCAATCGGATGTCGGGAGACCAGCCGTTTTTGACAAGAAAGAACCCGTCCAGAAATCCGCACGTTGCGCGCTCGAACGAAAGAAAAAGACCGGATTGCCCTGTTCCTTTTAGGCTACCACGTCGTTCTCGCGGGAAAGACCGAAAGCCGACTACTAAGACGACATTTACCGTTTCGCCTACACGTCTTCGCGCCAGTCCGCTCTAGAAGTCTCGTACAAGCCGATGTATCTCTAGACTGCGAGGAATCCTCATGTTGATTGAAGACATATTGTTCGTGCTCATATTGTCGGGACTTGGGCTCGGCGTTATCGCCATCGTGGCTGAGTTCATATCATGGCGCTCCCATAAAGTCGCAACGCTCAAAGCCACTGCCGCTCTGCGCTGGCTTTATCGGCGGACTTTTAGGAACACACGACGATTCGCGACGCGGTCGCAGCGAGACATCATTCCTGATACCAGTAACAGTGAAACATCGGTTTCCGCGGCCGTGGCAGTTCATGCCATGGGTTCCGGAGAAAATATCCCACGCCCACAATGATAGGTGAAGGACGCCGACGCTTTGTAGCGTCCGTTTGCGGGATGCCCACGAGCGGCTTGACCCTCAAACTACTCTTTTGGTCTCCAACTTAAGGACACACCCCTCCAGCCCGGGGACGAATGACCAGCGCGGGCGCCGATCCGCCATTGGTTATCAAGGGCTGGTCGATTTTTGCGCATCCGCAGTTCCTCGATAGCTTTGAATCGCTGGTTGCGCAGGTTGCGCTGCCGTGAAAACAGCTCCCCGAGCTGAAGCACGCCAAGAAAAGGGGCGCGCCCGGGCTAAGAACGCACTTCCCGGGCGCGCATGTCAGCCGATTATCCAATTACTTGCCATTACTCATGGCAATCAGCGTGTTTGGCCCACCCACTTTCCTCTGGTAAAAGGCCGACAACGCCGCGTTGTGCACCTTCTCAATGGCTTGGGTCTCTGTAGCCGCCACGCACTTGCGATCGTACGTCAGGATCGAGAGATTGCGGTCGGTGCCCGATTCGCAGACCTGGCTCGCGGCGCTATGGATTCTCTTATAGAGCGCCTCGACGCCTGCGGGTGACTGTAGATTAAGGTCGGCGAACTTTACGGTGATGGAGGCAGAATCGGACGACTCTCCTGCCAATACATGCGAACTTAGCACCGCTCCCCCGATGAGGGCGAGGCCGACGCAGCGGGCAACAAGCTGGATGCGGGTCGAGGTTTTCATGATCATTCTCCTGTCACTTAAATGGTAGTTTGGTTCCGTTTCCACCAAGGATCGCTTCGGATCTCGATCTTCAGGGTGCGGAGACAAAGTTAGTGGAGAACTCCTGGCCAATCCTTAGGAGGTTCTTAGGAAGTTGTGAATATTCGCCCGGCAAAAATTGTGTTCGCCTGGACACCTGCGTAGCCGGTTTGCCGCAATTGCGATAGCCTATCGTCGGATATTGCGTGCAATTGGATATTTGCAAACGAACACGAACGGGACCATGAAGCTCGAGTTTGAAGATTGTGTTTTCGACACGGCATCGCGAGAGCTTTTCCGCGGCGGGACGTTCGTGCCGATTGAACCCAAGATGTACATGCTTCTTGAGGTCCTCATCCAGCGTCGACCCGCGGTTGTCACGAACGTGGAACTGGACGAGATACTATGGCCCGACGTGTATGTGGAACGCAGCAGTTTGACCCGGCTGGTGTCGGAGCTGCGAAGTGTGCTCGGCGACTCGCCGCGCGAATCGCGCATCATCCGCACGGTCTACAAGACCGGCTATTCTTTCGCGGCCAATGTCGTGGAGCGCCGTGGCGCGACAAAGCGCGTTTCCAAGTTATTTTTGCTGTGGAACGATCGCATGATGCATCTCGACGAGGGCGAGAACATCCTGGGGCGAGGCGAGGAGTGCACATTGGTGATCGATGCGACCACGGTTTCACGGCGGCACGCGCGAATAACGGTTTCACGCGGCGCTGCGAGCATCGAAGATCTTGAAAGTACCAACGGTACTTTCGTCAACAAGAAACCGGCAAATGTGCCGATCGCGCTCAAAGACGGCGATGAAGTTTCTCTCGGCACGGCGGGCATGCGTTTCCGCAAGAGCGACCCGTCTGCACCAACGGAGCGGCGCGCGGATGTTTAGGGAGAGATGCGGGGATATGCTCCGAGACATGCCGCCGCGCTCTCCGGGACAACGAGCATCACCCATGTAGCGCCGGGCCACCTGCGCCGACGGACCAAAACGGCCGTGCTACGACGTAAAGCCAAAGGAGGACCGCAATAACACTTCCGCCTGGCCACTGCAGGACCTCCGGATCCAAGTTCGCCGTGGCGATTTGAATTCTGACGAGGCCCCAAGCCGCCCACGATTCGATTTGTGTTTTCATGCTCCGGCCTCGTTGACAATGGTTAGTGACGCTACGCGGCTTGGGACCTGGATTCATTGCTTGCGGTCTTCAAGCCTCGGAAACAACGTTAAATGCCGAGGGGCAGGAGATCCTTACGGAATTCTTAGGAAGTTGTGATAACTCGGGACGCCGCGGATCGAGTCAGGTGAATCAACTTCGAAAATCAACGTCACTTGGTCGGCCCTCATTGATGATGGGTCAGTGAACGGAAGCGAGCGCTAGTCGCGTGCTGACGTCGGCGAGCGGTGGGAATCGGTCAGCACGATTTGGCACTGTTAGTGACAACGGTCACTTCAATTCAGACGATGGTTTATTGTTTTTGGCCCAGGGGTCCGTACCTCGCGGCGGGTCGGACCCCCGGGCTACATCTTGACTAGCATCTCATCACTTCGCCAAGCTCGCGGTGAGGGCCAAGTCCTGGCGCCTTTTCATCTGGTAGTAAGCAGTCAGTTCGGCGACATTCAATCGACTCACCGTCCGAGATTCCGCTTCGTTCGCGCAGGCCTCGGCTCGCTGCACTTTTTCTGGGTTCTTATCCCATTCCGCGAAGCAAACGTGCCGCGCCGCTGCATGAAGGCGCTGGTAGAGAGCAGCCGCGCCGGCGGGGCTGTCGATATTTAAATCCTGGAATTTGACGGTCTCCTTTGGTATGAACGCAAGGGCTACAACGAATATGCACGTCAAGCTCATTACGGTCGCAGTGCAAGCGCTGATAATTTTGCCTTTGGTATTCGTGTCCGAGTACATGGTCGTCTCCTGAAAAAAAGTGGTTGGTTATCGCTTTGCGGCTTGGGGACCTAGCTTCATCGCTTGTGGTCTTCAAGCCTCGGAGGCGACGTTAACTTTCGAGCCACAGGAGATCCTTAGGGAGTTCTTAGGAAGTTGTGAATATCTCAGGCAACGTGACTTGATGCGGATCGAGTCACGTGAATCAACGCCGCTTTTTCGAGAAGGTCAATCCGGAAGCGGCTCGATTCCGCGAGACGACCTTTGCCGACCGGATTTGCTGTTATTGGCCGAGTGGGCGCATGCTTTGTCAAACTGTCAGGGCGCGCATTGCAGACCCGATGACCTCAGAAGAAAATCGCCACCTGCCCCCCTCCACTGAGGTCTCGCCCCGTGAGACTGAAGTCGATCCGCAGCTGTCAGCCTGCGCCAATGACGGCACCGCGCGGTTGGTGATCGGTCAACTACTCGGCGGCCGTTACCGCATCGAGCGTGAGCTCGGAGAGGGAGGCATGGGGGTAGTGTACCTAGCAGCCGATGAGCAGGTGCCCGGCGAGAGGTTCGCCATCAAGGTACTGAAGGAGGAGCTGCACCCCGAAGCCCTCACGCTTCTGCGCGAGGAAGTCCGCAAGACGCGCAAGCTCAGCCATCCTCATATCGTAGATGTACATTCGGTAAACGTGGACGGCCGGAGGCTCTACGTGTTGATGGAGTTCCTCGAGGGCAAGTCGCTGGATGCGCTGCTGGCTGAGGAATTTGGCCGCGGCATGCCTTTCAGCCACGCATGGCCGATCATCGAGGATGTGGCTGCGGCGTTAGGCAATGCGCACGATCACAACGTGATCCACAGTGACATAAAGCCCGCGAACGTCTTCGTCACGACGGCGGGTAGAACCAAGCTGCTGGATTTTGGCATTGCGCGCGTTGCGCGCGGCCCGCTGCTACAGGGGCGCTCGGGGCCACGCGCGCTCACCCCGGCCTATGCAAGCTGTGAAATGCTCGAGGGTAAGGAGGCCGATCGGCGCGATGACATCTACTCCTTCGCCTGTGTGATCTACGAGATGCTTAGCGGGGACCGCCCCTTTGGAGACCTCACGGCGTTCGAGGCTCGGAAAGCAGGTACCCAAGTGCCGCCGCTTCCGGGACTGTCGAAGGAACAGAACAAGGCGCTCGCAAAAGCGCTGCTCTTCGAGCGTAAGGGCCGAACCGCGTCGGTGGAGGAACTCCTTGCGGGCCTTTTTGCTGACAGGAGACCCCGCAGTCGCCCGAGCGTTCGGCGCTGGGCTGTGTCCGTCGGCGCCGTAGCCCTGGTAGCGGCCGCTGCCTTCTTCTTTTCGCGCGGCCCAGTGAATCCCGTTACGCCGCCGCCCTCGATCGCCGTATTGCCGTTCGTCGATCTGAGCGCCGATAAGACAGAGCAGCCCTTCTGTGACGGCATCGCGGAGGAACTCTCCAACTGGCTTGCGCAGATCCCGATGTTGCGGGTCGTTGCGCGTAGCTCGGCGTTCGCCTTTCGCGACCGTCAGACTGACGTGCGCGAGATCGGCCGCCAGCTCGGCACGACGCACGTGCTCGAAGGCTCGCTGCGGCGCGCGGGGAATGTCACGCGTGTCAGCGTCCAACTCATCGCCACGCGCGACGGCTACAATGTGTGGTCCGGCTCCTACGATACCGCAGGGACCAACGTCATCCAGATGCAGGAAGAGGTGGCACGGGCGGTCGCCAGTAATCTCGAGCTGCGACTGACGGACGTGACAATCGCAAACTTGAGCGAACGGCGCAGCTCGAGTGCGCAGGCCTACGCGACTTACCTCGTTGCGCGCTCTCATCAGCAGCAGCGGACTAAGCAGGATAATGAGCGCGCCATTGAGCTGTACCGGGAAGCCATCGATCTCGATCCAGGCTTCGCGCTCGCACAGGTCGGGCTGGCCTACGCATACCTCAATCAACGGTATTTCAACGATCGCCCCATCGCGGATATCGCGCGTGACGCCACGCCGCTTCTGGAACGAGCCGCGCAGCAGGCACCGCGCCTCGCCGACCTGTATGTGGTGCGCGGCGCGCTCGAGACCGAGCTCCTGCTGCACGATGCGGCGCTCCGTGACCTGCATTACGCCGAGGCGCTCAATCCCAACTCGCGCGAGGCAGCCTCCGAGCTCGGGTTCTATTATCTCGTCAACGGTCAGCCGCGCGACGCGCTGCGCTACTACAGTCACGCAGCCGATCTCGATCCGCTGGACTACAACCTCGCAGCGCAACGGTGCACTGCGCTCGCAGACCTCGGCCAATATGATGGCGCAGCGGCGGCCTGTGCCCGCTCGCGCAGCCTCAATCCGCAGTCCGCTTGGCCCTATAGCGTGTCGAGCGATCTCGAAGAGGCGCGCGGCCGGCTCGTCGAGGCGCTGCGCTGGAATACCGCCGCTCTCGCGCGCTCACCCGACGCCGAGGACGTGTATGCGCAGCGCTGCAACTGGTTGCTGAGCCTCGGTCTTCCAGAGCGGGCACACGAGAGCTACGACACGGCGGTGGTCGCGACCGGGAACGAGAATGCTAGCCCCTGGCTTAGCTGGGTCGCGCTCGTCACGGCATACGCCGGCGGCGGCCTCGAGGCGATGCACCAGCGGATTGCTTCGCAGCGCCTGGCCGACGCGAGCGACCCGCGTGTGCTCTTCGAGCTGGCAAACGTGGAGCTGCTCGCGGGCGAGCCCCAGGCCGCGCGCGCGTTCGCGGACCGGGCACTTGCCTCACCCGAACTCAGGCCCGATGACCTGGCCAGCCCGTGGCGGGCGCGCACGGGGCGCGCTTACCTGCTGATCGCCGCGGCGGCGCACCAGGCGACCGGCGATGCGGCCGGAGCAGCGCAACAGTTGACCGCGCTTACGGCGCTGCTCGATCGATTGACTGCGGCGGGCATGCGCCGCCACGGTGTGTATGAGCTGCAGGCGCAGGTGGCGGCTTTGCGCGGGGACGCAGATGGGGCGTTGCGCGCGCTGCAACGCGCCGCAGACCAGGGCTGGCGCGACGTATGGCTCGCAGAACACGAGCCGTATTTCACCATCCTGCGTCCGCGGGCCGACTTCCGCGCGCTACTGGAACGCGTGCGCGCTGACAACAAAGCAAACATCAGAACGCTTGCGCCGGAGGCGGCGGCAACGCCAGCGCCGAAATCGTGAGAGATTATCAGGCGTCAGTGCGGAGGCCAGTTACTGCTGTTGCCACCCGCACCGTGCCCCGTAAAATCAAACGAGTTGATTGCCTGCAACAGACGGTCCTGAATCACCGCGATCTCCACCAGGTAGACGGTGGGCAGTTCGCTTTGGTATTCGGACGGGACCCCCGTCCCAGTCGGCCAATGGTAGGTGTTGAGGAACTGCACAATCTGATCGCCCAGTGAGCCGCTCGGGAAGGTAGGAGGCGACGCGCCGACAAACCCGACCGTCAGCAGTACGTTCACGAACGTTGCATAGTCGGTAATGGCGTCATTCTGTTTCTGTCCGAACTTCGGCCAAACGCGCGTTGATGGGGTAGGAGGGTTTGTCGGTTCCGGGTCCGGCCAAGGGTCCGTCGCGGGCGGGGGAGCCGGGTCCTTAATTGTTGTCGGGTCACCAATGAACGTCTTAGTGAAAGCCTTCATGAAGTCAGTGCGAAGCAGCTTCGAATTGGCGTTTCCACAATTCTGCTTGCCGTTTCCGCAACCACTAGCCCCCAAGAGAACCAACGCAGCGCCGGTCAACAAATCACGCCGAGGAATGGTCATGTTCGCAGCTCCCGGCTCTGCTCGTGGCGCGGCGACGTTTTGGATCCGCTCTTCTTGGATCGAGTCTCTTTTTTTCGTGGTCATTGCTACTCCTTTTTGTTGTTACTCCCTTTTTCGTGTTGGCTGCTTTTGCGATTGACTGTACCCGCAGTTGGTTCAGACTTCCACTGAGGGATCCACGATAAGAAAAGCGTATGCAAACCCAATCTGCTGCGCCGGTCGCGTGTTGCGCTGCGTTACTCATCATGAGCGTGCCTCTGATGGCGCGGGCTGCCGGCAAGAATCTGGTGCTGACGGATGCCGAGCCACAGTACGCGAACAAGCTGTGTTGGGCTGCGGCTGACGTGCTCGCCGTCAACAACTTCTACCCGCATTGCCCGCCACCCACCTCCACGCCGACAGCGAATCCCGCGCTCTTCCCCACGAGCCAGGCACTCGAAGCGGCTTATAGCTGGTGGGCCATGTCGGGGTCCGCCATGCCACTCAGTTCGTACCTGTCTAACTGCGAGACTACGATCGGGAACTGCAATTACTGGGGCATCCCATTGCTGCACGGACTCACCTTCAAATGGGGCACCGATCCCGTGGGTCTCGACTGGATTACCATGACGCAGGAGATCGACGCGGGTCGCCCGGTGCTGTTCGTCTGGGACTATCCGTCGGATGGCACCAGCGGGAGCTCTCCCGTGGGCCTGCACGAACTCGTTGTGATCGGTTACTCGGACGACAGCGGCACCCAGCAGCTGCAGATCTGGGATCCTTGGCCCGTACCCGATCCGCTGCCGTCTGCGGTTCCGGCGTGTGGCCCGGCGAGCGGCGTTCAGGTCACCCAGAACCACAGTAAGACGATCGATTTCAGCACCTACAGTAACCCGGTCAGCGACATGGGTGTCACGGCCGTTCATGCCCAGGACCAGTGGGACCTCGCCGTGATCGCGGTTCCGGATGCCCCCGTCCTCTCCGTTGACGGCGGCACGCCGCCGCATCCATTTCTGCCGCCGTTTCACAGACTTCCACAGCCGCCGCAGAGGGCGTTGCGCCAGGTGCGCTTTGCCGAGGCGCTGCATACGGCGCTGCCGCAGAGTCGGCAGCTCGATCTGCAGGTACCCGGCACCGCGCCACGCTCCCTCGGTGTTCCTTTTCCGATCGTGGGGCTTAGCTTCCAGCAACTCCTGAGCGCAGTCGACGATCCCACCGGACTCCTGGCCGGCAGCACCTCGGCAATCCTGTTTCCCGTGGAATCGCGGGGTGAGGTCGTCGATGCCTTCCTGCTGCTTTTCATGGAGCGCCGCTGGCAACGCGGAGGCTATGCCAACGTTGAGATCACCCGACGGCTCGTCGATGTGCGGGCACGCTACGCCGCACAGAAGCGCCTGCCGCTCCACAGTTTCTACATGGTCTCAGTGCCGGGCGAGGTCGCGTTCTTCGCGGCCTACGGCAAAGGCAAGAACGCGGTTCTCATCCCGGCTTCGACGGATCCTACGATCGATGCGGTCGCCGGCAACGCGGTGCCCGCAAACGAACAGCTCCGCAAACTGATAGACGCTATACAGCGCGACCTGCGACGCTAGCTAGCCGGGTCGCATCCCCGACATAGTCCGTCCCCCGGCGGCGACGTCGGTAGATGGGATCTCGGACAATGGGCCTGGTCATTTGGGCATCTCGTCGATGCCGGAATTGTACGACAATGCCCTTTGATGCAACGGAACCTTCCAGGCGCTCACTACGCCGATATGTATCGAGCAACTCAAGTACCCGCTGGGATCAGATCAAATTGCCCTGGAAAGTGTTCCGCGGATACTTGCCGTGCGGCGGCTTGCTCACCGATATGCAGAAGCCGTGCGCCGTTCTCAGGGCGATCCATGGCGCGGATTGACTCGAGGTCCGCCGGCTCGAGTTGAAGGCCGAGTTCTTGCACGAGCCAATCTTGCACTAGCGGCGCATCGTAACGCAGGTAGTGAAGCAGCGATTTCTCGCCGATCACGTCATCGGCAAGATTACCGACCTCGCCATCAACGAGCCAGGGGGTGGGTGAATTGCTCATCCATTGCGGCAGGGCCTGCCCGAGTTGGTCGCTATCATGCATCAGCGAGCGCAGGGCCGCGATCGCAAGCACAATGGCGGGCCGGCGCTTCAACAATTGCTGCGTCGACTTGAAGGGCGTGGCTCCGGTCCCGACCGACAGCAGCATCAAGCGATCGGCTCCGAGCGGCCAGTGAAAACCGTAGCCCTTCAAGGTAGCGAGCATTAGCAGCGATAGCGCGGGGTTGTTGTGGGGGCTGACCGGAGTTTTTTTGGTGGCCAGGGAGGGAAGGTGCCGGTGCTCGTTTGAGCCTCGATGCTTGGCGGAGAAGCGGTTGCATTCGCTCTGGCGAGACGCGCAGGTATCCGTACCCCGGAACATGAGTCGATTCGCGTCGCTGATAAACCAGTGATGCTGTTCAAGGCGAAATTCGCCGTATGGCGAGCGCATTTGGACATGATGATCTCGCCCGGGCGCTGGCGCTGTGAGTCACATTGCGCAGCTACGTGTGCACCGGTGCTGAGACGTTCGAGCCACCCCATGAGATCCTGGTACGTCTTCTCTGGGGAGCGAGGTGGCCCTCGGACATGATCCGGTCTACGGCGAAGCGAACGGCGCGCCTCCTTGTGCCGGGCTTCGAGCTCGCGGATCACAGCCTCGGTCTTGTCGTCGAGGGCGGCGACGGCTTCATGACCGTCCCACGCTCGCGCCCAGGGTGAGGAGAAGCTCGTCCAGTTGCGCGAACGTCTCAAGCATCCCATCTTCCATCCCGGCGATAGCAGCGTCGAGAGCTTCCTTCGAGGGATAGAGTTCGTGCATGACCAGCAGCGTCTTGCCACCTTTTTCCTCGAAGGTCACCGTGGTGACGGCACCCTCGTCACTTTCGTCATTAGTCCAGACGAGGCGCGAGTGCGGTGTCACTTCGATGTACCTACCGAAGAACGCCATAGGCTTTGAGGCCCCGTGGCCGAACTCGAACCGGTACCTGCCCCCGACACGAACATCCGCCTCGCAGGAAAGCAGGGACACGCCTATGGACTTCGGTGCCCACCACCGCATGAGCAGCTTGGGGGTGGTCCACGCCTCGAACACGATGCGCGCCGGGCCGTTGAAGGTTCGCGTAACGACTAGCTCGCGCTCGGACTTCCGTTCCACCGTCGTGCGGTTCTTCATGGGGGTAGGCTCACTCTCTCTTCTTGCGTCCATCGACCTTCTCCTTCCGTTTCAGTTCCTCGACAACCTTGTCCAGCTCGTCGAAGCGTGCGTCCCAGAGCTGGCGATACCTCTCGATCCATGCCGCCTCTTCCTCCAGTCGGCGCAGGCCGAGCTTGCAGGTCCGCACGCGCCCGACCTTCTCCGTGCTGACGAGCCCCGCCTGCTCCAAGACGCCGACATGCTTCTTCATGCCCGTGAGGGTCATGTGGAACTTCTCGGCAAGGTCCGTGATCGATGCGTCTGCACGCACGAGCTGCTCAAGAACGCCGCGTCGGGTGGCGTCCGAGAGCGCGGCGAACGAGGCATCAAAGCGGGTCCGGGCATACTGAACCATGTGGTTCAGTATGTAACACACGGATTGACGGCATGCAAGGGGAGTCCGGGCGCGTGCTGCGTTGTCGGCCGCCTTCACTCCCAAATCGACCGCATTTCGATGCAGATTCGATCGACTCGGCGATCCCCAGGCCCTTAGGTCATTCGGCGAGCGGTGTGCTTTCGCTCAATGTCCGGTTCAGCGGCGCCATCGCGTCTTCTTGAGTGCACGGTACTTATTCATCATTTCCACAACCTTTTACTCAAGGAGTTTCACATGGACAGCAAATTCACAGATTCTGATTTCACAAATCCGGCCGCTCCGAAGGCTTTCTCGGTGCGCAGAACGATCCGCCGTATCTTCGGCATCGTCGTGTTGGGGCTTGCGCTTCCGGTCGTCGCGGGGACGCCTCAGACGGTCGCGATTCGAACCCCTGACTTGGTGCACTTCCTCACCGCCACGAACGGCGGCGGAATCAGCGATCCGACCATGGTGTTCCCGCTGGATACGAACCGCACGAGTGCGAGCACTTGGGAGACTTTCACGATGAGCCAATTGAATTCATCGCAGGTTGCCTTCCAGGCCTACGATGGATATTGGGTCACGGCCGTCGACTACGGCGGAATGGCGAGTCCCGCCGGTACGGTCTCGCCCATCCAAACGAACGCGACGCAGGTCAATACCGATTCGACTTTCGTGATTACGCCGATCGACGACCAGGGCCACGTGACGATTCAGACGTGCGATGGCTATTACCTGACGGCGAACAACGCCGGCGACCTCACGGACGATAGCGCTGGTTTCAACAGTCAGCCGATTCACACCAATGGTACCTATGTCGGGGCCTGGCAGATCTTCACCTTGGAACAGTCGACGTGTCCCCCCAAACCCGTTACCTATAACCAGGTGAACATCACGGTCGCGACGGCCGATCAGACCGGCGGCGCCAACCAGCAAGCCGAAGTGGTGGGCAAGCTGCAGCTGAACGGCATTTCATCGCCGATCTGGATGTGCTTGAAGCCGTCGAGCATCATGACGGACCCGTCACTCGTTTGTCCCATCACGCCGAACGCGCCGTCCTGGGCCGCATGGTCGGTACCGGTCAACAATCAGTCATTCGCCCTGAGCTCTTCCGTTACGCTGACGGCCGGCGCCAGTAACTTCGGCACGCTACAGCTGTGGGTATACGATTGGGGCGGCGGCGGCAACACGGCGATCCAGGGAATCAAACTGACGGCCAGCGGCCCTTCGGGAACGACCACCGCCTGGTTTGACGACGGATCCTTTCACGCCTTCCCGCCGGCTAACAATGGCATTTATTCGATCACCGGCTGCTACCTGGAAATATCGGGTTCCGGCGGCACCGCGGCGATCGAACTGCTCGATGGAGCACCGGCGTTGGACACCGGTCCGAACAGCTCCTGCTGATGGCCATCGGCGAGCCTGAGTAATGCCAGGCTAGCGACAAGCCCTCGCCGGTTTGCACCCGGTGAGGGTATTTACTTTTGTGATTCCGCCGGCAACAGCCATGCGGCATTGATTTCGAGCTGGAGGGCGGGAACCTGATGTGCCGCCGCGAATTTTGTCACGGTCTGATTCTTGGCCGCTGAAAAGAAGTTGTTCGAAATGGCGATCAAGCCATTGTCCGCGCTACGGTCTCCAGCTGATCCGCCCATAGGCGTGCCCAAATAGAGAAGCGCCATCCATTGCCACAAAGCGAAGCGACGTAAGCGGTGTCGAGCGTTGCCGGAGTGGCTAATCGGCCTTGAAGGTATGGCCCGAGATGCTGTAACCATCAGTCTCCGTTGAAGCGATGGATGCCTCGCCCTTGGGGTTATAAAGCACTTTGGGGAACATGCCGCTGCCCACGACATAAAAGCCCCCAAGCCCGGGCTTTTTGGGCGTCGTCTTCGCCTCCCAGTTCTTCTCCCCGGCGTTCAACGTGTAGGTGTAGTTGGGATCGGCGCTGCGCGGGTCGAACTTGAGGTGCCCGATCGGCCAATGATCCTTGCTCGGAATGCCGCCGCTCACCAACTCGTCCAACGTGAAGCCCCGCCCGGCGCCCCGGCCGTCGCGAGGCTCGGCAGGCAGATCGCCAGGGCGCACCCTACGAGCGTGCGATATTTTGAAATATTCACTGTTAGATACCTCCAATGCATGCCGACTCGTGACATGAGGGCCACCACTGGCCCATCATGATGCGGCGGCACGTGCATGACCAGGGGCCCGGATGGATCCACGACATTATCAAATCACGGCATTGGCCAGTTTATTGGCGTTCGGAGTCTTATTCCTTGATTTTGATATTTCGGTCGATTGCATCGCCCTTATCCTCGCATCGGCTTTAATAACGCAATTTGCCTGTACGCGCCTCTTCCAGCTGCCGCATTTCGATCCACGTAGCGCGCTGATTACGGCCCTGTCGCTCTGCCTACTATTGCGCAGCGATTCCTATGTCGTTCTCTTTGGTGCAGCCGTCATCGCGATCACATCGAAATTCGTGCTTCGTTGGAACGGGAAACACATCTTCAACCCGACGAATCTGGCGGTGGCACTTTGCATCGCACTGAATTGGGGTTGGATTTCGCCGGCGCAGTGGGGCAGCGCGACCTGGTTGGCGTTTCTTCTCGTGTGTATGGGCGGTTTGATCGTCACCCGGGCGCAACGCGCGGATATCGCGCTCGCGTTCCTGCTGCTTTATGCGGGACTGCTCTTTGCCCGGGCAATGTGGCTCGGCGATCCGCTGACGATACCCACCAAGCAACTGCAGTCCGGAACGTTATTGCTGTTCGCCTTTTTCATGATCTCCGATCCAAAGACCACCCCTTCCGAGGTTCGCGGGCGATTGCTGATGGCGTGTGCGCTGGCGGTTTCCGCCTTTGTTCTACAGTTCCAGCTTTACAACCCCAAAGCGCTTATCTACGCTCTGGTTCTCTTATCGCCGCTGACGATCATCTTGGATTATTTGTTTCCCGCCCGCGTCTACCAATGGCCGCCAACCATCACCAGGGGCAGTTCCCATGAGCACAAAACATCTCGCCGTCGCAGCGCTTAGCTTGATCGTCGTCTGCGTCTTTCCGGTCGCCAAATTGCTGGCCTTCTGCGGTTTTTACGTCGCCAAGGCGGACGCTCAGCTGTTCAACAAAGCTTCCAAAGTCGTCATCGCACACGACGGCGACAAGAACGTCGTAACGATGGCGAGCGATTATCAAGGCGATCCGCGCGAGTTTGCGGTCGTCATTCCCGTGCCGACCGTGATCACGAAGCCGCAGGTTCACGTCACCGAAAATGCCTTGATCGATCATCTCGATGCCTACACGGCGCCACGGCTGGTCGAGTATTTTGACGAGGATCCGTGCGCGCCTCGCAGGGCGTATGAAGGGCCGATGGCTCGCATGGCGTTGAGTGCAAATTCCGTCGGGGGCGGGAAAAGATCCGCCGATGCCCTGGGAGTGAAGATCGAAGCCCAATATACGGTCGGTGAATACGACATCTTGATTTTGTCGGCGACGCAGAGCACGGGCCTGCAAACCTGGCTGAGCCAGGAAGGCTATAAGATTCCGGCCGGCGCGGCGGACGTTTTGGGCAGCTATATCAAGCAGGGCATGAAATTTTTTGTCGCCAAAGTGAACTTACAGGAACAGGAAAGGCTGGGCTTTCATTTCCTGCGGCCGATTCAGGTGGCCTATGAATCACCGAAATTCATGCTGCCGATACGACTGGGTACTGTCAACGCGAATGGCCCGCAGGAACTTTTCGTGTTCACTTTGTCGCCGAAAGGACGCGCCGAGACCACCAACTACCGCACCGTGAAAATCCCGTCAGGCCTGGATGTGCCGCTTTACACCAAACGGGACTTCGGCCCTTTCTACAAGGCCATGTTCGACACGCAGGTCGGCAAAGAAGGCATGCGCACTGTCTTTCTGGAGTATTCGTGGAATTTGGGCTTCTGCGATCCGTGCTCGGCGGATCCGATTCCGAACGACAAGCTGATCGAGCTCGGGGCTTATTGGCTGGTGCCGGCGGCAGCCGCGACGCCGCCGAACAGCGGCATCGTCGGCCCACGCTACAATCCCAACGGACCTCAGGGTGCGACCTACGTCACGCGCCTGCACATTCGCTATGACCGCGAGCATTTTCCCGAGGATCTAATGCTGCAAGAAACCAGCAATCGGGAAAATTTTCAGGGCCGCTACGTGATGCATCATCCATGGACGGGCGAGGCAAGTTGCCCGGCGGGCGACACCTACAACAAATCCCTGCCGCAGCGCTTCAGTCGGGAAGCGGAAAATCTGGCGGCATTAACCGGCTGGGATTTGGCGGCGATCCACCGCGAGATGGAGGAGACGGGCCAATCCTTCGATCCCGCCAAAGTCATGCAAGCGCCCAAATGGTATGAGAAGTTGTGGCCGCAGGGTGAGTGAGGGCACGACCGAGCATCCCGCTGTGGTTTGTCAGTCACGTAGATCGTGGAGCGGTACTGCGTACCGACATCGTCCCCCTGCCGCATCCCCTGCGTGGGATCGTAAAGCACACGCGACTTACTGGATATTTTGCGCATCGTGCGGCGCAGCAATTTGACCGAAAAATGCGCGAATCCCGAGTTGGTGATCACGCCTTCAGCATTCAGGGCGATTCGCAATCGGGACGCAACCGCTGAACGGCAACATCCAATCAGCTTGATGCGGGCTCGTTGGCAAGGTTCTGTCCGTCGTTCTTAGTTTCATTGAGGATTGGATCTGCCTCTGGAGTTTGGATGCTTTTGTGTCCTCTGAGAGGAATATTGTACGTGATCGTCGCGCCGAACCTATCCGGTGACTGGCTGTCCACCCGCACTTTATCGAACACCAGCAACCGCGTGCCGAGGTAGAAGCTTTCTTTCAAATCGTGAGTGACCATGACGATGGTCATCCTATTCATATTCCACAGCTTGAGAATGAGCTCATGCATATCGGCGGTGACTCCAGGATCCAACGCCCCGAACGGTTCGTCGAGAAGCAAAATTTTCGGCTCGCCGATGACCGATTGTGCGATGGATAGGCGTTGCTGCATGCCGCCGGAGAGTTGGGCGGGATATTTATTGCGCGCGGCGTTCAAGCCGACCGAATCGAGTAGGCGATCGGCCTTGGCGATGGCTTCCCGGCGCCGCGCGCCGAGCAGCCTTCCGAGCACGCGAGACCCGCGCAATTCGAGGCCTAGCAGCAGATTGTCCAGAACCGTTAAATGAGGGAACAGGGAATACCGTTGAAACACGATGCCTCGATCCGGTCCGGGCTCTCGGGGCAGCGGTTGGCCATCAATCAGGAACTCGCCGCGGCTGGGTGTCTCAACTCCTAATAGCATCCGCAGAAACGTCGTCTTTCCACACCCGGAAGCGCCGACAATCGTCACGAACTCGTGATCTCCGATGTGCAGATTCACGTTCTCAAGTACAACCTGACTATCGTATTCTTTCCAGAGCCGCTTGACGGTAATTTGCGTCATCGACTATCGCCCGGGCTCCGCCCATGGGAATCCTTTGATGCGCACCACGCGCAGCAATGCATCCATCGTGAAAGCGAGCACCGTGATCCAAGCGACATAGGGAAGGATCACGTCCATCGCAAGATAGCGCCGCACCAGAAAGATTCGATAACCAAGGCCTTCCGTCGAAGCGATCGCTTCAGAGGCGATCAGAAACAGCCACGCGGATCCCAAACTCAAGCGCAGCGCATCGATGAGTCGCGGCCACATTTGCGGCATGACGACTCGAATGATCAAAAGCCAGGTGGAGGCACCCAGAGTTTGGGCCTTGATCATTTGTTCGGTCGGCAATTCCTCGGTTCGCAGCGCGAGATCCCGCACCATGATCGGTGCAACACCAATGATGATCAGCAACACTTTCGCGAGTTCGCCCAATCCGGCGACGATGAACAGAATCGGCAGAACCGCCAAGGGCGGAATCAGGGATACCGCCGCGATGAACGGCGCCAATGTTGCCTTGACGTAGGGGATGACACCTATCGCAAGCCCGAACGTTACCCCCAGCAGAGCGCTGACTCCGAGCGCAATGAGGATTCTTTTGAGGCTCGCGGATGTATCCACCCAAAACAGAACATCTCCGCTGCGTTCATCTTCCTCGAAAGCGTAGTGATGTATCGTGGCCGCGAGCGTCGCAGGCGAAGGCAAAAGCTTATCGCCGGGGTTGGCGGCGAGCCGTGCATTCGAATACACGAGGTACGCTGTGATGAGCAAAACGAATGGCATCATGCCCAGGATGAGCAATCCGCCTCTGCCAGGACGCTGATTGACAAGACGGCGCACCGGCGTGGCTGCTCTTACAACTGGCCGTCCAAGGCCATTTTCGTGTAACTCGGATCGAAGCGCATCTTCACGTTGTTGGAGGCACCCAACACTTTGCCGGCAGGGAATTGGATTCCGACCACGTCGGGCGAACTCGCGCCTTGGCCCAGGATGCCGTGTTCGAACGAGAAGTGACGCACCAAATCCATCGTCTTGATGACCGCCTCTCCGGTCATGAACGCATACGCATCGGCCGGCGTACCGAACAAGTGCGTCGTCGCCAGTTGCGCTTCGAAGCCCGCCGGATCCGTTCCCGAGGCTTTCGCCATTGCAGCGCGCGCCGATTTGGCGGGAGCGTCGCTGCGCAACATGAGCGCCATGGTTTCATACCAGGCGCCGACCAAGGCTTTGCCGAGCTTTGGATTGGCGACGAGGGTCGCGGTATTCACGACCATTAAATCGATGATTTCTCCCGGAATCCTACTGGAATCGAACACCAATTGTGCGTTTGGCGATGCCAACACCGCGCTCAGTTGGGGCTTCCATGTGACCAAGGCCGTGGTTGTTGGCGCGGCAAAGGCGCCGACGATGTCGGCGTCCGAGGTATTGACGACTTTGATATCGCGTTCGCGCAATCCGACGCTGTCGAGCGCGCGAACCAGCAGGTAATGCGAGACCGAAAGTTCCACCAAATTGACCTTCTGTCCCTTGATGTCGGCAAGATGCTTTCCTGAGCCTTTGAGAACGACCCCGTCATTGCCGTTCGAGAAATCGCCGACGATCAATGCCGTTGAATCGACGCCGCCGGCCGCCGGAATGGTCAGCATGTCCATGTTGGTCATGACGCAGGCATCGAATCCCCCGGCCGTATATTGGTTGATTGATTCCACGTAATCGTTGATTTGCGTCAGCTTGATCTTGATGCCGTATTTATCGGCCCACTTCCTCAATATCCCGCTTTGATCGGCGAAATCCCAGGGCATCCAACCCACGTAGATGCTCCATGCGACGTTGAACGACGTTTTCTCCGCAGCGAAACAGGGAGCGGCGCCGCTCGCTGCAATTAATGCGCACAGCAGCGCAACGATCTTGAAAAATGATTTACGAAGGGGATTCATTCATGCTCCTTGGAGTTCAGTCACATCAGGCAACCGCGCGCCTGTCCTTGAGCGACAGCACAACCAGCGTTTGCGCGAACAGCACCGCGCGTCCTTCCGCGCAGCGCAATTCGACGACGACACCGTCCGCCGGCGCCGTCACAGGCACTTCCATTTTCATGGATTCCACCAGCACCAGCGTGTCACCCGCCTTAACGCGTTGACCCTGTGCCGATCGGATGCGCCAGACGCTGCCGGCAACCGGACTTGAAACGGCCACGCAATCCGCCGGCAGGCCTTCAAAATCTAATTCATCGTGGGAATCGAGTGGTTCTGCCGAGTAGCCGGCTTGGCCCGTTGCTTGCCATCGACCACGTTCTGCTTCGAATGCCGCTTGCTGGCGCGCCTTGTACGCGAGCGTACTCGGCAGGTTATCGGCGAGGAATCGACGATAGTCGCGTAGCCGAAACATCTCGTCGCTGATTCGCACCTGCGTTCGGCCGTGCAAGAAATCCGCGCGAAATTCGAGCAACTCATCCGCAGAGACGGGATAGAAGCGGATTTGATCGAAGAACCGCAGCAACCACGGCCGGTCTCGCGTAAACGCATCGGTCACCTTGTACGTATTCCACATTTGGCAGGTTCGTCCGACGAACTGGTAGCCCCCCGGTCCTTCCATGCCGTACACACACAGATACGCCCCTCCGATGCCCACGGCATTCTCCGGTGTCCATGTACGCGCAGGATTGTATTTGGTCGTCACCAAGCGATGTCGCGGATCGAGCGGGGTGGCGACCGGGGCGCCCAGGTAAACATCGCCGAGTCCCAGGACCATGTAACTGGCCTCGAAGACGATTCGCTTGACCTCATCGATGCTGTCGAGTCCGTTGATGCGTCGTATGAACTCGATGTTGCTCGGACACCAAGGCGCATCCGCGCGCACGGACTGCATGTATTTCTCTATGGCGAGACGCGTAGCGACGTCGTCCCAGGAAAGCGGCAGCTCGACGATGCGGGAGGGTATCTCCATGTCGTCGATCGCAGCACTCGCTGTGTCCGCCGACATCAACGTCGATAGCAAGTGGTCCACCGACAGCACACGACTGTCGTAGTGCACTTGCAAGGAGCGGATGCCCGGCGTGAGGTCGACGATGCCGGCGAGATCCCTGTCTCGCAGCCAGCACATCAGCCGGTGCACATGCAACCGCAACTCCAGGTCGAGCACCATCGGGCCGTATTCGATCAGGAGATTGCAATCGCCGGCGCGCCGATAAATGACCGCGGGCCGCGTCGCCTGCGCCGGCAAACTCGCAATGATGGGAGTGATAGGTCGCCGCATGCTGCGCCAGGACGGGGCGCGCCGCGCCGGCTTACGCAGGGTCGCGATCATCGACTCCTGCCTGTCATCGAGTTCCCGCGCTCGCTCGATCGTCAGTCGATTGAATCGAACGCGATTGCCGGGACGGAGTTGCCCGAGCTTCCACAACTCAGCCTTCACGACCGTAACCGGACACACGAATCCTCCGAGCGAGGGTCCATCGGGCCCTAAAATCACGGGCATGTCGCCGGTGAAATTGACTGCACCGATGGCGTACGCGGTGTCGTGAATGTTCGAGGGATGCAGTCCCGCCTCACCACCGTCGGTGCGCGCCCACGTTGGTTTGGCGCCGATGAGCCGTACTCCCGTCCGGCTGGAGTTGTAGTGCACCGCCCAGCTGCCGGCAAAAAATGCCTCGATATCCTCTTCCGTAAAAAAGTCGGGCGCGCCGTGCGGTCCATCGAGAACGCCGAGTTCCCACTCGTCGGTGATCTCGGGAATCAGCTCTACGGGAACCGCGGTCGGCTCTTCCGCGTCGCCAACCGGATTCAGATGCAACACATCGCCGGCCATCAAGGCGCGGCCGCCGTGCCCCCCAAACCGTCCTAATGTGAACGTGGCGCGACTACCCAAATAGTGCGGCACGTCAATTCCGCCGCAGATCGCCAAATAGGCCCGGCATCCGAATTCTTTCGGAGCGCCGATTCGTAAAGTGGCCCCGGCCAGCAACTTCGTCGGTGTCCAGTATCGGATCGGCAGCCCGTCGATGTCGGCCGGCATCTCGGCACCAGTGAGACAGATCAGCGAATCGGTGTTGAATTTCAGCGTGGGACCAGACATAGTGATTTCGAGCGCCGCAGCATCGGGTCGATTGCCGACGGCCCGATTTCCCAAGCGAAACGACAAACTGTCCATGGGACCCGAGGGCGGCACGCCCACGTTCCAATAGTTCAGTCGCCCGGGATAGTCCTGAATGGTTGTCTGAGTACCCGCGCTCAAGACTTCAAGCGTTCGCGGCGCATAGGAAAACGAATCGAGCACGCGCGTGGTCAGCCCACCGATCGCAAATACTTCAGACGCAGCGAGTTGGCTTACGTAGTCCAGATTGGTCTCGAGACCGGCCATCCGAGTAGCGTTCAAGGCGCGCTGCAATTTGGCCACGGCCGCGTTGCGATCGACGTCAGCCACGATGATCTTCGCAAGCAGCGGGTCATAATAGGGTGTGATGTTTGTGCCATCCTCCACCCATGTCTCGATTCGCGCCTCGGCCGCGAATCGGACTTGCGTGAGCAGGCCCGACGAGGGGCGAAAGCCGCGCGCCGGGTCTTCCGCATAGATTCTCGCCTGAATCGACGCACCGAATGATTGCGGTGCCACGAGCTTCAAACCGTCACCCGCGGCCAGTCGTATCATCCATTCGACCAGGTCGACCCCCGTGACCTCCTCCGTGATGCAGTGCTCGACCTGTAAGCGGGTATTGACCTCGAGAAAGTAAAACTCGTCGCGGCGGACATCGTAGACAAATTCCACGGTGCCGGCGGATTTATAGTCGACCGCTCGTCCCAATCGAATGGCCGTCTCGTGCAGGCGCTCACGTACGGATTTCGACAATCCCGCCGCGGGCGTCTCTTCGATCACCTTTTGATTGCGGCGTTGCACCGAGCAATCGCGCTCGCCGAGCGCAATCACCTCGCCAGCACCGTCGCCGAATATCTGCACCTCGATGTGGCGCGCCTGCTCGACGTAACGCTCCAGGAACACGCCACCGCTACTAAAATTTCTTTGCGCAAGACGCTCGACACTTTCGAGCGCGGCCGCGAGCTCGGATTCGCGTCTGACGAGCTGCATGCCGATCCCGCCGCCGCCCGCCGAGCTCTTGAGCATGACGGGATAGCCAACACGCGCCGCCTCGTGCCTCGCCTGCCCGATATCGAGGAGCAACTCGCTGCCGGGCAGCAAAGGAACTCCCGCACGCGCAGCGATGTCTCGAGCCGTATGCTTCAAGCCAAAGTCTCTAATCTGCGCCGGCGTGGGGCCGATGAACACGATATCGGCAGCCTCGCAGGCTTGCGCAAAAGCGGGACTCTCGCTCAAGAAACCGTAGCCCGGGTGGATCGCTTCGACGCCCGAGTCGCGCGCCGCCGCAATCAGCTTGTCTTCACGCAGATAGCTATCGGACGGCGGGGCCGCCCCCAGGCAAATCGCTTCATCCGCCTGCAGCACGTGAAGTGCGTGCCGGTCTGCATCCGAATAAACCGCGACCGAATGCACGCCCAAGCGTCGCAAGGTTCGAATTATCCGGCAGGCGATCTCACCCCGATTGGCGATGAGGACCTTACGAAACATCGGGGTCCCAGATCAGGATCTCCAGCGGTGTCGGATTATAGGCATTACACGGATTGTTGAGCTGCGGGCAATTTGAGATCAGGACGATGATGTCCATCGCCGCGCGCAGCTCCACGTATTTTCCCGGCCCGCTCACGCCATCGGCAAAATTTAATCCGCCGTCCGCCGTGACCGGGACGTTCATGAAAAAATTGATGTTATGAGTCAGATCGCGCTTGTTCAGCCCAAAATGCTCATGCTCGGCCAGCGCCAAAAGGTAACTGTCGCGGCAAGCATGCATGGTTCTCTTATCCAGCGCATAACGCACCGTGTTCGACTCGGTAGCGCAAGCGCCTCCCAGCGTGTCGTGACGGCCTACGGTATCGGCTACGATCTCGGCCAGCGTATTTCCGGCAGTCGAGAGCAGCTTTGAACCGACGCTCAAATACACATTGCGCTGCTCGCGCATCGTGTCGACGATGCTGTAGCGTTCGGCCGGATCGGCCGCGGAATACAACAACGTGTCGGCGGCCTGGTTGCCCTCCACGTCCACAATCCTGAACCGTTGCCCACAGGCGACGACCCGGATCCAATACTCGCCCGCCGGTATGATTTGTCGGTAACGACAGGCATCGGCCTTTAAAACACTTTGTCGCAGCATGCGTCAAATTCCACGGGCGTTACAGGCGCATTGTCGATACAGTTCCGTATTCTCGAATCCGCGAGTATTTTCCGGACAAAGGTTGCGGCAGAAATCATCGTCCGGCACCGGTGCTGATTTGCGCAGCTGCATGCGGACCGGTGCCCTCGGGTACTCCGCGGCAGGATTCAACGGATGCGGACAGGTGTGAAAGAGCACGAGCGTATCCATCTCGAAGCGCAACTCCACGAACGCATCGGCTCGTGAATTGCGGGCATCAAAGCTCATGTCGCCGGCCTCGGCGATGGATACTTTGCTGAACCAATTGACATTGGCAGCGAGATCGCGGCGACCGAGACCGTACTTGCCCCCTTCGACGAGAAAAGAGTCGTGTCCATTTTGGGTCCAGTCGTTTCGGTAGTTTTGGTAGCTCTTAAGTCCCCAGCGCTGAGCCACGAGCGCCTTGGTGGAGTTGCCGCACACCGTATCGTGCCAGCCTACGGAATCCTCGATGATCGAGCAGAAAATGCGGCCCATATCCGAATACAGGCAATGCCCCTTCGTGAGTTTGAACGTATGCTGGCACTTCAGCGTATCGGGTACGTTATAGCGCTCGAGAAGGTTGTAAGGATTGTAGAAGAGCATTCCGGCGTTCGCGCCGCCGTTCACGTCGATCAATCGAAGCACGGTGCCGCCGCGCACTGTCAACGACCAATGTTTGCCACCTTCGATCAAGGACTCGTGAAATACAGCTTCCGTTTTCATGTGATTTCAAACTTTATTCGAAGCGCAGCTTGAGGGTCACGCCGATCGTTCGCGGCCGTACCGTATAAGCCTCGAATACGGTATTGACCTCCGGCTGCTGGATGATCTTGCGATCATTGGCCAAGTTCTTGGCGTACAGGCTAACATCGAAAGTCGCGCCGGTCAGCCCGAGGCTGGCATTGAGCACGCCGTAGCCGGGGTTGTGGTAGTTGGGATTCGGCGTTGGGGGCGAGTTCAGGTAATCAAGAGGCTGGTAGCTGCCATAGGAGCTGCCGCTGTACGTATAGTCGACGCGGCTGATCAGGGCGGCAGCGCTCGTGAGCTTGATGTTATAGGCCGCCGAGCCCGTGTAGTTGTAGTCCGGCACATCGATGAGCCAGGAGCCGACTGTCGCCTCGCTCGGATTGGCGGCGCTCGAGATGTAGGCGTGTTGGGCGCTGGCGGTGAGTCCGAGCGTCAGCTGGGTGATCGGCCGGTAGTTGATCTCCAGCTCGCCGCCATAGATTTTGGCGTCGCCCACATTGGCCGTGAAGTAATAGCCACAGGTGGGCAGGTACAGCGACTGCTGAATGTTCTTCCAGTTAGTCGTATAGGCGGCAGCGTTGATCGTCAATCGATCCTCATCGAGGCGATTCTTACTGCCGAGTTCATAGGTCCAGAGTGAATCCGAGTCGAATTTCGTCGGTCCCGAATTCAGGCCGTAGGTCTGAAGATTGGGGCCACAAACACCGCCATCGAAGCCGCCATAGGGAATCGGTCCCGTTGGGCCGCCGTTGCGAAAGCCTTTCGCGGCCGAGATGTAGACGCTCGACTGGACGTCGACGTTGTAGCTCAACGAGGCCTTGGGCGTAAACGCGCTGAATGTACCCTCCTGGTTGTAGGGGCTGATATTGGGCCACTGATAGAAGCCGATCTCCCTCGATACATAAGTCTCACGCGTGCTGGCATAGCGACCGCCGAGCGAGCCATGCAGGCTCGGAAGAAAATCGTAGTCGAGCTGCCCGAAAACCGCATACTGCTTCTCGTCGTAGAAGCGATTGTCGGACTCGTCGATGTCGTCGGGGAACAGCAGCGAATACCCCGGCCCGGGAGGGCCATAGAGCGTATTGACATAGCTATTTTCCATCGGCACGCCGAAGATCTTCGTGAACGCGGTACTGATGCCCGGAATCTGTTGGAAGTCGACGTCGTGGATCCACGAATTCTCATAGTAGAGCCCTGCGACCCATTTGAGTGCGCCGCCGGCGCCGGCGGGCGACGCGAGCCGGAATTCCTGTGAAAACTGTCCGTAATGGTTGCTCAGATGCACCGCCGAGGGTAGGTTGGCGATGATCGAGTTGACCAATGGCTCCTGCGCCGAATCGCAGTTGGGTGAACCGTTCGGGTAGGTAATCACGCCCGGACCCGGCGCCGGACACGGCGTATTGATCAGGCTCGCGAAGGCCGCGCTGTTGTAATAGGTGCCATCGATCTGCCGGGCATATTGACGTAGGAATAGCCCGGTGACCGCGGTCAGGTCGGCGAAGCCAACGTTGGCGTTGATCGTGAGGCTGGGTAGCACCAGCGCGTCCAGGCCCGGCTCGGCAGTTTCCTTGTCCTGTATCCACAGCCCCGGAATCGGGGGACCCACTGGATCAGTCGATGAGAGCTGCCCCGGCGGATAAAACGCATCGCTATCGCCGTACTTGTAACGTTGATAAAAGAAACTTGGGCTTATCGTGAAGGCATCGGAGACTTGGATCAAACCATTCAAGCGCGTTACGAATATGTTGTCATCGTTCACACCCTTCTCTTGCAGTTCGAAATAGGGCGTGACCTGGCTCAAGGTTGCAGCGCTGCTTTCTCCGGGATTGCTGTAATGATCGATGAAGCCGCTGTCGCTGGTGAAGCCGACGCTGCCGCGCACCGCGAACACGCCGGCGATCAGCGGTGCGTTGAACACCGCGCCTTCGAAATAGTTAGCGCCGCCGTGCTCGGTCTGCGAATAATCGCTGGTGAACTCGCCGCTCCATTGCGTCAGCTGCGGTCTCGGGGTGATGAAACGAATCGTGCCGCCCTCGGAGCTGTCGCCGTACAGCGTGCCCTGGGGCCCGCGCAGCACTTCCAAGCGATCGAGATCGAATAGCCGCGGCTGCGCCGCGCCGTCGTAGAAAAAATTCTTGGTCGTGATCGATACGTCATCAATGTAGAGCCCGGTCGTCGCGGAACCCGACGTCGAACTTACGCCGCGAATTTCGATGTTGCTCGTGCCTTCGGTGCCCGAAACGGAATTGAAATTCACGCCCGGAATCGCGCGCGTGATGTCATCGTAGCTCTGAATGTGCTTGTCTATCAGGTCTTCGCCGGTGACCGCGCTGATGCTGATCGGCACTTCCTCGATGTCTTCGCTGCGCTTATTGGCAGTTACCGTGATCTCCTGCAGCGTGTCCGGGTGTACGGAGCCCGGTATCGCCGCGGGTGACGCGTCCTGCGCGTCGGCGACGGTCGAGGAAGGCGCGTCCGCCGCCCACGCGCAATTGGCGCTGTAAAACGCCGGAACCAGCAGTGCGGCAGTTGCCATGCAGCCCGCAAGCCATTGAGAATTCGGATAACCCATGGGGCAACACCTCCTCTGTCATCGTGCCAATGGCACTAATTCGGGAAGGCTTCGGTTTGCTTTCGGGTCATCCCCCCAAGGTGCGGGAGACAATCCCGAGGACGCTGAAGCCTCCTCGACATTGATCTCCCGGGCTTTTATCCCTCCGTGTATCCGCGGTCGCAGCAACATCGGATGTCGCCGACGACCAGGGACTGCCTCTCTCGGACCAGACACCTCAATCAGCAGGCCGGAACCCTAGACGCACATTTATTACAAGCAGAGCAAGTGTTGTGCCAAACCTAGTCCACTTCGCCCAATCGACACGCATTCGCTGCGAAACCAGGGCTTTTCATTCGCTTCTTAAACTCTTTGTTGCGGATGCTATCGCCGGTTCGTGCACCGGCAACGGGCTAGAGGAGCGATCAGTGCCCCAACTTCGCGCGCACAAATTTCGCGCATATCCCGGTGCACACGCTATATTTCGCCCATGCCCTCATCCGACAGCCTTCTGATCAGCGATCTTTTGCACGCATATCGTGCCCATCGCCTCACGCCGACACAGATGACCGAGAGCGTGCTGGAGCGCGCGGAGCGCGCTGCTCAACGGAATATTTGGATCACACGGTTCTCACGCAAGCGGTTGTTGGATCACGCACGCTCTCTAGAGCAACGCTCGATCGAGGAACTGCCTCTTTATGGCATTCCCTTTGTCATCAAAGACAATATTGATCTCGCCGGCGTGCCGACCACGGCGGGATGCGTCCAGTATTCCTACGTACCGGCGCAATCATCCCCAGTCGTACAAAGACTTCTCGATGCCGGGGCGATACCACTCGGCAAAGCCAATCTCGATCAGTTTGCGACGGGACTGGTCGGCACACGCTCTCCATACGGCGCCTGCCGAAATAGCTTCAATACGGATTATATTTCCGGCGGGTCGAGTTCGGGCTCCGCCGTGGCGGTGGCCACCGGGCTTGCGAGCTTTGCGCTCGGAACCGACACGGCCGGGTCCGGTCGCGTCCCGGCCGCCTTCAACAACATCATGGGATTGAAACCGAGCCTCGGTAGAATCAGTACTCGAGGCGTCGTGCCGGCTTGCCGATCATTGGACTGCGTGTCGATATTTGCACTGACGAGCGAGGATGCGGCGCAAGTTCTTTCGGTGGTCGAAGGATTTGACGCCGACGATCCTTATTCTCGCAGGGTCGGCGACGCCGCCGTCAACGATCGGCGATTCGGCATACCGCGGCGCGAGCAACTGCAATTCTTTGGCGACCGTGAATATGCTCGCTTGTTCGACCAAGCGACCGCGCGAATCGAATCTCTCGGCGGTGCGGTGGTCGAAATCGATTTTGCTCCCTTCTTGGACGCGGCGCGGCTTTTGTACGAAGGGCCCTGGCTCGCCGAGCGCTACGCCGGGCTCGAGGATTTCATCGAGCAGCATGCGAGCGCCATGCATTCAGTGACACGCCAGGTCATCGAGGCAGGAAAATCCCCGTCGGCGGTCGATGCCTTCAAGGCACAATACAAACTGATGTCGCTGAAACGCGCGAGCGAACGCGTTTGGGATAACGTCGATGTGCTCATGACACCGACAGCCGGCACCATTTACGAGATTGCGCGCGTGAATGCGGATCCCATTCGCCTCAATACGAATCTGGGGTACTACACCAATTTCATGAATCTCTTGGACCTCGCGGGCGTTGCAATTCCCGCCGGCTTTCGCAAAGACGGGCTGCCCTTCGGAGTGACGATCATCGGTCGAGCAGGAACGGATCATGGCTTGCTCGCGCTCGCCGGCAAGTTACACCGCGCCTTCGGCGATAGACTGGGGGCACTGGATTTGCCCATGCCCTCCCCCGCAGAAAGCGGGTCCGCGACTCCCAAGGGTTTCACCTCGATCGCCGTCTGCGGCGCGCACATGAATGGCCTGCCGCTCAACCAGCAGCTGCGGGATCGAGGCGGGTATTTGCTGCGATCCACACGAACCGCAGCCCAGTATCGATTCTATCTGCTGCCCGGGGGCCCACCACAGCGGCCCGGGCTGGTGCGCGTGCGCAGCGGCGGGGCCTCGATAGACATCGAAGTGTGGGCCCTGAGATCCGCGGATCTCGCTTCGTTCGTCGAGGGCATCTCCGCGCCCCTCGGAGTCGGAAAAATCGAACTTCAAGACGGGGAACAGGTTCTGGGATTCTTATGCGAAGCGTACGCCACCGGTGGCGCTACCGATATCACTGACCTTGGTGGGTGGCGCGCCTATCTCGAGCAATTCCAATCGATCGCCTAACTCACTCTATAATTATGCGAATCTTGCGCCGCCGCAGACCACTGATGCGATTGCGGACTAGACCGCCAAATCAGGCAATCGCGACCATAGGGCGTTAGAAGCCGGGTGTTAGAAACTTGCAGGAAACTCCGTTCGATTTCGAAAGAAGTTCGTCCAGAGTTGCGAGCGGGAGTTCGAGCGCCTCGGCAATGGCGACGTACCACGCGTCGTAACTTGTCACATTATGACGCAATTCCCAGATGCGGCCGGCAAAGGGCTCAAAAGGAAACAACTCGACATCGAGTTGCATGAGGTCGTCTTGCGCCGCGTTCGCCTCTGGCGTCGTAATTAGCTTTGCCCTCTCGAGGCGCCGAAATATGTTCGTCGCTTCCGCGAGTACCAGCTCTGGCGCTTGCAGCAAACCACCGGCAAGAACTTCTTCCGCCCAATCGCCGTAGGGGCCGCTGTCAACAAGAGCGGCAACTACGATTGACGAATCAATGACGATGCTCAACGCCTGTCAGCGTTTCTGTTCTCAAGAATCTGCTTCGAGGAGATGCGAGTCTGAGTCGCGCGCTTTCTCTTGCGCACCTGCTGAAGCCAAGCATCTATCGACGGGCGGGCAGCCAGTCGCTCCAGTTCGGCGCGCAGAAACTCCTGCATCGACTTACCCTGCAAAGCCGCGCGGGCGGCTAGTTCGTCGCGGACTTTCTCGGGCACATCGCGGATGTTGATTTGAATTGCCATGATTTTATAATGCCAGCAATGATTGCACCTTGCAAGCGTGTCTGGCGAAGACGAAACTCGATTTCATTCATTTCACATTATGCGGATCTTTCAGTGCAGCAATTTCGCTTGTTCGGAGCCAGGAAGGGAATTGAAGATCGTCCTTAGCTCGCTGAATCGTAAGCGCTCGATCTTCCGCACCCTGCCCCGGGCGAGGGTAGCCTGATAAAGATGCCGCCGGGTTACAACAAAGGGCGGCACGATGAGCGACGAGGATCGGGAATCCAAGGCGGCGGTCTGGCTGCAGAGGTTGCACGAGGCGGCGACGGAGAAACAATCACTGGTCGAGTATTGCCGGCGACACGGATTGAGGCCGGGGGAAGCATACCAGTGGAAGAGAAGCCTACGCGGCGCCGGGCGATGGCCTGCTGCCAAGGCCGGTGGATCGACAGAGGTAGCGAGGACAGCGCCGCCGGGATTCGCGCGTGTGCGCATTGTGCCGGAGCATCGTACGATGTCGGCGCCTCTGCGTCCGCAATTGCAATTGGCGAACGGCCGTCGAGCCGAACTGCTGTTGAGCGATGAGCGGCAACTACCGCGAGTGCTCGAACTACTGGAGCAGTCCACATGATGCGCCCCGATGCCAATGCCGCGGTGTTCGTGTGCGTGGCGCCGGTGGATATGCGCAAGCAAGCGGCAACATTAGCGCTGATCGTTGAGCAAACCCTGAAGCGCAACATCTTCGAGCCGGCGCTCTGGGTGTTCAGCAATGAGCGGCGCGACAGGATAAAAATTGTTTACTGGCAGCGCAACGGCTTGTGCCTGTGGAGCAAGCGGCTCGAAGGCCGTGATCGGTTTATCTTTCCGCGGCGTATCGAGGGCGATCCGGTGACGATCCGCGGCGAGCAACTCGAGGAGTTACTCGCCGGATTTGATCTGTGGCGCGAGGCTCATCGAGAGCTTCTGATGCGCCGTGTGGGATGATTAAAAGCCTATAAATATAGGCATTTACTCGTGCGCCAAAGATAAGATCATGCGATAATCATTGCATGTTGGAAAGCAACTCTGGTGCACCCGCCGACGCCATGGATGGTGCGGCACGCATCGCGTTGCTGGAAAGCGAACTCGAAGTCCTAAGACGCCGGGATGCCGAGCGCACGGCCGAGTTGGCCGCCCGCGAGCGGCGGATCCGGCTCTTGGAAGAGGCGCTTCGAATCCTGCAAGCCGATCGGTATGGCGCGAGCCGCGAGAAGCTTCACGTCGCCCCCGGTCAGACGGAGCTGTTCAACGAAGCGGAGACGATCGCCGAGCTGAATGAGGCGCTCGGCGCCGAGGTGCCCCTCAAAGCGACGCCGCAGCGCACAGAGAAATCCAGCACGGGCGTCAAGGCGGGGCGCAAAGCCATCGCCGCTCATCTGCACCGCGTGCCCGTTGTGCACGATTTGCCCGAGAGCCAGCAACAGTGTGCGTGCGGCAGCCGGCTCGTCGAGATCGGGAGCGAGATCTCGGAGCAACTCGATTACGTGCCGCCGAAGATCCAGGTGCTGCAGCACGTGCGTAAAAAGTATGCCTGCCCGGGCTGCGATCAGTGCGTGAAGACGGCGCCGTTACCGGCGCAGATCTTACCCAAGACGAATGCGGCGCCCGGGCTCCTCGCCCATCTGGTCACCAGCAAATATGTCGATGCGCTGCCGCTGTATCGCCAGGAGGCGATCTTTGCGCGCTACGGGGTGAGCCTACCGCGGGCCACGCAGGCGGCCTGGATCATCGGACTTGCCGAGCGGGTCCAGCCACTGATTAACCTGATGGATGAGCGGTTGCGCGGCAGCGGCTACATCCGCATCGATGAAACGCCGGTGCAGGTCATCAACAGCGAGAAGCCGGCAACCGCCGAACACTGGATGTGGGTGCGAGTTGCCGGTCCCCCACGGCAGCGGATCATCCTCTTCGACTACGATCCGAGCCGGGGCCACGAAGTGGCGGCACGGCTGCTCGAGGGTGCGCACGGGATCATCCAAAGCGATGGTCACCACGCCTACGATCAAGTAGCTGAGAAATACGGCCTTATCCACTGCGGATGCATCGCCCATGCGCGGCGCAAGTTCTTCGAGGCCATCAAGGCGTTGCCGAAACAAATACGTAATCAGCCGACCGCCGCCCACGAAGCGGTGCGCCGAATCGACGAACTCTACAAGATCGAGCGCGACATCGGCACGCTCGCCGACATCGAGCGCGCCGCGGTGCGCAAAGAAAAGGCCGCACCGTTACTCGAGTCGCTCCATGCCTGGGCGAGCAGCCTGGTGCACGACACGCTGCCGTCAGGAAAGCTCGGGGAAGCACTCGTATACCTTCGCAATCAATGGCCCAAGCTCATCCGCTATGTTGAAGACGGAAAAGTCGCCATCGACACCAACCTCGCCGAGAACGCGATCCGTCCCTTTGCCCTCGGGCGCCGCAACTGGCTCTTCGCCGATACCGTCAGCGGCGCTCGCGCCAGCGCTCACATCTACAGCCTGGTTCAGACCGCGCGCGCCAATGAGCTTGAACCGTATGCGTACCTGCGCCGCCTGTGCGCCGAACTCCCCGCCGCGCAGACCGTAGAGCAGATCGAAGCGTTGCTGCCCTGGAACATCAAAACCTAACACCTGGCAAGGGTGGGGAAGATCGAGCGCTTACGTTGTCTCTCACCCACCTCGTGTTCGGTAACTAGCTGCCGGGCAAATCGCCTTAATACTTCGGCGAGGCATGAGTGGCGGCATGGTCGCTTCCGTTACGCTGGCGATCCAAGCGCCCGCGCAGGAACTCCGGACTCGCGTAGTCCGGGGTGAGTGCACGGCCGTAAACGCTGGTGAGCTGCGTCCGATCGGCCTCCTCAGTTTGCAGAAGCTTGGCGATCCCGAAATCGAGCAACCGTGCCTGCCCTGATTCGGTCACCAGGATGGTCGAGGGCTTCAGGTCCCGATGAACAACCTGTCGCTCGTGCGCATACCGCACGCCATCCAGCACCTGGAGCACGAGCTGCAGCCGCTCCCGGATCCCCAACCGATGCGCATCGGAACAGTCGGTAATCGGCTGCCCGACGACGTACTCCATCGACAGGTACGGCAACCCGTTCGCATCCGTCCCGGCATCGTAGAGCCTCGCAATATTGGGATGCTCGAGACCCGCCAGGATGTCCCGCTCGCGCGCAAATCGCTGCTCGAGATCCTTGCGCAGCCGCGTGAGCATCGGCAGCTTCAGCGCCACTTCCCGCTTAAACCCCCCGTCCGCGCGCCGCGCCAACCACACCTCGGCCTTGCCGCCCGCACCGAGAAGTTTGATCAACTCGTACCGGCCGATGCGTGCGCCGGGCTTCAGACCGCTCGCAGCGGAATCAGAATTTTCATCGGATCCCAGCTTCGGCAGCGTCGCCGGCGCGTCCTCGACGCCTGTGCCGCTGCTCAACAGCGCCTTGCGCAATGCCAAGGCGATATCCTGATCCACGGGCGACAGCGCGTCGAGCCAACGCCGACGCCCGGCCTCATCGAGCGGCAGCGCCTCATCGAGCAGTCGGCTCATGCGGGCCATCTGAGCGCTCGTCAATCTCGTGCGACGACCTCCCCGATCACCGGCGACGGCACCACTCTCTTCAAGCGCAGTCACCGCAGTGCCTCCCCCAAAATCAAGCGGGCCTTCTCCCAGTCGCGTCGCACTGTGCGCTCGGTCACCTCGAGCGTCTCGGCGATCTCCTTCTCGCTGTACCCGCCGAAGTAACGCATCTCCGCCACTTGCGCCAATCGGGGGTCTGCGTCCTCTAATACCCCGAGCGCATCATGAATCCTTAAAATAGTGTCTTCCGCGTCAGGGATATCTGCGGCAATCTGGGTTGGTAACGTAATCGCCATCGATTCACCACCGCGCTTCTGTGCGATTCGATCTCGCACGCTGTTGAGAATGACGGACCGCATGACCTGCGCGGCAAAGGCAAAGAATTCCCGTCGATCTTCTGCGCGCAATTCTCCGGCGCTCACGAAGCGCAAGTAAGACTCGTGCACGAGCGACGTCGTGTCCATCATGGTGCTGCGCCCGCCATCACGCAGCCGTGCGCGCGCCATTCGATGCAGGTCCGCATAAGCGCTC
>Ga0187879_10000212_pt1 | contig 41497 bp, 35 predicted proteins | sample June2016WEW_19_1_FD_132423 | JGI IMG/M metagenome (GOLD analysis project Ga0187879, IMG submission 132423) | Peatland microbial communities from SPRUCE experiment site at the Marcell Experimental Forest, Minnesota, USA - June2016WEW_19_10 | ecosystem: Environmental > Terrestrial > Soil >... | reverse complement strand
GATGGCATGCAGACGGTGGTCGCGGGCGGAGTCGAGTCGATCAGCCTGGTGCAAAATTCGCACATGAACGCATACCGCCAGGGCGATCCACTGGTCCTCAAGAACGCGCCGGCGGTGTACATGGCGATGATCGATACCGCGGAGGTCGTCTCGAAGCGCTACCAGATCTCCCGCGAAGCTCAAGACCAGTATTCTTTCCAAAGTCAGCAGCGAACCTTCGCCGCGCAGGAGGCCGGACGTTTCAATAACGAGATCGTCAGCACCACTGCTACCAAGCGCTTCGATGATAAGAAGACCGGCGAGACCACGCACCAGCAGGTCACGCTCGAGCGCGACGAATGCAACCGCCCCGGCACTACTCTGGAAGGGCTGCTCTCGCTGCCGCCGGTAAGGGGTCCGGGAAATTTCATCACCGCGGGCAACGCAAGCCAGCTCTCCGACGGCGCCTCGGTCTGCGTGTTGATGGAACGCGCGCAGGCCGAGCAGCGCGGGCTTCATGTGCTTGGCATTTATCGCGGGATGGCGGTGGCGGGATGCGAACCCGACGAGATGGGTATCGGGCCGGTATTCGCTGTGCCCAAGCTGCTGGAGCGTAACGACCTCAAGATAGACGACATCGGGCTCTGGGAACTCAACGAAGCGTTTGCGTGCCAGGTCATATATTGTCGCGACCGGCTGGGCATCCCGGACGAGCGGCTGAACGTCAACGGTGGCGCGATTTCGATCGGTCATCCATACGGGATGAGCGGCTCGCGGATGACTGGGCATGCGCTCATCGAGGGCAAGCGGCGCGGAGTGAAATACGTTGTGATCACGATGTGCGTCGGCGGCGGAATGGGCGCGGCCGGCCTGTTCGAAGTGGCATAAGGATGAAAGGCTGAGTGCTTATGGCACCCGAGCCGCAGCATTACGAACCGACGCTCGCATCCGGGACCGGCACGCGCGCGACACCGTCTTCTTGCTTCAGAGGACAACCGTTCGCAACCTTAGTGCGTTGGAGATTACTGACACGGAGCTCAGACTCATCGCGGCGCTCGCGATAATAGGACTCAGCAGCAGACCAAATGCCGGATAAAGAACGCCGGCGGCGATTGGTATACCAAGGGCGTTGTAGATAAACGCAAAGAAAAGGTTCTGCCGGATGTTTTGCATCGTCGCGCGGCTCAAGCGCCGCGCCTTCGCGATGCCGCGCAGATCGCCCTTGACCAGCGTGACGCCCGCGCTCTCCATCGCAACGTCGGTCCCGGTGCCCATTGCGATGCCGACCTGCGCCTGCGCCAGCGCGGGTGCGTCGTTGATACCGTCGCCGGCCATCGCGACGATGCGCCCTTCCGACTGCAATCGCTTCACAACCGTAGCTTTCTGATCGGGCAGCACCTCTGCCTCGACCTGACCGATGCCAAGCTTTTTCGCGACTGCCGCCGCCGTGATTCGATTGTCGCCGGTTAAAACGACGACCTTGACGCCGTCGTCCTGCAGCATCTTGAGTGCTTCCGCTGTCGACGCCTTGATTGGATCGGCAACGCCGATGAGTCCGGCCGGGCGGCCGTCGATCGCGACGAACATCACGGTATGCCCATCTTTTCGCTGCGCGCCGGCGTCGGCGGAAACAACGTCGATGGAAACTCCGAGCTCGCGCATCATGTGCTGATTTCCAAGCGCTACCGCGCGCCCTTCGATGCGCCCGGTTACGCCTTGGCCGGTCACCGACTTGAAGTCCTCGGAGGACACGAGAGTCAGCCCGCGCTCTTCAGCGCCTGCCACAATCGCTGCCGCCAGCGGATGCTCGCTGCCACGTTCGAGGCTGGCGGCAAGCCGCAAAACGTCGGCGTCGGTGAAACCATCGAGTGCGATTACCGAGACCAGGCGCGGCTTTCCTTCGGTCAGAGTCCCGGTCTTGTCGACGACCAGCGTGTTCACCTTCTCGAGAATCTCGAGCGCCTCAGCGTTCTTGATCAGCACGCCCGCGGTCGCGCCACGGCCGGTGCCGACCATGATCGACATCGGAGTTGCGAGACCGAGCGCACAGGGGCACGCGATAATCAGAACCGCGACCGCGTTCACTAGCGCATAGGCCATCCGCGGCTGCGGGCCGACAACCGCCCAGACGATGAAAGTAATCACGGCCGACAATATGACGGCCGGAACGAAATACGAAGCGACCACGTCGGCGAGCCGCTGAATCGGAGCACGGCTGCGTTGGGCGTCACTGACCATGCGGACGATCTGTGCGAGCAGAGTGTCGGCGCCAACGCGCTCGGCACGCATGATGAATCCGCCGGTTCCGTTGATGGTCGCGCCGATCAGGCGTTCGCCCGATTTCTTTTCAACGGGAATTGGCTCGCCAGTAACCATCGATTCGTCAACCGAGCTGGTTCCCTCCACTACGACGCCGTCGACGGGGACTTTCTCGCCCGGCCGTACGCGCAACCGATCTCCGGGGACGACGCGATCGAGCGCGATGTCCTCCTCGCGGCCGTCTGGCCTGATCACGCGCGCGGTCTTTGGCGCCAGTCCCAACAGCGCTCTGATCGCACTGCTGGTGTTGCTTCGAGCCCGAAGCTCCAGGACCTGACCGAGCAGCACCAGCCCGGTGATAGCGGCGGCCGCTTCGAAGTAAACCGGTACGGTACCATCGGCGGCGCGGAACGAATCGGGAAATAGATTCGGGAAGACGGCTGCGAACAGGCTGTAACCGTAAGCGACGCCGACGCCCATCCCGATCAAGGTGAACATGTTGAGGCTGCGATTGACGATCGATTGCCAGCCGCGAACGAACAGTGGCCAGCCCGCCCACATCACGGCCGGAGTCGCGAGCGCCAATTCAATCCAGGTTCGGACCGACGCGGGCATCGCACGCTGAAGCGGCCGGCCCGGAATCATGTCCGACATTTCGATCAAGATCAGCGGAATCGCGAGCGCGGTGGCTATCCAAAACCGCCGCGTCATATCGGCCAGTTCCGGGGACGCCTCCTCGCCGGCGCTTACGACGCGCGGCTCCAATGTCATCCCGCAGATTGGACAATTGCCCGGCTCCGAACGGACGATCTGCGGATGCATCGGGCAGACGTATTCGGTTTTTTTCGAAACCGCCGGGATCGGCGCGACAGATTCAAGCGCCATGCCGCATTTCGGACACGACCCCGGATGGTTCTGCCGAACCTCGGGATGCATCGGGCACGTGTATAGAGGTGCACCCGCGGCAACTGGCAACGGTACGCTGCTCTTGGTCGGTGGTGTCTTCGGCGGCACCCCGCGAGTTAAGATGCCGCCCGGATCGTTCTTGAATTTCTCGAGACAGCGGAGACCGCAAAAGTGGTACGTCGCGCCCTTGTATTCAAACGATCCGGCGCTCTTGGCCGGATCAACCTTCATCCCGCACACCGGGTCGACAACTTGGCTGCTCATTGGAGGTCTCATTTTATCAGAAAGGGTCTCGGCAGCATTCATGTCGAAAGCTTTGGGTCATCGCTGGCCGCCGCCTGCAATACTCCCAACGCGTTAACGGGCTATAGGCCGCCAAAAACAATTGCGATCGACAGCCCCGACCCAAATACCACAAACGAGAGTATTGTCATCCAGGTGAGCATGCTGTTTGATACCGCCTTCACATCATCGTCCATTGGGGTTTTACTCTCTTGTTGGACGCCGCCAGATTGCTCGCTAGGCGGGTGATTGTCATGCATGCTTTTAAGTGATCCATGGTCAGCGGACTTGTTCGGTGGGCGCACCGTCATCATGCCGTGCTTCATGTGTCGGGATACCAACCACCAATTCATAGGATATGCGGTGATGAAACCGACCAGCAGCGCCATTGACATAATGAACCAAAATGACGGCCCTGTTGGATCACGGCTTGCCGGAGTACTGGCCATTGCCAAAGTCATCACAGGCACCATGCCGGCCATGAGGCAGTTCATGGATAGCAACTCCGGAAAGAAAGCGCTGGAGAGCGCGCCTCTATATGAACCACCTGCCATGTCCCGCATGAACAGAGCTTGGAAGATGCTCCATCCGAAGCCGAAACCTAAAACGTACTCCAGCGCAATATCTGTACTTCTCGTTAAATAGAACAAGCTGGCGATGACTGCGCCTGTGAGGATTCCAACGCCATCGCCGGCTACGCAATGCATGGTCGAACCCAGAACCTGTCGCCATCGTGTCGCGACGTAGCGTTCGTGCAGCCCAGGTAGTGGTTCGCGACAGCCTAATACATACAGAAATGCCCCCACTGGCCCTGTGTATGCGGTGAGTAATATGAACCCCCACTTGAGCACTGGAGGTGCTGGCGTCGAACGAATATCAACCACCACAAACAACAGCGATAGTGCGGTAAAAAGAAACCACACCAGCATCACGCCACTAAGCATTTCGATTTCTCTCTGTTTGCGTGCCTACCTATAATCCGAGATTGAGCTGGTTCCCCGGGTTGCCACCGCGAGAACCGAGGTAATCACAAATTCGGCCTCATCCAGCATTCATCGTTCTCCTACCGCGAGATAGGCGATGCCGAAAAATAGCTCTTTCATCGAAGTTTTCCTGAGATGCCGTCCGATCGATTCCCAGGGGTGGCGGCTGGCGAACGCGGCGGCCTTGCCGTTGCCCATCCCCTCGCCGGATGTGCCGGCGCCGGTAACGATAGAGATTTTGTCCTTGAGACGCCTGCCCATGTCGATTCTCCGGCGGGCTTCGTTCAGGCGGTGGCCGCTGTCCGCACCGCTGCGAGGCGGTCGGGTGCCTGGGCGATCGTCTTCCACAGTTCAGGATCGTGTCCCGTGATGATCATCGCTCCCGCGTCGCGGAGTGCGCGCAGCCGCCGTATCGACTCGAGCATCTGCTCGCGATCGTACATCGTAGTCGGCAGGTGGAAGTTATCGAGCGTGCGGCGCAGGTAGCAGGCGTCGCCGGTCATCACGACTTCATCGGCGCCGATTCGGACCCGGATCGACTGATGCCCGGGGGTATGGCCGTGAGTGGGTATGCATACCACTGAGCCGTCACCGAAAACGTCGTGCTCGCCGTCGATCATTTTCACCTGATGCCCGTGGTCGTAGTCGTGCGGATCGTAATAGACGCTTCGATCAGCTCGGCGTTGTGGCCGGCCTCCCACTCGCGGCGCTGAATCAGCAAGGCCGCGTTCGGCAATTGCTCGTTGCCGCCGCAATGATCGAAATGGAGATGCGAGTTGATGATGAAATCGATCTTGGAGGGCGCCACGTCGAGCGACTCGAGGCGCGCCGCGATCTCCTCGCCGGGTTTGAATCCTACTTTGTGAAACGGCGCGAGTCGTCCCAGGCGGTGATTCGGATCGGTTTGCGTCTCGACGTGAAGTCCGCTGTCGAAGATCGCTCGTCCCTTCGGATGCTCGATCAGATATGCAGGCACGGGCACCGTGAGGCTTCCCTTTTCGCCCGCCAGGAGCAGCGCGGCCGGAACGGTCAACCAGCCGCAAGTGAACGCATAGACGTTGAGCGACATCTGATATAACCCTGATCTGCTTATGCCCGGCCGCGCGCGCCGGACGAGCCGATTTACAGTCTCGCAAGAATCCTTTACACCAAACACGGTCCGCGCGCGATCAATTGCGCCGGGGCCGAGGTCGAATGCTCTCTCTAGGGAGGTGGTCATGAGCCTGGTCGCGTATCCCGATATTGCGAGCCTGCCAGAAAAGGTGCGCGCTGCGATTACCCAGGCTCCCCCACGCCCGTAAGCGGTTGACCGGAGGCTATCGCTACCGCCTGCAACGTATTACATCGAGATACGCGGAGGCTCATGACGATGGCAGATTCCCGCCGTGGCGTAGCGCTCACGACCTTGGCGATCCTGTTCGCAATTCTCGCATTGACCGACATCTTGAAGCCATTACATCTCGAGGGTCCGACCACGGGCCTGGTCTTTTTTGGCAAACGGCTGAGCGGCACGCCGGACGCGATCCTCGGGCCGCTGCTGGGAATTGTTCTCTTAATTTATGCAGCCGGGATCTGGCGGATGCGCCGCTATGCGATGTACCTCGGCCACGCATACGCAATCTACGTCACGCTCAACCTGGCGCTTTTCTCGGTGAGGAATCCAACCCCGGCTTCGCAGAGCGAGATGATCTTCGGCATTGTCTATCTCATTCTTGCTCTCGCTCTGAGCTGGGGCACGGCGATACTTCTTAGCCGCCGCAAAATCGATCTCCGGTAGCCAGTTCCGTCGTCGGCTCATGAGTGTCGATGAGTTTTTGCGGACCACAGGTGAGCGCCGGGAGAGGTTCAACTCTCGCTCGACCACCCCGCCCGCGATCACACTCCCACCCTCGCTCACCCCGTGCGCTACGGGCTAAGATGCCCCGACGCGACTGTGCAGGTACTCGCTTCACACACGTTTCTCGAAGATCTCGCGATGGTGCTATGCGTCGCCGCGATCACCACCATCATTTTTCAGAAAATCCGCCAGCCCGTCGTAGTCGGCTATCTGATCGCCGGCTTGATCGTCGGTCCTAACCTCCCGATTCCTCTGCTCGCCGACTCCGACCGCATCCACACGCTCTCCGAACTCGGCGTGATCCTTCTGATGTTCGCGCTCGGATTGGAGTTCAGCGTGCGCAAGCTGATTCGCCTCGGCCCGACCTCGGGCTTCATCACCGCGCTCCAGGTCAGCTTCATGATCTGGCTCGGTTACGTATGCGGGCGCGCGCTCGGATGGACGCCGCTCGAGAGCATTTTTACCGGCGCGCTGCTTTCAATTTCGAGCACGACCATCGTTGCCAAGGCCTACGAAGAGACCCCGGTCTCCGAGCGCGTGCGCGAACTCGTGTTCGGCGTTCTGCTCGCCGAAGATCTTACCGCCGTCGTCGAGCTCGCGATTCTGACCACGCTGGCGTCGGGTGCGAGCGTGTCGGCGTCGCTGATGACGGTGACGATCGCGCGCCTGATTTTGTTCCTGGTGGCATTCGTCGGCATCGGATTCATGGTCGTGCCGCCTTTCGTGCGGCTGGTGGTGCGGATGGGCCGGCCCGAAACAACTTTGGTCGCGGTCGTCGGCATTTGTTTCGCCTTCGCCGTCCTCGCCGAGCACGCCGGCTATTCAGTCGCGCTGGGCGCTTTCCTGGCGGGTTCTCTGGTAGCAGAGTCCGGGCAAGCCGCGCAGATAGAGCATCTGGTCGCGCCGCTGCGCGACATATTCGGCGCGGTGTTCTTCGTTTCCGTCGGCATGATGATCGATCCCGCGCTCGTAGAGCAGCACTGGCCCGCGCTGATCGTGCTGACCGCCGCGGTGATCGGCGGGAAGATTTTCGGAGTGACCTTCGCCTCGGTGTTGAGCGGCGTCGGCGCCAAAACATCGATCGAAGCCGGCATGAGTTTGGCACAAATCGGCGAGTTCTCGTTCATCATCGCCGGCGCGGGGCTGAAGACGGGCGCCACCCGCGATTTTCTCTACACGCTTGCCGTCGCGCTCTCCGCCATCACCACCTTCCTGACGCCCTATATGATTCGCAGCTCGATTCCGGTCGCGGAATTCGTTTCCGAGCGGCTGCCGCCCCCGCTCAAGGTGCTCGAGGCGCTCTACGACTCGTGGTTCGAGCGGATACGCAACGCGGGACAGCCGGCCAGGGACGCCAATTCGATCGGACGGCCGATAGCGGCGATCGTGTCGAGCGCAGTTTTGATTGGCGCGATTCTGATCGTCAACGAACTCGATCCGCTCGACGTGACTTCCATGGTCGCGAGCCTCGAACATCTCTCGTATTTCACCGCCGGTCTGTACGTGGACCTGTTCGCACTGCTGTTATGCGCCGCGCCCGCGGCCGCGATGTATTTCGCGTCGCGCCGTCTCGCGACCGCACTCGCATCACGCGCCTTCGCCGAACTTCCCCCGCGTGGCGCCAGCGCGGTGAAGGCGTTGATCGAATTGCTGCAGATCACGATTCTGCTGGTCGCTGCCGTGCCCCTGCTCGCGATAGTTCAGCCGTTCATGGAGCCGGTCGAAGGGATCGGAATCATCGTGATCACGATCGCGCTGATGATAGTCGTCGTGACCCGAAGCGCGCGCCAGATGCAGGGGCAGATTCGCAATGCAGCGCGGCTGATCGCCACCGCGCTCCGAGGCACTCGCGCCGGCGCCGAAGGCGAGTCATACGAGGTCCCCGGCATTGGGATGATTACGCCGGTCAGCCTGCGGGCCTACAGCGACAGTGTCGGCAGAAGCCTCGCCGAGCTGGATCTGCACACCAACAGCGGCGCGGTGGTGGTCGCTATAGGCCGAGGGGATGCGGAAGTTGTCGTACCGACCGGCGAGGAAATTCTGCGGTCGGGCGACATCCTCGAACTGGTCGGCTCGAGCGCCGCCGTCGCCGCCGCCCGGCGACTGCTCGACACGCCGCGCCGCGGGTCCGCCTAACTCCAAGCTTCGCCCTCACGCGTTTCCGTGCGCGCGGATCAGGTTTTGAGGAACCGCAGCGACTCTATAATCATTTCCTCGACGTCTCGCAGCCGATCCTTGCCAAAGAAGATCTCGTTGCCGACGTAAAAGGTCGGTGAGCCGAACGTGCCGCGCTCAACCGATCGCTGCGTGTTCTCGAGCAGTTGATCCTTCACCGGCTGGGTTTCGATCAGCCCTAGGATTCGTGCCGTTTCCAGCCTCGCCTCGTCGAGCGCCGCGCGGAACACGTTGGGGTCGTCCATCTTTTTGGGGTCAGCCCACATGTTCCGGTACATCTCGTCCACGTAGCGCTCGAACACGCCGAGCGACCGTGCGGCGATCGCTCCGCGCATCATCATCAGCGTGTTCACCGGGAAAAAGGGATTGCTCCGATAGCTGGTGATCTTATGCCGGCGTATGAAGCGGGTCATCTCCAGTCGTTCGTACTCGGGCTTGTTCTTGATGCCGGCCAGGCTTTGCGCCGGCGAGCGATTGTTGGTCATCTTGAAGACACCGCCCAGCAGCACAGGCACGTACTCGAACTTCACTCCCGTGCGCTTTTCGATTTCAGGAATAACAAGATGGCTCAGATAGGCATTGGGACTGCCGAAGTCGAAGTGAAATTCTATCTTGGCCATGGCTTCACCATTTCTCTCCGAAGGGGCGAATCTCCTGCTCGAATGTCCACGCGTCGCGCGGCTGCTGATATAGCTGCCAATACGCCTCGGCCACCGCTGCCGGCCTCATGAGTCGTTCGAGGTCAAGGTGCTTCATCGCCTCGTCGCCTTCCCGTTCCCGGATTCGATCGCGGACCCAGGCAGTATCCACTCCGGCATCGATTACGAGATGCGCGACGTGGATATTCTTCGGCCCCAGTTCCCTGGCGGCGCTTTGTGCTACCGCGCGAAGCCCAAATTTTGCGGCCGCGAAGGCCGCGTATCCGACTCCGCCGCGCAGACTGGCCGTGGCGCCAGTGAAGAAAATAGATCCGCGCCCGCGCGGGATCATCAGGCGGGCTGCTTCCCTGCCTGCGACGAATCCGGAGTAACAGGCCATCTCCCAGACTTTGCGGAACACGCGCTCGGTCGTCTCGAGCAACGGGAAATTGACGTTCGCGCCGACATTGAAGATGCAGACCTCGAGCGGCGCTTGCTTGTCTGCGTCCTGCAGAAAAGCGGTGAGGTCATCTTCCTTGCGCGCGTCGAGCGCTCGCGCAAAAATTCTGCCGCCATTTGCCTCAACCTCCGCCACCAGCGGCGCGAGCTTGTCGCCGTTGCGGCGTCCCGCGAAAACGGTAAAACCTTCAGCCGCGAATTTTTTGGCGATTGCGGCGCCGATATAATCTCCGGCTCCGATCACCGTCGCCGTGGCATTTCTCTGTTCCAAGGACAATCCTTCTTGCTTCCAGGAACGGCGGACCGCCGCACGGACTTTGGCACGCTCGATCACCCGCTTGGCCGTGCGTTCGTCAAGCTTTCACCAGCGAGTCGCGGGCGCAGAAGAAGCTTGGGAATGCGTCCTCATTCGCGGTTCTTTAGTTGGTGACTATCGCCGAGCCCATACACCATCGCGGTCTTGGTTGTGCCAAGTTTGATCCATTCCGCGCAATCGAGCTGCACTTTTTTGTAGAACTCCTCGGAGAGCTCAAGGGACTCTTTACTAACCTCGTCGATCCGATCGAACTTGCACTGAAAGGCGAACTCGCCCGACAGTGATTTTTCCAGCGCCCGGCTCCGCCATATCGCGATGGTGGTCTTACCCTTGAAGTGGTGCCCGAAGTGGATCACGCCCATGGTATTTTGCACCTCCTCGACCGCTACGTTGTTGACCAGCTCCATTTTGGTTCTGGGCCGTATGTCTATCCGCTTGAGGGTCGGAAAAGCGCGGGCAATGTCCTCGATGCCGCGTTCGAGCTCAATGTTGGGCGATGTAAGCACGCAGCCATGCGAGTAAACGCTGCGCATTCCGCCCAGGCGGTCGCGCTCGAGCAACAATTCCTCCTTGAACTTTACCTCATCGTGTCCACCCAATTGCGGACGCACGTCGACGGCCGCGGCGTTCTTGAGCTCCGGGGTGCGGTATTTGAAAGCCAGCTCGTGGCCGGGACGCGGCCATCCCTGGTCGTAAAAGGTCCGCTTTCGCAGAATGAAGTGGTTGTTGTAGAGGTCAAACTCCGGGGTGTCGTAAAAGAGCACCTCCCGAACCTGACTGTCGAATGCGTGCTCATCGACATCTACTTTAAGACCGAGTTTCTTGATAGTCCTGGACGCTGTTTCCCAAAATTCGAGAAACCCATGTTTGCTCTTAAACCGATCGGGTTGCAGCAGAATCTTGTACTCGCGGTAATGAACCACGTCGGCAGCGAGATGCTGGGTTTCGGGATGCTTGCTTATGTGCTTGTCCATGGGTCAAATTGCAGCATATTCCATTGAATTTGGCGAGCACGAAGCCGACGCATCCGGCCTGACTCTGGCCTTGACCGGGTGCGTTGTGGGCTCTACGTCATCGTCACTTCACCAGGTGAATCGTGCCGAGGATGTCATTCAGATAGAACGCGTTCAACCGTTCATCGATCTCGTATTTAATTTAACCGAGAGTTCCCTTTCAATTGAAATTTCTCCTGTGATGAGATCAATCTGTTGGATCGATTGGTGTCTGGAGGCCCAAACGCGCTTCCACGGACTCGGCGGCCTCCAGGCAAAGGTCCTCGCGGAAACGCTGACCGGTGAGCAGGACGCCGATAGGCAGGCCCGTCGCAGCGTCGCGGCCGGCTGAGACGCAGGCCGAGGGAAGACCGAGCAAGTTGGCCGGCACCACCGGCCGAATCAGCGCCTTGGTTGCCAAAGCTCCCTCTGGAGTAAGCACGTCGAAGCCATGCTCGAATGGCAATTGCGTCCATGTCGGCGTGAGGATCAGCGGATGCGTCGCCAGGAAACCGGACCAGGCGCGAGCGACGCCATCGCGTTGCGCGAACAGCCGCGACATTGCGCTCGTGTCCGCCAGAGGCGGCACTGCTTGATTGAAAGCGTTCAGGAAGGCCAGTCCGTCTGAGCCCATCATCGGGCCCAGCTGATCGAGCACCGATGCGTAGTCGCCCATAATGAACCGGGCCCAAACCTCTACCGCCTCCTCGTAGCGGGGCGGGCAAGCCTCGACCGGATCGTAGCCGGCGTCCGCCAGTGCATCGGCCGAGCGCTGAACGGCGTGGGACACCGTCGGATCGACGCTGCCGCCCGGCGGCGCCGGCACCACGGCCACCCGGATCGGCCCGCTGAGCGCCCGACCCAGGTAGGGAGCGTCGATTGACCATGGGTCTCGCGGGTGTGCGCCCATAATTATCTGCAGTCCAAGCCGCACATCGGCGACGCACCGCGCCATCGGCCCTTGCACGTTCATCAGCTGCACCGCCAGCAGACGGTCCTCGGCGGGCACGAAGCCCGCGTCCGGCACCCGGCCCGCCGACGGTCGGATCGTCGCGATACCGCAGGCGCTGGCGGGACTGCGCAGTGATCCGCCGATGTCGTTGCCCAAGCCGATGGGGCTCATGCCGACGGCCAGCGCTACTGCCTCGCCGCCACTCGAACCGCCCGCCGTGCGTCGGGAGTTCCACGGGTTACGGGTCAAACCGTGCAGCGAGCTGTCGGTATGCACCCGCAGCGCCATGTCGGGCAGGTTGGTGCGGGCTATCGGAATGCCGCCCGCGGCGCGCATGCGCTCGACCACCGGCGCGTCCAGCGGCGCCAGGGCGTTGGCCAGCGCGGGAACACCCCAGGTCGTGGGCAGGCCCGCCACGTCGATATTTTCCTTTATCGTGAAAGGTACGCCGTGCAGCGGCCCGAGCAGGCCACCGGACGCGACTCGGCGATCGGCTTCAATGGCGGCTGTCCGCGCATCGTTCGCGAGAACCTTCACCAGCGCGTTCACCCGCGGATTAACCGCCTCGATGCGCGCCAGATGCGCCTCAACAACCTCGGCCGAAGAAACCTGCCTGCTCGCGATGCGCTTGGCCAGATCACTCGCCGACTGTCGCCAAAGGTCTTGCATGGTCAGTTCCCACTGTATCGGGACACGCTGCTGCAGCCGTCACCCGCATCGGCCGTCGGATTATCCTGGAAAACGGAAATCCAGGTTTTAATCGTAAGTGAGACTCGCATCGATGAAAAGATAGAGTTTTGCATAGGCAAAACGAGTTCTACTCACAAGACAGCGCGGCAATCCGATCTCAAGCTCCTTCTCGCACGTTCATTGAACGCTAAAATCCCGGTTGCGGAATCAGTTCGTCATCCGCGAAGGGCTGCCAGACATCCGATTTGTTGCAGCACCGCGTCGATCGCACTTTTGTCAGGCAACGCAGTGTACTTCCCGCGCAGAGCGCTCAGGGATTTAGCGTGATACTTCTGCGGTTTCTGGGTCCAAGTCTTGCCCGCCAACTCTACGGTGAACTCGTCTCGGCCGCTTGCGATCGCTTGCGCGTTCGCCAATGTCCACGGAATGAAGAGCTTACCGACCTGGCGCTGGAGCAATGGCATCAAGGTGGGAGCAAGACTCGACCACGGCTCGAAGTTGCCTTCGGCTCTGGGCCAGAGCATGCGATGGATCCACGCGAGCACGTTTGGCGCGGTCGCGTCGATGATCGCACCGGGCGTCGGGTCGGTCCAGGCGTTGTAGAGTTGCCCCCACATCGCGAAGTCGGCAAACGCGGGACGTTGCCCGAACAGGTACGCGCGGTTGGCGAAGTGCGGTTCGAGAATCGCGAGAGTGTCCCGGAAGGAGTCCTCGATTTGCGGCGCGGTCACGGGATTCGAGCCGACGAAAGATACGCGATTAACCATCCGCTCGCGAACCATCGCGGTGCTATTAGCGAACTGCGCTTCGTCCGCGGTCGGCATCATCGACATTGCGATACGCCCAGCGCCCGATAGCTGATCAGCCTCGCGCGCCCAGCGATAATGGAACATCCACTTGTTGCCCCATTCGTCGCCGAACTCCTCGAGCAGAACCGAGATAAACTTGGCGACCGGATCGGCCGGATGAATCGAGGGCTCCGGATGAAGCGCCTCGACGTGTTCGATGATCGGTGTGGAATCCTGGATGCCTTCGTTCTCAGGGGTGACGACTAGCGGCACGAGCGGAAGCTTGGCGTATTTCTGATACTCGCCTTCGGCGTCCAGACTGCGCGGAATCCATCGGTGCGGAATTCCTTTGTAGCGGAAGTACGAACGGACTTTCACCGAGTACGGTGAGAGCTCGATGCCGTGGATGTGGTATTCGCTAGCCATCGCATTGTCTCCTTTTAAACCACCGCGGTACCGCGAGATATGAATAAGAGCTCCTGAACGACCAAAACAAATCAACCTGCAAGCTCATTGGTCACGCTCCATTCCGTCTCTTTTGAAAAGCTAAACAGATTGCCGGGCTGACTTGAGAACGGGCAAAACCTCCGTCGTGAAGAATCCGAGAGATTGCATTGCGTCGGAGGGTGCTACGTCGCCTCCGGGGCCAACGATGATCAAATGATCGAGGCCGAGTTTGAGCAGCTCCTCGAAGCGTTTCATGCAATGAGCGGGAGGTCCAGCGATGGCGAACCGATCGACGAACGCGTCATCGAGGAATTGGGCGTGACCAGCGTCTCCTCTCGCGTGCCGGGACATATCGTACGTTTGACCAACTTTCTGGACCACCGCGCGATCGTCCGGACGCATCCCCGCAGACGAATCGCGGGACATTCCTGAGAAATGGGCTATTGTCCCGACTGTTCCCCGCGCCATCGCACGCGCGCGGGCAAAATCGGGATGCACTACCACGTTTAGAAATGCGCCAAGCTTCAGCGTCGAGGGATCCAGTCCGGCCTTCTTTCGGGCCTGTCGGGCGTAGTCGGCGGCCCAGGCAAGCCGTTCCGAGTCAGCACCGACCGCAAAGGTTACTGACTCAGCGAGCCTGGCCCCCACCTCGATCACGCGAGGCCCGGTGGCAGCGACGTCGACCGGCACCTTGGGCAGAGTTCCGCGCGCGATCCACTCGTTGCGGCTGCGATACCCGTTATCGAGCGTGACCTCCTCGCCACGAAGGAACCCCTGTACCTGAGAAATGTAGCGCGCGAAAACTGCGCTCGACGGCGCGCGCTCGCCAATCTTTGCGACCGCAGAATCGCCTCGGCCGATTCCGAGTACTGCACGTCCACCCGACTCCGCCTGAACGGTTGCGATCGCCGAAGCGGTTACTGCTGGATGACGAGTCACCGGGTTGGTGACCGCGGTTCGCAGCTTCAGGCGTTTGGTGACGTGAGCCGCGACGCACAACTCAGCGTAGGGATCCGCTGCCAGATTCTGAGTATCGACAATCCCGAGGCCATCGAAGCCGCCTTCTTCCACCATTCTTGCCATCTGCGCAAAGGCTCCGGCCATCGGGAAGGCAATCATCCATATTTCAGGGTTGCTCTTATTCATGAAAATCAGCCCCTTGTGCGTATCCGGCGCATCCGTGTCGATTCGAGGTGCGGGAGACGCCGTTAGTGTTGCGCAAAATGGGCGGGAACCTGCACAGCCTGAAACGTCTTTCCTGGCAGTCCGCGATGTTTAAGTGCAGGGCCGGGGCGCAGGCTCATTTCGCGTGGCACCATCTTTTCTTTGCAACTTGGACAAGTGAGCGCCGGTTTTATCGCACGGCCGCAGTTCCGATGGACCAACTCAATCGGCGCGCCGGCGGGACCAGCCATCCAGCGGTCGCCCCACGAGTTCAGCACGACGATCAAGGGAAAGAGATCGATGCCCTTCTCGGTCAATCGATACTCAAACCGGCGCGGATGTTTCTCGTACTCGACGCGCGCCAGGATTCCATCGCGCACCAGCTTAGCCAGGCGATTGGACAATCGATGAGGCGTCAGGCCCAGGTCCTGCTGCATGGCGTCGAACCGGCGGATACCAAGAAACACGTCGCGCACGATCATCATCGTCCAACGGTCACCGACGACGGAGAGTGTCCGCGCAATCGAGCATTCGATGGTGTTGATTTCGTTCCAGCGCATGATGGCTTTAGCCGCTCACTTCTTGACAGGACAGTAGCTTCCAAAATAGAAGTTAGTCAAGCCAGCTTCGAAAAATAGAAGCTGATAAACCGACGATGGATTTCGATTTCACAGCCGCCGACGACGAGTTTCGCCGCGAGTTTCGCAGCTGGCTCGAAGCTAATCGTTCAGACGCGCCGCCCCCGCGCGATATCTTCATGACCGAGGGCAAGCACGCCTTCGAGGAGCAGGTGCGATGGGGGCGCAAGCTCGCGGAGGGTGGATGGCTTGCCGTCAACTGGCCCAAGGAATACGGCGGCCGCGGCGCGACGGTGTTGCAGACGATCGTGTACGGCGAAGAACTCGCGCGGCTGGGGCTTGCCGCGCCGATGATGGGGTTGGGCACGACGCTGCTTGGCCCCACGCTCCTGCATTGGGGCACCGACGAGCAGAAGCAGCGTTACATCCCGAAGATCCTCAAGGCAGAGGAAATCTGGTGCCAGGGCTATAGCGAGCCGGGCGCCGGTTCAGACCTGGCTTCGCTGCAGACCCGCGCGGTCGAAGATGGGGATGATTTCATCGTCAACGGGCAGAAGGTCTGGACCTCTCTCGCGCAGTTTGCGGACATGATCTTCCTGCTGGTGCGCACCGATCCCGACGCGCCCAAGCACAAGGGCATCAGCTATCTGCTCGTCGACATGCACGGCCCCGGCGTAACCGTTAGGCCGCTCGTGGAGATGACCGGCAACCGCGGTTTCAACGAGGTCTTCTTCGAGGATGTGCGCGTGCCGAAGAAAAATCTGGTCGGAGAGAAGAACCAGGGATGGCAGGTCGCGATGACGACTCTGATGTTCGAGCGCTCGGGCATTGGCGGCGGCGATGGCGGCGCGCTTGGGATGTGCCGGGAACTGGCAGAACTCGCACGCAAACTGCCCCGCAACGGCTGTACCGCGTGGGACGATGCCAGCGTGCGGCAGAAAGTCGCGGAGTTATACTGCGAAGCGGTCGCGATCAAGTACACGGGATATCGGCAGCTCACCCGCCGGCTTAAGGGATTACCGCCTGGACCCGAAGGCTCGATGATGAAGCTCTGCGGCACCGAACTGAATCATCGCATGCAGCTCTTCGCGATGGAGCTGCTCGGGCCCTACAGCCAGCTCGAGAATCACGCGGAACACGCATACGACAAAGGTATATGGTCCTTCAGAATGCTCGCATCACGCGGAGGTACGATCGCGGCGGGCAGCAATCAGATTCAGCACAACATCATTGGCGAGCGCATCCTCGGCCTGCCCAAGGGTTGAACCGCTGTTCCCGCCATGCAGGCATGCGCCGCGTCCGGAGCCGGATTTCTGATCGCTGTATTGTGGTTCGACCTTATGTTCGATGTGCAGACGCGAAAGCACGTCGGCGATACGGTTCCAACCGAGGTATTGGCATCGATCTCGGCCTACTACCGGCGCGTCACCGTCGAAGCAAGGCCGATGAACCGGCTGATCGCGGTCGTGATGGGTCTGACTTTGTTGGCGATCGTGGCTGAAATTGCGCAGAACGCGGATCATTGGTGGATCGAATGGAGCTCGCTTGCGGCCGCCGCAAGCGCGATCGGACTGGCCGTGGCGCGCACCGTTCCAAACGCAGTGCGGCTTGGAAGCGCAGCGGATTCACGCGACGAGCAAACCCGTCTCGCCCGTGCTATCTACCGAGATCATCTCTACTGTCTCGCGGCCATGATCGTATTGCTCGGGCTCCAGCTGAGCGCGCGGCTTTGACATTCGGCTTTTGAGAAAGCGCGTGGAATCCGCTCCGGCAGGAGGCGTGGCATCGAAAGATGCCACGCCTCTGCCTTTCATTCAGAGCAGTTCAATTGAGTGAGAATTGCTCACCCACCATTTCCTCGCTCTTGCTCCATAGCGCTTCTGCGCGCGCCGGATCGAGCGCGTAGGAGCGCACGCCGATGCGCGAGGTTGTATCGTCGTTCACTTCGGCCACGTGGCAGTCTTCGCAATAGCGTCCACCAACCGCCTCGGATCGGGCGACAAAGCCGCTCCACACTGAAGTCGCGGCTCCTTGAGGGACATTCTTGAACCGAAGCGTCGATTCTCCACTGCTAGTGCGCCAGCGCGCCCTCATTTGCTCAATGAGTTCAGGCGTCAGATGCCGGCCGAGCTCGGTCTGGATTCCGCCCGGATGCAACGAAGTTGCGCGAATCCCGCGTCCCTTCAGCCTGCGATCGAGGGCTACCGCGAACAGGATATTCGCGGTCTTGGAGCGGCCATATGCGGTAAATGGCTGATACTCCGTGCGCGCGAAATTCGGATCGTCAAGGTCCACATCGCTAATGCGGTGTCCCGCCGATGAGAGCGTGAGGACGCGAGCGCCCGGCTTGAGCAGGGGCACGAGCTTATTGACGAATACGAAATGCCCCAAATGATTGGTACCGAATTGCGTTTCGAATCCGTCTTCCGTCTTGCCTTGCGGACAAGCCATCACACCGGCATTCGCTATAATCACGTCGAACGGTCTGGCCTGCGCCAACAATTCATTCCCCGCCTTGCGTGCGCTCTTGAGCGAAGCAAGATCCAGCTCGACCAAATCAATTGGGGCACCCTTTGCTGCTTGCGGGAACACCTCCGCGAGCGCGCGCCGCGCCTTCGCCAGGTCGCGAGCCGTGCCGACCACGCTGGCGCCGTGTGCTGCCAGCGTGCGTACCGTTTCCACGCCTAGCCCGGCCGAAGCTCCTGTCACCAGTATCCGCTTGCCGGAGAGATCTACGCCCTCGAGCACCTCGTCAGTCGTCGATTCCGCACCAAATGCTTTTGTCATTTCTTTTCTCCATGCGATTGTTCCTGGCCGTGAAGATCGCGCGATAGTTCGCACGATCGCTTGCCGGTCCGCAACTCGCCACCACCCGGCCAAATGGTCGCTCTGGCAACGTCGCAACCGGGACGATTGTCAGTTGTCATTATCTGTCTAGAACCCGGGCAAGTTTGCGCCAGTCAGACAGCGAGCATCGCGCAACTTCAGGACGGCCGCTTCATCTGGAATGACGGACCCGACCATCCGTCATCGAGGAGCGAGGGAGTGGACGCCTGAGAGCCGCGGGCCAGGTTTCGCGCTCCCATTCCCGATGTCACTGCGCCATCAACCACCATTGCTTGACCGCTGACGAACTCCGAGTCATCGCTGGCCAGAAACAGCGCCATTGCCGCAATGTCTTCGGGGCGTCCCGCGCGCGGCCACGGCTGGAAAGCTGCGAAGAGTTGTGTCGCGGCTTGTTCGCCGCCCGGGATGCGATTGTAAGTCAGCGGCGTCGCGATCAGGCCAGGACAGATGCAATTGACGCGAATCTTGTCCTTGGCCAGTTCGATCGAAGCGGAGCGGGTCAGGCTGATCACTCCAGCCTTTGCGGCGCAGTATGCGTGTAACCCAGCGGCACCCCGCAGCCCGGCGATCGAGGCGGTCGAGATGATGGAACCGCCGCCCGTCTTACGCATCTCGGGTACCGCGTGCTTGATGCCGAGGAATACCGCGCGCAGCAGGATCGAGAAGCTGCGGTCCCAATTTTGCGCACTGGTCTTCTCGAGCGGCCCGACCGCGCCGCCCAGACCTGCGTTGTTATAGATGATATCGAGGTGTCCGAATTCCTTGACCGCGCGCTCGACCGCGCTCTTGATATCTTCTTCATTCGAAACGTCGGTGAGCTGGAAGACCGCGCTGCCGCCGTTCTCCTTGCAATCCCGCACCGCGGCTTCGCCACCCTCGCGATTGAGATCGGCGATCACGACCGCAGCGCCTTCGCCCGCGAATCGAATTGCGGTGGCGCGGCCGATTCCGCTTGCCGCACCAGTAATAACTGCAACCTTCTTTTCGAGTTTGCCCATGATTTTTATCCGCTTTGGTCTCAAGCTCGCCTGCTCGACGCAGGCGTCCTTTATCAATAGTCGGGTGACGGCCACGCTGCCAACCGTTGAAGTGGCGTTGGAATCACACACTGGCGCAGGATTAAGATTGGCGGCACCACTTCAGCCGCGAGGAGCATGGGATGGAAACGATTCTCGGCGACGTTCTTACATGGTCGTGGTTCTCCGAGCCGCATGGCTACAACTTCAACAGCCTGCTGATCCCCGATCCGGCCGGAAATCTATGCATCGATCCGGTCGAGCCGAACGATGAAGCGATGAGCGAACTCGTCCGCATGGGTGTGAGCCGTATTCTCCTCACGAACCGAAATCATGTGCGGGCCGCAAATCTGGTTCGCGAGCGCACCGGGGCCCGTTCCTACATCCATCCCGAAGACGCCGCGTACGCAAAAGCGCAGGGCGCCGTACTTGACGGTGAACTTCACGACGGTGAAAGGATAGGCGCGCTCACCGTGATAGGCGTCAGTGGAAAAAGTCCCGGCGAGGTGGCATTTCTTTGGCCCGAGCGAAAAGCCTTGATCGTGGGCGACGCGGTCGTCGGGAATCCGCCCGGGCACCTGAGCCTGCTGCGCGAGCGCGTTATGGACGACCCGGCGCGGCTGCGCCGCAGCGTCCAGCAACTGCTCGCGCTGGACTTCGACACAATCCTCGTAGGCGACGGGGTATCTGTAATCGGGGATGCGAAGCAGCGGCTGAGAGAATTGGTCGACAGCTTCAGGCTTCCTACCGCTTCCTAAGGTCTGGTCAAGCAGGAGAATCAGCCGTCTTCTTAACCCGGATTTCCGTTTTCTCAGTGAACTACCTATTTGATGGCAAATTGTTGATTCTGGGGAAATCAGTAATTCGCCACACACACGTGCCTTTTCTGCCCGGCCTTACAAATGGCGGCGCGCTTCTCGCCGCTAGTACCGGGTTGCCGTGTGCAGCTTCCGCGCGACGTTCATGTTGTTGCCGCCGAGCGAGGCATCGGTAGTCAAGGTGAATTTGCTCGTCACGGGATCGAAGATCTCGGCAGTGTTGAGAGTATTTTCGCTTCCATCTTCGCCGCCGGTGATCAGCACCTTGCCATTGGGAAGTATTGCGGCCGCATGATTGAATCTCGCGCTATGCATCGAGCCGACCGCCGTGAACGAATTCGTCGAGAGATCGAACACCTCTGCAGTCGATAGCGCGTTATTGGAACTGTCAATGCCTCCCGCAATCAAGACCATCGTCTCTCCAAATGCTGTGGCCGTATGCTTCTGGCGCGCGACGGTCATGTCCGTTCCGCCGAGTGCTGTCGTCAGCGTGAATTTGTTTGTCCCCACGTCGAAGATCTCTGCGCTCGCCTGAGCAACCCCAGCGACGCCTTCGCCGCCCGCCACCAGGAACTCGCCGGAGTTGGGCAGCAGCGTCGCGGTATGGAACGCACGCGCTGCGTTCATCTGACTGCCGCCCAGCGAAACGTCATCGGTCAGAGTAAAGGTGAGGGTGCCGGGGTTGAACAATTCCGCAGTTTGCAGCGGGATTACCCCGTTCGAGCCGCCTGTGATCACCGCGTTTGCTGGACACGTGTTTGAGAACGGCTCTGCCAAGAGCACGGTAGCAGCGTTTACGCGCGGCGTACTCATTGGACTTGTAGCCGTGCCACTGATCTCGGCTGTGTTGAGAACGGTGCCGATGGCATCCTGCCCGCCCGCAATCAACACGTTGGTAGAATCGTCGTTGAACGCAGTTGCCGTGTGGCCTTCGCGCGAGTCGGTCATGCTTGGGCCAGCGACAAATGTAGAGCCGGTGAAGATCTCGGTAGATTGCGCGACGCCAGTCGGATCGAAGCCACCTGTCACCAGGACATCGGCTCCTGCGCTCGTGTTGATCGCCGCTGATGCCTGGCTGTACCTGGCATCATTCATCGGATTGGTCGTGAGGGTGAAAATATTAGTGGCCGGGTTGAAGACTTCCGCGCTGTTCAGTGGAGTGCCATCGGAGGCTTGACCTCCCGAGATCAAAACGAGATGCGCGATATCCGGAGTCGCTGAGGGCCGTGGCGTGCAGGTAGGCGATGGAGAAGGCGTGGGGGTCACGCTTACAGTCGGGGTCGGCGGGGTAGGAGTCGGAGCGGGCGGGGTCGGAGTCAGGGTAGGGGTTGCCGTCACGGTGGCGGTCGCTGTCGCAGTTGCGGTCGGGGTCGGCTTCTTCTGCCTCGCTTTCCCCTTCAGAGTCACGGTCGCCGTGCTCTTCCCGCTGGTCGCACCGCTGGTGATCGCGATCGTCCCGTCGTAGGTCCCTTTTCCGATAGGTTTGAACTCAACGACAACCGGGAGGCTTCCTTTGGAAGCGATCGTGCTCGAACCGCCACCCGAGGTGATTTTGTAGTCGGGACTGATGGGCACGCCAACGGTTACGTCCAGCGCCAGCGTTCCGGTGTCTTTGATGTTGAAATGCTTGGTCTCGGTGGTCGCTTTGTCGAGGTTGACGCTGTAACTCAGCGTCGTGGGCGAGACGGAAAGTTTACTTACGGCCGTCTTGGTCTTTGGTGACGAAGCTTGATCCGATTGCGCCAACGCTGGGCGTGCAAACGCGGCAATCAGGAACAACAGCGAGAAGCTAAGGCAGGGAATTGACCGCATGAACGATATGAACCGGGATTTCCGTTTTGAGTCTCCGTTTGCAACTCTAGTATAGGCCGGGCGGCCTCCTGCTGCAAGGTCCGGCCAGTTTTGGTCCACGGTCTTTCCAGCGGCGCCGGGAGAGAGCGGTTTCGCGTCGCGCGCCAACGCAACACCCGGAAATGCCGTTTTTCCAATCGATTCTGCCGACACTTCTCCCTCCGCCCTCAGCGTTGTCATCGAAATCGGCTTCGCTCTGCGCTCTACCTATCCGGCTGCCGACGGCAGCATCGCGATCCTTTGCAGCATGCTGCCAAAGAGCCGCCGCGTCAGATGACTCTCCGCCAGAAGCAACCAGTAGTAGCGGGCGTGCTTGATCAATCGGCCGCCGGTGCAACATCCGCCCGTCGGCCGGATCGATACCCGTAGTTGGAAAACCCGGCCATGCTAACTCTCCGCAACGCGAACTATGGTCGGTCCCGCGGAAAGGTAAAGGAAATCGTCCAGCTCAGCTTACTTCCGGGGCGGCTCACTTTTTTACCGAGTGCAGATGCCGCTCCATCGATGCCACCTTTTGATGACGCGCGCCCGCCACCGGCGCGGGAAGGATATCCACCCGCTGCATCATTCCGATGTCTTCGTGCTGCAGTACGTGACAATGCGTGACGAAGGTGCCGACCGTGATCGGATCGAAGTGGGTGCGGAAAGTGATCGAGCCGAAGGTCACGCTGGGGTCGGTTATCGGCACCATCGCGCCGGGAAAGGTCGCCGCCGGGACGATGATCGAATCGTGCCATTCGGGAACCGGCAGCGCGATGCCGTTGATCTGGGTCACCAGGAACGGATTCTGATGGATATGGAACACGTGATCGGAGAATGACTTGTTAACTATCGTCCACTCCTCGAAGTTGTTCACGATCATGTCATCGAACAGCGGGACGTTGTCATCGAAGAGTCCTTCTTTCTGAAAGTTTATCAGTGGTTCGCTCGGATTCGGCGGATTATTGGGAACTCCGGTATCATCCGCATCGCGAAACATATTCAGACTGGTAAACGGAATCCCACCCCAATAGTTACTGTCGTACTTGTTCAGAAACCATCCGCACGATGGCAGCCGCGCGGTCGGCGGCGCCATCCCCGCCATCACGCCGCACAGCTCGAATGCGATATTGCGAACCGCATTCGGCGTCGTGTCGAGCATCGTCGAGATGCTCGGAAGTCCGGTCGGGGGTGGCAGGTTTTCCGTCGGCAGCGCCATGTCCTCCGGTTTGCCATCGATTACGATCGTGGCGAGCGTGATGGGATAGGTCGGCATCGGGAAGTCGCCGCTGATATGCGAACTGCGCGGCGCAGGAGCGATTCCCTGCGGCGAAACCGATGCGCTGGTCGTGGGACTCAGACACTGCAGCAGATAGGTCCCCGGTGGTCCGGCCTTGACCAGCAGATCGACGCGCTGTCCGGCGCCCATGACATATGGAGTGCCGGCCTCGAGTGTCAGCAGGTTCGGCACGTTGATGCCGTCGTTCATCAGTACATAGAGCGGATGATTCTGGAGCGCGACCAGCAGAGTCTCGCCCGAACCCGCATTGAGCATCCGCCAGCGCTGCACCTCGCCTGGCCGCATGTGCAAAGTCGGATTAAGCACTCCATTGGTAGTGAAGTAGGTATTGCTTGGCGGGAGATACGCACTCCACACTCCGTCGGCGGCGCTCGGAGAGCTCGAACCCAACTGAGTAGCGGTAGGATTGACGTATGCCACCTGATTGGCGCTTGTCGTATGCAAAACCTGGAAGTCCATAACTATTTGTTTGGCGGCTTTGACCTCTTTGACATCATCCACGGTGCCGACGCCACCGCGAACGATCAGCATCCCCGCCATCCCGCCCATCATCTGGAAGGTCACCGCGCCGTGAACGTGGGGATGAAACCAGAACGTCCCCGCATGATGGTACTTGGGAATCTTGATCTCGACCCGGTTTGTAGTCCCCGGATCCATTATCCGCAGCACGTTGTCCGAGTTGCCTTCCGGCGAGACCTCCAGCCCGTGGGTGTGAAGGTTGGTGCTGTAAGGCTCGTGCGGATACATCCCGGTTCGCGTAACCGGCGGATTGTTTGGAAGATCGTTGATCAGTTTGATCTTGAGAGTGTCTCCGGGATCGAGGATGAGTGTCGGACCGGTCAGCTTGCCGTCATAGGTCGGGCCTGTAATCGTCGCGACCACCATCGTGTCGGATGCATCCGATGTCGCGCCCGCGGCCATCGTCGGCGCCGCCGCGGGTCCGAGAATCTTGTTGGTCGCGAGCTTCGCGCGCAGGGTCAGCGACAGCACTCCGTGCGAGGAGCGCAACACTTGCGGCTGAGGGAACGAAGACGGTTCTGTGGTTTGAGCTGATGAGCTCTCACCGCTACCGCATCCCATCATCGTGCGCGACAGCGCGACCGCGGCGCCGACGATGACCAGGACAACCAGCGCTCTGCTGATTCGTGCGACCGTTGTAGATTTCCGATTGGACCCAACCATAATCTCTCCCCGGATGGGGACCTTCGCCCCAACATTTTGCGATACGCTGAAGATTAGGTTGTGCTCTCGCACACTGACTGTCAATCTCCGATGACAGGGTGCAACTTTCCCGAGCGGGCGCCGCGATCAGCTCGCCGTGGTACGCGGACCCGCGTCGATACGATGTCATTGTTTCCCAATCATACACTCTTGCTTCTTCCAAAAAGCTGTTCAGCTTAATCAACTCATTCCCAAGCCTGACATCGGTTGGATTTTTCGGCACCTGGCGCACGGACCCATTCACGCGGCCGTGCCAAGCACGATGGCATATTTAGTGCTCGCTCGGTGCTGGCGGGAGGTTGGCAAAGGACGCTTACATAGACATCAGACGCTGACCGAGGTCCCACGATAGTAATGCTGCAAGATTTCTGTGTAAGTCTTGCCCTCATTTGCCATGACTGCCGCGCCGATCTGGCATAGGCCGACACCATGTCCCCAGCCGGCTCCTCTCAAGAGAAAGCGGCCAGACTCTTTGTCCACGACGAATGCGGAGCTGTAAAGATGGGTGCGCGATAGAGCGCGACGAATTTCAAGTTCTTTGCCGATGACGATGTGGTCGCGTTCGCCGGTGATCTTCAGCCGATATATTCGGCCTGAAGGTCCGCGCGCGAGCGCCTGCAGGTCGCGAATCGGACCAAGATCCGCGCCAAGCCTGGATCCGATCAGATCGGCGAGTTCTTCGGGCGTGTACGCGACCCGCCAGCGATAGAAATCCCGGGTCTCCCGATCGAATCCCGGGAGAACGCGTGAGAGAAGCTCCGAATCGTCCGTATTGCAGTAAGCCGGCGGGCTCGAGCGTATCCATGTCTCAGGACTGTAAGCGCAGGATTGCGCCGGACCGTCGTAGATAGATTCAAGATAGGGAATATCTTCATCTTCCCAAGCGGTCGCATAGCGCTCCGTTATTCCGCCGCAGGATTTGGAAAACCGTGCGTCGCAGATAGCGCCCTTGTAACGGAGAAACTCGCCGGCCGTGGCGCGAGTCGCTTCGGCGGCGGCTGGAGAGAATGCTTTCGCGATGCCCTGGTACCGCTGGCAGTGGTCGTCGGCACACACATCGAAATCCGGATGCGCTTCGCGGCCGTACCAGCGAAGGATTTCGTGAGAATTGAGACGCTGCGCTGTCCCGGAGCGAGCGGGATTTGCTTTAGGAAACCACAGCCAGCTGCGCGAGATCACCGCGTGAGCTTTCAGCAGTTCGAGCGGACAGGACGCGCTCATCTCGGATGAAATCACGCTGGTGACGTAGTCTTCGAGCGGAACATCATTGATCACCGTCAGCCCGGCGGCTCGTTTCATGAGGCGAAAAGCCCCGCGGAATACCTGGCGCTCCTTGCGTTCCCAATGAAATCCGATTCCGATCGTGACGTCGTTCAGCGCAAACGCGCACGATGCCAAGTCCGACGGAGCGAGCGTAACTTCAGAAGTAAATCTGTAGCGCCCGGGGGTGTACGGCTTGCCGGAAGAATCCGTAAACGTACCCGTCAATTCGACTTCGACCGCGGATTGTCCTTCGATCAGCCCTACCGATACGTTCAACGCTCACTCTCCAGCTTGCCGGCGACTTCCTGAAACTGACCGTCAGGCAAAGTGACCTCTCGAAAAATTGCGGCGATGGCTTCACCCGTGATTTTTTCGAAATGCTGTGCCAGCGGCACCACAAATATTCCGCACAAATCAATCGACGCCGGACTGACCGTCAGTTCGCCGGTATGAAAAACCTCCGGCCGATGTTTTCCTCGCGGAAACAGATATGCGACCCACTCCCCTCGCTCATGAAAGACCGCGATGTTGACCAGCGGTTCTGCGCGTTTGCCGGTGGTTTCGGCGAGCAGATCGATGGCACGATCCATTCGATGGATCAAAGCAGATCGATCGCGTCCACGAAGCAGGAACACATTTCTCCCGTATTTCGGAACAGTGACGCCAGTCAGTCCAGCGCTGTCCTTCTCGATCGGAAACAATCCTCGCGAGCCTGCCTGAAAGTGCATGTGGTCCGGCGCGGATGCTCCGCATTCCGGACCGTTATAGATGACGAAATATCCAGCGAGGGCTGCGGCAATGTCGAGCATATTTCCGAACTGGTTTGCGATGCGCTGCAAGCCGTGTTCTCTGTGAGCGATCGTCAGGTGACGATCCACGATTGGAAACGGATTGCAGTAGATCGTGAAGTCCTCATTGAACTGCAGACCCTCTTCCTCCGAAGGCAGATTTCCCGCGCATAGGAAGCAGGAGCGCTTCGCAACCGACTCCCGGTCGACCGGCGCTGTTGTGCTGCCCATACGATGGGGAATGTGACGGATGAAGATGTCGAACCAATCGATCCGTACCGGCCGTGTCTTGGCCCGCGCAAGACCTTCAACGCCTTTCGCGAGCTGCGGCCATGCCCGCGCCTGCCGTTTGAACAGTTCTTCTATTTCGTGGATCATCGCCGCATTCGAGCCTGAATCTCGATAGTTCGGAGCCAGTCCTTGTACAGATCGTATCGATTCGCAAGCTCGAGAGGCAGGGCGCTGTCGCTATTGCCTTCCCAACGGCGGCAAAGATAAACGGACTCATAGATGCGGGCGATCTCATAATCACGGCTGATGCGCAACGCTACGGCGTAATCCTCGCCATAGCTGACATTCGGAAATCCAATGCGGCGCAGAACCGCCGTATTGAATGCGCGCGGCGCGCCAAGGCCATTGACACGGAGTGCATTGTTTCTTCCGTTCTCGCGACTCCACTCGTGGTGATCGATTAGACCAGGCGGAATCTCTTTCAACGAAAAGTCGACCATCGTATAGGAGCCTATAACCATCGCATAAGGTCCAGCTTCAAGTTCTGCAACAATCCGGCGAAGGACGCCGTCATTGATGTACAGGTCGTCAGAATCAAGTTGGATGGCGTATTGTCCGCAGTCCTTGGAATAAATCGCCTCGTTCCAGCACCCGCCGATTCCAAGGTCCCGGCGTTCGGGAACGACGTGCTTAAAACGCGAATCGCTGATACCGCGCAGGATTTCTGTCGTCCGATCCGTCGAATGGTTATCGACGACGATCACATTGAATTCGAAATCAGCGCTCTGGACGAGGGCGCTTTGAACGGTGTCGAGAATTGTCCGCTCGCGATTCCGAACCGGCATGACGACGCTGGCTTTTACGGGATATGTTTGCGCTGCAGCTGGAACTTTCTCGAAGTGCGGCCGCAACCAAGCACCGATTCGTTTGAGATGTGCCGTCGCAATGCGCTCCATTTCGATTTGGTAATCGCGATTGCGCGGATCCACATAGTCGAATTGCTTTTGATCCATCGGCCGCGCATCAATCATCGACGCGCTGTACAACGGTTCGGGAATCCGCACGATGGCGTGTTTTTCCGAAATCCTTAACCGCAGGTCGTATAGTCCTCCCCATTTCCAGGTGCTGTCGATTCCTGACTGACGCGCAGCCTGAACCGACACACCAACTACCGGGCCAAAGTCGAAACTATCGCGGATACTCCCACTTCGATAGTCGATACGAGGATGGCCTACTGCGTCGGCATAAACCCAGCCGGCGCCGGTTTCACGTATGACCTGCGCCATTCGATCGAACATGCGCGGTCCGGGCTCGATGTTCACACGCGGATCACCGAGAAAGAGGAGATCGGAATCGGCAGCATCTAGGACTCGTTGAATACTTGCGGACGAGTAGTCGTTTGGATAGACGATGTTCACACTCCACCCCGCCGCGTCATCTTAGCTACTAACTGCAATGCGTCGCGTCACCCCTTGCGGCCGCACGACAATGACGCCAGCCATCCGATTTGCCTTGAGAAACTCGCTCAATTCCTGTTCCACGACAAAGCCCTGGCTGCGCGACGCGTGACGCATGAGGACTCTTTTACCATCGCGCACGATGATTCCAGCATGAAACACATCGAGATTCTTGCGTGTGGACGCAAAAAAAATCAGATCACCGCTTTGCAAATATCGTTCGAGCCGTGGCAATCCCGCCTTCGGTACGCATTTCACGCGAACCCGCTGTGCAGCTAGTCCAGGTACAACATTCAGAACGCGTTCCATCCTGAGTATCGGGACAGCCGGCATCGAAACCGGCCTGATTATCCCTTCGCGTACATTGTTGCGAATCCAGAGCGTCATATAGTGATTCCGCCGCTGCCATTGAATGCAGCCTCGTTCATACCGAATCTTTCGCAGCCACTCGGTGAAGCCATCGACGTTCGAAGCGCGGGCGAGCGCCACAATTGTTTCGATGTACGTGACACAATCGAAGCCATCGAGGGAAGCCGTGAACACTTCGACTGTGTCGGCCGATCCAATCAGCGGATTTGGTTTGTAGGAATGTCCAACGAAGTGGCGGGAAAGAACGTCGATTCGGCTACCGGCGGAACGGTCATGCTTCGTTTCCGATAGAAGCTGCTCCACGCGCCGCCGGCTGAGACCTCGTGGTTGCGCGTGCTTCATCAGATTTTCATTCTACCACGCGCTTTCGACCTGTTCAGGCGCAATGTGCTTTCACGGCGGTCGAGAGACCTACCACTCGGGGCCTGGCGGCTCAAGCAGCAGGGCGAATCCATCGGCGTCATGAAAATCCGCTTGGTCGGCTGGATGGCGAAGCGCCCAGTACGAGAGCCCATCGCACGCCTCGATGACCGCCGAGAGCCCGATACGGAGGGAAGCATGCGGGTGGATGGCAGACAGGACATCGAGCCGGACAAGGGTGTCGAGCTCAAGCCGACTGCCAGTAGAGCGCACGGCAACGTGGGGGCGCATCATTTCGTTCGCAAGAGGACCGCCGTTGCGATAGCCGCAGAAGGCGTAAACGGCCCACTCCCCCGAAGGGGCGAAGTTGAACTCGTGGTACGCCGGTTGCCCTTCCACCGCGATGAAGGCTTCGAAGCAGGTGTGGTGCCAGAGCTGTGTAGCGATGCGCGGCAGGCCGGGCGAAGGGATCCAGATCCGAGGAATATCTCCGTCGAGGCGGAAGGTCATCTGGAGTTCAGCGCTTGCCGATCGGCGTACGAGCACCTGAATCGCGCGCACCGCCTCAGGGCGTGTCGACGGATGGCACCTGAGGTCTATACAGTGTTCGACGGTCATAACGGGCTCTCACCGTCCTGCGAGCTGGAATTCACGGGAGCGAGCGGGCGAGTTCGCGGTAGACCGCCGGATTGTAAACCAGGCCCGAGTGCGTGCCCGTCACCTCGACGTTGCGCGCGCCGGTCACGATTGATGCTTGCGGCGGAACGATCGGATCCTCGCGGCTGTAGATCGAAAGCACGGTCGTCTCCGGAGCGAGCGAAGCGCGGATGTTATCGACGAATTCGCATCCGCAATCCGGGAAGCGGCATCCAGGATCGAGAATCCGGCGCGCGGTATTGCTCGCCTGCGCGACCCTGCTCATCGTTCGACGCGCGATTGGCGGGACGTTTCCATGCTGCGCGAACGCCGGTACGAGCCCCACCGGCGATCCGAGCGTGACGAGATGCGACACCCGGCGGCCAAGCCGTACGGCCAGCGCTCGCGCAAGCAGGCCGCCGCGGCTATGACCGATCAGCACGATAGGTCGATCGTGCTGGGGCTCCTGGCGTTCGACCCATTTCTCGATGTCTGACGTGAGCCGGTCGGGACATCCCGCGTTGACCCACAGTCCCGAGGTGCTCGCGCGAAAGCCGATGCGAGAAATCCATCGCCGCAAGGGCCAGAGATAGAAGTCGCTGCCGAAAAGTCCGGGAATGATTACGACGAGCCGTCCGTCGCCGCGCGGCACGCCCTCGCCGCGATAGATCGGATCCCTCTGCAGCGCGGCGATCTCTCTGAATGCGAACGCCTCGCTCGCCATCACTTGCCATCGCGATTGTTCCGCTGGCGGATGATTTTCCATACTGGCTTTGAAGCTTGAACCTTCTAATACTCCGCATGGCCTTGCAGTGGGATTCGCGGGCGCGCACCGCTGGAGGTCATCCAGATCGTATTCACGACGGCATCGTATCTAGATCTGCGGTCCAAGCCCAGCGCGTCGCTTGCGGATTCGGCACGAGAGTGGTTCGAAAAGATGGTCGATCATCTGAGTTCCGAGCGCTCGGCGCGTGCGTTCATGCGGTGGTATAAGGTTGGGAAAGACGGCGCCGGCTGCGAGCCGGGCGATAGCGTCAGCGATGAGGTAATCTATGGCTACGAGAATCCGACCAGAAGAAAAGCAGGCGAACCTGCTGATGGAAGGCGCGGCGGCCCCGATAAGGGCCGAGGGCTTCAACCATCTGCACATCAATGTGCGCGATCTCGCGCGCTCGATACGCTTCTATGGGGAGGCGTTCGGGCTGAAAGTCGGTTTCAGCGCGGGCAAAGACCTGATCTTCATGGTGCCGGAAGCAAGCGGGCACTCACTGGCATTGCACCAGGTTGGACCGGATGAACCGGTCGGGATGGCGGGCGGATTCCAGCACTTTGGATTCAAGCTGGACGTCAACGATCACGATCGCGTAATCAAGCAGGTCGAAAAGGCGGGCGGCAAGCTGGTCTCGCGCGGCAAGCACGGCGGGCAATTCCCGTACGCATACGTCGCCGATCCCGACGGCTACGTAATCGAGCTGTAGCGGACGGATCGAATCCCGAGGACGGCAACGCGTTCGCATTGCGCGCCGATGTTTCGAAGTCCGCCGGCACCACCGCGATGGTCGGCCGATCAGACGCTTCGGCGTGCTGAACATCATCTACATTGATTCAAGTCGGCCGAAGGCGCACTGTCTTTTTTCGCAGGCCCAAAGGAGGTCCGTTCATGAGCCGGGTTTTCGGAGAAATGCGGCAGATCGCGTTCGTCGTGCGCGATCTCGAAAAAGCGCTCGACTATTGGACGCGCACGCTCGGCGTCGGCCCCTTCTTCGTGATGCGCGATATTGTGCCGGACAACTATCGCTATCGCGGCAAACCTGTCCCGCCGCCACGAATCTCTCTCGCGTTGGGCTTTTCGGGCGAGTTCCAGGCGGAGATTATCCAACAGCACGACGACAAGCCAAGCGCCTATCGCGATTACCTTGCGGCCGGTCACGAAGGCTTCCAGCACGTCTCCTCATGGATGACGCGTGCGGAATACGATCGCGCCGTGCCGGAACTCATCCGCTCCGGCCTGTCAGTGGCGCACGAGGGCGCGATTCCCGGCAGTGGTCTCCGGTTCATCTACTTCGCGACTGACTGCGTGCCGGGCGGCCCTCTCTACGAGATTTCGGAAGCGAAAGAACCATCCATTTACCCAACGATGATGAAGATTCGCGATCTTGCGCGGGATTGGGACGGCCACGATCCGGTTCGCGATTTTGCCGCCCTGATGCGCTGAAGGACGCGTGGTTCCCAACCGGGCGGTGCGATGCGTTGGCTCCGAGTTTACGCGAGACTCGTCGGCAAGAGCCTGTCCCTTCCGCTCGCGTCGCTACTCATGCCGGTAACGATGGGCGCGTCGCATGTTCGGCATCGCGAGGCTTCAAAGCGGGGGAGGACGAAGGCGTGACCATAGAGGCGGTGATTTGGGATTTTGGCGGTGTGTTCACGACCTCTCCCTTCGAGGCCTTCAACCGCTTTGAGGCCCAACGTGGCCTGCCCTCGGGCCTCATCCGAACTGTCAACACCACTAATCCCGATTCCAACGCCTGGGCGCTGTTCGAGCGTGGCGAAATCGATGGCGCCGGCTTTGACCGGAAATTTCTGGAGGAAACGACCGCGCTCGGTTACCCAGTGCGCGGAGCCGAAATTTTGCCCCTGCTTTCCGGCGAGGCACGGCCGCGGATGGTCGAGGCGCTGACCATTTGCAAGCAGCGTTTCAAGGTCGGTTGCATCACCAACAACATGGCCCATGGTAACGGATCAACCATGGCCAAAAACCGCGAGAGCGCCTCGCGTGGCGGCGATATCATGCAGCACTTCGACGCAATCATCGAAAGCTCCAAGGTCGGCGTGCGAAAACCTGACCCCAGGATCTACCTGATGATGTGCGAGCGGCTTCGAGTAGAGGCCCAAGCCTGCGTTTACCTGGACGACCTAGGCATCAACTGCAAGGCAGCCGCGCAGCTTGGAATGGTGGCGATCAAGGTGGTGAGCGAGCCCCAGGCTTTGGCCGACCTCGAAGGCGCCACAGGACTGACCTTCCCCAAAAGTTAGAACCGCACGAGCGAGCTTAGGAAGCGTTCTTCTTTTTTTCTGCCCAGCGCTTCTTCATCGCTTCAGAGAGCTTCTTCCGGCCCGCAGCAGTGAGACCGCCACGTCGCTTGGGCGCAGAGGCCTTACCGGCAGTCTTCCCCATACGCCGCTCTGCCCAGCGTCTTTTCATCGCCAGTGACAAACGACGTCTCCCCGCTGCAGTGATACCGCCACGCCGCCGCTTGGGCGCACCCGCTCTTCGAACAATACCGCTGACCCCCACCTTCGCATCCTTGAGAAGGGCGTCAATAGCCCGGCCTATCCTGTCTCTTTCCGTTTTCAACTCTGCAATTATCCTGTTCAGGTCCAATTTCGCCTCCTGTTTGATCGCGAGTACCCTAAGTATCCTGTCTCCGCCGAGCAACTGCAACTACCCCGCAGCTTAGACAGGGTGGAGGGCTGCTATCCATCACATATGCTTTGGCACATATGCTTTGGACAATCTCGGCCTCCATGAGGATGCCACCACGCGGCCAGTCTCGAAAAGGGCATCACTGCTCACCCAGGCATTAGAACCGGGGTCGAACGTTGCGTTTGCAGACGGCCTGGTGTGGGTGCGAGTCTAAATCAGGTTCCTGTGCGAATGCGCCCGTGATACGCGCTATGAAGTGACGGCGCTTTCGATCTCGAGCACTATTCCGCTATGTCAGTATGAGCGTGAGGGACATCAGTCATGGAAAAGCGAAGACTTGGTACGCAGGGACTCGAAGTATCGGAGTTGGGCCTGGGATGCATGGGGATGTCGCAGTTTTACGGCCCGCGCGACGACATCGAATCCATCGCGACGCTTGAGCGCGCCGTCGAGCTTGGGATCAATTTCTTCGACACCGCCGACGTTTACGGCGTGGGCCACAACGAGGAGCTGGTCGGCAAAGCGCTGAAGAAATACCGCGACCGCGTGATTATCGCGACCAAGTTCGCCAACCAGGTCCTGCCCGACGGCAAGCGCGCGATCAACGGCAGACCCGAATACGTGCGCTCGGCCTGCGACGCGTCGCTCAAGCGCCTCGGTGTCGATCACATCGATCTCTACTACCAGCATCGCGTCGACAAGAAGGTGCCGATCGAGGAGACCGTCGGCGCGATGGCCGACCTGGTGCGCAAGGGAAAAGTTCGCTACCTGGGCCTGTCGGAGGCTGGCGCCAATACGATTCGCCGCGCGCACGCGACGCATCCTATCAGCGCTCTACAGTCGGAATACTCGCTCTGGACCCGCGACTACGAAGACGAAGTGATTCCGACTCTGCGCGAGCTCCGCATCGGATTTGTCCCATTCAGCCCGCTCGGTCGCGGCTTCCTCAGCGGAAACATTCGCGAGTTGCCCGCCGACGATATGCGCCGCAAAATCTCGCCGCGTTTCGACGCCGAGAATATGCAAAGGAATCTCAAGGTCGTCGATCGCATCAAGGAAATCGCCCGCGAGAAGGGAATTACGCCGAGTCAGCTCGCGCTCGCGTGGGTGCTCGCGCAGGGCCGCGACATGGTCCCGATTCCCGGCACCAAGCGTCGTACCTATCTCGAAGAGAATGTTGCGGCGGCCAAAATCCAGCTGTCGAAAAGCGATCTCGCCCGCATCGAGGAAGTCGCGCCCAAGGGCTTTGCCGCCGGCGGACGTTATCACGACATGAGCACCGTCAACGTCTAGATAAAGGTCGCAGAATGACCTGTAGCTGGCGAAAATCTGAGCGACTTATTCCATCGCAGCGACAGTGTTGGTCAACCGTCCGATTCCTTCAAGCTCGATTTCGATTACATCTCCGGGCTTGATTTGACCCACTCCCGGCGGCGTGCCGGTCGAAATCACGTCACCGGGCAGCAGCGTCATGATGTGCGAAATGAAGCTGACCAGGAAGTCGCACTTGAAAATCAGGTTCGACGTGCGGGTATTCTGACGAAGCATTCCGTTGTGTTTGGTCGTGAGCGCGAGATCATCGGGATTTTCGATAGCGGTCTCGATGACGGGGCCCAGCGGCGCGAAGGTGTCGAAACTCTTGCTGCGAGTGAATTCGCGATCGCGACTTTGCAAGTCAGCCGCGGTGACGTCGTTCATGCAGGTGTAACCGAGTACGTATCGTCGCGCTTCAAACTGCGGAACCCTGCAGGCTTTGCGCGCGATCACGATCGCCAGTTCGCCTTCGTAGAACAGCTCCTGCGTTTGCCGCGGATAGACTATCGCGTCATTGGGTCCGATCACCGCGGTTGACGGTTTGAGGAATAGCAGCGGTTCCTTGGGCGGTTCGGTTTTCAGGTCTTGTACGAATTCGCGGTAGTTCAATGCGGCGGCGACAATCTTGCTCGGTGTTACGGGCGCGAGTAGCCGGACCGTGGCGAGCGGAATCGATTTGGCCCGCGACGCTCTCTTAAGCGCGTCGAGCTCCCCTTCCATTGGCTCAATCCTGTCGCCTTCGAGCGCACCGTATCGCTCGCGACCGTCGTGCCCATATCGGACAATTTTCACGCGATGTCTCTATGCTCCCTCGATTTTTCAGGTGGGGACTCGTCGAGCTTGACCTGCGACCCGCGGGTCAACCCGCGTGATGCGCCTTGAGCTCCGCGTCGGGCGTCTGATCGAGGTAATCGCCGGCGGACAGGCGATGCGGGTTGCGATCGCGGATCGCCCTCAGCAGGTTCTTTAGCGCTTCGATCAATTCGCTCTCGCCGAGCCGAGGATAGAGCACCCTCGCGAGCCGGCTGCCGTCACGGGCGCCGCCCACCATCAAGACGTAGTCATTTTTGCCATAGCCGATTATCCCAATCTCGGCCGTGGGCGGGCGCGAGCAACTGTTGGGGCATCCAGCCATCCGGATTATCACGTCAACGTCTCCGAGCCCCGCCGCCTCCAGTTCCGCAAGATAGCGCGGCAGAACCAGCTCGGCATGCGTCATCGCGAGGCCGCAGGTCGGCTTGGCTGGACATGCCATCGCGAGCCGCCGGATCTGTGGCACTTCGCCGTCGAAAGGCACGCCATGATCGGCGAGCGTCCGCTCGATCCACTCGCGACGCGCGGCCGGAACGTGCGCCAGCAGCAGATGCTGGTTGGGCGTGACGCGCACGCCGATTTCCGCCAGCTCCGCGACGATGCGGCGGATCGCGCTCCGATAGCGAGACTTCGACTCGTCGCGCACGCGTCCGTTGGGAATCATGATCCCCGCGTAAAGATGATCGCCCTCGCCAGCTTCCGGATGCCATCCCAAATGATCGCGCACCGGCGGCAGCGGGTCCGGTTCCGCCTCGGCCAGCGCGATTCCAAAGCGTTCGCGCAGAGTCTCTTTGACCGCGGCGAGTCCGATGCGGCGAATCGTGTATTTCCAGCGCGCCATGCGCCGGTTTCGGCGTTCGCCATGCTCGCGCTGTATCGTCGCGATCGCGCGCACCGTATCCAGCACCTGGCCGCGTTGGACCACACCCAGGTAAAGCGCGAGCAGCGGCATCGTGTCGGCCTGATTGTGGGTCATGCCCATCCCGCCGCCGCTGTAGAGGTCATAACCCGCGAGCTTGCGGCCGTTGACGCGCGGGAGGAAGCCGACGTCCTGGGTCAGCAGGTCGATACTGTTGTCGTGCGGATGCGCAAAGCCGACCTTGAACTTGCGCGGCAGGTATTGTGCGCCGTAGATCGGCTCTTCCGAGTTCAGCGGCGCGAGCTGTTCTCCGCTGGGGTCGGCGAGGAACACCTGGTAGTAGGCGGAACTCTGCGGCGCCATCTCGCGCGCCACCGCGTGCGCCAGTTCGCGCGAGTCCAGCGGAAGCTCGGCGTCCAGATCGTCGATAGGGCTCGCGACCGTATTGCGGTTCACGTCGCCGCACGCGCCCAGCGTGGTCAGCTGGCAGCCGTTGTCGCTGTAGCTGGCGTTGATGTGGCGAATCAGCGGATACAGATTGTGCCCGCGCACGTAGTGGAATTGGACGCCCTGGCGCGCGGTAAGGCGGATGCTGTGATCGCCGTAGCGAACGGCGGCCGCGTCGAGCGCGAGCCACTGCGCGGGCTTGAGCTCGCCGCCGGCGGGATTCTTTACCCGCACCATAAAAATGAAGTCGCCGTCCTTCTTGCCGCTATCGTTGCGCTCGCGCTGTTTGTAGATGCCGAAGTGCTTGGCGATTTCTTTGGCATGCTCGCTGATCGTCTCGGCCTCGCGCGCGCTCAAGGCGTCGATCTCGGAGCGCATCGTATGACGACTCTCATGCGTTGACTGGACGTAAAAGAGCCCCTCGCTCGCATGCTTGAGGCGCTCGACGGTTGACATTTCCGTCGTGCTCGCGTCTTTGAGCGTTACCGGCGCGGCGCCGTGTGGATGCTTGGATTCCATTGGTGCGATTTCCTGCGCGCGCAAACTCCAGGCGGGAGCGCGAGCAGGATCGACTAGTTAAATGGATCGCGTGCCTCGAGGCGAGACCCTGCCGCCCAACACTTTTTCATCTCTTGCGACAGTTGCTTTCTGCCCTCCGGAGTCAGGCCTCCGTGTTTCTTCCTTTTCAATGCGGGCCCTTGAGGAGCAGCCGAACCTCGTTGTGGCTCCGCTCACCGCCTATCCTGGAGCTTGATTGTTCAATTGCGGGAGTGGCTGTCAGTCTGCCGGCGCGCTTCGGCCAGGATTCAGTTCACTACCGTGTCGAAGTATGCAGTCTCAGTTTTGTCCGCGCGTTTGAACTGTAGAAAAATCCGGTAGTGCCCCGGTTTGGGAAACCCGTAAGGCATCGAAAGCTCCGGCGACATGCCTGGCGTACCATTCGCGCCCGCATTCATGTTCATGTCGGTCATATTCATGCCCGCCATCGAATCGGCCGTCGCACCCGAGTTGGCGCTGGCCATCATCAGCGCCGCCATCGGGACAGATCCCGACGGATGGATGTGCGCGAACACCTGCAGATCGGAGCTGATGATCTCGGCATGCGCCGCCATTCCCATATATGGCTCGAGGTCGGACGCGGGCTTGCCACTCTGATCCCGCACTTCGAAGCGCATGATCATCGGCACATTCGCGCGAAGAGCGGCGCTGTCGCGATGCCATACGACGCGCGTGCCGTCACTGAGAACATCGACAGTGGAATCCGATGACAACGTGAGCGGGGGCGCTGTGCCGCCGCAGTCGTCACCGCTCAGCGGGGCGCCGCTTATCGCCGGCAAGTAGATCGAGCCAACCAGCGTCCATGGAAATCCGGTTTGGCCCACGATGTCGGCGAACACGGTGTAGAGGCCGGGCTCGAGCGACGGGAGTGCGTCCATGAATGAGCCATCGGGCTGGCGCTGCGGATGCAAATGCCAGATGCGGTCGAGCGCGGGGGTGCGCACGAGGAACAGATGCATCAGATGGCCGTGGTCGGGCACGATACCATCCATGACTTTGAACCGCAGCCAATCCTGGTCCGCCGGCGATGGGCGAATCGCGAGGCGATTGCCATCGACAAGGGTCAGCGAAAGCTTCGGCGGCTTGAACAGCCTGGTAATCGCCGCGTAACTCTGGGCGTCGGAGTTCCACCACGCAAACGCGAAATAGAAGATCGCCGCCGCGATGACTCCCATTATCGCCATTGCGCGCCATCCGCGCCGCTTGAGCTCGGGCGTGACGGGAGCACCCGGAGCGAGGCGCGATTCGCGGGCCGCCGCGCCAACGATCGAAATCGCGCCGAGGGCAAGACCGATCGCGAGCACCAGCAGTAATGCGCCAAGCGCCGGCGGCATCGGGAGCATCCGCCGTGCCGCCGACGGCACTGGCACCGACAACTGCGCCGCACCATGCGCACCCGCGACGTTTATCAGCACCCGCATCGAACCGTACTCCATCAGCCACAAGCTCGAGGTGAAGAGATGCGGGTCGATGGCGGAGCGCTGCGCGATGTCAGGGACGGGAGCATATTTCGAACCCGCGCCAGCCAGCCGGGTCACCGCAGTGCTGACGTGATGCACATCGTCGGAGTCGGAGCGAATCTGCACATCGGCAACGCCGGGGATCACCGCGGGGACGTTGACCGTTACGAACAGGTGATACGGGCCCGCATCGCCTTCGTAAAAGACGTTGGGACTGCCGACGTGCGCATCCGCGGGAACCGCGAGCAGTACCACGGCGACCGCAAGCATCGCGGCGCGCCGCACGACAGTTGTGCACGATGCGGACAGCATCGGGAGAGATCGGCGCGCGTTAGCGCCGCACGGTGCGCATCCAGTTGCCCAGCGCCATTCCGAGCGAGCAGAACATGATCGACATCACAAGCGCGATCGCTATTCCTTTCGCGAATGCGGCGGGAGTCGGGTCCAGCACGAAATGGTAGGGGTTGTAAAGCAAAACAGCCGGGTCGAAAAATCCGAAATAGTTGGCGCCGAAGATAGGATTGCGCGCGGCCGGCGAGATCAGGAAGTCCGCGAACGGCCACTGCGCCGCGACGAACGCCGCGATGAAAACACAGCCGGCTGCAAGAGCGGATTTCCAGCCGCCCCAATTCTCGCCTATCCAGGCGCGCAGGAGATCGAGCGCGAATGCGGGCGCAATCACCAGCACCGGGAACCACAGCGGAACCATGTGTGTAATGTTCTGGTAGACCGGACCGAGCTTGGGCGCTGCCGGGAACAGCGGGAAGATCCACAGGCCCGCGAGAAACAGGCCGGTATAGATGGCGGCCATCGTGGTGGCCGGCCAGCGGTTCCTCGAGACCGCCGATATCGCGATCAGGGTCACGGGAAACGCCATTGCCACCGCGCGATAGAACTCCGAGTTGTGCATGAATTCCATCGGCGTCGATTCAAGTATGAACATCGCGGAGCCTGCTACCGCGACGCCGCCGATCGAGAGCAGCAGCCAGTCGAGCTTGCGCTGATAAGCGCCCGACGCGCGATTAAGATGCGCGCATACCAGCAGCATTGCGCCAAGCTCGATCATGAGCTCACCGCTGCCCAGCATCGAATGCGGCAGGCTGACGATTTTGACGTCCAGTCCGTAGGCGTTGTGCCACCAGTTGTCGAACGGCGCCGAGGTGAGCATCGCGAATCCGCCCCACGCCGCCATGAAACATCCCAACGGCCCGCGAAAGCCCCACACGGAGATGCTCGTGTCCTTTGCTTCCTGCGAAGAGCCGAAGGTGGTCGACAGAATCGCGTAGCCGCTGGCGATTCCAGCCAGCACGCCCGCCAGGTAGATCATCATATGTGCAGGAGTCCAGAAAGTGTCGCGGCCGATTGAGATGTGCCACGAAATGTCCCAATAGCCGCCGAACAGATCGGCGGCCGTAGCGGCGGCGAGACACCAGACGTACCACGGAATCGAAGCGGTGCGCGCTGCTGCGACGCTTCGAACGTCGGCGCGCTCGCGAATCTCGAACGTAGCGGCGGCATTTCCCATGGCTGCTTCTCCGCGACGATTGTATCTCTATCCGGTGCGGCCGCCCACAACGTCAGGAGTCGGCATCACTTTTGGAGCGTTGCAAACATTGTGGCACTTACTCAAGTCCGCCATGCGGAGCGATAACCGCACCAGCAAACGCCTAAAGCACTTCCGCTCTCAGTTGCGGGAACACTTTCGAAACCTTGCTTAGCAGGTAGTCGCCGTAGCTCCCGCTGACCGTGGCTAGGTCCGTGCCATCCCAGCGCCGCGCGCGTTGCTGCCGACCGGTGGCCGATGGGTCTGGCGCAAGGGGTGTGATCGGCGCCAGCACCGCGTCGAAGCTCGGGTCCAGGAAGAGCGGCATCGAGACGCGATCCTGCTTCGAGACGTTTCGGACGCGATGCAGTGCCGACACGTACCGCCCTGCCGTCAACCGTTCGAGCATGTCGCCTACATTGCAGACAAACGAGTCGGGCACCGGCGGCGCCGACAACCACCGGTCCTGGTGCCAAACTTCCAAGCCTCCGATCTCGTCCTGCCGCAGTAGGGTCAGGAGTCCGTAGTCGGTGTGCGCACCCACGCCAAGTTCGTTTTCGTGGGCGCCGGTTGTAGAAGGCGGATAGTTGAACATGCGGAAGAGCACGGTCGGGGCGCGTGTGTAGCGGTCGAGGAAGTAGTCCGGCGCCAGCCCCAGACCGACGGCAATACCGCTCAGCAGTAGTTGACCGACCGCCGTGACTTCATCCATATAGGTCAGCAGGGTGTCGCGGAATCCGGACAACGCGGGATAGAGGTTCATGCCATGCAGCGGCACGCCGGCCCGAACACGCGCGTCGTCCGGGCCCAACTCGGTACCGAAGTAGATTCCTTCCTTGCGATCGGGTCGGCCGGAGGTTAGCTCACCGTCTATGGGGAAGTACCCGCGCCACGCCCGCCCGCCGTGTGGCATTGCGATCGCCAGTTTCTGTTCCAGCGGCAAAGCGAAGAACTTACGTGCGAGCGTCATCAGCCGCGCGGACAGCGCAGGGTCGATTCCATGGCCCGTCACGTAGAAAAACCCGAACTCGCAGCAGGCACGGTCGAGAGCCGCACCAATGCGGGCCGCGTCTCGAGCGCTGCTGCGGAGCGATGCGAGGTCGACGACCGGGAGGCTTTTGGTCGAGCTCGTCAACGGCTTAGACGACGTTGGCATCGGTACACGCTCATCATCGAAGCCTACCGCGCCCGTCAGGCGGAGGACAGCCCGACCGCCTCGTCGTAATGGCTGAAATAGGCCACGAACGTGCGTCCGGGAACCTCAGTCTTCCGCGCGCTCGCCCTTCATCCGATGGTACGCGCTGTTGAAAACACCGTAGGCGCCACAGCGTGAGCAGTCGACATCGTTGCCGTAGCAGCAGAAGGTTCGCTCGAAATTCGCGCCATCGCCCATGTAAAGCGGCAGCATCGCGCGCAGCGCGCAATGCTCACCGTGCTCGCCCGTGTAATTGAGCGCGCGGTCGGACTTCATCATTTCCAGCGTTTCGACGTTGCTCTT
>Ga0187879_10000207_pt1 | contig 42570 bp, 41 predicted proteins | sample June2016WEW_19_1_FD_132423 | JGI IMG/M metagenome (GOLD analysis project Ga0187879, IMG submission 132423) | Peatland microbial communities from SPRUCE experiment site at the Marcell Experimental Forest, Minnesota, USA - June2016WEW_19_10 | ecosystem: Environmental > Terrestrial > Soil >... | reverse complement strand
GGAGCGACTGCGGGTCAAGAGGTCCCGGGTTCAAATACCGGCTTTGCCACGACCGTCATCTCGCCGAAGCGCAGTGGCACCGGCGTGCTCGCCACCCTCGTTCGCAAGAGCGGCCGCGCGAACGACGCGACGGAGCGGAGAGTTGGCTGTCGCCACACTCGGCGGCCTGGCCCAGCAGGTAAGCGAACGAAGCGGTACTTGACGATCGGCACGAGATCCACGCGATCGAGGCCCGCCCTCCCGAGGGTGATGCGCAGGCCGGGGAGCGAGAAGAGCACGAGGTGCTCCTCCCGGTACTGTGGCCAGAACCACCGACACACCCGCCCAGTACCCTCACGAGGCGGCGTGAACAAGCTGTGGCCACCGCTGAACTTCCACAAACAGCGGGACACCGCCTCACGGTCGGCAATAGTGCCTCTGATCTGGGCGTTTGGTTAGCCGGGGCCCCGCTCTTCTGGGATCGGTACCAGGACCAGCGTGTCCGTCGTCGGCTGAAGGACTGCTCGGGAGCTGCCCCCAGGCCGGCACGAGCTGGATCAGCCTCAAGTCTGATCAATCCGGTGTCGACAACAAAGGGGTCATGGAGCACGGGGACGAGACGACTCCGAAGCCGCTCGCCGCCCGTCTGGTGGCATGGGTGACGCTGACCGACCTGGCTGCGCCCGGAGCTGTCACCGTCATTGCCGGGCTGCTCGCCGTGTCGTGGTTTGCTGCGTATTTTCTCGGGGGCGGAACCGTCGTCGCCCCGCACTGGTTTTACGTCCCGGTATTCCTGGCCGGTCTGCGGTTCGGGCGGCGTGGGGCTGTCGTGACTGCGGTCATCTCGATGTTCGTCGCCGGGCCGCTCCTGCCCGCCGACGTCGCCACACATGCACCCCAAGCCTTGAGCGACTGGGTGAGCAGAGGCATCTTCTTCGTGCTCATCGGCCTGTTCGTGACGGAGCTGTTTGGCGCCGTACGGCAGATGTCGGCCCGCGAGGCCCACATGATCGAGTCGCAGCGTCTCGAAGCGGCCCAGGCAGAGGCTTTGCGGGAGAGCGAGCAGCGGTTCAGATCGCTCATCCAGCGCGCCACCGACATGATCGCCGTTATCGACCCCGACGGCTCGCTCATGTACGAGTCGCCTGCGGTCGGAGAGCTCTTCGGGTGGGCGCCGGGTGAGCGCCTCTCGCAGTCCGCCGTCGAATTCGTGCACCCCGATGACCGCGAGATGGCCTTGGCCGCCCTGTCCGAGATTCTCGCCAACCCCGGCACGCCGCTCACGGTCGAGCTGCGATATCGCGATTCCGGCGGTTCATGGCACTGGGTGGAGGCAACTGTCTCGAACATGCTCGACGAGCCGAGCGTGCGCGGGATCGTCGTCAACGGGCGGCTCGTGGACGACCGCAAAGCTTTGGAGCAGGAGCTGATCCAGCGCGCGCTGCATGACCCGCTCACTGGCCTCGCCAACCGCGTCCTGCTTCGAGAGCGTCTCGAGACCGCTCTCCTGCGCCGCGATCGCAGCGCGCGGCGACCCGCCCTGCTGTTCATCGACATCGACGACTTCAAGACCGTGAACGACGGTTACGGCCACGATGCCGGCGATCGCATGCTGATCGAGGTCGGCAGCCGTCTGCGGACCGGCATCAGGCCGGAGGACCTGGTGGCGCGTCTCGGCGGCGACGAGTTCGCCGTGCTGATCGAAGAAGGTGACGAGTCTCCGACAGCCGCCACCGATGTCGCCACGCGCATCCTCGAAGCCCTGCAGCCAGCCTTTGATGTGGCCGGCAACCAGATCCACGTCCGCGCCAGCATCGGGATCGCCTCGTATCGCAGCGGTACGGCCGATGCCGACTTGATCCTTCGGCAGGCCGACATCGCCATGTACGACGCCAAGGCCAACGGGAAATCTCGCTACGCCACCTTCTCTGACGAAATGGACGAGCTCGTCCAGCACCGGCTGGACATCGAGTCCGGGCTGCGAACGGCTCTGCAGCGCGAGGAGATCCGTGTCGTCTACCAGCCGATCGTGGCTCTGGCGACGAGGCAGGTCGAAGCCGTCGAGGCCTTGGTGCGTTGGCAGCACCCCACGCGTGGGCTTCTCTCGCCTGCTGCTTTCCTCGACGTCGCCGAAGAGACGGGCCTCATCATCCCGCTCGGGCGCTTCGTGCTCCGCGAAGCCTGCTGTCAGCTCCGGCGCTGGCGTGAGAGCTTCACGCCGGAGATGAGGGTGACCGTAAATCTGTCTGCCAATCAGCTGCACGGGGCCAGCATCGTCGACGAGGTCGCCACTGCTCTCGAGGAAACGGGCATCCCAGCGGACGCCCTCGTCCTCGAACTCACCGAAGGCTCGCTCATCAGCGACGTTGCCGGCGCAGCCGTCACCCTCGATTCACTGCGCTCGCTCGGTGTCAGCCTCGCCATCGACGACTTCGGGACGGGCTACTCGTCGCTCTCGCACCTCCGTCACTTCCCCGTCGACACCATCAAGGTGGACAAGTCCTTCGTCGATGGGGTCTGTGGCGTCACGGAAGAGGCGACACTGACTCGCGCAGTCCTCGCCATCGGTGAGGAGTTCTGCCTCCAGGTGGTCGCCGAAGGCGTCGAGACCGAAGACCAGGACAATGAACTCCGGCGGCTCGGCTGCAGGTACGGGCAGGGCTACCTCTACGCACGGCCGATGGGGCCAGAGGCAATCGACGATCTGTTGCGAGAGGCCGCGCACGCAGGCCAGGCGTTGGAGCTCACGACCAGAGTGCTGTAACGCCTCGTCACTTCCAGCGAAAGTGGATGGAAGGCGACAGCGAGTTCAGCCGTGCAGCCCGGCGTTGTGAGGGCTCTCTCTGATTGAGTCGAAGGCCGCCAGAGCGGCCCCGCGGGCACCGGCCATGTCCAGATGGGGGATGAGCGCGAACGCCACCACCTCGCGCTGCTCGTCTCGCAGCGAAGTGTGCTCGCGGACGCGTGCGAGGAACCACTCGCGGAACTGCGGCGAGGCCTCGACGACGCCGCCGCCGACGAAGTAGGCGTCCGGATCCATGAAGTTGCTCGCGATGGTGAAGAGCCGCCCGAGCGCCATCGCCTGCTGGCCGAATATCTCGAGGGCCAGTGGATCCCCGGAGTCCCCGTAGCCCCTGACCAGCTTTGCAGCCTCCGCGATCGACCCCACTCTCGCGAGCTCGTGGTCGGGGAAGCGCGTCAGCCAGTACGGCAGCAGGTTCCTCTCGATCCCCGTGAGCGAGGCGACGCTTTCGACGTCGGCCGCAAAGCCGCAGTTGCACTTCGGAACGGGCTGCCCCACAGCCAGCAGTCCTTCCATCGGTATGTAGACATGGCCGAGCTCGCCGGCCATCCCCACCGCTCCGCGGATCACGCGCCCGGCCTCAATCAATCCGCCCCCGAGGCCCGTGCCGACAATGGCTGAGACCGAGGAACGCAGCGGCGCTTGGGCACCGAAGTGGGCGTGATGGGCGTAGAGGGCGGCGGCATTGCCGTCGTTGTTGTAGACGACGGGAAGCCCGAGGCGACGCTCCAGGGCGGTCCGGAACGCGAACCCGTGCCAGGCCGCTTGGGCAAAGTTCGTCGCCCCCTTCGAGGAGATGACGCCATCCGCGCTCGCAGGGCCCGGTGTCCCGAGGCCGACGGCCTGCACCGCTGCCATCGCCACGCCGGTGAGGTCGAGCACCTGGTCGAGGGCCTCGACGAGAGCCTCCACCGCCACATCCGGACCGTCCTTGACGCGGCTCGGGGTCTCGACGAGTGTCTCCACGAGGAACCGTCCCGAGTCATCGAGCACGGTCGCGCTGTTGCTCGTACCGCCGTTGTCGAGGCCGACGACGACCCATGAGCTGGAAGTCACGATGCGTCTTCCTTCGTGTTCGCCACCGCCGGGGCCCTCTCTGTCTCCGTTGCTGCTCTGGCGCTGACCGATGAGCTCGAAGGGTCGCCCGGCACGGACGACCAAACCTACTCGTGCCGGCCGGACTCATGGGAGACAACCCGCCTGGCGATCGTCGGGACCTTGCGGTGCGCGGGCGGCGGCGAGATAGTTTCCCGAGATGGCACCTCCCTCCGACTCCGGCACCGACACCTCGGAAGGGGCCGGTTGGGAACTCGGTCATCTGGAGCAACGTGCCGTCGCTGCGATCGACGACGCCGAGCTGCTCGACTTGCTTCGTCGCCTCATCGCCCACCCGAGCGAGAACCCGCCGGGGAACGAAGGCGCCTGCGCCCGCTTCCTCCAGTCGTTCCTCGAGGAGCGAGGGGTCGCCAGCCGCCTCGTCGAGGTCAGCCCCGGCCGGCCGAACCTTTACGCGACGTTGGGTTCGTCCCGCCCGACGCTGGTTCTCTGCGGCCATCTCGACACTGTGCCGGCCGGAGACGGCTGGACGGTCGAACCGTTCGCAGGGTCTGTGACCGGCGGGCGCGTCTACGGGCGCGGCGCCTGCGACATGAAGGCCGGCCTCGCCGCCATGACGGCCGTGTTGCTTGCCCTCAAGCGATCGGGTATCCCGCTACGCGGAAGCCTCGCCCTCCACGCCGTCATCGACGAGGAGGAGACGTCACTCGGAGCCAAGCAAGCAGCCGTCGAACAGCCTGGTGACTGGGTCATCGTCACCGAGCCGTCGAGCGGCAAGGTGCTCTCGACCGGCAATGGGCAGCTCAATCTCGAGATCGTCTTTCACGGCCGGGCGGTGCACAGCTCGCACCCGGAGGACGGCCGCAACGCCATCCACGACGCCGCCGCCTTCGTCTCCCTCGTCGAGGCCGAGAACGGTCGCCTCGCTGCTGCCCCCTACCCTGGAATCGGCCCGGCGACGTACTCGGTCGGCCTTGTCGAAGGCGGTCGCGGTGGCTCCACGGTGGCCGACCGCTGCCAGCTCACCCTCGACCGGCGGGTGCTGCCGTCGGAGAGCCTCGACGGCGCAGAGGACGGGGTGCGACGCCTGTTGAGCCAGCTCGAAGCCGAGCGCCCTGGGCTCGACTGGAGTCTGTCCCGTACGGTGGCGTTCGCGCCGCTGCGGGCCACGGACGCCGGGCGGCTCGTCGAAGCCCTCAACGGCGCCGTCGCCGACCTCGGCGGGACCGTGCCGGCAGAGCACCCTGGCATGCGGTTCGCAACCGATGCCGCCTGGTACGCCGCTGCCGGTCGACCAGCCGTCGTCTTCGGCCCGGGTGACGTCTCGATGGCGCACCAGCCCGACGAGCACGTTGCGATCGAGGATCTCAACGTCTCGACCCGTGTGCTCGCACTGAGTTGCGTGCGCCTGCTGGCCTGAGGCGCAACCGGCGTAGGCCTCAGCCGGGTTCGCCGGCAAGCACCTTGCGGGTTTCCCTGGCGATCTCAAGGTCTTCGCGGGCCGCCACCACGAGCAGGCTCACGGCCCCGCCGGGTGCGCTGACGAGCCGGTCCGGCTCACCGCTGGCATTGGCCTGCTCGTCGAGGTGCACCCCGAGGAAGCCGAGCGCGCCGGCTGCAAGGGCGCGCACCTCGGAGGCGTTCTCGCCGACGCCTCCGGTGAACACGAGCGCCTCCATCCCCTGCATGGCTGCGGCCATGGCGGCGATACCGCCGCAAAGGCGGTGCACGTACACGTCGAGGCCGAGCTGGGCGTCGGCGTCGCCCGTCTTCGCCCCGGCAACGACTTCCCGCATGTCCGCCGTGCCGGTGAGACCCAGCAGGCCCGAGCGGTGCTCCAAGGTGAAGGCGAGCTCGGCCGGCGGCGTGCCGACGTGCTCTTCCAGCCAGAGCACGAGGCCAGGATCGACGCTGCCCGACCGCGTCGCCATGACGAGGCCCTCGAGGGGCGTAAAGCCCATGGTCGTGTCGACCGAGCGCCCGGCGGCGACGGCCGCCAGCGAGGCGCCGGCCCCGAGGTGGCAGGTGACGGTGCGGAGCTCCTCGACGGGCCTGGCGAGGAGCTCTGCGGCCCTTCTGGACGCATAGGCATGGGAGAGCCCGTGGAAGCCGAAGCGCCTCAAGTTGAACCGCCGCCGCCATTCCTCCGGAAGGGCGTAGGTGGCCGCAGCCGGGGAAAGACCGGCATGGAAGGCCGTGTCGAAACAGGCGACCGCCGGTAGGTTCGGCAGCGCCGAGCTGGCTGCGTGGAGGGCGGCAAGAGACTTCGGCTGGTGCAGCGGCGCCAGGTCGATGAGGGCGTGCAGCCGGGCGACAATGCCATCGTCGATCAGCACGGGACCCGTGAACTCTGTGCCGCCGTGAACGATCCGATGCCCGACGGCGTCGACCTGACTACAGGCGGCCAGGGCGTCTGAGAGAGCGGCGGCCTCGGCTCTCCCACCTGGAGCCGGCAGGTCGAAGGCCACAATGATCTCGTCCGCCTCCCCGAGGACACGGAGCTTCAGGCTGCTCGAGCCGGCGTTGACAACAAGGACGCGCATGACGACCCCTCAGTAAGGCCAGGTCCAGTCACGGATCTCGGGCGGATCTTCGCCGACGTCGCGGGTGTAACGACGACAGGCGAGACGGCGGTCGCTCATGTCCTGGCGCACGTGCCCCGCACGGGAGGCCAGCCCAGGGACGCGGTCGATGACGTCGATGACGAGATGGAATCGATCGAGGTCGTTCAACATGACCATGTCGAAGGGCGTCGTCGTCGTGCCCTCTTCCTTGTAACCGCGCACATGCAGGTTGTCGTGGCCGTGTCGCCGGTACGTGAGGCGGTGGATGAGCCAGGGGTAACCGTGGTAGGCGAAGATGACCGGGCGGTCGGTGGTGAACATGGCGTCGTATTCCGCCTCCGGCATTCCGTGGGGATGCTCGCTTTGCGGTTGCAAGCGCATGAGGTCGACGACGTTCACGACCCGGACGGCGAGATCGGAGAGGTGCTGGCGAATGAGGTCGACCGCCGCCAACGTCTCCAGGGTGGGCACGTCGCCACAGCAGGCGAGCACGACGTCAGGCTCGCCGTCCCCGTCGTTGCTCGCCCACTCGAAGATGCCGGCGCCCCGGGTGCAGTGGACGACGGCGTCATCGATCGGCAGCCAGCTCAGCTCCGGTTGTTTCCCGGCGACGATGACGTTCACGTAGTTCTTCGATCGCAAGCAGTGGTCGGCGACCGAGAGCAGGCAGTTGGCGTCGGGCGGGAGGTAGACGCGGATCACTTCGGCCTTCTTGTTGACGACGTGATCGATGAAACCGGGGTCCTGATGGGAGAAGCCGTTGTTGTCCTGGCGCCACACGTGCGATGACAGCAGGTAGTTGAGCGAGGCGATCGGGCGCCGCCAGCCGATGTCCCGGGTGACTTTCAGCCACTTGGCGTGCTGGTTGAACATTGAGTCGACGATGTGGGTGAAGGCCTCGTAGCAGTTGAACAGACCGTGGCGACCGGTGAGGAGATAGCCCTCCAGCCAGCCTTGGCAGAGGTGCTCGGAGAGCACCTCCATCACCCTCCCGTCGGGGGCGAGGTGATCGTCGCCGGGCAGCCGCTCGGCCTCCCAGGCTCGGTTGGTCACCTCGAAGACGTCGCCCAACCGGTTCGAGACCGTCTCGTCCGGGCCGAAGAGCCGGAACCGATCAGGGTTGGCGGCGATCACGTCGCGTACGAAAGCCCCGAGCACCTTCGTCGCCTCGGCGAGCGTCGTGCCGGGAGACGGGACAGACGCTGCGTAGTCGCGGAAGTCCGGCAGCTCGAGGTCGTGAAGCAGGAGCCCCCCGTTGGCGTGCGGGTTGGCGCTCATGCGCCGGTGATCTCTCGGGGCGAGCTGGGCGAGCTCGTCGACGAGGGTGCCGTTCTCGTCGAACAGCTCGTCGGGACGGTAGCTGCGCATCCACGCTTCGAGCATGGCAAGGTGCTCGGGGTTCGTGCGCACCTCCGCCAGTGGCACCTGATGGGACCGCCAGGTGCCTTCGACCGGTAGTCCGTCGACCTCCTTCGGTCCTGTCCAACCCTTCGGGCTTCGCAACACGATCATCGGCCAACGCGGACGGTCGGTCCGCGCGCCTTGCCGGGCGGCGTGCTGGATGCCCCGATCTCCTCCACAACGGCGTCAAGGGTCGCCGCCATCTGCTCGTGCATCGTCGCCGGTTCGCTCCCCGCGACCACGTGCACCCGGTAGCCGTACCCCTCGAAGAGGGCGAGCAGCTCTTCGTCGGGAATGCGCGCGAGCACCGTCGGATTGGCGATCTTGTAGCCGTTCAAGTGGAGGACGGGCAGCACGGCGCCGTCCTGTGCCGGGTCGAGGAACTTGTTGGCGTGCCAGCTCGTCGCGAGCGGTCCGGTTTCCGCCTCCCCGTCTCCGACCACGCAACACGCGAGGAGGTCGGGGTTGTCGAAAGCCGCCCCATAGGCGTGGGCGAGGCAGTAGCCGAGCTCACCACCCTCGTTGATCGAGCCCGGCGTCTCGGGCGCCGCATGACTCGGGATACCGCCGGGAAACGAGAACTGGCGAAAGAGCCGGCGAAGGCCGATCTCGTCGCGGCTGATGTGGGGATACAGCTCCGAGTAGGTGCCTTCGAGGTAGGTGTTGGCCACCACTCCGGGCCCTCCGTGGCCGGGTCCGGTGACGAAGATGGCGTTCAGATCCCACGCCCGGATCGCCCGGTTCAGATGGGCGTAGACGAAGTTCAGCCCGGGCGTAGTCCCCCAGTGACCGAGCAGGCGGGGTTTGATGTGCTCGGGACGCAGCTGCGTAGTCAGCAAGGGGTTGTCGAGCAGGTAGATCTGGCCGACTGACAGGTAGTTCGCCGCCCGCCAGTAGGCGTCGAGAAGGCGCAGGTCCTCCTTCGACAAGCGCTGAGTCATCTTCGTCTCCGTCGCGTCACCCTCACGGTCTACACGGCCCATCGGCACCCCTGCCCTCGATGATCGAGTTGAATGGCTTCGTTTGCCAAAAGTTCACCTGCTCGTCGTTGAATCGACGCGCTAGTGACGGCACGGCGCCACATTGCTCAAGGCTCCCCGGCTCGCGGCCGACAACTACAAAGGAAGGAATCCGCAGCACCTGATCTCGGCGGAGGGCGCGTGGCGCTGGAAGCAGCGATGAAGAGGATACGGGGCCTGCTCGGCCTCGAGCAGGGTCGGGTCGGGCTCGACCGTGTCGTCGAGCTTGCTCACCGGCACCTCGGACTCGACGTCGTCTGCATAGCCGAGTTGACCGGCGGTATGCAGCGGTTCCGGGCGGTGGCGGGAGACGCTGCCTCCTTCAACGTCGCACTCGGCGCAGAACAGGCGACGGACGCGACCTACAGCCGGCTGCTCGTGGCGGGCGAGATCGCCGCCGTCATACCCGACACCTCGGCAGATCCCCACGTGGCTGAGCTGCGGGTGACGGCGGAGGCCGCCATAGGTGCCTACATCGGCGTGCCGCTCCGGCTCTCTGACGGAACCCTCTACGGGACGCTCTGCGGCATGGACCACGAACCTGATCACACCCTGGGGGAGCGCGACGTTCGGTTCATGACGATGCTCGCCGAGCTCATCGTCTATGACCTCGATGAACAGCGCCGGCTCGAGCAGCTCCGCCTCGACCTCGTGAACCTGATCGATACGGAACGGGTCGACGTCGCCTGCCAGCCGATCATCGATCTTCGCGGCGGAGACTGCCTCGGTGTCGAGGCGCTGGCCCGCTTTCCCGAACCGTTCGGCCGGCCCGATCAGACCTTCGCCGACGCCGAGGACGTCGGCCTCGGCCTCGAGCTCGAGAGATTGGCGATCCGCCAGGCGTGGAAGATCCTGCCGTGGCTCCGGCCCGAGCAGTTCCTGGCGATCAACGTGAGCCCGAGCGCGTTGTTGGAGCTGGCGACACGGGCCCACAAGCGCAACGACCTCCCGCTGGCGAGCCTCGTCGTAGAGATCACCGAGCAGTCGATCGTCCATTCATACGCCGACCTGAGGAACGTGCTGGCCCCGCTGCGCCGCGACGGGCTGCGCATCGCCATCGACGATGCCGGCGCGGGATACGCCTCGTTCCACCACATCGTGGAGCTACGCCCGGACTTCATCAAGGTGGACCGGTCGCTCGTGGACGGGCTCGCCGACGATCACGCTCGCCGAGTCGCCGTGAGCGCATTCATCCTGCTGTCCTTGGACCTCGAGGCGACGGTCGTGGCCGAAGGAGTGGAGAGCCCTCGCGACCTCGTGGCCCTGTGCGACCTCGGCGTGCAGGCGGCGCAGGGGTACCTGCTCGGCAGGCCGAGCACGAGCCGGGACGATCTCACCGCATGGACAGGGTCACCGCCGGCGCAAGCCGGCGGGCGCCCCCGCAAGACGAACCAGCAAGCCAGGACTGGCTGAGGTGGTTGGGGCGCAGCCGTTCGGGGCCGACTAGAGCTCAGCAGAACGGCCCTGAGCCGGGCAATGACGCGGCCACGGGCGAGCGGACTCGTACCGAGCAGCCGCCGCCAGCACGAGGTCCTCGCGAAACCGAGGCCCGATCACCTGGAGCCCCACGGGCAACCCATCGGCCGTCAGACCGGCGGGGACACTGACGGCGGGCAGGTTCACGAGGCTCGCCAGGAACCCGAGAACCACCGACATACCGGCATGCACTTCGACGCCGCCGATGTCGGTCGGCATGGGCCCTTCGGCCGCGAAGGGCGGCACGGAAGCCATCGGGGTCAGCAGCAGGTCGACGTCGTCGAACACCGTCGCCATCTGAGTGACGAGATCCCGGCGAGCGGACTCGACCCAGGCAGCCTCTGGCAGCCTGAGCTGGCTGAGATGCTCCCAAGCCGGCGCGTTGAGCGGGTCGAGCTCGTCGAGGCGGGTCTCCCAAAGCGTGCGGTCGATGCCGACGAACTTGTCGACTCCTTCCACGTAGGCATAGGTGAGCGTGTAGTCGGCAAGCACGACCGGCCGGTCGACGATGACAGCGCCGGTGGCGGCGGCGAGCGCCCGGGCGGCCTGCTCGCAGATGGCGGCCACCTCCTCGTCGACGACGGCGAACCCCAAGTCCCGCGACCATGCCACCCGCAGGCCGGACAGGTCGAGCCGCCCCGTCGCCTCCAGGTAGCTGCCCGGCGGCGACGGCAGGCACGTTCGATCACGGCCGTCAGGCCCGGCCATGACGTCCAACAGTAGGGCGGTGTCAGACACCGTGGTGGTGACACAGCCGACGACGGCGTTCTGGGCGAGGTGCGTGTCGCCGAAGGTGGGGATGCGCCCGTAGGTCGCCCGAAGTCCGACCAGGCCGGTGAAGGCCGCCGGCGTGCGGATGGAGCCACCCCCATCGCTGGCGGTGCAGAACGGGACCATGCCCGAGGACACGGCCGCACTCGAGCCGCCGCTCGATCCGCCCGGCGTGCGACTGAGATCCCACGGGTTGCGGGTCACGCCGAGCAATGGACTGGCGGTGTAGGCCCACGCCCCGAACTCCGGTGCGGCCGTCTTGCCGATCGGGATGGCACCGGCCGCCCGCAGCCGTGCGACATGGATCGAGTCGAAGGTCTTGGCCGGACCGTCGGCGAACCATCGCGACCCCCGTGTCGTCGGCATGCCGGCGCAGTCCTCGAGGTCCTTCACGCCGAACGGCACCCCGGCCAGTGGGCCGAGCTCCTGGGTCCCCGCCAGCACGGCGGCGTCGACGGCCGCAGCGGCCGCCAGGGCGCCTTCGGCGTCGAGATGAACGAACGCCCTCAGTTCACCGTCGACAGCAGCCACACGATCGAGGCACCGGCGGGTGAGGCTCTCGGCCGACTCCTCGCCGTTGCGGATCCGGTGCGCAGCCTCGACGACCGACGGCATGTCCATGGCGCTTAGCTTGTCGCAGTCAGCACCCCCGCGCCGGTTCGTCGCTCGCCGCCGGTCGCCTCACGCGAATCCAGCGCCGTGCTTGCATTCCATGCAATGTTATAGTGACGGCAAGATGGTCCTCTCTGAGCAGAAGCCTCCGGCAGCAGCCGACCTGACGAGCATGACGGCGATCTGCCCGAACCCGACGCCTGGCGTGGGTCGGCGCGACCGCAAGAAGCTGGCGACCCGACAGGCCCTGCGCAACGCCGCCTTACAACTCGTGGCGGAGCGGGGTTTCGCCAATGTGACGGTGGAGGACATCGCTGAAGCAGCTGACGTCGCCACGAGGACGTTTTTCAATTACTTCCCCACGAAGGAGTCCGCTGTCATCGGCGCTCATCCTGAGCGGGTCGAGCAGATGCGCGTGAGCTTGCTCGCACGACCCGTGCGAGAGTCGTCTCTCAAGGCATTGGGCTCGGTACTCGTGGAGTACGCCGGCAGGATCGACGAGGAGTTCGACGATCTCGGGGAGGGCAAAGAGGCTTGGTTCCAACGGTTCAGTGCCGCTCGAGAGGATCCCGACCTGCTCGGGGCTTACACCGCCCACATGGCCGAGGTGGAGCAGGCCCTCGTAGCCGCCATGGCGGAGCGCCTTGGCACGGACCCCTACCACGATCCCTACCCCGCTCTCGTGGTCGCCACGGCGCTCGCCGCCACCCGCGTGGCGGCTCTCTACTGGAGCGCCAACGGCGGTGTGGGCCCGCTCGCCCGCCTGACGTCGGCCGCCATCGACAGCCTCGCCAAAGGGCTCGTCCATGAGAGGCCAGCCATCTCGAATCGAGCAACTCCAAGCGAAGTGAGCAGGAAACGATGAAGGACTCTCCCAGCGAAGTGACCGACGGGGCACCCATCCCCAACCTGAGCCATCGCCGTGTGCTCGTCATCATCGGCGCCTTAATGCTGGGGATGTTCCTGGCGGCGCTCGACCAGACGATCGTCTCGACGGCGCTCCCGACGATCGTGGCGGACCTCCACGGCGCCTCGCACCTCTCGTGGGTCGTCGTCGCCTATCTGCTGGCAGCGACCGTCTCGACCCCGCTGTGGGGGAAGCTCGGCGACCAGTACGGGCGGAAGGTCTTCTTCCAGGCGGCCATCGTGATCTTTCTCGGTGGCTCTATCTGTTCGGGCCTCAGTCACAGCATGATCGAGCTCATCGCCTTTCGGGCTGTGCAGGGTCTCGGTGGCGGTGGGCTGATGGTCGGTACGCAGGCGATCGTCGGTGACGTCGTCTCCCCCCGCGATCGCGGCCGCTACCAGGGGCTCTTCGGTGCGGTGTTCGGCGTCGCGAGCATCGCTGGCCCCCTGCTCGGTGGGGTCTTCGTCGAGCAGCTCTCGTGGCGCTGGATCTTCTACATCAACATCCCCATCGGCGCAGTCGCACTCGCCGTCATCGCCATCCAGGTCCCCGGCCATCTCCGCAGGATCCACCACGTCATCGACTATCTCGGGACGACCGTGCTCGTGCTCGGGGCGAGTGCCCTCGTGCTCTTCACCAGCCTCGGCGGCACCACCTATGCATGGGGATCACCGACGATCATCGCCCTCGGTGTCGTCGGCGCCGTGCTCGTCGGGATCTTCGCTGTCGTCGAGCGGCGTGCGACCGAGCCGGTGCTGCCGCTCCACCTGTTCTCCAACCGGACGTTCTCGGTCGCGAACGTCGTCGGCTTCATCGTCGGTTTTGCGATGTTCGGCGCCATCACGTACCTGCCGGCCTTCTTCCAGATCGTGCGGGGAGAGTCGCCCACGATCTCGGGGCTGCAGCTGTTGCCCCTCATGGTCGGAATGCTCGTCGTCTCGATCGGCTCAGGACAGATCATCAGTCGAACCGGCCGCTACCGCGCCTTCCCGATCATCGGAACCGCCCTCATCACGATCGGCCTCTTGCTCCTGTCACGCATGGGAGTCGGCACGAGCTCGACCCTGACGGCGCTCTACATGCTCGTCCTCGGCATGGGCCTCGGCGCCGTGATGCAGGTGCTCGTGCTCATCGTCCAGAACGCCGTCCCGTACTCCGAGCTCGGGGTCGCCACCTCGGGGGCGACGTTCTTCCGATCCATCGGGGGCTCATTCGGCGCCGCCATCTTCGGCGCCATCTTCTCGAACGTGCTCGTCGGCAACCTGGTGAGGCAACTCCACGGTGCCAGGCTGCCGGGCGGCCTCACGACGGCCGATATCACGCCGGCCAGCCTCGCCACGCTCTCGGCGGCCGCTCGTCATGGCCTCGTCGCCGCCTATGCCGAGTCGATCCAGACCGTGTTCGTGATCGCGGCGCCCATCGGTCTCATCGCCTTCGCGGCGGCGTGGCTCATCCCTCACGTCGAGCTGCGACGAGCCGTGGGATCGTCGGCGAGCAGCCCGAACAACACGACGGGCGCCCGGGCGCCGTCACCCGGCGAGACGTCGCGCGAGCCGCTCTCGCCTGCAGCCACGCAAGCGACGTCGACCGAGCTCGCCTGACCCTCACTGTGATCGATCCGGCGGGCCGCCGCCACCGCTTCGGTGAGCGAGTGCGGCCGCGAGGCCTTCGGCCGTGCTGATACGCCTGCTGCGCACCTACCTGCGTCCATACACCCGTCAGGTCGCCCTCGTAGTCGTCCTCCTCGTGGCACAGACCGTAGGGAACCTCTACCTCCCCAACCTCAACGCCGACATCATCAACAACGGGGTTGTCGACGGGAACCTCCACTACATCTTGACAACAGGTGGGGTCATGCTGGCCATCACCCTCGTCTTGGGAGTCGTCGCCATCGTGGCGGTCTACTGGGCGTCGCGGGTGGCGATGGGGGCGGGCGCCGACATACGCGGAGCGATCTTCACCCGCGTGCAGGCCTTCTCGGCCCATGAGATGAACCGCTTCGGCACGCCGTCGCTGATCACCCGCAACACCAACGACATCCAGCAGATCCAGCTGTTCCTGCAGATGGCGCTCACGCTCATGGTCATCGCCCCGATCATGAGCGTCGGGGGCGTGATCCTCGCCATCAAGGAGGGCGCCGCCCTGTCGCCCTTGCTGGCCGTCGCCGTGCCCGTCATGGCCGTGTTCATCGGCGTCGTGCTCGTCACGGTCGTGCCGCAGTTCCGGTCCATGCAGGCCAGGCTCGACCGCATCAACCAAGTGCTGCGCGAGCAGATCACCGGGGTCAGGGTGATCCGCGCCTTTGTCCGCGGCCGGTCCGAGGGCGAGCGTTTCAGCCAGGCGAACGCCGACCTCACCGCAACCGCACTGCGGGTGAACCGTATCTTCGCCCTCGCCCTGCCCGCCCTGATGGCGATCCTGAACCTGTCGAGCGTCGCCGTCCTCTGGTTCGGCGGACGTTTCGTGAGCGAGGGATCGATGCCGATCGGCAACCTCACGGCGTTTCTCACCTACATCCTGCAGATCCTGATGGCCGTGATGATGGCAGTGATGATGGCAATCCTGCTTCCCCGCGCCGTCGCCAGTGCGGAGCGTGTCGAGGAGGTGCTTGACACCGTGCCGGCCACCGTCGACCCGCTACGACCGATTCGGCCCTCGCAGGTGAGCGGCCTCGTCCAGTTCGAGAACGTCACCTTCGGGTACCCCGGCAGCGAGCGTCCCGTCCTCGAGGGGCTCTCATTCACCCTGCGGCCGGGCGAGACGAGCGCCATCATCGGAGGGACGGGCAGCGGCAAGACGACACTGCTCAACCTCATCCCGCGATTCTTCGACGCCACGGGCGGCAGGGTGCTCGTCAACGGCGTGGACGTGCGCAACCAGGAACAGGAAGAGCTATGGGGCTCGATTGGGCTCGTGCCGCAGGCAGCGTTCCTGTTCAGTGGGACCGTCGCCAGCAACCTGCGGTTTGGCAAGCCGGAGGCGACGGACGCCGAGTTGTGGCATGCCCTCGAGATCGCTCAGGCTCGCGACTTCGTGGCTGCCATGCCTGGGGATCTGGCGGCGCCGATCGACCAGGGCGGCACCAACGTCTCCGGGGGTCAGCGTCAGCGGCTGTCGATCGCCCGGGCGCTGGTGAAGCAGCCCCGCGTGTACCTGTTCGACGATTGTTTCTCGGCGCTCGACGCTTCGACCGATGCCCGGCTGCGTGCCGCCCTCAAAGTCGGGACGCACGACGCCGCCGTCGTCATCGTGGCGCAGCGCGTGAGCACGATCATGCACGCCGACCGGATCATCGTGCTCGACGACGGACGGATCGCCGGGATGGGCACGCATGAGGAGCTACTTGCGAGCAGCCATCCCTATCGTGAGATCGTCGTCTCCCAGCTGGGGGAGGATGCTGCCGCATGATGGGGGGCGGGATGCGCCCGGGCGGGATGATGCGCCCGGGTGGTGGGCGGCCTGCGCAGCGGACGAAGAACCTGCGGGCAACCTTGCGGCGGCTGCTCGGACGCCTCCGGCCCGAGCGATGGAAACTGGTCACGGCGCTGTTCCTCGGCGTGGCTTCCGTCGGATTCACGGTGAGCGGCCCGAGGATCCTCGGCAATGCGATGAACGTCCTGTTCGACGGCGTAGTGGGCAAGCGCCTGCCGGCTGGGACCACGAAGGCGCAAGCGATCGCGTTGCTGCGAGCGCACGGCGAGGGTCAGATCGCCAGCATGGTCTCGGGGATGAGCCTCACCCCTGGGGTCGGCGTAGACATCACCGAGCTCGGCCGAGTCCTCGGTCTGGCGGCACTCGTGTACCTCCTCGGCGCAGCGTTCAACTACGGCCAGGGGTACACGATGGCGGGCATCGCCCAGCGCACCATGTTCGGGCTGCGTCGTGAGGTCGAGGAGAAACTGGGCCGACTGCCCCTGCGCTATTTCGACAGCCATCCGCACGGCGACATCTTGAGCAGGGTCACCAACGACATCGACAACCTTTCCACGACCCTCCAGCAAGGGCTCAGCCAGCTGCTTACGTCCGTGCTCACCATCTGCGGCGTCCTCGGAATGATGTTCTGGATCTCACCGCTCCTGGCGGCGGTGTCGGTGATCACGATCCCCCTCGCCCTCGTGGTCACCCTCCTCATCGCGAGACGCTCCCAGGTCCAGTTCACGGCTCAGTGGGACCAGACGGGCACGTTGAACGGGCTCGTGGAGGAGACCCACACCGGGCACGGCCTCGTGCAGGTCTTCGGCCGGCGAACGGCCACCATCGACGAATTCGGCCGCCAGAACAGGCGGTTGTATGAGGCCAGCTTCCGGGCCCAGTTCCTGTCGGGGATCATCCAGCCGTCCATGCAGTTCATCGCCAACGTCAACTACGTGGTGATCGCCGTGCTCGGCGGCTACCGGGTGGCCTCGGGCCTGCTGTCCCTCGGTGACGTGACGGCGTTCATCCAGTACTCGCGCCAGTTCACGATGCCCATCACGCAGATCGCCAGCCAGATGAACCTGCTGCAGTCAGGCCTGGCCTCGGCGGAGCGCGTGTTCGAGTTCCTCGACGCAGACGAGGAAGCCGCTGATCCTCCTCCTGCTACGGGCCCGACCCTTCGACCGCTCGCCGCCGGCAGCCTGAAGCTCGAGCATGTCTCGTTCCGCTACGAGCCGGAGAAGCCCCTGATCGAGGACTTCAACCTCGACGTCGCACCCGGCGAGACGGTCGCCATCGTCGGACCGACCGGTGCCGGCAAGACCACCCTGGTCAACCTCCTCGTGCGCTTCTACGAGATCGATTCCGGGCACATCATCCTCGACGGGACCGACTATCGGGACCTCACGCGCGACGAGGTGCGCAGCGCCTTCGGCATGGTGCTGCAGGACACCTGGCTGTTCGCCGGGACGATCCGGGACAACATCGGGTACGGACGGCCAGGCGCGACCGTCGATGAGATCATGGCTGCTTCGGAGGCCGCCTACGTCGATCACTTTGTCCGGACCCTGCCCGACGGCTACGACACCCTGCTCGACGAGGACGCCTCCAACGTCTCCTCGGGACAGAAACAGTTGCTGACGATCGCCCGGGCGTTCCTCGCCAATCCGAGCATCCTGATCCTCGACGAAGCGACCAGCAACGTCGACACCCGAACCGAGGTCCTCATCCAGGGGGCGATGGCACGGCTACGGCGGGGCCGAACCAGCTTCGTGAACGCTCACCGGCTGTCGACGATCCGCGACGCCGACATGATCATCGTCGTGGACAATGGGCACATCGTGGAGCAAGGTAGCCACGCGGAGCTGCTCGGCCACGGCGGGCTGTACTACTCGCTCTACAACAGCCAGTTCACCGAAGTCGAGGCTGCCGCCAGCTGAGGCTGCACGTCCCCCTACTGGGCGATGGGTGAGGAGTCCGCCACGGCGTGGCAGGATAGGGCTTATGAGCGACGTCTATGACGACCTCCCAGCGGTCGAGCGACCGGATCGGTTCATCCCACCCGACGCAGGCGACGAGGTCTCGCTCGACAGCGAAGTCGACTTCGACGACGAGCAGGAGGAGGACCAGCTTCCGCTCGACATGGTCGAGGCGATCGAAGCCGGGGTGCTCCTCGATGACCCCGAGAAGCTCGCGGCAGACGCAGACGCCGAGGACTGACACCGCCCCCGAGTCGAAGGCCCCTGGGTTCTCGGCGAAGGCGGCTGCCTGCCCGCCGACCACACCATCCCGCAGTCGTTTCCCTCGGCGCAGCCCGCCCGGCGAAACACCCCACCGACCGGACCGGGGGCCGCTGGCCGTGGGCCGGCGGCCGTGGGCCGGTGGCCGTGCGACGCCGGCCGTGGGCCGTACGCCGTGACGTACCGTTTGCCGCGTGACCGACGAACGTAGTGACGACGAACCGGCGCCGGAGAAAGACCCCTCTCCTCCGGCTTCCGACGAGGGAGGCATCCACGGCTGGCGGGAACGTCACCGTGAGAAGCTCATTGCCGAGTACGAGGAGGCTGGCGACCTCCGTGGGGAGGAGGAGGAGGTCGACGACGAGAAGTGGAAGATCGTCAGCGAGAACCCCTCCTTCCCCGGGCAGATCTGAGGTCGGGAAGGCCCAGCGGACCGTCCTAGGGGCTGGCGAACGCCCGGCCGGGCGGCCGTGGTCGGAGCGAAGGACGGCTGGCCCTCACAGGTCTGCGACGAGCGGGGCGACCTCCTCGGCAACGAGGCGCAGGTGATCCAAGTCCTCGAGGTCGAGCACCTGCAGATAGACGCGCACGGCGCCGGCGGCTCGATACGTCCGGAGCTTGCCCGCTACCTCCGCCGGACTGCCTGCGAGGCCGTTCTCTTTTAGTTCTTTCACCTCACGGCCGATTCGGCCTGCTCGCCGTTCGACTTCGGCCTCGTTGGCGCCACAACACACGACGAGGGCGGCCGAACGGAGCACCGCGCCGGGATCGCGCCCGGCACTCTCGCATGCCTCGTCGACCAATCGGTACTGGCGCTCGACGACCTCGAGGGAGGAGAACGGAACGTTGAACTCGTCGGCAAAGCGCGCCGCCAGCCGAGGTGTCCGCCGCAGCCCGTGACCCCCGATGACGATGGGGGGGCGGGGCGACTGGGCGGGTCGTGGCAGGGCCGGACAGAAGGAGAGCTCGTAGTGTCGGCCCGAGAAGTCGAAGGTCTCCCCCACTGGCGTGGCCCACAGGCCAGTGATGATCTCGAGCTGCTCCTCGAGGCGCTCGAAACGCTCCCCGACGGGCGGAAACGGAATCCCATACGCCGTGTGCTCCTGCTCGTACCAACCTGCCCCGAGACCGAGCTCGACCCGGCCACCGCTCATGGCGTCGACGACCGCAACCGAGATGGCGAGCGGCCCGGGCAGGCGGAACGTGGCGGCTGTCAGCAATGTGCCGAGCCGGATGCGCTCGGTGTCACGCGCCAGGCCGGCGAGGGTGATCCAAGCATCGCTCGGTCCCGGCAGCCCGCTGACCGAACCCATCTTCAGATAGTGGTCGGATCGAAAGAAGGCCCCAAACCCGCATTCCTCCGCCGTCCTGGCGACGGCGAGCAGCTGCTCGTAGGTCGCTCCCTGCTGGGGCTCGGTAAAAATGCGAAGTTCCACAGGCACGTTCTAACGACTCCGGGGAGCCGCCCCCATCATCGACACTCCCGCCCCCGGCGTTTATCTTGGTGGCCAACAGACCCAAGTGGAGGGAGCCGTCCATGACCAAGAAGCTTGGAGCCGAGCTGCTCGGCACCGCTCTGCTCGTGTTTTTCGGAGTCGGCGTGGCTACCCTCTCCTTCGGTTTCGATGCGACGGGACCGAGCTTGTCCGCCGGCGTGGTGGCGACAGCCCTGACCTTCGGCCTCGTCCTGATGGGTCTCGCCTACTCGATCGGCCCCATCTCCGGCTGTCACGTGAACCCGGCGGTCACCCTGGGCGTGTGGCTCTCCGGGCGCATGTCACTCGACGAGGCCGCAGGCTATTGGATCGCCCAGTTCGTGGGCGGCATCCTGGGCGCCCTCGCACTATGGGGGACCTTCTCCACATCGCCGTTCTACTCGCGGACCCGAACCGGGCTCGGGACGGACGGTTGGGGCAGCGCCAGCATCCTCCACATCGGCATGGGGGGCGCCTTCATCGCCGAGGTCGTCCTCACCACCCTCTTCGTCTTCGTGATCCTCGCCGTCACCCACAAGAGCGCCATCGGCAACGCCCCGACCGCCGGGCTCGTCATCGGTCTCACCCTCACGGTCGTTCACCTGATCGGCATCCCCATCACGGGTACCTCGGTCAACCCCGCCAGAGCCCTCGGCCCCGCCCTCGTCGTCGGTGGCACGGCACTGAAGCAGGTCTGGCTCTTCATCCTCGCCCCGCTCGTGGGTGGAGTGATCGCCGCCCTCCTACACGTCGCCTTCTACGGGCGGCCCGAGCCCGTTGCCCTCATTGCCGTCGAGCTCGACGACGACGCCGAGAGCGTCACCGTGATCGAGGTCGCCGAGGAGTAGCCCCGCCTCTCGAAGGCGCCTCGGTCGAGGCGGCCGAGCGGCGTCGGGCTCAGGACGTGGCGCTTCGCTGAGCCTCGCGGATCGTCAGCTTCCCCTTCTTGATGAGGGCGATCCGAGGGGCGCGCCGAGCGACCGTGCTGTCGTGGGTGACGATTACGAGCGTCAGCCCTCGGAGCCGTGACATGGACTCGAGCAGGTTGACGATGTCGTCGCGGGTGTCCTCGTCGAGGTTGCCGGTCGGCTCATCGGCCAGGACGACCTTTGGCTCCTTCACGAGCGCCCGCGCGATGGCCACCCGCTGCTGTTGCCCGCCCGACAGCTCCGAGGGCAGGTGGGTGGCACGGTCGGCCAGGTCGACCTCTTCCAGGGCAGCGGCGGCACGTCGCCGGCGCTCGGCGCCACCGATGTGCAGGGGAACGAGGGCCACCTCGACGTTCTCGAGCGCCGTCAGGGTGGGGATGAGGTTGAAGGTCTGGAACACGAAGCCGAAGGCCTGCGCACGCAGGTCGGCCAGCTGTGCCTCGCCGAGTCTGCCGAGATCCTGACCGTCGAATGCCACTATCCCCGAGCTGGCCCGGTCGAGCCCGCCGAGCAGCTGGAGAAGGGTCGTCTTGCCCTGCCCGGTGGGTCCTTGGATCGCCAGCATCTCGCCGTCGCCGATCGTGAGATTGACATGCTGCAGGGCGACGACGGGGCGCCCGCTCTTTTCGAAGTTCTTGGAGACATCGCTCAGCTCGTACATATCTGCTCCTCACTCGACCCTTCGAAGGGCGGCCGCCGGCCGCAACCGGGCAGCTCGCCATGCGCCGAACGACCCGGCAATGAGCCCGCCGGCGATCGCAAGGCCGATGGCGAGCAGGAGGGTGCCGCCTTGCACCGGGGCGGTCAAATGGACCGCCACGGTGTGGGCGAGGTCAGAGAACGCTCCTGGACCGCCGCTGCGGCGAGGGAACGAGCCGGTGGCGCCCGCAAAGCTGCCGCCGCCGAAGCCGCCGCCCCCGAATCCTCCGCCCCCACCGAAGCCCCCACCCGTCGCCGCCGGCGAACCCACCGTGGCCGTCAGGCTGGGACCGAGCGCCGACACGAGGCTTGCGGCGCCGATCCCGAGGCCGACGCCGATGACGCCGCCCGCGACCCCCTGCGCGACGCCTTCGCTCATGACCTGGCCGACGACACGTCGCGTCCGCCAGCCGAGCGCCTTCAGCGTGCCGAACTCCCGCACCCGGCGGGACACAGCAGCCATCATGAGGAGCGCCGCCACGAGGAACGCCACGGCGAGGGCAGCCACTGACAGCCAGAGGCCCAGTTTGGTGGCCAGGGTGGCGGCACTCGTGATCGAGCCGGTCACGCTGCTGGCGAGCGTTGAGGCGTCGGTCACGGTTGCCTTCGGCACGACCTTCTCGATGGCGCTCGCCACCGAGTTGACCGCCGAGGCGCTGTCGGCGCTCACGTAGATCGTCGTGATCTTGCCGGGCAGCTTGGCAAGGGTCTGAGCCTCGCCGAGCGGGAGGAAGACGTCGGTGGCGGACCCGCTCGGCAATGCGGCGATCCCGACGATCGAGAGCTTCGTGCCGGCAACGGTGATGGTGGAGCCGACCTTCAAACTGTGCTGGGTGGCGTAGGCCGACGCCACGATGGCGACCTTGGAGGTGTTGTCAGCTGAGGTGAAGGCCCGGCCGGAGATGATCTCGGATGGCGTGAGCGGTCCGACGCCGTTTGCGTTCGGCTCGACGCCGACGACCGAGAACGAACTGAAGTTGAAGGCGGGCCGGCCACCGGAAGAGAAGCCGCCGCTTCCGCTGAACGTTGGGATCGTTCCCGAGATGCTTGTGTCATTGAGCGAGAGGCCTCCCGAGGCGGCGTACACACCGCTCACCTTCTCGATCGTGGCCACGCTCGAGGCAGCCATCGTCGCCGAGCCAGGTGTCGGAGAAAGCGTGTTGCGGGAGAAGTGCGTCCCGGCGGCCGGCCGCGTGCCCGTCCCACCGCCGACGAAGAAGCGCCCACCGCCCCCGCCCGAGCCCGGGGCTGCCGTCTGGCTGACGGTGATGTCGGTGCCGACGCCATAGAGGGAGTGGAGCACCTGGCCCTGGGCGGTCTTCACGCCCGCGGAGGCAGCGCTGACCGTCACGACGAGGGCCACGCCGATGCCGAGGCCGAGGGCGATGACAATGGCTTGCTTGCTTCGTCGCCGCAGCTCACGCGACAGGTAGGTGAACAGCATCGATGCCTTTCGTCGCTCCAAGTGAACCAGGCGTCACTGAGAGGAAGCTGTGAGCCGTTCTACGAACACCTGAGAGCTACGGGAGGTCCTCACTCAGGTGATGTGGGCGAAGTCCCGCACGAGAAGGATGACGACAAGGACCATGACGGCGAGGTACAGGCCGGTGATGGGCCACCGCCAGCGGTGATCGGCCACGAAGAAACGCCGGATCCCTCGCACGTCGAACACCAGGGCCAGGAGCCCGAGGGGGATGCCGATGATGGGCGTGAACCCAGCGGCGGCTCCGAGCGCCGGCGCCGCGATCGGAAAGATCACATAACCGAGGAGGCAGCGAGTCGCCGACAACAGGATCGACGTGCTGAAGAGACGGTGCGCCGCCTCGTTCGCCTGCCGGGTCGGCCGCACGTCCGGCACGCGCAGCAACCGCCGCATGGCGACGTCGGCACTCGACCGCTCCGTCAGTCCGGCAACCGCGCTCACGACCACCACGCTACGAGGTGGAGCGGCCCGGTTCCAGCCGGGGGCGCTGCCTCAGCCGCTGTAGTCCGGCCCCGCCCGCTCGATCGTCACGAGGATGAGCACCCGCTGTTCCTCCGTCATGGCCCGTCGGTAGTCGTCCCAGTCCGGATGCTCCCCAGCTATGCCGCGGTAGTAGGCGACGAGGCCGTCCATGGCCTCGGGCAGCGAGACCACCTCGGCCGTCCCGTCGATCTGCACCCACTCCCCGAAGAAACGCTCCCCGAACACGCACAGCGAGACCCTCGGGTCGCGACGGACGTTGCGGGTCTTGGCGGCGGGCTCGCGGGTGGACACGACCACCCGGCCCGAGCCGTCAAGCCCGCACGAGATCGGCGACAGCTGCGGGGAGCCGTCCTTACGGTGGGTGTGCAGCACCGCCCGGTGGTTGTGCCGCAGGAATTCGCGAGCCCGCTCGATCTCCATCGTTTCGCCTCCTTGCGAGCAGGCCGTCCCTACGGGCGGTGTCCTGCCCTCGCAATCATCGCGCCCGCAGCCTTGCGCGGCGAGGCGACAGCCGGGATGATCCTCGGATGGACGGCTCGTCATTAGCGACGATGCCCCGGTCGATCGCTCCGATGCTGGCGACCGCCGGGCACCTGCCGGCAGACGAGGCTGGCTGGGCCTTCGAGTTCAAATGGGACGGGATCCGGGCGATCGCCTTCCTGCAGGCTGGCCAGGTTCGCTTTGCCAGCCGCAACGACAAGGACTTGACGGGGTCAGTGCCTGAGCTGCAACCGGGCGGGGCGCTCGGTGAGCTGTCGGCTGTGCTCGACGGCGAGATCGTTGCGCTCGACGAGCGCGGCGTTCCCCGCTTTCAGCTGCTGCAGAACCGTGGCCGTGAATCCGGCCCCGGCGCCAACCGGTCGGCCGGCGTCGCCTACATCGTCTTCGACATCGTCTGGCTTGCCGGCCGCTCGCTCATGGGCGAGCCGTACTCCGAGCGCCGCCGGGTGCTCGACTGCCTCGGTCTCGGACGGGTGCAGGGATGGATGGTGGCGCCGAGCTTTTCCGGGCCGGGCGAAGACGTCTTTGAAGCGAGCCGCCAACGCCACCTCGAAGGTGTCGTCGCCAAGCGCCTCGACTCCCGCTACTCGCCCGGGCGCCGCTCATCCGCCTGGGTGAAGGTGAAGCACGCGAAGGACCAGGAGGTCGTCATAGGCGGCTGGACGAGGGGCGAGGGCTCGCGGTCCGGGTCCATCGGTGCTCTCCTGCTCGGCGTGAACGGCCCGGAGGGGTTGGCGTATGTGGGGAAGGTGGGGTCGGGTTTCGATGGCAGGGAGCTGCGGATGCTGGCGGCTCGCTTCGCCGACCTCGTGGCAGACGGCTCCCCGTTCTCGACGCCGGTGCCGGCGGCGGACGCTCGCGTAGCCACCTGGTTGCAGCCGAGCCTCGTCGGCGAGGTGTCCTACACGGAGTGGACGGACTCCGGGCGACTCCGACAGCCCGTCTGGCGAGGACTGCGGCCTGACAAATCGCCGGCCGATGTCGTCCGGGAGGGCTGAGGGCAGCATCGCACCCGCTACAGAGCGAAGGACGGGACGGTCTCGTGTGAAAGATGGCAGGCAGTGCCGTCCATAGAGGACATGGAGGGGCGGATCCGGGAAAGGCGGTCGGGAGGTCGATGGCGAGCCGTGGGCAGGCCGAGGGGCTGAAGGCGGGCGAAGAGGAGTTCCGCCCGTTCTACGACGCCCACTTCGGCGCCGTCTACCGCTACTTCGCTCGGCGCGTCCACTCGGCCGCCGACGTGAACGACCTCGTGGCCGACGTCTTCCTCGTCGCCTGGCGCCGCTTTGATGAGCTGCCCGCCTCCTCGCACGAGAAGACGCTCTGGCTCTACGGCGTCGCCCGCAGAGTGCTCGCCGACAGCCGCAAGGCCGAGCGTCGCCGCTACCGCCTGCTCGGGCGCATCGGGGCCATGTCCGAGCCTCCACAGGTCGCCTCCGCCGACTTCGCGAACAGCTCCGAGCCCGCCGCCGCCCGTCTGTCGTCGGCGATCAGCCAGCTCACCGCCCGCGACCGCGAGGTGCTCACGCTCGTCGCCTGGGAGCAGCTGTCCCACGACGAGGCGGCCGAGGTGCTCGGCTGCAGCGTGAACGCCTTCACCATCCGCCTGCACCGCGCCCGGAAACGCCTGGCCGCTCGCTACTCAGCCCTCGGCGGCGAGCCGGCTCCCCTCAAGCAGATCGACGCACCCACACGCCCACAAGGAGCGCCCGATGGCAGACCTTGAGTCATTGCTCAGCAACATCGACCCGATGCCGCCCTCCCGTACCCCCGGTGCGTCCTCACTGGTCGGAGCCGACATCTACCGGGACGTGCAGCAGCGGGGGGAGGCCCCTCACGGCCTTGGCGGCGCCGGCGGCGGCTCTGCCCGCCGATCGCCGAGCGGGTCGACGTCGGCCGGCTCCTCCTCCTGGTCCGCCCGCCGGACCGTCGTCGTCGGCCTCGTCGTCGTCATCTCCGCCGGCCTCGTCGCAACGCCCCTTGTGCTGTGGGGCCACGGGACGGGTCATCTCGTCCGGCCAGGTGTGCGCTCCGTCACCTCCATCCCGGCGCAGCCGCCGTCGGCTGCCGTTTCCCACCGGGCCTGGCCCACGAGGGTGCTCGGGCGGGTGGACATCGCCCCGCGATCGGCCGTGCTCGTGTCCGAGGCGCCGGCGTCGGCAGCTTCGTCGGAGTTCCTGGTCGGCGTCGAGAACGACGGCTGCATGGAGCCATGCTCGGAGCCGCTCGTGCGCTTCGACCCGTGGACCGGCTCGTTCAAGCGGGGTCCTGTCATGTCCGCCGACACCTACCTCGAGACGGTCGGCTCGGGCGTCGTCGCCCTCACCGCCCACGAGGTGGCGCCCGACGGCACCGTCAGCGGCGGCTGGTCGCTCCGAGCCGTCGATGTCGACACCTTGGGTCTGGGCCAGCCCGTGAACCTCCCCTTCCTGGCGGACAGCTTCGGCTTCAGCATCACGGGACCCGTGCGTGGGACAGACGACTTCTGGATCGGCAGCGGGCAGCGGCTCTGGCTGGTGGACGCCGTCACGGGTGCCGTCGTGCAGGCGGCCACGGCGGCTCCGTACACGGGGCCGATCGCCCTCTCGAGCGATGGTCGGTTCCTGTACGACCTCGAGCACGGATCCGGCGGGCGCTACGAGCGCGACGTCCTCGAGGAACGCAGCGGCGCCACCGGGCGCGTCCTCGCCCACGTCAAGGTGGCAGACCCGTGGAGCTCCGCCAGCCTCACGGCGGCCGACGGCGGTGCCTGGGTGGCAACCGACCGGTCCGTCCGGCTGTTCAGCTCGCAGGGCCTGCGAGCCGTCGCCCTACCGGGCGGTGTCGTGCCGTTCGATCCCCCCACGTCGGCGAACCTCTACCAGGGCGTCACCGTCTACGGCCTCGGATCGTTCGTGCTCCTCGAGACCTACCGGGGGATGACGTGCCTCGCGCCCGGCGCACCGGTGCTGCGCGCCGCGACTCGCTACGCCGCCAAGAAGGCGCCCGGATGGACGCCCGTAGCGGTGGCCGGGGACGCCTTGCTGGCGATCGCCACCAGAAGCTTCACGTCGAGCATCGTCTACGACGTGCACATACCGGCGACTTGCGTCGGTTGAGCCGTTGCCGGCTTAGCCGGACGGGTTCTAGGAGACCTCGTTGAAGACCGGAATGCAATCGGACGTGCATCCGGGCCGCGACACAGCCGGCAGCTGATCTCCTGCAGGGCGGTGGAGGACCGCCTTCGTCGGCCTGAGCGTGAGGGAGTTGTCACCCTGACCGCCGCCGACGGCGCTGACCACCTCCGCATCGACGATGAGACTGTGTCCGCCCGGCGAAGTCGGGGGCCACAGGAGGGCGACGAGCGGGTGGGCGGCCGCGTTGGCGACCGTGGAATTGCCCGGGGCGGTGAGGAGGAGGTCGTCGGTCCATCCGACGTCGATGCCGACGCTGTGGGGCCGCCCGTCCGGTCCGACCGTCAGGAGGTAGCCGCGGTTGCCGTACTCGACGATGCGCTCCCGCAGCGCCGCCAGCTCAACGGGGATGCTCATGCCTCAAGCCTACGGCCGGCGCCGAGCCCCTCCTGGCGCGCCGCTCCCACATAACCGCACGGCGACCGCGAGCGGCACCGGCGCCAGGCGGCGTCAGGCAGGATGGAGACGTGAGCCCGACGAGCGAGCGCGTCCCCGTTACCGTCGAGGGCCGCCAGCTCAGCCTCTCCAACCTCGCGAAGCCCATGTACCCGGCAACCGGCTTCACCAAAGGTGAGCTGATCGACTACTACGCCAAGATCGCCCCGGTCATGCTGCCGCATCTGCGCGGGCGTCCCGTCACGACGAAGCGCTTCCCGAACGGCGTGCAAGCGCCCTCGTTCATCGAGAAGAACGTCCCCCGCCATGCCCCCGAATGGGTCCGGACGGTCGTGATCGGCCGCAAGTCGAAGGGCGCCGACACGAACGAGTACGCCGTCATCGACGATCTGGCGACGCTCGTGTGGTTCGCCAACCTCGCCTCGATCGAGTTCCACACGCCCATGTGGAGGATCGACGCCGCCGGCCGACCTCAGCGGCCGGACCTCATCGTCTTCGACCTCGACCCCGGCGCCCCAGCGACCATCGTGCAGTGCTGCGAGGTCGCCCTCCTGCTCCGCCACCGGCTTGGGACCGAAGGGATCTCGCTCCTGCCGAAGACGAGCGGTTCGAAGGGCATGCAGCTGTACGGCTCGATCGGCGAGCGGGGATGGGACGGCGAGGAGGTGAACGCCTTCGCCCACGAGGTGGCCGAGGCCGTCGAGGCCGAGAAGCCCGCGCTCGTCGTCTCCCGAATGACGAAGGCGTTGCGCACGGGGAAGATCCTCATCGACTGGAGCCAGAACAACCCGGCGAAGACGACGGTCTCGCCGTATTCGATGCGGGCGTTGCCCGAGCCGTCCGTTTCGACGCCCCTCGGCTGGGACGAGGTGGAGGGCTGGGCTGGCTCCGGCGGCAAGGGGCAGGTGGGTTACGGCCCGGAGGCGGTGCTGGCGCGAGTGGCGGAAGGTGGCGACCTCTTCGCCGGCCTGCTCGACCGAGCGGTCTAAGACGGCTGGCGGCGATAGAGCTCCGTGCTGAGGTAGCGCAGGCCCGAGTCCACGATGACGGTGACGACCGTGGAGCCGGCTGGGAGGCGATCGACCAGGCGGAGGGCACCACCAGTAGCCCGCCCGGTCCTTCGGCTCGCCCGCGCGGGCGATCATCGCTTTGATGAGCTGCTCGCTGACGCGTCCACCGTCGCTGGCAACGTCCTCCACGGTGGCGCCGAACGCCTCCATCGTCCGGCGCTTTTCATCGCTGAAGGCGTCGGAGAAGACTACGTGCAGGCCGTAGCCCTTGGCGGCGCACACCATGGCGAGCGAGATGCCGGTCGTGCCCGCCGTGTACTCGACGACGGTCGAGCCAGGGCGAAGGTCGCCGCGTGCCTCGGCGCCGGCGATGACCGCCACGGCCATGCGGTCTTTCATGCTCCCGTCGGGTTCGCCCACTCGAGCTTGGCGAGAAGCCTCGAATGCGACCCCGGCGGCACGACGGAGCGCAGCTCGATGAGCGGAGTCCCTCCGATGCCTCCGAGCACGCCGTCCCCGACAGCGCCACGAACCGGCTGCTTGGCCATGGTTGGTCCCCTGCGTCACCTTCAACCCGAGTTGCCCGGGTTCTACGACGACGGCTAGTGCGTCGCCCGTGGAGCTAGCCAGCCAGCAGCCGGCCGGCGGTCGCCAACCCCAAGCCCAGCACCAGGATGCGAAACACCACCGGGGGCAGCCGTCTGGCGACGCGCGCCCCGAAGTACCCTCCGATGAGGCTCGAGCCGGCCAGCAAGGCGGCGTCCTCCCACGCCACGTGGGCTGCCACGACGAACACGAGGGCGGCGGCGCTGTTGACGACGAGGGAGAGGACGACGCGCAGCCCGTTCGTCCGCACGAGCTCGTCCGGCAGGGTGAGCCCGAGGAGCGCCAGCAGGATGACGCCGAGCCCGGCGCCGAAGTAGCCGCCGTAGACGGCTCCGAGCAGCGTGCCGCAGGCGGCCACGACGAGATGACCGTCGGCGGCGGCGGCGAGGCGGTGCTGCAGCCGGCCGGCGACGACGGGCTGGACGGCAAAGAGGAGGCAGGCAGCGAGGACGAGGTAAGGGGCGAGCGCTTTGAAGGCACTCCCCGGTGTCACGAGGAGGAGCAGGCTCCCACCCGTCGCCCCTGCGAGCGCAGCGGTCGAAAGGATGGCCAGTCTCCGCCTCTGCTGCTCCCGCACCTCCGATCGGAAGCCGGCGACGCCCCCGAGATAGCCCGGCCAGATGCCGATCGTCGAGGTGACATTCGCCTGCAGCGCCGGCAGGCCCGTGGCGAGCAGGGCGGGAAACGACACCAGCGTCCCCCCACCTGCCACGCCGTTCACCGTGCCGGCGCCGAGCCCGGCGGCGACGAGCAGGACGACGTCGCCGGCTGACAGGGCGGTCACCCGGAAGTGCTGCCCCGCCCGGCCCGCACCGGCTGGAGAGGGTGTACGACGATGTGCGCCGCACACAGCAGCACGAGCACGACGTATCCCCCAGGGGAAAGGAGGTGCTGCACAGATCGTTTCTACTACCGGCCCGCCTGACTAGCGTGCCAAGGTGCCCGATTCAGCCCCCTTCGCCCGCTTCAAGACGCCGGACGGCTCCGACGTCGCCGTGCACGACCTCGGCGGAGCGGGCGAAGCACTCGTCATGGCGCACGCCACCGGCTTTCACGCCATGGTGCTGGGCGAGCTAGCCCGCCACCTCAGCTCGTTCCACTGCTATGGCCTCGATCTGCGGGCGCACGGCTGCTCCCATGCGGCCGAGAGCTGGAACGGCCAGTGGACTGGTTTCGCCAGCGACCTGCTCAGCGTCCTCGACGGGCTGGGCCTGCAGCAGCCGTACGCCTTCGGTCACTCCTGCGGCGGCGCCGCCCTCCTGCTAGCCGAAGAGGCAGCACCGGGAACCTTCCGACATCTCTACTGCTACGAGCCGATCGTCGCCCCGGTCGTCGACCCGCTCCCGGCGAACTTCGACAACCCCATGTCGGTCGCAGCCGCCCGGCGGCGCGAGCGCTTTGCCAGCAAGACCGATGCCCTCGCCAACTACGCCTCGAAACCCCCTCTCTCCATCCTCCATCCCTCCGTGCTGCGGGCCTACGTCGAGCACGGTTTCGAGGCCGAGCCCGACGGCAGCGTGCGTCTGCGATGCCGGCCGGCTGACGAGGCGCGCGTCTTCGCCAATGCCGTCGGGCACGACGCTTTCGCCAAATTGCCGACGGTCCGCTGTCCCGTCGATCTCGCCTGCGGACATCTCACCGACAGCTTCGGGAAGGACGTGCAGGTGGCACTCGACGAGCGGATGGCGTCGGCGGGGGGCGCCTGCCGCCTGACGGTGTTCGACGAGTTGGGCCATTTCGGCCCGATGGAGCGACCGGCGCTCGTCGCCGCCTCCATGGTGGCCGCGTTCTCGTCACCGCCCTCGACAAAGGAGGCGACGGCGCCGCCGTTGCCGGCCTAAGAGCCGTGACCGCCTCTCCCGTCGCCAGTCGCAGTCGGCGTCGGCCGGCGGAGCGTCGGCGAGCGGGCGCCGGCTGCAGGCGTCCGTCGAGCCGAGCGGAGACGTTCAGCTTGCGGCTGAGCCATCCGAGCGCTCGGCTGCCAGCAGCTGTTGCAGCTTGGCGTCCTTCTCGCGGACCTCGCCAGCGGTCTGAGCGGCGAACTCGTCCAGCTGGTCACCGAGGGCGGAGTCGGCGATCGCCAACATCCGCACTGCGAGCAACCCGGCGTTGCGGGCGCCGTCGATGGCGACGGTGGCCACCGGGATGCCCTTTGGCATCTGGACGATGGACAGCAGCGAGTCAAGACCGTCCAGCTTCGGCAGGGCGATGGGCACGCCGATGACGGGGACACGCGTGACGGCGGCGATCACCCCCGGCAGGTGAGCGGCACCACCGGCGCCGGCAATGATCACCTGAATCCCGTTCGCCACGGCGGAGCGTGCATAGCTGAGCGTCTCGTCTGGCGTGCGATGGGCGGAGAGCACACGCATCTCCCACTCGATGCCGAACTCCTCCAGTGCGCCCGCCGCCTGTCGCATGATGGGCAGGTCGGAGTCGCTTCCCATGACGATGGCGACGCTCATCTTGACCGTATTCCTTTCACCGGCGGGTCGGGCAGCGGAGAGATCCGCTTTGCGATCCGGCCGAGAACGAGGCCTATGACGGCACCGCCGGCGACGTCGGAGGCGTGGTGGATGCGGACGTGGATCCGGCTGGCCGCCACCACGATGGCTGCGGCGTAATACAGCGGGGCGAGGTCGTCGCCGTCAGCAAGCAGCCTGGCCGCGCAGAAGGCCGCCGTGGCGTGCCCGCTCGGGAAGCTGGACGTGAGCGGCTGACGGAAGGGCAGGGGATGCGTCGTCGGCGCCAGGGGCCGTCGACGTTGGAAGATGGACTTGAGGCCCACGTTGACGAGCACGGACTCCGTGCCGCTGGCAACGATCGCACGTAAGGCCGCCCGGCGGTCGTTGGGCCGGCCCCGCAACGCACGCAGCAACGCCAGCATCACCCAGATCAAGCCGAAGTCGCCGAGAGCCGAGGCCGTGTAGAAGACGCGATCGGCCGTGGGGTTGCCTCGCAAACTCGTGAACCAGCCGTCGACGCGCTCGTCGATCTCGTCGACCTTGGAGCGCAGCACGCTCGAGGGCGGCTCGGAGTGGACGAAGGTCAAGCCGGAAGCGTAGCGGCCGACCGGCCGACCGAGCCCCCCACCCGCGTGGTCGCCGCCTGCTCGGCGGCCCGCTCCGGGTCCCCGCCGAAAGCGGGGCAGTACTCCTGGAACGAGCACCACTTGCAGAGGGCGGACGGGTTGGGGCGGAAGTCGGAACGATCGCACGCCCGCTCGATCGCCGCCCAGACGGCCCTCGCCCGCTGGTGAACCCCTCGGAGGGACTGGTCAGTGGCATCTGCCGACACGACCACGCGATCGCGCAGGTACATGAGGCGGACGACGGCCGGACGGGTGCCGAGCACCTGCTCGCACAGGAAGGCGTACAGCTGCACCGACGACAGCCGCGACCGCGACTGCTCCGCCCGCGGCGCCCTGCCCGTCTTGTAGTCGACGACGGCGAGCGAGCCGTCGGCCATACGGTCGAGTCGGTCGATGATCCCCCGCAATGTCATCCCGTCCATCTCCGCCTTGAGGTCGAGCTCGAGCCCGACGGGCGTGACGGTGTTGGGGTCCTCGAGCTCGAAGTAGCGGTCGAGGAGCGAGGAGGCGTCACGCACGAAGGAGGCCTGCTCGTCCTCCGGAAGTGAGAGCTCGACGACTTCGGTCGACTCGCGCATCTCGTCCCAGGCCCTCAAGAGGGCCGATTCCGCTTCCAGCCGGTCGCGGTGGCCCGCCTCGCGTTCGGAGAACAGCAGTTGGAGCGCCCTGTGGACGAGCGTCCCTTTCACGGCCTGGGGTGAGGCCACCTCCGGCAGCCGCTCAACGACGGAGAAGCGAAACGACAGCGGGCAGCTCGTGAACGAGCTGATCTTCGAGGGCGTGAGCGTGGACGGGAGTGCGAACGACATCTCATCTCACGCTACGTCGGAGGTGTGTCAAAGTCGCGGATGCCCGGCCGCCGCCGGCGTCGGCCGGCCGGAGCTCAAGCCGGCGTCGACACCGCCGAGGGCGCCAGCAGCCGGACGGCGTCGCGCGAGCTCACCCCGAAGGGGAGCGGCATCAACACGGGCACCGTGACCCCGTTGGCGACGTAGCGCTCGATGTGTGACCTGCACTCGTCGGGCGTGCCGTGCACGACGAGCTCGTCGACGACCGAGTCGGGCACGGCCGCCACGGCGCCCTTGCGGTCGCCCGCCCGCCAGAGGTCCCACATCGCCTGCAGCTGCGGGCCTCGCCCTAGCCACTCCTGGAACAAGGCGTAGACCTCGACGTTCAGATAGGCGGCGATGAGCATCTTGGCGGCAGAGCGCACAGCGGCGGCATCCTCGGTCGGACAGACGTAGATGCGTGCCACGACTTCCTTGCCCGGCCCCACCTCGGGGACGATGCGCTTCACGTCCTCGGCCGACAGCCAGTTGATGATGGTGCCGTCGCCGAGCCGGCCGGCGAGTCGCAGCATTCCCGGCCGCAAGGCCGCCACGAGGATGGGGGGCACGACCGCCGGCGGCCGCTCGAGGCGAAACCCTCTCACATTGAAGGTGTCGTACTCCTCGGTCACCTTCTCACCCGCGAGCGCAGACTTGAGGAACCGCACCATGTCCCGGTTGCGCTTGTACGGCTCGCTGAAGGGGATGCCGTTCCAGCGCTCGACGATGACGTCCGACGAGGTGCCGAGGCCGAACTGGAAGCGCCCGGGCGCCGCCTCCGCCAGGGTGGCGACGCACATCGCCAGCGTGGCGGGGCCCCGAGTGAACGACGGCACGATGGCAGTGCCGAGGCGGAGCTCCGGCACCCAGGCCGTCGCCATCGCCAGGGGCACGAATCCGTCCGTGGCGCTTGCCTCCGCCGACCAGACGTCGCTGTAGCCGAGGGCGGCGATCTCCTCGATCAGCTCACGCTGCTCGGACAGTGGCGTGCGGTCATAGGGAATGGTGATGCCGAAACGGCTCATGGGCCGCATCCTACCGAGCACACCTCGAACCGGCCGGGCCGGCAACGACCTGGGTGGCGCCGCCGCCCGCTACCTTTCGTGCTGTGACGATCCTCGCCGAACGCCTCGGGTTCCAGGCCGACGACCGCCTCCTCATCGTCAACTGCGACGATCTCGGCAGTTCGCAGGCGGCCAACGCCGCCGTGTACGACGCCCTGCGCAACGGCGCCGCCACCTCCGCCTCGCTCATGGTGCCCTGCCCGTGGGCGCGAGGTGCCGCCGCCGAGTACCGCGGCGAGGACGTCGGCGTGCACCTGACGCTCAATGCCGAATGGAACCTCTACCGCTGGGGGCCCATCACCCAGGCGCCGTCGTTGCTCGACGGTGACGGGGGGTTTCCGAGAACCATCACCGACGTCTTCGAGCACGCCGACCTCGACGAGGTCCGCCGGGAGCTGCGCGCCCAGATGGAGCGTGCGATCCTCTGGGGCTTCGACGTGAGCCACGTCGACTCTCACATGGGGACGCTGCAGCTGCGACCGGAGTTCTTCGACATCTACCTCGATCTCGCCGATGAGTTCCGCCTGCCGCTGCGGCTCTCGGGGGCGGAGACGGAGCGGATGATCGGGTTCCCGTTTCGGGCGCTCGCAGCCGAACGGGGGGTCGTGTTCCCCGACCACTTCCTCTTCGTGCCCGGCAACGGAGTCGGAAGCCGGGCGACGATCTCCGAGGCGATAGCAGATCTGCGGGCGGGCGTGACCGAGGCCTACCTCCACCCCGCCATGGACACGCCGGAGCTACGCGCCATGTCGCCCGACTGGCGGGATCGGGTCGCCGACCACGCCTGGCTGCTCGACCCGGACGGACTCCGGGCCGATGTCGAGGGGGCGGGCGTGCGGCTGACGGGCTATCGGGAGCTGCGCCAGCTTATGAGGGCCGAAGCCCGCGCCTAAGTGCTCGTCTGCCCGGCCACGGCGAACAGTGTCGTGCGCCCGATGCCCTTCAGTCGCTTCGGGGGCAAGCGGCGCCAGCAGAATTCGGGCCGGTCGGCGAGCACGTCGTGGATGTCCTGGGAGACGACGACGGTGGAGGGCCGCGCGACGTCGACGATCCGCGAGGCGAGGTTCACCACGGGGCCGAAGAAGTCGCCGCCGTGGGAGAGGACAGGGCCATGAGCCAGCCCGGCGCGTGCCTGCGGAACGGACTCGTCGTCGTGGAACGTCCGCACGAGGTCGACGGCGATGGCGGTCGCCTGGTCGGCCTCGTCGGCCACGAACATGACCTCGTCGCCGATCATCTTCACGACGCGCCCGCCGCTGTCGGTCACGCGGTCGTAGACGATCGTCTCGAAGCGGTCGATGAGCTCGCCCAGCTGTTCCTCGGCGATGTCCTCGGTGACGGCCGTGAAGCGCACGAGATCCACGAAACCCACCGTCGCGATCAGCGGCCCACCGATCTGCCCCGGATCGGCGAGCTTCCGCCACAGGGCGGCCTGCAGCTGGCGGCGGTAGACGTAGCCGATGAGACGGTCGATGTCCTTTGCGTCCGGGCCGCTCAGGCCGCGGACGATCTCCTCCTCGCTCATGCCCGCCCGGATATGGGCTTGGAGGTTGGCGACGACGTTGTCGCTCACGACCTCGGCGACACGCGAGAGCGAGGCGGCCATCATCCGGGTCTGGTAGACGATCTCGTTCATGTCGGCGAAGTCCGCCATCGCATTCGCCGCCATCCGCAAGGCGGCCAGGTCGTCATCGCCGTACACGGCGGCGTCGTCGGGCGCCGGCGTGAAGCCCATCGCACGCCACAGTCGCCGGGCCACTTCGACGTCGACGCCGGCGGCCGCGGCGAGCTCCCGCGTCGTGTAGGTCGGCTCCGCGGGAAACAGCTGGCGGTCCAGGGCGAGCAGCGGCACCCAGGCGGGACCGGTGCCCGCGTCCCCGGTCGGCGCGGCGCCCGATTCCCCGGCCTGGGGCGCCGCATCCCGCGCGTCAGCCGGCTGGGGGACCTCGGGTACCGTCCGTGTCACAACTCCAGTCTGCCAGCCCTGGGCCTCCCTCCCTTGCTCCCGGCCTGTGAGCGGCACCGAGCTTCGTTCCGAGGCGGAGGCGTAGCGCGCAACGCCGCCCGCACCCGACGCCATCGGGCGTCGGGGTCGGGCGGCGGCGCCCCCCTCATTTGCTGGTGACCGGGATCAGAACTCGGTGATCGCCAGGATCTCGGTCTGCAGCGCCTTGTACTCGGCGGAGTTCGTGATGGGAAGGAGCGACATGAGCTTGGCCATGTTGCCGGTGACGCGTACCCGACCCTGCATGAAGGCGGCGTTGGCGTCGAGCTCTCCCTTCTGGATGCGCATGGCGTCCTCGTGGCTCTGCGTCAAGGTCACTTCGGCGTCAGCCAGCTCGCCCAGCTGGCTCTCGAGGAGCTTGCCGTTCTCAAGCACCCAGTAGTACTTGACGTCACCGTCCGGGCCGCCCGTGATGACGTACTGCATGCGGGCCGTCGCCCCAGGCCGTTCCGGCTGAGTCTCTGAGAGCTTCCTGCCCTCGTCGAGCCACTCTTGAGTGAGCCACTTCGCCATGTCGTTCCTCCTGATGGACGGGTCGCACCCGACCCGTAGCGTCGAGATCGTACGAGGCCAGGATGTTAGGCGGCCTGGGCGGGTCGCGCCTATCCGGCCCGGCCAGCCGGCCCCGCGCTCGCTTCCGTGGTGGGCCTCGCCGGCCATCAGGACCGCCTCCGGCTCGCTTCCGTGGTGGGCCTCGCCGGCCAGGACCGCCTCCGGCTCGCTTCCGCGGTGTGACTCGCCGGCCATCAGGACCGCCTCCGGCTCGCTTCTGGGTGGGTGAAAGGGACGCATGGCGTCCCAAACCGCGTCCAGAAAGGTCTCGAAGATGCCTCGGGTCGCGGCGACAGCGCCGCACGGCCACCTTCAGCGGTCAGCGGTCACCCGCACGCCGGCAAACAAGTCCGACTCCGGCAGCTGGGTCTTGACTCGGCTGCGAGCGAGCACGTAGTCGTCGAAGGGGTGGATCATCTGAAGTACCTCGGGCGGGAGTCCGAACCAGAACTTCGAGGTCGGGTCGACCTGGGTGGCATGCGCGAGCAGGGCGAGACGACGGATATCGCCGAACCCGCTGATGTCGATCGAGGTCGTGATCCGTTCGTCCTCACCCGGCCGGTCGAGCCAGCGCTCGTCGAAGGGTGACTCCAGGCCAAGCTCGAGGAATTTGGCGTGCGTTGCCAGCACGCGCCGTTTCGACCAGACCGTGTAGTAGAGCTTCAGCGGCTCATAAGGCTCGCCTGTCTCCGGAAAGGAGTCGGGGTCACCGGCGGCGTCAAAGGCGGCCACGGAGATCTCGTGCACCCGGATGTGGTCTGGATGCGGGTAGCCACTGTGGTCGTCGCCGTAGGTGACGACCACTTGCGGCCTCGTCCGGCGTATCTCGGCAACCAGCTTGCCAACCGCCTCTGTGAGCGGTGCCGCCGCGAAACTGTCAGGGTGGGAGTTCGCCTCCGAATCGGGCATGCCGGAGTCGCGATAGCCGAGAAGGACGAGCTCGTCGTAGCCGATGATCTCGACGGCCGTGGCCAGCTCACGCGCCCGCACGGCGGCGATATCGGCCTTGACTTCCGGCGTGTCCATCGCCGGGTTCAAGATGTCGCCCTCCTCACCGCCCGTGGCCGTCACGAGAACCGTGTGCACGTCTTCGGCGTGGTACTTGGCGACGGTCCCGGCCCCCTTGGACGCTTCGTCGTCGGGGTGGGCGTGGACGCTGAGGAGGCAGAGTCGCTCATCCATTGCGGTGACGCTACCGCCCGCTCAAGGCCGCCCTACACTGCAATGCTGCCGACACAAAGAGAGGAAGGCGCGCATGGGTGTAATGAAGCGGCTCACAGGCATTGTTCAGGCCAAGGCCAACAAGGTCATGGACCGCGTCGAGGATCCACGCGAGACGCTCGACCTTTCCTACGAGAAGCAGCTCGAGCAGCTCCAGCAGGTACGCCGCGGCGTGGCGGACGTTGCCACCGCTCGCAAGCGCATCGAGCTGCAGGCGCAGCAGCTCCAGCAGAGCGCCGGCAAGCTGCAGGACCAGGCTCGCCAGGCCCTCGCCCAGAACCGCGAAGACCTTGCCCGCGAGGCGCTCAGCCGCCGCGCAGCCATCTCGACCCAGCTCGACGGCCTGAAGGCACAACATGACCAGCTCGTCGAGCAGGAAGCCAAGCTCGTCGCCACGACGCAGGCGCTGCAAGCTCGCGTGGAGTCCTTCCGCACCCAGAAGGAGACCTTGAAGGCGTCCTACACGGCCGCCCAAGCCCAGACCCGCATCGGCGAAGCGGTCTCCGGCATCTCCGAGTCGATGACCGACACCGGCCTCGCCATGCAACGGGCGCAGGACAAGATCGCCCAGATGCAGGCACGGGCCGGCGCCGTGGACGAGTTGCTCGCCTCCGGGACGCTGACGGATCTCACCGGCTCGTCCGACCCGCTGCAGGCCGAGCTCGACAAGACGAGCGCCCAGTCTCAGGTCGAGCTGGAGCTTGCCCAGATGAAGGGCCAACTCGCGCCACCGGGACCGAGCGGCGCCCTTCCGAGCGGGACGGCGGCGGCGCCCGCCGAGGAGGCCGACGACGGCGACTCCACTGCAGAGGAGGCCGAGACCGTCGACGCCCTCCCACAGGCGGCCCCCCCGGCGACGCCGACGCCGGCGGTTTCCGACGCAGCCGCGAGCGACAACCTGTTCTCGCTCGGTTCTGAAGGGGGCCAGTCATGATCGTCCGCATCCTCGAAGAGGGCCAGTACGAGGTGCCCGATTCCGAGCTCGCCTCCCTCGAGGCACTCGACGCCGAGCTTTCGGCGGCCATCGAGGCGAACGACGCGGAGAGCTACTCGGAGGTGCTCTCCCAGCTGGTCGAACGGATCCGCTCGAGCGGGACGGCCGTCGCCCCCAGCACCATCGTGACATCCGAGCTGACAATCCCCAACGAGGGGACGTCACTCGACGAGATGAAGCGGCTCCTTGCCTCCGGGGAGTCCGTTGAGGTCTGATGCAACATGAGCCGTAGCAAGTTCCAAGTCGACCACGGGCTGACCGCCCGCATGGTCACGACGATGTTCCTCCTCGGGCTCGTCTATGCCGTCGCCGTCACGGCCGCCATCTTCGCCGGCGCCGCCATCGAGCTCGTCGTCGCCATCGCCGCCATCTTCCTCATCGTCCAGTTCTTCTTCTCCGACCGCATCGCCCTCTGGTCGATGAAGGGCGAGATCGTGACGCCCGAGCAGTCGCCCCAGCTGCACGCCATTGTCGACCGTCTCTGTGCCCTCGCCAACATGCCCAAGCCGAAGGTCGCCGTCGCCCAGAGCGACATGCCGAACGCCTTTGCCACTGGCCGCAGTCAGAAGGCGGCCGTGCTGTGCGTCACGACCGGCATCCTTCGCCGCCTGAGCCCGGAGGAGCTGGAGGCGGTGCTCGCCCACGAGCTGTCTCACGTCGCCCACCGCGACGTGGCCGTCATGACGATCGCCAGCTTCCTCGGCATCCTTGCCGGGCTGGTGACCAGGATGCTGACCTGGGGAGTCCTCCTCGGCGGCGGACGAGGCCGCAACAACCAGGGTGGAAGCCCTTTGATCCTGGTCGAGCTGGCGGCGCTGGCGTTCGCGGCGGTTATCTACGTGATCAGCTTCCTGCTCGTGCGGGCCCTTTCCCGCTACCGCGAGCTGGCGGCCGACCGCTCCGGCGCCATCCTCATCGGCCAGCCCAGGCTGCTTGCCAACGCCCTTGTGAAAGTGACGGGCGAGATCGGGCGGATCCCGACGCGCGACCTGCGGAGCGCCCAGGCGTTCAACGCCTTCTTCTTCGCCCCTGCGCTCACCCAGGGCAGCAGCGTCGCCAACCTCTTCGCCACCCACCCGACCCTCGAAGTGCGTCTCGAGCAGTTGGCGAAGCTCGAAGCATCCATGGGCCGCACGGTCTGACACCGGCCCTGCGGTGAAGATCTTCGACATCCTCGCCGGCAGGACGAAACCCGCGCAGGCGGACCTCGAAGCGCTCTTCGGCCTCCCGAGCGCCTTCATCACACTCGAGGCGAGCGAGTCGCTCGTGCCGACCGGTGAGGCCGGCGTGTGCTACAAACCCGCCGCCGGGCAGAGTTTTGCTCACACGGCCGAGGAGATGGAGTCACTCCTGGGTCTCGGAGGCGGCCCGACGAAAGTCCGTGAGGATACCGACCAGTACGGCTTCCACTGGGTCGTCATCGGGGCCGGGAGCGACCCGAGCGACCCTGAGGCGCTCGTCAACCAGGTTCATCTCGTGAACACGACGCTGGAGGATCAGGGCTTCGGGCCGCAGCTGCTCTGCTCTGTCTTCGGTTTCCGCTCGACCACCGCCGGTGCGGGTGGTACCGCCAACCTCTACCTCGTCTACCTGTACAAGCGAGGCACCTTCTACCCCTTCGTGCCCCTCCCGGGCCGCGAGCAGCGCGACGTAGCGACTGAGCTCAGGCTCGGAAACGTCCTCGCCGAGGACCTGAAGATCGAGAAGGACAAGGCGAACTGGATGGCCCTCTGGGGCCTTCCCGTCCACTGATCGGCCGTCCCCCTCGGTGCTGAGCCGCCGTTGTCCCCTCAACGCTGACACTCCAGTCGTCCCTCAACGCGGACCCTTCCTCACTCCCCCTTAACGCTGGCCCTCGCTCACTCCCCACGCCTCAAGGCCCACGCCTCAAGGCGGACGGTCCCTCAGTCCCCTCGACGCTGACGCTCCCTCAGTCCCCGCCTCGACGGCGGCGGCGGGCGGGACGGCCGGGACGAGGACGAGCGGGACGAACGGGACGGGGGCGGCTCCGGCCGTAGCTCGAGGCGTAGCCGGGGCGCTCCTGCACGGGGATGTGCCCGCCGCCCGCTCGCCAGGGGTCCCAGGCCGGATCGGCCGATGCGAGATAGTCACCGACGAGCGTGACGATGCGGGCTGGATCGATCTCGCTGCAGCCGTCGCCACCCGGGCGGAGGCGGGCGACGATGGCACCGACGCCGTTGGCCTCCCACGCGAGGCCGGACGGTTCCTCGGCGGTCAGTCGAGCCGCCAGCGGCGACAGATCCGGGCGGAGCGGCACCTGTCGGCTCACCGTCTTCACCCATCCCTCATAACGCAGATAGCACTCGCAGGCGGCGCCGTCGAAGGCAATGATCCGGCTGGCGCTGGTCGCCGAGTGAACAGCCGCGGCGTGCACAGGCAGGCCTCCCTCGGCACCGGGGATACGGTCGCCAGACGTGCGGTGCGAGCTCGCACGCTCGACGATGGCGAGGTCGAGGGCACCCTCCTCGGTGATGACCACCTCTCCGCCGGCGATGGCCTCCTGGCCATAGGCGAGCTCGCTCAGCTCGTCGGCGAAGTACCGCTCGAACCGCTCCGGATGCTCGAGCAGCTCGCCGAGGCGCGGCAGCGTCGCCCGATAGCGCTCGGACGTGCCCGAGCCGGCGCCCGCCTCCGCCTCCGCAAGCGGTGCGATGGCAAAGGCCATCCGGGCAACCGCCGGCTCGTGGACGACGCCGAAGTCCCCGCAGGTGGCCACGGCGACCAGCAGCTCAGCATGAGCAAGGGCTGCCTCCGGGTCGACGAGGGCGAACACCGAGACGAGACCGTCTTCGTCGAAATGGTCGTTCGTCACGGCCTCGGCCAGGCGGCCGCGAGCGATGGCCCGGCGGACGGCGCGGGCACCGGCGACGGAGGCGTTGGCGCCTCCCGGTGACGCCAGCCGCAGGTACTCGAGCACGATGGAGGCGGACACGTCGCGGGCCAGCTCCGGTGGCGTGGGGCTCTGCGGCCAGTGCGAGAGTGTGAGCACCGACGAAGGCCTCGCCACCCCGTCGACCATCACGTGTGGGCGCTCGGAGAGGGATTCGTACGGCTCGAAGGGCAGGCCTGGCAGGCGAGGCGACATCGAACACCCGTCTCGGGAAGGGCCGGAGCGGGGGCTCAGCCCTCGAGGGCGACGTCGTCGAGGAGGTCGGCGAACTTGCGCTGCGCCGCCTCGCGGCGGGTGGGCACGTGCTCGCTCGGCACCTCGACGCGTCCGTAGCGCTTCAGCACCTGGCGGGCCACCGTCACGCGGTGGACCTCGTCGGGGCCGTCGTAGATGCGGGCGGCCCGGGCGGCCCGGTACATGTGCTCGAGCGGCATATCGGTTGAGAAACCCAGGCTTCCGTGCACCTGTATCGCCCGGTCGATCACGTTGTAGAGCACTTGGGCCCCGTAGAACTTGATGAGGGCGATCTCGACGCGGGCAGCTTCGGGCCCTTCGGTGTCCATCTTCCAGGCGGCGTGCAGCGTCATGAGGCGGGCAGCGGTCATCTCGGCGAGCGAGTCCGCCACCCAGTTCTGCACGGTTTGCTTCTCGGCGAGGTACGACCCGTGCGTGAAGCGGGAAACGGCGCGCTCGCAGAGCATGTCGAAGGCCCGTTGGCTCTGGCCGAGCCACCGCATGCAGTGGTGGATGCGGCCCGGCCCGAGGCGCTGCTGGGCAAGACGGAAGCCGTCGCCTTCATTGCCCACGAGGTTCTCGTACGGCACGCGCACGTCCCGGTAGACGACCTCGGAATGAGCGCCGAATTTCCCGAAGTGCTCGACGGGATCCTCCATCGTGGAGACGTCGCG
>Ga0187879_10000200_pt1 | contig 43534 bp, 30 predicted proteins | sample June2016WEW_19_1_FD_132423 | JGI IMG/M metagenome (GOLD analysis project Ga0187879, IMG submission 132423) | Peatland microbial communities from SPRUCE experiment site at the Marcell Experimental Forest, Minnesota, USA - June2016WEW_19_10 | ecosystem: Environmental > Terrestrial > Soil >... | reverse complement strand
GGTCAGCGTCCCCGTTGGCGTGAACCCGCTCACCCCGCTCACGGAGGCGGTGTCGTAGGCCGAGGCGCCCGTGACCTCTGTGCCGTTCCACGGAGTCCCCTGCCCGGCGTCGTACACCACGGTCGAGACCGACCCCTCCGTCATCGTCACCGCGAACGCCTCGCACGAGCTCGTGGACGACGAGTAGTTGCCGTCGCCCGAGTACGTTGCCTCGAAGCTGTAGGGTCCGGCTCCGAGGGCGGAAGTCGTCGTGGAGTCAGGCACGGCACCGTCCGAGAGGGACACGGTGTCTGTCGTGCTCGGTGATCCGCTGCAGGCGCCGTTCGTGAAGAAGTCGTAGGTCAGCGTCCCCGTGGGAGTGAACCCGCTCACCCCACTCACGGTGGCGGTGTCGTAGGCGGCTGCACCCGTCGCCTCGTTGCCGCCCCAGGGCGCGTTGTTGGCGGCGTCCTCCACGACCGTGCCGGTCGAGGGCGGGGCTTGCGCCACCGCGAACGCTTCGCACGAGCTTGTGGACGGCGAGTAGTTGCTGTTGCCCGAGTACCTGGCCTCGAAGCTGTAGAACCCCGCCCCCAGAGCGGAGGTCGTGCCGGAGTCCGGCACGAAGGCCCCGGAGACGAACACGGTGTCCGTCGTGCTCGCCGGTCCGCTGCAGGCGCCGTTCGTGAAGAAGTCGTAGGTCACTGTTCCCCTCAGGGCGAACCCGCTGACCCCGCTCACCGTGGCGGTGTCATAGGCGGAGGCGCCCGTGACCTCGTCGGCGCCCCAGGGCGAGCTGTTGGCGGCGTCGTCCACGACCGTGCCGGTCGACGGGGATGCCTTGGCCACCGAGAACGCCTCGCACGAGCTCGTCGACGAGGAGTAGTTGCCGTCGCCCGAGTACGCGGCCCTGAAGCTGTACGAGCCGGCTCGGAGGGCGGCGGTCGGGCCGGAGTCCGGCACCGTGCCCCCCGAAAGGGTCTCGGTGTCCGTCGTGCGGGGCTCCCCCCTGCACCTGTTGTTGCGGTAGAAGTCGTAGGTCACCGTCCCCGTCGGCGTGAACCCGCTCACCCCGCTCACCGTGGCGGTGTCATAGGCGGAGGCGCCCGTGACCTCGTCGGCGCCCCAAGGCGAGCTGTTGGCGGCGTCGTCCACGACCGTGCCGATGGAGGGCGAGGCTTGCGCCACCGCGAACCCCTCGCACGAGCTCGTCGACGACGAGTAGGTGCTGTCGCCCGAATAGGTGGAGGCGAAGCTGTAAGAGCCTGCTGCGAGGGCGGTGGTGGCACTCGAGTTGGGTACGGCGCCGTCCGCCAGCGTCACTGTGTCCGTCGTGCTGGGCGTCCCGTCGCAGGTGCCGTTCGTGAAGAAGCTGTAGGTGACCGTGCCGGTCGGAGCAGGCGCTCCGCCGCCAGCCTCCGTGCCGACGGTGGCCGTGTCGAAGGCGGACGCCCCCGTCACCTCGGTGCCCACCCAGGGCGTGTCCTCGCCGGCGTCGTAGACGGTCGTAGCCGTCGACGTGCCCGGCGGGACCGTCACCGTCTCGACCTCCGAGCAGTCGCTCGCGGACGGCCCGTCGAGGGCGTCACCGGAATACGAGGCTTGCCAGTAATAGGTACCAGCGCTCGCAAGGCTCACCCCATCCGACGCCGGGACAGTCCCGTCGGTGACAGTCACCGTGCCACCGGAGCCGACCGAGATCGTGCAGGCGTCGTCGGCGTACACGTTGTAGGTGACGGTTCCACCGGCGGTGCCGACACTCGCCCCCGAGAGGGAGGCCGAGTCGGTCACGGCAGTGCCGGTGGGCACCGAGATGCTCGTGCCGCTCTGTCCACCCCCGGACAGCGAGGTGGTGATCGATGTCGGCGAGACGTCGGCTGGGTCCGGGTGGGGTACGGCAGCAGGGGTCGCCGCCGCGGCGGGTCGAGCGGAAAGACTCGAGAGAGAGGGGGCAATGAGGGCGGCGCCGAGCAGGGCGAACGAAAGGACTTTTGCAAAGGTCCGGGGTGTGTCAAGGTGCCGGTCACGTTTGCTCGAATGGACCATTCGTGCCTCCTCCGCTCAGCCGAGACGCGGCCCAGCGGGCTCCCTCTTTCGGCCACATGCTTACTACGAGGAGTCACTCAATCGGGGGATCCCCGAGCCCTCTGCGCCGCCCCCGCGTGGGACAATTCGGTGCGTGGTGCGCAAGCTGTCGTGGCCCGGGCTCGTCGTGCTGCCGGTCGTGTTCGGCTGGATAGGGGACCTCTACGCCACCCGCATCTGGCATCCGGTCCTGCTCGGCCACTCCTGTCCCCGCTCCGGTGCGGACTGCCTCTTTCACCCCTTGCTGGTGGCGGGCATCACCTGGACCGTGCTCGGTGGGCTGATCGGCCTCTGGGCGGCCGTCACGCTCGTGCGGGCGACACGACCCTGGCGGCCGCGGAGGTTCCACCTCAGCGAGCTCATCATCGTCACGCCGCTCGTCGGATTCGCGTTGTGGTGGGGCCACCACTTCGGGATGCAGCAGGGCGGGACGTCGGCTGATTTCGACCGGTTCGCAACCGTGGTGCTCGCAGCCATCGTCGTCCGCTTCGTGGCGGCTGCCCAGATGAGGCGTGCACATGGTCGGGCGCCGTCGAGGCCGAAGTCCGTACCAGCCGGCACCTGAAGAGGGCTCGCGCCTCGAGTCTGCATCTCCCCTGCCGTGGCGGAATGGCCGACGCGGCAGGGGAGGCAGCAAAAGGTCCCTACCGCACCCGCAACCTCGCGTCGAGGGTGTCGCGCAAGGCGTCACCGACGAAGTTGAAGGCGACGACGGTCACCATCACGATGAGGCCGGCGGGATAGACCTCCCACCAGTAGCCGTCGAGCAAGTAGGTCGTTCCCTGCGACAGCATGCCGCCCCAGCTCGCTGCCGGGGGCGGCAGGCCGAAGCCGAGGAAGCTCAGGGTGGCGAGCAGGATGATGGCGTCGGCCACCTGGAACGTGGCGTTGACCGAGATCGTCCCGATCGTGTTCGGGATGATGTGCCGCCCGATGATGCGCGAGTTGCGGCCGCCGGCCACCCGCACGGCGTCGACGAACTCCCGCGTCCGCAGCGACAACGTCTCGCCGCGGATGAGGCGCGCCGGACCGAGCCAGGCCAGCAGTGAGAGCACCACGATGAGCAGCGGCACCGTCGGGCGGAACACGCTCGCGAGGTAGATGAGGACGAAGATGGCAGGCACGGCGATGGCGATGTCGACGACCCGCATCATGACGGCGTCGAGCACGCCGCCGGCGAAGCCGGACACCGCCCCCCAGAGCGCTCCGAAGCTGGTCGCCACGATGGCGACGGCAAAGGAGATCTCGAGGGCGCTCTGACCACCCACCATGAGCCGCCCGAGGATGTCGAAGCCGTTGGCGTCGGTGCCGAGTGGTCGGCCGGGCCCCGGCGGCTGGTTGGTGAGGAGGATGTTCGCGTGCACCTGATCGGTGTGGTAAACGAGCGGGCCCAAAAAGCAGAAGGCCGAGACGGCAGCGACGACGAGGACGCCGGCGACGCCCAACCGGTTCTCTGCGAATGCCGCCAGGAACGACTGCCCAACGCCGCCCGGCGGAGTCACCTCCGGCGGGCTCGCCAGCGCCGGCTGCTCGCTGACGCCGTTCAGCGCGCCGGAGGCCGGCCGGAGCACCCTGATCCCGCCAGCGGGCGAGATCGGCACGTGTCGGGCTGCTTCCTCGGCTCGCTCAGCCATATCGGACTCTCGGGTCGAGCACGGCGTAGGCGAGATCCGCCAGCAAGCTTCCTAGAACGGTGGCCAACCCGACGACGACGGTGATCCCGAGCTCCACCGGGTAGTCGGCGTTCACGGCGGCGTTGTAGTAGGTGAGGCCGATGCCGGGAAAGTTGAAGACGTACTCGACCACGAGCCCGCTCGTGAGCACCGCCGGTATGGAGAGGCCGACGAGGGTTACAACCGAGACGAGCGAGTTTCGCAGCACGTGGCGGACGAGCACTGCCCGCTCGGGGAGCCCCTTCGAACGGGCGACGCGGACATAGTCCTGTGCGAGCGTGTCGACGGCCGAGGAGCGCATGTAGCGACTGAAGAGGGCGACGTTGACGAGCGTGAGCGTCGCGATCGGCAGCACGAGCGCACGCGGGTCGGCGAGGACCCCGGCTGGCGTAGCCGCCTGCGGAGCTTCGGGCGGGAAGACGTGCACGCCGATGGCAAGGCCGCCGATGAGCAGCAACCCGAGCCAGTACGACGGCATGGAGTAGAGGAGAAAGGCGACTCCGGTGGCCGCGTGGTCGAGTGCCCGGTTGCGCCGGACAGCCTGAGCGACGCCGAGCGGGATGGCGATCATGAACGCCAGGACGAGGGCGCTTCCCACGAGAATGAGGTCGTTGGGCATCTCATGCACCACGAGGGAATCGACGCTCACGTTCAGGCGGTAGGAGTATCCGAGGTTCCCGTGCAGGACGTGAGAGGCGAACGTGAAGTACTGCACCACGAGCGGGCGGTCGAGACCGTTGGCTCGATCGAAGGCGGCGATCTCGGCCTGGCTCGCTCGCGGCCCGAGGATGGCGCGCGCCAAGCTGCCGGGAATGAGGTGCTCGAGTAGGAACACGAGCACGGTCACGCCGAGCACGACGACAACGGCCTGGGCGAGCCGCCGCAGCACGTATCCGATCATGCGGTCCAGCCTTCCATTCGAAGCGCCCTCGTCGGTTCAACCGTTCGTGAAGTACCACTCTTCGGGGCTGATGAACCCGTAGGCGTTCGGCACGAAGCCGTGCAGGTTCGACGAGAGGGTGACGAGCGTGCCCGGGCTCGGCTGCCAGAAGTTGGGCAGCTCGAGACGGATCTGGTTCTGGTAGGCGTCCAGCGCAGCTTGGGCGCCCGCAGACGAGGTCTTCGTCGTGGCGACGATGAGCTTGTCAGAGGTCGGGTTGGAGTAGTTGGAGACGTTTCCGAGGGCGCCGGTCTCGAAGATCTCCTCGCCGCTCGGGTAGTGGTCGGGCTCGAAGACCCAGCCGGCGCCGTACTGGCCGAGCTCCCAGCTGCAGGCAGCCTCGCCGGGCGAGCAGCTGTCGATCGTCTGCGCGATCGTGCCTGCCGTCACCTCCTTGAGGGCGATCTCGATACCCACCTCCTTGGCGACCGACTGCAGGTCGATCATCGAGCCGTCCGTGTAGGAAAGCCCGCTCGGGTACATGAGGGTGAAGTTGAGGCCCTCGCCAAGGCGGATGCCCTTCCCACACTCGCCGGCGCCCGTGCCGGCACGGGCGCAGGTCGTCAGCCCGTTCGGGATGACGTCCCACCCGTGCGCCACCAGCAGCGATTTCGCCGCTGGGACGCTGAAGGGGTACGGGTTCACGGAGGCGTTGGCGTCTGCATACGGGTTGGACGGGCTCGCAGGCACCGGTCCGTAGGTGGGCAGACCGAGGCCGCCGTAGTAGGCGTGGATCCAGCCGAGCTGGTCGACGAGGTGCTGGAACGCCTGACGGAAGTACCACTGGCGCAGGATTGGACCGACCGTCGGGTTGTTGAAATTCGGCTCGAAGTAGTCGAACTGGAAGGGGTACCAGTCGACGAGCTGGTAGCCCTGCGCTCGCAGGGCGGAAGATTGCGGCACGTCGTTGTCGGGCACGTAACCGACGGAGATTGCGTCGGAGGAGCTGGAGCCTGAGCCGCCGGTGGAGGCGCCCGCTCGAAGTACCAGGAACTCCGCCGCCGCGCTTGTGAACGGCAGCTCGACGAACTTCGCCAGGCGGGGCTTGTTCGGGCCGGAGAACGTGCGGTCGGGCACGAAGGTCGCCGTCCCGTCGGTCGTGAGGCCGACGAGCTTCCAGGCACCGTCGACGACCGACCAGATCGGGTTCGATGGATAGCTCGCGACGTCCTTGGCTTGGCCGTTCAGGAAGTCGTAGACGGCCCGCGCCCCCGCCGGCGTGGTGTCGGGCAGGTCGGTGTCGCCCGTCGAGGGAGCCGGGGCGGCCAGCGACGTTCGGTCCCAGGCGAGCGGGAGGGGAGTGATCTGCGAGAGCTCGTTGTAGGTGTACCAGAGGGGGTTGTAGCTGGCGTTGAGGTGCAGCTGGACGGTCGTGGCGTTGAGCGCTCTCGCCCAGGTCACGTTGTCGGGGAAGCCGCCCGGCACGTAGGAGGCCCAATCATCGGCGTTCGCCTTCAGCAAGTGGATCCAGAAGAGGACGTCACGGGCACTTACCGTCTCTCCGTCCGACCAGAGGTAGTGCTTGAGGGTGATCGTGACGACTGTGTTGTGATCGCTGTACACCGGAGCGTTGCCGATCGAGAGCGGGTAGTCGATGGCGGTGCTCCCCTTGTCGCCGAACCAGTAGAGAGGCTCGTAGAGCAGCGTCTGCAGATCGGCCGTGTTGGCGACGGTGAAGAGATTGCTCGAGATGAGCGGGAAGATGTAGTCGGGCGGCGTCTCTGGTTGCTCGGCGAAGTAGGCGGTCCCTCCGTCGATGGGCACGCCGGGCGCCGTTGTGCTGCCAGAAGTACCGCCCGCCGACCCGGGTCTCGAGGAGCTGCACGCAACGAGCCCGAGGGCGCCGAACACCACGAGGACGAGCACGCCGAGAACTCGACGCCCCCGCGCTCCTCGAGGCAGCATCACCGTTCTTCTCATGTGCTGCTCAGCCGTCTCCCAGCGCCGGGAACCCCACTGGTGCTGGCGTCCCTCCAGGGGTCCCGCTCGACGAGCACCCCTTGGCACGGCGGAGCCGGAGGAAGCTCGTCGTCCGTTCCGGGTACCACGAGGTCGAACGAGCGACGCGGCCGCTCGCGAGTGAAGTACGCCTTCTCGGCCTGCAACCACTCGTCATCCCAATCCTCCGGTGCGACGGTGGCTCGAAGACGGCGCAGGCGGTCGGGCGCGGGAGTGTCCACGTAAATCGCCCGGCAGACGAGATCGGCCAGCTCCGGCGCGGCCGAGTAGACGCCTTCGAGGAGGACGAGGTCGTCGGGTGCGACACGCGCCGTGTCGTCCGAGGCGGTGCCCGAGGTCCAGTCGAATGGGCGGAACACCGCCTCGCGGCCGGCCAGCAACGGCTCGAGGGCCTGGACACGCAACCGGGCCACGTCGTAGTACGACCGGAGCACTCGGTCGGGTACCTCCCGTGAGAGGTCCGCCCCTCGTGACTGCGGCGTCCGCATCGGCCCCCGTGCATCTCGATCCGTGGGAACGAAGAAGTCGTCGATGTGGACGACGCTCGCGTCCGTCGCCGCACGCAGGCTCTCGGCAAGTGTCGATTTCCCCGAAGCTCCGTACCCGTCAATGGCCACGAGCGTCACCCCCGCCTTCTGCCCGCGCCACTGCACGAGGGCGGCGAGGACAACGGCCAGCGCGCTTGCGGCTGGGCCGCCACCTCTCTGCGGCCTCGCGGTCGGGTAGTCGCTTCGGCGATCGACTGGCGTCACGGCGCTAGTTAGCGTCGCACACGCGGGGCAAAAGGGGGGTGGCGAGCCGTCTGCTTCGGTGATGGAGCTGCCCAGTCGGGTCGTGCGCTGCACCATCCGCCCAGCGCGGCTCGCTACAACGCCATCCTCAACGGCCTGAAAGGTATCGTACGGGACTCCAACGGCACGGCCTGTGCGGCCTACGCCGGTACCCGTATCGAAGCTACCGCTGGCGGAAAAGACAGGCACAGCACCGGTCGAGCGCCGGTGTTCGAGTACCTCGTCGCTCACGGCCTGCCGAGGCTCGACCTCCACCCGAGTGCCGACGGAACCTGACGGCGACCGTCTGCGCTCCGGCGGCTCAGCTCCGCCGCGCCGCCACCTCCGGGAACCTCACGGGGGCGGCGTAGTGCTCGATGAGCATGAGACTCCCGGTGCCGGTCTTGTTCAGGCCCTCGCCGACGGCCCAGCAGTCCACCGCCGATGGGCAGGCGACGCCGGTGAGTGTCTGGATGCCGTACAACGGACTCGGGCTCAGCTCCTGCGACCAGGCGGACCCGTCCCAGCCTTCGGTCAGCACGCGCGACTCGTCCTCTCCCGAGCCGCGTGAGCCGACCGCCTGGCAGGCGGCGCGCGAGGCGCACGCCACCGCTGCAGGCTCCGGGTAGTCGCCGGCGCTGCCGAGAGGACTCGCGATCAGCTTGAAGGCGCTTCCGTTCCAGCGCTCGACGAGGGGGCGGATGGGACCGAGCCCGGAGCCCTTGGCGGCCGTCTGTCCGACCGCCCAGCACGTGGTCGGCGCGTGCCCGGGCAGACAGGTCACGCCTTGCAGGGCGCCGCCAGCCGAGAGCTGCCCGGGCACGGTCACCCGCGACCAGATGCGGCCGTTCCACCGCTCGGCCAGGGCAACACCGGCGCCATGCTTCGGGGTTGCGAAACCCACCAGTAGGCAGTCGTCGGCGGTCGCACAAGCGACCCCGCTCACCTGCACGAACGAGGCCGTGAGGGGGGCGGCCGCCACCGAGTGCCAGGAGCCTTCGACCAGGTGGAAGGTGATGGCTCGGGTTCCGTTCAGTGCTGCACCGACCGCCCAGCACTGGCCGTCGGATCCATCACAGCTGAGTGCAGACAGTTGACCCTGCGGGGCTGGAGTCCCGACGGCGGTCCAGTGGCCGCCGGCGCCGTAGTGCTCGAGGAGGTTCCCCGGGTGGGCGCCGCTGCGCATGCCTGCAGCCCAACAGTTGTCGGCCGACAGGCAGCCGACGCCCAACAGCTGGTCGAGCGTGCCCGCCTTCGCGGGCGCTGCCGTGACGGTGCTCCAGAGACCGTCGGCGTAGTGCTCGATGAGGGCAGGTCCGGAGTTGGACGACGATGACCTGAAGCGGCTGCCGACTGCCCAGCAGTCGGCAGCGGTCACGCACGTCACCCCGACGAGCGAGGTGATGGGGGCGCCCGTCACGGTCGGCGTACTTGCCGACCACGTAGGCGGCGCGACCGGAGAGGCGGGACCGGCGGCGACAGGGGTTGCGAGCGCCAGTCCTCCACCGAGAAGGCTGGCGGCGATGACAGCAGTGAGGCGGAGACGTGACATGGGTTGCATGCTGTCACACCGCAGACGATTGTGGGGCGGTGACATCTCCAGCTCTTTCGCCTGACCCGGACAGCGCCGCATCACAGTGGAAGCGCCACCTCGAGTCCTGGGCTATTCCCGAGGAGATTCTCCGAGCGGCGCCGGAATCGCCCTGGGGTTTCCCGCCACGGCTGTTCGCGAGAGCCGCCGACGCCGCCCTGTCGGCCACCGAAGCGACCCCCTCGCGCACGCGCGCCCTCGAGGCGCTGCCCCCGGGAGGGTCCGTGCTCGACGTCGGGGCGGGTGGAGGGGCGGCCAGCCTTCCGCTCGCTCCGCCTGCCGGGTTACTGGTTGCCGTGGACGAGAGCGCGGCGATGCTCAGCTCGTTTGCCGAAGGGGCGCAGGAGCGACGAGCCCACCACGAGGAGATCTCCGGACGATGGCCCGACGTCGCAAACCACACGCCGTCTGCCGACGTCGTCGTGTGCCACCACGTCCTCTACAACGTCGCCGACCTCCCACCGTTCCTGCGGGCGCTCACCGACCACGCCCGTCGCCGCGTGGTCGTCGAGCTGACGGAACGCCACCCCCTGAGCGGCCTTGCGCCCCTCTGGTTGTCTCTCCACGGGCTGGAGCGTCCGAAGCGGCCATCCGCCTCGGACGCGGTCGCGGTGGCGAACGAGCTCGGGTACGACGTGAACGTCCTACGGTTCGCGCACGCGTCGCTGTGGGACGGCGCTCCCCTGGACGAGCGCGTGGCCTTCGCCCGCCGGCAGCTCTGTGTCGGCCCCGAGCGCGACGACGAGATCCTCGCCTACTTCGAAGCGGTGGGCTCCGACACTCGCCGCCAGCTCGTCACCATCTGGTGGGATGGGCCGGTACCCAGTCGCCCGTGACGACGGTTCACCGGATCAGCTGGTCTTGGCCGTGGGCGCCTCTATCTCACCTTCGTAGGGTGCAGCAGTGGCTGAATCCACCTGGGCCGTTTCGTTGAAGCCGGGACCACTCAACTCGTCCGCCTCGCTGAAGGCGGCTTCGAACGCCTCGGTAGCGCGCGACATGGCTGCGTCGTGATCACGCAAGGCGCTTTGCAGGTGTTCGGCCCGCGACTGGGACGCCTCAAGCACTGCGACCTCGTACGAGCTGATGGCGTCTCTCAGGTTGGTTGCCCGCTCCACACCGGCGCGGTAGATCGATTCAGCTCTCAGCGCCCCGGCCCTCTTGATGGCCTGCGCCCTCTCGGTGGCGCTCTGGGCTGCGACCTCGGCTGCGCGCAGGGCCTCCTCGTGAGCTCGCTGCGCTGCGGCCAACTCCTCTTGATAGGCCTGCTCGACGGCGCGTGCAGCTACGTCCTCGGCTCGTTGCAGGGCGTTCCCATAGCGCTCCTCCGCAGCCCGAGATGCAGCAGCACGGGCGGCCTCGGCTTCCCGCAGCTGTTCGTCGTGGCCTTGTGTGAGCCGCTTCAGGGCATCCGCCCGCGCCACGGTCGCCGTTCGGATGATGTCCGCTCGGTCCACCGTCGCCTTGCGAACGAGACGGGCGCGGGCGAGCTCGGCTGAGGCCACTTCCTCGGCGGCGAGGAGCGCTTCGTCGCGCGCCTGCTCGGCAGCTCGCATCGCCTCGTCCTCTGCCTGGGCTCCGGTCTCCAGCCGTATGACGTTGCTTTTCATGTCGCTCCTTCCCTCGAAGCGGTAGCGCCTCCTCGGAATAAGCCGGCACCCCATCACATGCCCGCATCCCCCATCTGAGCGCCTCTGATCACGAGATGCAAGAGCGGGGTGAGATCTTCTCTCCATAGAGGTGAATCCCGCCAACACAGGCGACACCGCGCCCGGGGGCGGCCGCGGTACGTCTCGGGTCAAAATTCGCCCCGATCTGGGCGCGCCTTACGTTGTCACCCTGCCACTGCGCCCCATCGACGTGCTCGCCCAGCTCGTCTTCTGCAAGTGTGTGCACGTGAGGTCGGTCCGCACCGTCTTGCAGTTGGGAGGCGATGCGCTCCTGGGTTCCTTTGGGCGCGAGCCGGTGGGTCGACGCCTCAGGATGAGGCGATGCTCGGATGATCGGAGACGTGAGTGAAATTCGGCATCTTCTACGAGCACCAGCTGCCGCGGCCCTGGGGCGAGGACAGCGAGCAACGACTGATCAACGACGCCCTGGAGCAGATCGAGTTGGCCGACAAGCTCGGCATCCAGTACCTCTGGGAGGTCGAGCACCATTTCCTCGAGGAGTACTCCCACTCGAGCGCCCCGGAGGTCTTCCTTGCGGCTGCGAGCCAGCGGACCCGTCAGATGCGGATCGGCCACGGGATCATCCAGACTGCGCCGGCCTACAACCACCCGGCCCGCACGGCGGAGCGTGTTGCCATGCTCGACCTCGTGTCGAACGGTCGGGTCGAGTTCGGATCGGGTGAGTCGTCCTCCGAGGCGGAGCTCGGCGGCTTCAGGATCGACCCGGGTATCAAGCGGGAGGCGTGGCTCGAGGGGCTCGAGGTCGCCATCCGCTGCATGACTGAGACTCCCTTTGGCGGGGTGGAGGGCCGTTTCGTGCAGATGCCGCCGCGCAACGTCATCCCCAAGCCCGTGCAACGCCCACACCCCCCTCTCTGGGTTGCCTGCAGCCGCCGTGACACCATCCTGCTGGCGGCCGAGAAGGGGATCGGTGCCCTCAGCTTCGCCTTCATCGAGCCGGAGGACGCCAGGAAGTGGGTGGACGACTACGAGTCCGTGTTGCGCGATCGTTGCGTCCCCGTCGGCCTCGCCGTCAACCCGCAGGTCGCCTGCGTCTCTCCCATGATGTGCGCGCCCGACGAGGACGATGCCATCGCCCGCGGTCTCGAGGGCGCCAACTTCTTCGGCTACTCATTGGCCCACTTCTACGTCTTCGGAGACCACGTGCCCGCGAGCACGAACGTCTGGGAGGAGTTCCGCGAGCGCAGGGAGAAGATGGGCTACTCGCCGGCAGCCGCCCTGGCCAGCCGAATGGGGACCCTCGGAGCCAAGGTGGGCTCGGGGGACTCGACCGGTTTGCGGGGTGCGACCGGCACCCCTGCTCAGCTGCGCGAGTTCCTTCGCCGTTACGAGGCGGCGGGCGTCGACCAGTTGATCTTCGTGATGCAGGCGGGCAAGAACCGCCACGAGCACATCATGGAGTCGATCGAGCTGTTCGGCACACAGGTGCTGCCCGAGTTCGTCGAACGCGACGAAGCCGCCGCCGCCGACAAGGCCGCCAAGTGGGCGCCACTCATCGAGGCCGCTCTGGCCCGGCGGGAGCGCCATGACCCGACGATGCCGACGGACTATGTGATGAAGGCCATTCCGAAGCAGATGGTGGACGCCATGCAGAGCGAGCCGGCCGAACAGTGGCTCCAGGCCCTCGCCGACAAGCAGGCCGCCGGTGTGGAGGACGAGGAGTTCCGCAAGCTCGTCGACGGGTAGTTCGCGGCGAACAACTACCGCGCGTGAGAAGATGGCACAGGATGCTCACTGAGCGTGAGAAGATGCACGGTGTGGAATTTGCGAGGAGTGACTTTGTGACCGAAGATTCGCGGCTCGACCTAGAGCTGATCGCCGAAGAGGCGTCGTCTGACCTGGCGGCTACAGCCTCGGAATCAGTGCCTTGGCTGGATGTTCCCCGAATCCTGAAAGGCGATTCGATACAGATGGCCTTCCAGCCCATCGTGAACCTCGGGTCGCGGGAGAGCATCGGCTACGAGGCCCTGGCTCGCTTTCCGGAAGAGGAGATCGTCTCGCCGCAGGGCTGGTTTGCCGCTGCCGCCGCCCAGGGACTCGAGGAGGAGCTCGAGATACTGGCCGTGGCGTCGGCCCTCTCGCAGCTCGATGACCTGCCCGCAGGTGCTTTCGTGTCGCTGAACGTGTCCCCGGCCACTGCAGGCTCCCCTTCGGTGCGGGACCTGATCGACGTCGAGCAGCGAGCACGCGTCATCTTCGAGATCAAGGAAGACGCCGCCATCGAGGACTACCAGCGTTTCACCGGGGTCATCGACGAGCTGCGGGCGACTGGCGTGCGGATCGCCGTCGACGACGCTGGGCTGGCCGACGTGAGCTTGCGCCACATGCTCGACATTCGCCCCGACTTCATCAAGATCGACACCGACGTCACCCGCGGGGTGGATCATGACCCGGTCAAACAGGCAATCGTCATGGCTTTCCGATCCCTTGCGGCTCAGGCCGGAGCACTCAGCCTGGCCGAAGGCATCGAGACCGAGGAGGAGCTCGAGACTTTGAGGTCGCTGAACATCGATCTCGGTCAGGGCTATCTGCTCGGCCGTCCGGCCTACCTCGACAAGGTCCCAAAGCATCGCAAGCGGCGTCGCCCGTCGACTACGTGACGCCACCGCCCCGAGCGCCGGCGCGCTGAGATGGGTGGCGTCGCCATCGTCACGGGGGGAAGCCGAGGCATCGGGGCCGCCACGGCGCGCTTGCTCGCCGAGCAAGGCTTTGACGTCGCCGTCGGGTACCGAGAGGACTCGGCCGCCGCCGAGGAGGTCGTGGGCGCCTGTCAAGAGGCCGGGCGCCGTGCGCTGGCAATCGCCGCCGACGTCGCCGTCGAGGCCGACGTCGTGCGCCTCTTTCAGACCGTCGACTCCGAGCTCGGGCCCCTGCGAGCGTTGGTCAACAACGCCGGCATTGTGGCGTCGACAGCGCGGGTCGACGAGCTCTCAGCAGCCCGGCTGGAGCGTCTCTTCGCCGTCAATGCCGTCGGCACCATCCTGTGCGCCCGCGAGGCCGTTCGGAGAATGTCACTGCGCCATGGCGGGCAAGGCGGTTCGATCGTCAACGTCTCCTCGGCGGCCTCCCGCCTCGGCAGCCCGGGCGAGTACGTCGACTATGCGGCTACCAAGGGTGCCGTCGACTCCATGACGATCGGGCTTGCCAAGGAGGTGGCAGAGGAGGCCGTCCGGGTGAACGCCGTCCGGCCTGGCGTCGTCAGCACGGAGATCCACGCCAGCGGCCCTCAGCCGGACCGGGCGCAGCGGTTCGCCCACCTCATCCCCATGCAGCGGCCAGGTGAGCCACACGAGATCGCCTCAGCGTCGCCTGGTTGTGCTCGGAGGAAGCCTCCTACATCACCGGTGCCTTGCTCGACGTCAGCGGCGGTCGCTAGCGCACGAGCCGCTGCCGCCTTCGCTGAGGTACGAGTGACCGTGCCGCGCCTCCTCGATCACGGACTCGTCGAGTGACTCGGAGTCGTAGGGGCAGAGTAGCCAGAAGTCGCGGGTGTTGGTGAAGGCCAGATTCAGCAGGCGTTCGTGCCGCTGGCACTCGGCCATCTCGGCGGGGCTGCGCTCGGACCAAAGGGGCTCACCGATACCGCGAACGGGATGACCCGGAGGGGCGTGCCGCTCCACGAAGCGCTGCCATAGGGCGATGATACGCACCGGATTGAGCCCCACGTCCTCCATGTCGGCGAACTGCACGCTGCCAGCCTCGTCGCCGAGCTCGTCGCGAAGGGCATCGATCTTGCTACCGCTCACGACAACGAGGGCCGGTTCGTTCGCCTCGATCCCCTGACGAAGAAACGGCGAAGTGGCGGACACGAAAGCGGCATCACCGCTGTAGAAAATCGCCTCGTGACGAAAGCCGGTGCTCGCTCTTGGTCGACGCGACCGAACGCGATGATCTCCGAACCCCGCCGAGCCGGTTGCCCGCGTCACGCGTCGCAAGCTTACCGGCCGGCAACCTCTGATTTGCGACGACGCGAGAGAGGAGATCCTCACGTCCCGCTGCCGATGATGTTGGTCCGGCTCACGGGATATAGGCGCCGAGGAACGCCAAGAGGGCGTAGCCGGCCAGCAAGGCCCCGGAGACGGCGAAAGCCGACCAGCACACCTGGGGGCGCTTCGTCAGCGTCGTGAGAGCGAGCGCGAACGGGAAGCAGTCGAGGGCATATCGTTCGAAGGAGGTGAGGTTGGGTGCCGTCAGCGTGATGGCGAGCGTCAAGGCTGCGTAGGCACCATAGGAGACCGGCCAGCGCCTGAACAGAACGATCACGAGAGCCACGAGGAACAGCGCCCACGGGGCGTGCAGCGACGTCCCGAGGTGCTCTCCGTGCACGAGATCACGGAGGTCACGGGCCACAGTGACGATCGGGTCCGCCAGCCCGCCCCGGTTCTGGCTCGACACCTGGGCCGAAAGCGGCAGGAAGAAGCTCCCGTCGTGCGCCTTCGACCACGCCAGATAGCAGGCGGTGCCGACCGGCGCGGAGGCAACGGCGGCTGCCCTCACCCATCGGCGGCGCAGGGGGATCTGCCCGAGACGCCGCCCCGCCTCGATGACGGCGGGCAGGGCGAGGAGCAGGCCGACCGGCCGACTCAGACCGGCGAGGACGCCGGCGATAGCGGCAAGCGCGAAATGGCGGGAACGGAGCGCCAGGAACATGGCCAGACTCGTGACCAGCAGCAACGAGTCGGCATAACCCATGGAGAGCACGAACGCCGTGGGAAACATCGCCAGCCACCAGGCTGCCCTTGACGCCATCTCCTCGTCGTCGGTCTCCACGACGACGAGTCGGTGTATGAGCGCCACAGCCACGAAGCCCGATACGTTCGCGATGACGAGGAGAGCAGCGTCCGTGCTGATCCCAGGCAGGGCGGAGAGCGCACGCGTGAGGAGTGGGTACAGCGGGAAGAAGCGCACCGATGTACGACCCGCCCGCCCATATCCAAGGGCAGCGATGCGCCGGTACCAGTTGGCGTCCCATCCGAGCAGACCTGCATGAGCCGCCACGATGGCCGCCCCGGAGCGGGGGCGCACTTCGGTGACGACGAACCGGGCGAGCAAGAGGGCGCCGAGCACGATCGCCCGGGACACCACGAAAGGCCAGAGCGCCGCCCGAGCCGAGCGGATCGACGTCACCCGCCATCTGTCAGCGCTCGGCGGCGGCCCGGAGCCCTCCCTAACCATGGCGGTGAATCACCCGCGACGAAGTGCCCGGGATCGGTGCCACCGGGCGAAACGTACCATGCTCCTTCGCGCCCGAAGCCGCTCACTTGACGCCCTAGCCTGCAGAGATGCTCATCGATGACACGCTCGACGCCGTCCTGCTGGATGCCGGCGGCGTCCTCGTGCTGCCCGACCCGGAGCGCATGCGGGCTGCCTTGGCGCCGCTCGGGGCGACCCCCGACGATGACGCCTGCCGACGTGCCCACTACGCCGGCATGCGGGAGGTCGACCGCCTCGGCAAGGCGGACTGGCCGATGGTCGACCGCGTGGTCGCTCGCACCGCAGGCGTTCCGGAGGATCGCATCGAGGAGGCGCTCGCCTCCATCGAGCGCATTTACCTCGCCGAAGACTGGGTCCCGGCTCCCGGGGCGGCCGATGCCCTCCTGGCCCTCGAGGCCGCCGGCCTGCTGCTGGCAATCGTGTCCAATGCCTCCGGCAGGATGGAGCAGCTGCTCCTCGAGCACCGTATCTGCGGGCTGGAAGGCGACGCCATGGCGAAAGTCACCGTCGTGATCGACTCCCATGTCGTGGGTGTGGAGAAACCCGACCCGCATATCTTCTTCCTCGCCCTCAGCGCTCTCGAGGTTCCGCCTGAGCGTTGTGTCTTCATCGGTGACAGCGTGCACTTCGACGTCGACGGTGCCCGCGGTGCGGGAATCCGGCCCGTGCACCTCGATCCGTTCGCCCTCTGCCCGTTCACCGATCACGAGCACCTCGCCAGCCTCGGCGAATTCGCCGCCGGCACACCCGCGGGCCGCTGAGGTGGAATTCAACCTGGCCGAGGTCCAGGAAGCGCTCGGCGAACGCCTCGGCGAGCGTGAGGCCATCGTCACGCCCGACCGGCGCTTCAGCTGGGCGGAGCTGACCGAGCGCACGCGGCGCTTCGCCAACGTGCTCTGCGCAGCCGGCCTTGGCACCTACGCCGAGCGCTCGCAGCTGGCTGATCACGAAGCCGGCCAGGACCGTGTCGCCATCTGCCTGTTGAACGGACATGAGTACCTGGAGTCGATCCTCGGCTCGCTGAAGGCCCGGACGGCGCCGTGCAACGTCAACTACCGCTACGTCACGAGCGAGCTCGAGGAGCTTCTTGCCGACATGGCGCCCCGCGCCGTCGTCTACCAGGCTCAGTTCGCCCCTCAGATACAGGCGTCCTTATCCAAGCTGTCCCAGGCGGGGGTCATCAAGAAGCCAACGCTCCTCCTGCAGGTGCCCGACAAGAGCGGCGCCGCTCTGCTCAGCGGCGCGGTGGACTTCGAGTCGGCCCTGGCGGCCGCCGCCTCGGTGCGGCCGGCGATCGAGTGGTCGCCCGACGACCTCTATGTCCTCTACACGGGCGGCACGACGGGCAAGCCGAAGGGCGTGTTGTGGCGGCAAGGTGACATCTTCGTCACCGCACTTGGTGGCCGCAACTTCCGCCAGGGCGGTCACGAATGGAGCTCGCTCTCCGAGCTCGTGGAGGCGGCCGCCACCAGGACGGGGGCACGGGGCCTGTCCGCCGCTCCCTTCATGCACGGCACCGGGCAGTGGGTGAGCTTCCAAGCGCTGCACACCGGGGGGACGGTCGTCATCCAGAACGTCGTCGACCGTTTTGACGCCGGCGACGTGCTCGACACGGTCGAGCGTGAGCGGGTCAGCCTTCTCACGATCGCCGGCGAGGCCTTCGCCGCCCCCCTCATCGAGGCCATGGATGCCCGCCCCCGCGACCTCTCGTCGCTCGTCGTCCTCTCCTCGAGCGGCGCCGTACTTTCGCCGAAGTCGAAGGAGGCGATCATGAGGCGGCTGCCGGGTGTGCGCATCCGCGACACGATGGGGTCCTCCGAAGCCGGGCCGCTGGCCGACTCCGTGGACCTTCCCGGTGACGGGGTCCGTCGCGTGGCGCGCTTTCGGCCGGATCCGCAGACCTGCGTCATCGACGAGGAGCGGGGAGGGCTCCTCGAACCCGGGCATACCGGCACGGGCTGGTTGGCCCGCTCCGGCCGAATCCCCCTCGGCTACATGAACGACCCCGAGAAGACCGCGGCGACGTTCCGCTCGATCGGCGGGCGGCGCTTCAGCGTCCCGGGCGATCGCGCACGCCTGCACGCTGACGGCACGGTCGAGGTCCTCGGCCGCGAGGCCGTCACGATCAACTCGGGCGGCGAGAAGATCTTCGCCGAGGAGGTGGAGGCGGCCGTCCGCCACCACCCAGGTGTGCGCGATGTCATCGTCGTCGGGCGCCCGAGCGAGCGATGGGGGAGCGAGGTGGTGGCGATCGTGGAGCGCGAGCCAGGAGCCGGCTTGGACGACGAGGAGCTCCTCGCCACCTGCGCACGCGAGATCGCCCGGTACAAGCTGCCGAAAGCCGTCATCACGGTCGATCGCGTGAAGCGCAACCCCGCCGGCAAGGCCGACTACGCCTGGGCGAAGTCGGTGGCAGCGGCCGCCGCCGGTCGAGCTGAGTGAGTGCCGGCGACGACGACGCTCGTCACTGCGTCAGGCGGTCCTCGTCGGTCTGATCTGCAACATGTGCTCGGCCCGACGCGCCATGGCCTGCTGGGTTCCGATGTCGCCCCGGTGGCGCACGGGGCCGCTCACCGACGATGCCCCCCGCTCGGCGAGCGCTTCGGCCGTCGCGAGCGTGTCGCCGATCCCGACAAAGGCCAAGCCGCGAGATCCCGTCAGCCGAATGGATGAGTCCGTCGCCAGCTCCGTGGCGGCCCAGTAGCAGCGGAGATCACTCCCGAGCGCCGAATCGTCGGTGGAGACGACGCCGCCATCGGAGCTGCCCTCGGGGTAGGAGCTCGGTACGACGTACTTGCAGACAGTTGCCCGCGTCTCGAAGGACGTCTTGGTCTGACCGAGCCGGCCAGTCGACGTCGCCCACATGAGCTCGACGAGGTCGCCCGTGAACAACGGCAACACGTTCATCGCCTCGGGGTCACCGAAGCGGGCGTTGTACTCGATCAGACGGACGCCACCGGCGACCGCCATGAAGCCGCCGTAGAGGACGCCGCGGTAGGGCGTGCCCGTCTCCCGCCCGAGGGCGGCGATCGTGGCTTCGTTGACGGTGCGGGCAAGGGCCACATCCTCCTCGGTGAGGAACGGCAGGGATCCATCTGGGCACGAGTACGAGCCCATACCGCCGGTGTTCGGGCCCGTGTCCCCGTCGTAGGCGCGTTTGTGGTCCTGTACGAGCGGGCAGTGCACGACGGCCTCCCCGTCGGTGATCGTCTGCAGGCTGAACTCCTCGCCGTCCAGCCGTTCCTCGATCACGACCGACCCGTCCGCGGCAAGCAGCGAAAGGGCGTAGGCGACGGCCTCATCGAGCGAGGCCAACTGCTCGCCCTGCACCTTGACGCCCTTGCCCCCCGTCAGGCCGTCCGGCTTCACGACGACCGTCCCGAGCTCGTTCATGTAGTCCGCCAGGCCGGCGGCGGCGTGGAAGGTGCGATGGCGTGGGTTGCCTGCGATGCCGTAACGGGAGACGAGTGCGCGCGTCCAAGACTTGCTTGTCTCCACGCGGGCGAGCGCCTGCGTCGGGCCGAAGCAGGCCATGCCGAGCTCGGCCAGGGCGTCGACCAGCCCGACCGACAGCGGGTCCTCCGGGCCGACCACGACGAGGTCCGGGCTCAGCTCACGTGCGATGGCGACCATCCGGCCGAGGTCGGTGAGTGAGGCGGTGACGAAACGATCTGCCTTGCGAACGAGGCCGGGGCTTCGAAAGGGGGCACAGACGGAAAGTTCGCACCTCGTGTCTGATCGGCGCAGGCCCTCGGCGATGGCGTCCGTCCGAGCGTCCTTGCCGTAGAGGAGAACCTTGAGGGGTCTGTCGGTCATCGATGGAACCGTACCGGCCCTCCCCCGGTCGCGAGGCGCCTGCTGCGCCGGCTCGCCGGAGCTCAGACCGGCGGAGGGAAGATGTCCGAACGGAAGTCGTAAGCGAGCGGGTCGCCCTCGGATGTCACCTCGACGACCGGTTCGGGGCGGTCGTCGAACTCGGTGCGGAGTGCCCGGCTCATGACGGCGTGCATGAGGTAGAGCGCAGTCACGTACGTCAGCTCGAGTATCTCCTCGTCGGAGAGGTGCTGGCGCAGCGCCTCGAAGACGCCGTCCGGCGTGCGCCCGGCGTCGAAGGCGAGGCAGTCGGTGTAGGCGAGCACCGCTCGCTCTGCTGGCGAGAAGCCCTCCGAGGTCTGCCAATGCGGGATGGCCTCCACCTTGGCAGAGTCGATGCCGAGGCCGCGGCACGCCTTGCAGTGTTGTGAGAACACGAACTGGCTGCCGATCGCCCATCCGACCCGGGTCTGGGCAAGCTCGCGAAGGGTGGGCGGGAGGAGCCGTTTTGGGCTGGCGTACAACGAGAAGCCCTTCACGGCATGGCTCAGCACGTCGGGAACGAGGGCGAAGACGGTGAACCAGTCGCCGGGCGTCCCCGTTGCCGTGCCGGGCTCGGCCACAGGGTCCCGCTCGCCGAACAGCTGCGTATAGGTTCTCCGCACCAGCTCGTCGTCGACCTCGGAGCGCGGCACCTGGCGCAGGCGCGGCATGGGAGCGCCTGACCCTACGCCGTCGCGCCGGAGGCCGTCTGCACGGGCCGCAGGCCGTTGGCGCGCGCCGGGGCGTGGCGCACGTCTTCCGGGCGCAACGGCCGCGTCCAGGCGGCGAACTCGAGCAGGATGCCGTCGGGATCGAAGAAGTAGACGGATCGCACGTAGACCCCGGGGTGAAGCTCTTTTGAGACCTGGTACTCGCTCTCGTCGTGGTTGGCCAGCGCCGTGCACTCGATCCCCTTGGCGGCGAGGCGAGCGGCGTACTGTTCGATCTGCTCCGGGTCGACATCGAAGGCGACGTGGTTCATGGATCCGTGGGCCGTCGCCAGCTCGCCCCGGCCGGGAAGGGCGGAAGGCGCCGCTACGCCCGGTGCGTGCGACGGCGCATGCGGGAACCAGAAGAACGCCAAGCAGTCGCCGTTGCCGACGTCGAAGAAGAAGTGCTGGCCCATTCCGAGCGGCAGCTCGATCGTTTTCACGAGGGGCATCCCGAGGACGTTGCAGTAGAAGTCGACCGTGCGCTCCATGTCAGAGCACACGAGCGCCAGATGGTTGATGCCCCGGAGCGTGAACTCACTGTTCGTTGCCATGACGCCCCCTCGTGGGCCGATGCCGTCCCGAGAGACGCTACTGCGGCGGAGTCACCCCTTCACCCGGGCGATGACGGCCGCTCCGAAGCGCGAGATGGCACTGAGCTTCGCCGAAAGGGGCTCGGTGTCGGGGCCGGGGCGGTAGGTGTCCCGGAACCCGATGATCACGTCCGTGACCCCTATCTCCTTCAAGCGGCGGCAGCCCGCCGCGCTGTAGCCGTCGGTCGAGATCGCATGGATCTCGAAGGGCTCACCCTCCCGGCCGAGCCGGGCCCGCATCGACAGCACGGACGCCACCAGGTCGGCGAGCTGCCCGCTGTCCGACCCGGCGTGCAGCCATCCGTCCCAGCGTGCTGCCCGCTCGAGGGCCGCAGGGGCGTGACCTCCGACGAGGATGGGGATGCGGGGATTCGGGACAGGGCAGATTTTCACGGGGGTGAGATCGTAGAACGACCCGTGGTACTCGAAGAAGCCGCCTGCGCACAGCCCGTCGATGATGTCGAGCTGCTCGTCCATCCGCCTCCCTCGAGAGGGCCAGGGTTGCCCGCATGCCTCGTAATCCTCCGGCCAGGGCGACAAGCCGACTCCGAGGACAAAGCGGCCACCTGACAGCACCGATACCGATGCCGCCTGTTTGGCTGCCAACACGGGATGGCGCAGTGGCAGCTTCACGACGAAGGTCACAAAGCGCAGGCGCTCCGTCAGGCTTGCCAGCGAGCCCGCCAGCACGAAGGGGTCGATGAACGGCTTGTCCTCCAGGAACTCCCGCCCGCCTCCTTCGACGTAGGGGTAGCTCGTGGCTGAGTGTTGCGGGTACACGATGCTCTCGGGCAAGAGGAACGAATCGAAACCCGCCGCCTCCGCTGCAATGGCGAGCGGGCCATAACAGCTCGGATCCACCATCGCCTCCGCGTAAGAGAAGCGCATCAAGCCCCTTGAGGACGCCGGTTCTCGAGCTGGTCGCTGAACCAACGCTCGAAGTCCTGCGGTGCGAGCGGTGGCGACCACAGATAGCCCTGCGCCGTCTCGCAACCGAGGGCGACGAGGGCCTGACGCTGCTCCTCGGTCTCGACGCCCTCGGCGCAGGATCCCATGCTGAGCGCTCGTGCCAGGGCGATGACCGCCTGCACGATCGACGGGTCATCGGGGTCGTGGAGGCGCCCCAAGCCGGCGACGAAGGACTGGTCGATCTTGAGCGCATGGACCGGCAGCACCTTCAGGTACTCGAGGGAGGAGTAGCCGGTGCCGAAGTCGTCGATGGACACGGGGATGCCGAGCTGGCGGAGCTTCTGGAGGACGTCGATCGCCGTGGTGACGTCCGACATGAGCACGCTCTCCGTGATCTCGAAGCCGAAGGAGCCGTCCTCGGCGTCTCGGGCGATGAGCTGCTCGCAGAGTGCCACGAGGTCGTAGGACAGCTGGGCGGAAGAGAGGTTGATGGAGACCCAGAGGTCGGCGGCGCCCGGAAGCTTGTCCCGCCACAACCCGATCTGCCGGATCGCCTCGTCGATCACGAACCGCCCGATCGGACGGATCAGCCCCGACTGCTCAGCCACCGGGATGAACTCTGCCGGGCTGACTTCTCCCCGATCCGGGTGCCGCCAGCGGCAGAGCGCCTCCACGGCGATGGCCGAGCCCGTCCGGAGATCGACGATGGGCTGGTACGCGAGGCGGAGGTCGCCGTTCTCCACCGCCAGCCGCAAGGCGCTCTCGAGGTCGAGCAGGCGGGCGGCGCTCGACAACATCTCCTTGTTGAACAGCTCGACTCGTCCGCGACCGAGCTCCTTGGCTCGGTACATAGCGATGTCACCGTCGCGAAAGCACGTGTCGGTGTCCTTGGGACCGGGCAGCACGACGCCAGACGACACCGTCAGGTAGATGTCGCGGTCCGCCACATGAAAGGGCCTGTCGAAGGCGGCGCCCATGCGGCGGCTGATGGCAGTGGCGCTTTCGCTGGAGCCGACGTCCTCGCAGATCATGACGAACTCGTCACCGCCGAATCGCCCGACGGTATCGCCTACGTGTGCGAGGGTCTGTAGACGCCCGGCGAGCTCCACGAGCAACTGATCCCCGCTGGCGTGGCCGAGCGAGTCGTTCACGAGCTTGAAGCGGTCGATGTCCCCGAAGATGACGGCCACGCGGCGCTTGTAATGGCTCGCTCGGGCCACGGTCCCCTCGAGGCGATCCTGCAGCAGCAGACGGTTCGGCAGACCGGTGAGCGGATCGTGCAACGCCATGTGCTCGAGCGTCTTCTCGGCGTTCTTGCGCTCGGTGATGTCCTGCACCTGCACGAAAGCGTAGGCAGGCGAGCCGTCGTCGTTGCGCACGAGCGCCAGGTTCACGAGCCCCCAGACATAGGTGCCGTCAGACCTGAGGAAGCGTCGTTCAAAGGGCAGCCGGTCGCCCCGGAACGCCCGTTGCACCGTACCGATGTAGTCGCGGTCATCGGGATGCACGAAGTGATTGGCGGGGAGCCCAACGATCTCGTCCTCCGTGCGGTGCACGAACGCGAGCATGGCGGGGTTCACGCGCGTCACGGCGCCCTCGAGGTCGATCATGGCAGAGGGGACCGCCCCCCACTCGAAGCCGAGCCGGAAGCGCTCCTCTGCCTCCTGCCTGGCCGCTTCGGTACGGTGGCGGTCGGTGACGTCAAGGGCCGTTCCGATCACCTTGGCGAGTTTGTTGTGGCTGTCGTGCATCCTCCGTGTCCGCAGTTGCAGCCAGCGGATCTCACCGTCGGGCCGCACGAGGCGGAAGGTGTCCGCGAAGTTGCCGTCTTGCCGCCGCCAGGCCTCGGCGATCTTGGCTTCGGCTTCGGCGCGGTCGTCGGCGTGCACGCGCGAGAGGAACAGCTCGGTCGAAGCGGGATCTTGAGGATCGACGCCGATGAGGCGCCGGAACGACGGCGTCCAGCGGAGCGAGCCGTCGGCGGCGTCGAGCTCGAAGCTGGCGAGTTGAGCGACGTCCTGTGCCTCGGTGAGGCGACGACGGTCCTCTTCGGCCGCCCGCTCGAGGCGGTTGCGCTCGGTGGCATCGCGGGCGATCGAGGCGGACCCGATCACGGCGCCGTCGCCGTCGCGCACGGGCGACACGGATACGTGGATCTCGACGATCTCGCCGTTCTTCCTCCTGGCGGGAAAGTCCTCCAGCTCGATGCGGTCGCCGGCCTGCCAGCGGGAGAGCACGTTCCCGTAACCGCCGTCGTCACCGGCCGTGACGAGCCGGGAGACGTCGTGGCCGAGCGCTTCGGCGGCCGAGTAGCCGTAGAGCCGCTCCGCCGCCTCGTTCCAGCTCGTGACGCGACCCTCCAGATCCGTGCCCACAATGGCGTCGAACGACGACTCCACGAGAAAGGAAAGCCGCCGCATGGCTTCATCAGCTCGCATCCGTTCCGTCAGGTCGGTGGCGACCGAGGCGATACCGACGAGCTCGCCGTCCTGCAGCACCGGCGTGATCGTGGACAGGACCGGGAAGCGCCTGCCGTCGCGGTGCATCATCCAGTAGTGGGCCGTTACCTTCTCGCCCTTCATGATCCGGCTCATGACGAGGGCGTCGCGCTCGCCTTCCTCCTCTGCCCGGGCGACCTCGACGACGTCCCGCCCGATCACCTCGGCCGCCGTCCAGCCGAACATCTCCTCTGCAGCTTTGTTCCAGTAGAGAATGCGACGCTTCAGGTCGTTCACGACAATCGCCTGACCAAGGGCGGCCAGTGCGCTCGCTTCGAAAGAGCTTGATGTCTCGCCCACTTGCCCATCTCGCATGCCAGCGATCCGGTGGGGCGCCAGATCTGCGGCGCAGCGAGCGCCTTTCCCCTCAGTGCTGGCCGGGAGGCATCATCCCGGCTGAGGACCGGTGACGCTGCCCACTGCAAAACGGTACCCGTCACAGCCGCCCAAGCGAGGACAAGGGTCGCTTGGGGCCGCGCTCGCCACGCCGACGGGCCTATGGTCGCGTGCATGGTGACCGTCGCCCCCTACGGTTCGTGGAATTCGCCGCTCACGGCGGATCGTTTGCTCGAGGACGTGGTGACGCTGGGGTTTCCCGTCGTCGTCGGCGACGTCGTGTACTGGTGCGAGGGACGGCCGGCGGAGGGTGGCCGCGTCGTCATCGTGCGGTGTGCAGAGGGTGGGATCCCCGAAGACGTCTTCGGGCGGGACTACTCGGCACGGACGCTCGTGCACGAATACGGCGGCCTGTGTTACACGGTCGCTGCCGACACGGTCTACTTCTCCAACTTCGGTGACCAGCTCCTCTATCGTGTCCGAGCCGGAGCCGAGCCGGAGCCGATCACCGCAGAGCCTCCCGCGCCCGCCTCGGTTCGTTATGCCGCTCCGGTCGTGAGTCGCGACGGTCACCATCTCTACTGCGTGCGGGAGCGCCACGGGACACCTGGGGTCGCTTCTGAGGTCGTGAACGACGTCGTGATCCTGGCCACCGACGGTGAGGCGGAACCTCGCGTCGTCGCCGAGGGCCATGACTTCTTCTCCTTCCCCACCGTCTCGCCCGACGGCAAGCGCATCGCCTGGATCTCCTGGGACCACCCCAACATGCCCTGGGACGCCACCGAGCTCTGGGACGCCGAGCTCGGGCCGGACGGGCTGCCGGTGAACCCGCGCCTCGTGGCAGGCGGGGAGTCCGAGTCCGTTTCGCAGCCGAGGTACTCACTTGATGGCCGATTGCATTTCGTCTCGGACCGCACCGGCTGGTGGAACCTCTACGTGGACGACGAAGACGGCGGCGCGCCGCTCGCACCGGCGGAGGCGGAGTTCTCCTCTCCGGACTGGGCCTTCGGACAGTCCAGCTACTGCTTCTTGCCGCAGGGAGACATCGTCGCACTGTCGTCGAGTGCCGGCCTCGGTTCCATCAATCTGATCGGAGCAGGTGGGCGGTCCCAGATCGAGACGCCCTATACGGCCTTCTCATCGGTGGCTCGCCGTCGCAGTGGTGTCGTCGTCGTGGCGGGCTCGGCGCGGCATGCGACAGCTCTCGTCGCTGTCGAGGTCCCCTCGGGAGAGACGACGGTGCTGAAGGCCGCAGGCGACGACTGGCTCGACGAGTCCTATCTCACCCAGCCTGAGCCGATCGAGTTCCCGACCGAGGGGTCGATGACGGCGCACGCCCTCTTCTACCCACCGAAGAACCCGGGGTTCGTCGCCCCGGAAGGTGAGCTGCCACCCCTCATCGTCTCCAGTCACGGTGGGCCGACGTCGTCGGCGTCCTCCTCGCTCAACTACGGGATCCAGTACTGGACCTCGCGGGGGATCGGCCTTGTGGACGTCGACTACGGCGGCAGCTCCGGCTACGGCCGCGAGTACCGGGAGCGACTGCGGGACCGCTGGGGCATCGTCGATCTCGACGACTGCGTGAACGCCGCTCGCTACCTGGCGGCTGCGGGTCGTGCCGACGGCGATCGCCTCCTCATCCACGGGGCGAGCGCCGGCGGCTACACGACGTTGTGCGCCCTGACCTTCCGGGACGATTTCGCCGCCGGGGCCAGCTACTTCGGGGTCGCCGATGCGGGCGCCCTCGCTCGCGACTCGCACAAGTTCGAGTCTCGTTACTGCGACGGGCTCATCGGACCGTGGCCCGAGGCGGCGGAGATCTACCGGCAGCGATCGCCGATCTTCCACACCGACCAGCTCCGGACCCCGCTCATCTTGTTCCAGGGCCTGGAGGACAAGGTGGTCCTGCCCGTCCAGAGCGAGGCGCTGGCCGCAGCGCTGCGGGAGAAGGGGGTGGCCTTCGCCTACTTGGCCTACGAGGGCGAGCAGCACGGCTTCCGCAAGGCGGAGAACATGAAGGCGACGCTGGAGGCGGAGTTGTACTTCTACGGACGCGTGCTGGGTTTCGAGCCTGCGGACGACCTTCCCGCAATCGAGATCGAGAACGCCGGGGCACTCGCCCACGGCCGGGGGGTGCGGCTGGGACGATGACACCCGCCGAGACGTGGTTCGTTCGGCTCGCCGAGCTGGCCTCGGAGCCAGCTCAGAGTCCATAGAAGCGCTCCTCCACGACGCGCCGAGCTCGCCGCGTCACGCGTCGATACGCCTCTCGCAACTCGGTCGGCGACGTCCCGAGCGACCGCGCCAAGCGCGAGAGCACCTCTCGATCGGCTGGGAGCGAGTCAGAGCCGGCCTTGCTCACGATCCCTCCGGCGCCGGCGACGAAATTGCCCACGAGGTGCCAACGGTTCCTCGTCGCCGACAAGAATCGGTACGCCTCGCTCAACACCGCTCCCTCGCCCGCCTCCAGGTGACCGGCGCCCACGAGGAGCCTGATCGCCTCGACGGTGTTCGTCTCGGCGACGCCGTGCTGCAGCTGCAGCAGCTGCACCGCCCATTCGACGTCGGACAGTGAACCCTTTCCGAGCTTCAGATGGAACTGCGGATCCTCGCCCGCCGGGATGCGTTCCCTTTCCACTCGGGCCTTCATGCGTCGGATCGCCCGAGCCTCTTCGTCTCCGAAGGGAGCCGACCAGAGCGCCTCGGAGACAAGCGCCATGAAGCGCCCGAGCACCTCCGGGTCCCCCGCCACGGGTCGGGCTCGCAGCAGCGCTTGCCGCTCCCAGGTCTCGATGCGGCGTCGGTGGTACTCGGCATAGGCATCCAGGCTGCGAGCGAGCGGCCCGTGGCGGCCTTCAGGACGCAGGGAGGCGTCCACCGTGATGATCCGCTCGGCCGGCGTGGTGCCGTTGAGCAGCCGGAAGACAGAGGTGGTCGCCTCGTCGGCCAAGGCGGCGTCGCCGGCGCCCGAGCCGTCGTAGACGAGTAGGACATCGAGGTCGCTGCCGTAGGCGAGCTCTTCTCCGCCGAGACGGCCCATGGCCACGATGCCGAAGGGCACTCTGGGAGCGGCCGCTTGCAGGGCGGCGGCGAGGGTGGCGTCGCCGAGAGCCGCCAGCGCCCGCGACGTCGAGGCCGTCGAGCTCGGCAGCAACAGGTCGGCGGCGAGGGTGCGCAGCGTCATCGACTCGACGAAGCGCCGCAGCGCCGGCCCGCCTCGCACGGGGCCCTGGTCGACCGCAAGGACGGCACGCTCGAGGAGCTCGGCCCGGGCGGGGTGCTCGAGCTCTCGATCGTCGTCGAGGCGGGTGGCGATCTCCGGATGACGGCCGACGAGTTGTCCGACCTGCCGCCCGGTGCCGAGGAGGAGGCAGAGTCGCCGTGCGAGCTCCGGTGACTCCCGCCAGGACGCCACGAGCACGTCGCGCCGGTGCCCGACAGAGACAAGCGTGCGGAGGCTGAGCAGGCCCTGGTCGGGGTCGGGCGTGTCCGAGAGCCAGCCGAGAAGCACCGGGAGGAGCTGCTGCATGAGCCTCGACGAACGCGTGAGCCCCCGAGTCAGCTCCCGCAGCGCCTGTCGCGTGCGGTCGGCCTGCCGGAACCCGAGCGCCTCCAGGCGACTCTCCGCCGCCGCCACGCTCCAGCGAGCGCCGTCGATCAACGGGGTCTCGGCGGCAAAGACCTCCAGCAGTGGACGGAAGAAGAGCCGCTCGTGAATCGCTCGCGCCGAGGCCTGGTGACGCCCGATGACGGCGTCCATCCGCTCGCGGCTCCCGCTGGCGTTCCTCGCCTTGCCGGTGACGTCCGGCCCACCGGTACCGGCGAAGCCCAGAACCTTCGCCAGGGTGTCTCGCGCCTGCGGGTCGCCAGGGACCGTGTGAACCTGCGTCTCCTCGACGAGCTGCAGCCGATGCTCGACGGTGCGAAAGAACCGATACGACAAGGCGAGGGCGGCCGCATCGCCGCCGTCCACGTACCCGGCCTCGGCCAGCTCGCCGAGAGCCTCCAGCGTGGAAGGCTGCCGGATCAGCGGGTCGGCCGCTCCGTGCACGAGCTGCAGGAGCTGCACGGAGAATTCGATGTCGCGTATGCCGCCGCGGCCGCGTTTGATCTCACGCTCGGAGAGGCCCTTGCGCGAGACGATCTCCTCGGCGCGGCCCTTCATCGACCGCAGCTCGGCGAGATCGTCGGCGTCGAGGCGGTGACCCCAGATGGCGCTCGAAGCGGCGGCGGCAAATTCCGCGCCGAGCTCGGGGTCCCCGGCGCTCGCCCGCGCCTTCAGGAGGGCCTGGAACTCCCAGGGCCGCGCCCAACGCTCCCAGTAGCTTTGGAACGATTCCAGCGAGCGGACGAGGGCGCCGCTGCGGCCCTCAGGTCGCAAGTCGGTGTCAACCCGGAAGGCACGGCCCGCGATGGCCAGGACTCTGCGTGCGCACCCGGTGTCGTCCTCGCCCACGAACATGACGTCGACGTCGCTGGCGTAGTTGAGCTCGCGGGCGCCATGTTTGCCCATGGCGATCACAGCGAGGCCCACCCCGACGCCCGCCAGGGCGCATGCCGCCTGAAGGACACCGTCGGCGAGGTCGGAGAGCGCCTCGCCCACCTCCTCCAAGGCCGTGAATCCGGCGAGATCCTGCGCGGCAATGGCAAGGAGGCCTAGCCGCTTGCGGCGCACGAGATCGGCGGCGTCGCCCGCCAGCCTCGGGTCTGCGATGGATGGACGGCTCATCGAGGCGGTCACGGTGGCCTCGGGGCGCTTTGGCAGGCAGGAGGCGATGACCTCGAGAGCCGCCCGGTCGGTGAGGACGAGGCTGCTGAGCGATCGGCTGCCCGCCATGACGGCGGCGACGACGCCGGCGAGGCGACCGTCGCTGCCGAGCCGCTCGGCCGAGGATGCATCGCTCTCGAGCAGCCGCTCGAAGTTCACGCGCACGAGCTCGGGCGCGGCCGAGGACCGAGCGGCCGATTCGAGCTCTGCGGGCAGCGTCATCCCATCGCCTCGCTGAGCAGGCTAACGGGGCCTGTGGGGTACGCTCGTGACGTGGGCCGCTTGCGTGTGGCCCTGTGCCAGCTCGATGTAGTGGTAGGTGACCTCGACGGCAACGTCGCCAAGGTGCTCACTACCCTCGCCGAGGCCGAAGGTGCAGGGGCCGATCTCGCCGTGTTCCCTGAGCTCGTCATCACGGGTTACCCGCCCGAGGATCTGCTCGTGAACCCGGCGTTCGTCGAGGGCAACCTCGAAGCCGTGCAGACGATCGCCGCGAAATCGGCTCGGTGCGCTGCAGTTGTCGGCTTCGTCGACGACGACGGCGATCTGTACAACGCCGCTGCCGTCTGCGCAGGCGGCAAGGTGCACGGCGTCTGGCACAAGGAGCTCCTGCCCAACTATGGCGTCTTCGACGAGCAGCGCTGGTTCCGGCCGGGCGCCTCGTCGGGCTCTGAGGATGATCTCTACCTTGTGAACGGCGTTCGCATGGGCGTCGTCGTGTGCGAGGACGCCTGGAGCCCGACCGGTCCCGTAGCGCGCCTCGGTGCTGGTGGGGCCGAGCTGATCGTCGTGCTCAACGGCTCGCCCTACCGGGCGGGCGTGCTCACCGAGCGCCGGCGGATGCTCGCCACGCGGGCGGCCGACGCCTCGGCCGTCCTTGCTTACGTCAACCTCGTGGGTGGGCAGGACGAGCTCGTGTTCGACGGCGGCTCCATGATCTTCGACCACGACGGCACCCTTCTGGCGTCTGCACCCCAATTCGAGGAGGCGGTGCTCCTGGTCGATCTCGAGATCCGTCCGGCGTATCGAAAACGGATCCTCGATCCTCGCGGGCGCCCGGACACCCCGCCGCTGCCCGAGCGCCTCGTCACACCCATCCGACCTGAGGAGCCCTCCGTCGCTCTCGCCCCCGCCATGGCGCCCGAGCTCGGAGAGGCGGAGGCGGTCTACAAGGCACTCGTGCTCGCCACCCGCGACTACGTCGAGAAGAACCGCTTTGCCGACGTGCTCGTAGCGCTCTCGGGCGGGATCGACTCCTCCCTCGTCGCCACCGTCGCCGTCGATGCCATCGGGCCGGCTCGAGTCCACGGCATCCTCCTGCCCTCGAGGTACTCGTCGGAGGGTTCGGTTGCCGACGCCCTCGCGCTGGCGGGCAATCTCAGAATCGACACCCGCACCATCGAGATCGAGCCGGCCCATGCGGCCATGCTGACGATGCTGGAGCCGGAGATGGCCGGTGCGTCCGCTGGCCTGGTGGAAGAGAACCTGCAGGCCCGCGTGCGAGGAACCGTCGTCATGGCGATGTCGAACGCCTTCGGATGGCTCGTGCTCACGACGGGCAACAAGAGCGAGATGGCGGTCGGCTACGCAACCCTCTACGGGGACATGAACGGAGGCTTCGCCGTCATCAAGGACGTGCCCAAGACACTCGTCTACGAGCTGTGTCGATATCGCAACACCACCCGGTCCGTCGCCGTCATCCCGCAGAGCATTCTCGACAAACCTCCCTCGGCCGAGCTGCGGCCCGGACAACGCGATGACGACAGCCTGCCGCCGTATGAGATCCTCGATCCGATCCTGCAGGGATACGTGGAGCTTGACCGAACGCCGGCAGAGCTTGTCGGGGAGGGTTACGACCCCGAAGTGGTCGAGAAGGTGGTCTCCCTCGTGGATCGGGCGGAATACAAGCGGCGCCAGGCAGCGCCGGGGCCACGGGTGACGAGCCGCGGGTTCGGCAAGGACCGGCGCATGCCCATCACGAACCGGTTCACCCATTCGTGAGCCCAGCCCCGCCCTTGAGCCCGAGCACACCGGACTTCCGGCGGGCCGATGTGGTGGCGGAGCTCCGCGGCCCGGACGGCCCGCTCACGATGGCTGCGACGGCGGGCGTGCTCGGTGGCCTTTGCGGCGTTGAGCTGGAACTGTTCGGGTGGCTCGGGCGGGCGGCACCTTCGCGTCCTTCACCGGGCGAGGTCGTCTGGGCCTCGGCGGCCAGCCTGCGGGCGGCCTGGAGAGCCTCGGAGCTCGAGACGCTCATGCCCGTCTCGGTCGGACTGGCGCCCACCGACGGGCGCAGCTCACCCGCGCCGGCGGTTGCCGCCGGGCTGGCGTTGCTGGCCGCCGGCGCCGCTGTCGATCAAGCGGTCCCGGAGGCCGCCCTCGCGTGGTACGACGTCCTGCTCGAGGCGTATCGTTTCCGGCTCGAGCGCAGGTCGGCTGCGGCTGACGGTCCCCTCGCTCGGGTGCTCGAGCGGGTCGCGACCGATTTGGAAGCCGAGCGATCCGTGGCGCGGAGGTTTGCGAAAGCACCTGGTAGGTACGCTTGACTCCACCGTTACACTGAGTCCCGGACATACGGCAGTGCAGGTTCGAGGGCTGAATCCCGGCGGGCGTGCGTGACGGGAGCTGTTTACCGCTTCGTGCGGCTCGGGCTTCTTTCCTCACAACCGACGGCACCCTGAGTCGGCGCTCGATCCCCCGATCTGCGATACATGGAGGCTTCGGCTTTGGCGAAGGAGCGAGTCGAGCGAGATGAGGAAGACCTCGTCCGCCTATACCTGACCGACATCGGTCAGTACCCGTTGCTCACCAAGGACGATGAGGTTCGCCTGGCGCAGGCGATCGAGTCACGCTGGGAAGCCGAAGAAGAGCTCAAGACGAAGAAGGGCCTCACTCCGACGCGTCGCCGCGAGCTGAACCGGGCGGTCCGAGACGGCGAGAAGGCGCAGCGCACCTTCGTGCAGTCGAACCTTCGCCTCGTCGTGTCGATCGCCAAGAAGTACCAGGCATCCGGGCTGCCCCTGCTGGATCTCATCCAGGAAGGCAACCTCGGCCTCATGCACGCCGTCGAGAAGTTCGACTGGCGGAAGGGCTTCAAGTTCTCGACGTACGCCACGTGGTGGATCCGTCAGGCGATCACCCGTGGAATCGCCAACACCGGCCGCACCATCCGCCTCCCGGTCCACGCCGGCGACACGCTCGCCCGTGTGCAAAAAGCGCAGGCACGTCTCGAGCTCAAGCTCGGCCGTCCGGCCACGCTCTCCGAGCTCGGCGCCGAGGTGGAGCTGCCGGAGGACAAGCTGATCGAGGCGTTGCGCTTCCGCGCCGAGCCGCTCTCGCTCTCCGAGCCGCTCCGCGAGGACGGAGATGCCGAACTCGGCGACGTCGTCGAGGACCGCTCGGCTGAATCACCCTTCGAGATGGCGGCCACTGCGCTGCTACCGGTGGAGATCAACAGGTTGCTCGCCCCGCTGGACGAGCGCGAGCGGGAGATTCTCCGCTTGCGCTTCGGCCTCGACCGCGGCGAGCCGCGGACGCTCGAAGAGGTCGGCGAGCACTTCAACCTCACCCGCGAGCGCATCCGGCAGATCGAGGCGCGGGCGATGTCGAAGCTTCGCCACCCCTCGAGCGACACGGGCGCCCGCGACCTCCTCTCCGTCTAGAGGTCGGGACCCCGCCGGCAGGCAGCCGGGCCTCAGCGAACGGAACCGGCAGCCGGCGGCATATGATCCCCTGCATGATCAAGAAGGTCCTCATCTTGGCCGTGCTCGTCGCCCTTGGGGTTGTCGCTGCAAAGCGCCTGCGCGGCGACTAAACCGCTGTCAGGGCTCTGCCCTTAGGGCCCGGCGCGTCGTCGCCTCCCGCCGAGCCACCATCCGAGCACGAAGCCGGAGGCTCCCACCCCGACGGCGACGGCCGACATGGCGAGGGCGGGTCGCGGTGGCACTGGCACCGACACCGAGGAGATTCGGTGTCGCACGCCGCGGACGCGGTCGCGCAGGCGCACTGGCTGCACGAACCGCGTGATCTCGTAGTCGTGCTCGCGGGCGTAACGGGCGAGCACCCGGTCAGGGTTGACGGCGACCGGGTGGCCGACCGCTTCCAGCATCGGCAGATCGGTGTACGAGTCGCTGTAGGCGTAGGACTCGGCGAGGTCGATGCCCTCCCGCTCGGCCAGGGCCTGCATCGCTTCCGCCTTGAACTCGCCGTAAGCGTAGAACTCCATCGTGCCCGTGTAGCGCCCGGCCTCGTCCACGCGAGCCCGGCTGGCGATCGTGGCATCGGCGCCCAGGTAGCGCCCAAGGGGGACGACGATCTCGGCCGGCGAGGCGGACACGAGCACGACGCTGCGCCCGGCCGCCCGATGGAGGTCGATCAGGTCGGCAGCCTCGGCGTAGATGATCGGGTCGACGATCTGCTCGAGGGCCTCGTCCACGATCTCGGCGACGCGCGCCTGCTCCCAACCGCGGGTGAGGCGGAGGAGTGACTCGCGGATTCGCTCGAGCTTCTGCTCGCTGGCGCCGAGATGGAGGTAGACGAGCTGGCCGTACAGTGCCCGCAGGACTGTTCGCCGGTTGATGAGCCCGCCGTGGTAGAGGGGTCGGCCAAAGGCGACCATCGACGCTTTGGCGATCACGGTCTTGTCGAGATCGAAGAAAGCGGCTTGTTTCGTGTGGTTGGTCGTCACGAGCCCGGGGCGAGGAGATCTCGGATCTCATTGTCGTCGATGGCGGCGCTCGCCAGCAGCAGCACCTCGTCGCCCGTGTCGAGCACGGTGTCCGATCGGGGCACGACGACGTGCCCCTCGCGTACGAGGGCGACGATGGTGGCGCCCCGGGGCAGTCCGAGCTCTCCGAGGGCTTGACCGCGCGCCGGAGACTCCGCCGCCAGGGTGACCTCGACGAGCCGGGTGTTGCCGCCCTCGAACTGCAGGAGACGCACGAGCACACCGACCGAGACGGCCTCCTCCACGAGGGCCGCCAGCAGCTGCGGTGTCGACACGGCGACGTCGACGCCCCAGGCCTCGTTGAAGAGCCAGTGGTTACGCGGGTGGTTGACGCGGGCGATGACGCGGGGAACGGCGAACTCCTGCTTGGCGAGCAGTGAGATGACGAGGTTGTCCTCGTCGTCGCCGGTGACAGCCACCATGACGTCGACATCGTCGAGGTGGGCCGCGTGCAGCGAGGAGACCTCACAGGCGTCGGCGGCAACGCAGGTCACGCCTGACGGTGGCTCGATCGAGGCGGCGAGGGCGGGGTCCTTCTCGATCAGGAGCACCTGATGCCCGCTCCCGGCCAGATCCTCCGCCAGGAAGCGCCCCACCTTGCCCGCCCCCGCCACGGCCACCCTCATGGCCGAGACGCCTCGTCTGCCGTCAGGAAGCCTGCTTCGAGCCGTTCGACGGCGTCGATCGCGACCATCAGATGGAGCATGTCGCCCTCTTGGCCGACGAGGTCGGCGACGTCGAGCGTGGGGACGGTCGCCCGTGTGACGGCGACGAGGCGGACACCCTGGCTCGGCAGGACATCGGTGATGCGCTGGCCCGCCCACGAGAACGGCAGCGGCCGCTCCATGAGGTGGAGGTGACCCGAGCCGTCCGACCAGACGAAGGATCTTGCACTCGGCAGGACGCGCCGGAACACCTGGTCGATCGTCCAGCTCACGCTCGGTACCGTCGGGATCCCGAGCCGTTGGAAGATCTCCGCCCGCCGCGGGTCGTAGATGCGGGCGACGACGTTCGGTATCTCGTAGGTCTCGCGAGCGATGCGGGCGGTGAGGATGTTGGAGTTGTCCCCGCTCGTCACCGCCGCCAAGGCGTCGGCTCGCTCGGCGCCGGCCAGCTCGAGATGAGTGCGGTCGAAACCGAACCCCACCACCTTCTGCCCGGAGAACTCCCAGGGCAGTCGCCGGAAGGCGCCCGCCTGCTTGTCGACGATGGCGACGCTGTGGCCTTCTCGCGCAAGTCCCGTTGCCAGCCCTGAACCCACACGGCCACAGCCGACGATGATGACATGCACCGCACTCATCCTTCCGGATCAGGTGGTGGCGTACAAGGCAATGCGGTTTGGGCCCGGCGCGGTGGCATGGAGCAGGCCAAGATAGCCGGGTGAGTTCGACGCCTCCGCAGGATGGCAGCGCCCCGCAGGCCGCCGCCTACGTGCTCCCGGAGCCGTTCTCGTACCGCCTGAAGAAGAAGCTCCTCGGCGAGCCGCTCATCACCGAGCGTCTCTCCGAGGAGCGACTCAGCAAGGTGCTCGCTCTCGGCGTGCTCGCGCCCGACTGCATCTCGTCCACCGCCTACGGCAGCGAGGAGATGCTTACCCAGCTCATCCCATACTTCGGCCTGGCCGCTTTCAGCCTGTTGCTGCCGATTACCTTCACGATCCTCACGGTGCTGTTCTTCGTGACGCTGTCGTACCGCGAAGTCGTCATGGTGTACACGAAGGCAGGCGGCTCCTACGTCGTCGCCCGCGACAACTTCGGTCCGCGCATCGCCCAGGTCGCCGCCGTTGCCCTCATCATCGACTACATCCTCACCGTGGCCGTACAGACCGTGGCCGGCACGGACGCGCTCACGTCGGCGTTTCCGTCACTCGCGGGGACGACGCCGTCGGTGGCGCTCACCGTCGCCGTCGTCGTGCTGCTTACCTACGGGAACCTCCGCGGCATCCGGGAGGCGGGAAAGTCGTTCGCTTTGCCGACGTACCTGTTCATCGCTTCGATCGGCGCCCTCGTGGTCATCGGGGTCGTGCGAACGGTCCTCGGGCAGTTGCACGCCCACTCTGTCCACAACGCCGGCGTTGTGGCCATCGGCACGCACGGCTCCGCCTCCCTCTTGGTCTTTGCGTCGGTCTTCGCGATGATGCGGGCGTTCGCCAACGGTGGCTCGTCCCTCACGGGCCTTGAGGCGATCTCGAACGGCGTCGCCAACTTCAGGGAACCGACGGGTCGAAACGCCCGGCGCGTCCTCGTCCTCATGTCGACCACACTCGGCACGCTTGTCCTTGGCGTCTCCTACCTCGCCCACGTCACCCACGCCGTCCCCTACGTTCACGGCACCCCAACCGTGCTGTCGCAGGAGGCGAAGTACGTGTTCGGGCACGCGCTGGCGGGCCGGGTCGGCTACTACGCCGTGCAGGCGTCGACGATGCTGATCCTGTACACCGGAGGCAACACCAGCTTTAACGGGTTCCCGAACCTCACGAGCTTCGTCGCCCAGGACGCCTTCCTACCGCGGCGGCTCACCCGGCGTGGTCACCGGCTCGTCTTCTCGAACGGCATCATCATCCTCGCCGTCCTCTCTATCGCCCTCATCGTCGCCACCAAGGCCAATCTGACTGCGCTCGTCGCCTTATATGCCATCGGGGTGTTCACCGGCTTCACCATGGCGGGCTCGGGCATGGTCAAGCACCATCTGACCTATCGCGAGCCGGGCTGGCGGCGCAGGATGGCCATCAACGGCTTCGCGGCGGTGCTCTCGGCCATCGTGGTTCTCATCTTCGCCATCACGAAGTTCACCCAGGGCGCCTGGCTCGTCGTCGTCCTCTTCCCGATCCTCGTGTTCGTGCTCATCCGCCTGCACAAGCAGTACACCGAGGAGACCGCTGAGCTGGCGGCGAACGCCCCCAAGGCGGCCATCGCCCCCGTGCTGCGCCGCCACGTCGTCATCGTCCTTGTCGAGCGCCTCGACCTTGCCACCGCCCGCGCCTTGCAATACGCCCGGACGTTGTCGCCCGACGAGCTACGGGCCGTCCACTTCGTGCTCGACACGGCCGTCACCCGCGAGCTCGAGGATGAGTGGAGCCGGCTCGGGCTCAACCGTTTCCCGCTCGACGTCGTCGAGTGCCCGGACCGGCGGCTCGAGCGAGCCGCCATGGAACTCGTTGCCGAGGCGGCCGAGGACGGTCAGACCGAGGTGAGCGTGATCCTGCCTCGCAGGGGTTTCGAGAGCTACTGGCAGCGTGTCTTGCACGACCGCACCGCCGACCACATCGCCGCCTACGTGAGCCAGCTCCCGAACGCCAATGCCACCATCATCCCGTTCCCGCTCGGCAAGCGTCGCAAGACCCTCGTGCCCTGGGTCGCCGGCGGGATCGAGCGCACCCCTCCGCAGCGCCGCGACGACGCCGGAGGTCATCGCCGTACACCCATCCACCCGTGGGGCATGGCCGGCGGAGCCCGCGGCGATGGCGGTGCCCCCGTGGTCACCGGGGGTCGGGTTCGCGGCGAGGGCCGACCAGCTGATCGCGCGGCTGCAGCGCGCGACGATGTGGCCGGCACTACCCCGATCCACGAGCTGCGCCCGAGGCAGCGGGCGCGGGTCTCCGGCCGCATCCGGGCGGTCCGCGTGCAGGCCGGCGCCGGCGTCCCGAGCGTCGAGTGCACGATGGCCGACGACACCGGGCAGCTCATGCTCGTCTTTCAGGGGCGCCGGCGTGTGCCGGGCATCGAGCCGGGCGCCCGTCTCGTCGTGGAGGGCATGGTGGGAGAGCGCGGTCGACGCGTCGCCATGGTCAACCCGCTCTTCACGATCCTGCGCCCGTCCGATTCCCACGACGAGCAGCCGGCGCATCCCCGCGTGCCACCGCGGCGCTGAGGCGCCGGAGGGCATCGCCCTTGCCGTTACGGTCTGGTGCGGCTTGGCTCTACCACGCCCCGCCAGCCGGCTCGTGAGCCGATCCCACCCCACCCCCGTAGGCCGCAGGCGGCGGTCGTTGCCGAGGGGACAAGTTTGAACGAGCGGCAATGAGCGTTTATCCTGCCCCCCGACTTCAGCAAAGGAGCTAGCGGTGACACCCCACCTCCTCGCGAGCGCTGGCGGCTACCAGGCCTTCACGCTCGGTGGGGCCGAGCGCGGATGGCTGGTCTTCGCCCTCGCAACCGGCCTCGTGGCAATTTCCATGGCGATCTACCTCGTTCGTGGCGTCATCGCGTCCAACACCGGGACCGACAAGATGCGGGAGATCGCCGCAGCCATCCAGGAGGGTGCCGAAGCGTTCCTGAAGCGTCAGTTCAAGACGATCGCCATCATCGTCGTCCCCCTCGGCGTCCTCGTGTTCTTCACCGCCACCAAAGTGGTCGAGCCGAACGGACACGTCGCCCTCACCTTTGTGCAGTCCGGCTTTGCCAGAGCCATCGCCTTCCTCTGCGGGGCGACGTTCTCGGGCTTGACGGGCGTCATCGGGATGAGCATGTCAGTGCGGGGCAACGTGCGAACTGCGGCGGCAGCCCGGGACGGGCAGCTGGCGCCGGCGCTCAAGGTCGCCTTCCGCACCGGGGGCATCACGGGGTTGCTGTGCGTCGGCCTCGGCCTCATCGGAGCGACCACGATCGTGTTCATCTTTCAGAACACGGCGACCGCCGTCCTCGTCGGCTTCGGCTTCGGGGCTTCACTCATCGCCCTGTTCATGCGAGTCGGCGGCGGTATCTTCACCAAGGCGGCCGACGTCGGCGCCGACCTCGTCGTCAAGGTGGAGGCCGGCATCCCCGAGGACGACCCTCGCAATGCCGCCACGATCGCCGACAACGTCGGTGACAACGTCGGCGACTGCGCCGGCATGGCCGCCGACCTCTTCGAGTCGTACGAGATCACCATCATCGCCTCGCTCATCCTCGGGTACTCGGCCTTCAAGACACTCGGCCTCAACCCCGCCCTCGGCCTGCTCTACCCGCTCATCGTCGCCGGCATCGGCATCCTCACCTCTGTAGTGGGCATCTTCCTCGTAAAGGCCCGTGACAAGGACTCGAGCGCCATGGCGCCCATCAACCGGGGGTTTCGCACGTCGGCTGTGCTGACGCTCGTGGGCGCATTCCTGATCGCCCAGTTCTTCATCCACGACCTGAAGGTCTTCTGGGCCGTGCTCATCGGCGTCGTCCTTGCCAACGTGGCGAGCCTCATCACCGAGTACTTCACCTCCACGGAGCTCCCGCCCGTGAGGGAGATCGCCGAGGCGACGCGCACCGGCCCGGCCACGACGGTGCTCTCCGGCATCAGCATCGGCCTCGAGTCGAGCGTCTGGGCGATCATCGCCATCACCGTCGCGATCGCCTCCGCCGTCGCCCTCGGCGGCGGCAAGCTGACGGTGTCGCTCTATCTCGTCGCCCTCGTCGGCATCGGCATGCTCTCCACGACCGGGATGATCATCTCGGAGGACTCCTTCGGGCCGGTCTCCGACAACGCCGCCGGCGTGGCCGAGATGTCCGGGGAGTTCACGGGCGAGGCAGAGCGCGTCATGGTGAAGCTCGACGCCGTTGGCAACACCACGAAGGCGATCACCAAAGGTGTCGCCATCGGCTCAGCCGTCATCGCAGCCGTCGCTCTGTTCTCCTCGTTCATCGAGACGATCGGCAACCAGCTGCCGGCGCTCAAGAACGTCACCGGGGACGCCCTCTTCACGGCGCCGCTTACGCAGGTGAACGTCGCCAACCCGCACATCTTCATCGGCCTGTTGATCGGCGGCTCGATCGCCTTCCTCTTCTCGTCGCTGGCAATCCGGGCCGTGGGCCGCTCGGCTGGGACGGTCGTCCAGGAGGTGCGCCGCCAGTTCCGGGAACACCCCGGCATCATGGACTACACCGAGAAACCCGAATATGGCAACGTCATCTCCATTTGCACCGCCGCCTCCCAGCGTGAGCTCGCAACGCCCGCCCTCCTCGCTGTCCTCTCGCCCGTGATCGTCGGCTTCGGGATCAGCTACCTCGCCCTCGGAGCCTTCTTGACCGGCACGATCCTCACCGGACAACTGATGGCGAACTTCCTCTCCAACTCCGGCGGTGCGTGGGACAACGCCAAGAAGTACATCGAGGACGGGCACTACGGAGGGAAGGGCTCCGACTCCCACAAGGCCGCCGTCATCGGGGACACTGTCGGCGACCCGTTCAAGGACACCGCCGGCCCGGCGCTCAACCCGCTCATCAAGGTCATGAACCTCGTGTCACTGTTGATCCTGCCGGCCGTCATCACGCTGCAGCATCACGCTGCGACTCGCTTCGTCATCGCCGGCGTCGCCCTCGTCGTCCTGCTCGCCTCCATCGTGTTCTCGAAGCGCTCTACGGGCTCCATGGCCGATGAGACCGCAGGGGAGACGAAGGCGGCGGTGACCGCCTAAGCCCGGCAAGCAACGTATCCTCGGCCTCCCATGGCCAAACCACTCGTCATCGTCGAGTCGCCGGCGAAGGCCAAGACCATCGCCGGCTATCTCGGCCGCGACTACGTCGTCGAATCGTCGATCGGGCACATCCGTGACCTGCCCCGCAACGCTTCGGACGTGCCGGTGGCCTTCAAGGGCGAGCCGTGGGCACGCCTCGGGGTCGATGTCGACAACGACTTCAAGGCGCTCTACGTCGTCTCGAAGGAGCGCCGTGAGCAGGTCGCCAAGCTCAAGCGGCTGCTCAGCGACGCCAGCGAGCTGTACCTCGCAACGGACGAGGACCGTGAGGGTGAGTCGATCGCCTGGCACCTCGTCGAGGTGCTCTCGCCGCGGGTGCCCGTGCACCGTATGGTGTTCCACGAGATCACCCCGGCGGCCATCAGCGCCGCCGTCGCCAGCCCTCGTGAGCTCGACCGGCGGCTCGTGGACGCCCAGGAGGCGAGGCGCATCCTCGATCGCCTCTACGGCTACGAGGTCTCGCCCGTGCTCTGGAAGAAAGTGGCGACGGGTTTGTCCGCCGGCCGGGTGCAGAGCGTGGCGACCCGGATCGTCGTCGAGCGCGAGCGGGAGCGCATGGCGTTCCGCTCGGCGTCGTGGTGGGGGATCGTGGGCGACTTCGCCGCAGGAGGGCAGGGCTTCGCTGCCCGTCTCGTCGACGTCGGTGGGCAGGCAGTCGCCACGGGCGACGATTTCGGCCCGGACGGGCGACTGTCCAACCCCGGAGACGTCGTGCTGCTCGACGAGTCTGCAGCCTCCGGTCTCGCCGCCGCCTTAGGGGAAGCACCCTTCCGGGTCGCCTCGGTGGAGGAGCGGCCCTACCGGCGCTCCCCGGCAGCACCGTTCATGACCTCGACGCTGCAGCAGGAGGCGGCGCGCAAGCTCCGTTACTCCGCCCAACGCACCATGCGGCTGGCGCAGGCGCTCTATGAGCGTGGCTACATCACCTACATGCGCACCGATTCAACGACGCTCTCGGACATGGCCGTGCAGGCCGCCCGGCAGCAGGCGGCGGCGCTCTATGGGGCGTCGTCGGTGCCGGCCGCACCACGCACGTACCGCAACAAAGTCAAGAACGCCCAGGAGGCACACGAAGCCATCCGGCCGGCCGGCGACCGCTTCCGACAGCCGTCGAGCGTCGCGCGGGAGCTCTCCGCCGACGAGCTGCACCTCTACGAGCTCGTGTGGCAGCGTACGGTCGCCTCTCAGATGATCGATGCCACCGGGACGACGGCCCGCGTGCGTCTGGAGGCGATCACGCAGGCGGAGTCGCCCTCGCCGGTCGGAGCGACGGCTCCCGTGCCGGCGGGCACGGTGGCGGGCATGTTGGCGACGGGGACGGTCATCACGGTTCCAGGCTTCTTGCAGGTGTACCGGGAGGACGACGACGAGACGGAGGACTCGAGGGCGAGAGACGAGGACGCCCGCCTGCCCAGGCTGTCGGAGGGGCAAGAGGTCGAGTGCGAGGCGCTCACGACCGAGAGCCACGACACGCGACCCCCGGCGCGCTACACCGAGGCGTCGCTCGTCCGCCGGCTGGAGGAGCTCGGGGTCGGCCGCCCCTCGACCTACGCCAGCATCCTCCAGACGATCCTGGACCGTAACTACGTCTGGCGCAAGGGCACGGCTCTCGTGCCTTCGTTCACCGCTTTTGCGGTCGTGAACCTGATGGAGCAGCACTTCCCGAGCCTCGTCGACTACGGGTTCACAGCCTCGATGGAGAACGACCTCGACGAGATCGCCTCTGGGACCGAGGAGAGCGTGCCCTGGCTCGAGCGCTTCTACTTCGGGGAGTCGCACCATCTGCCTGGGCCAGAGGCCGGCCGCGGGCGCCAACCCCGTCATGCTCTCGCCGTCGACGGAAAGCGCGGGCTGAAAGACGCCGTCCTCACCCATCTCGGTGAGATCGACGCCCGCGAGGTCAACTCGATCCCCATCGGTGCCGATCCGGACGGCGAGGAGATTGTCGTTCGCGTGGGGCGCTACGGCCCGTACCTGCAACGAGGCGAGACGCGGGCAGCCGTGCCGGAGGACCTGGCACCTGACGAGCTCACCGTCGAGCGTGCTCTCGAGCTGTTGTCCAAGCCGTCGGGCGATCGCGTGGTCGGAACCGATCCGGAGAGCGGGAAGATCGTGCTGGCGCGAGCGGGACGTTACGGGCCTTACGTGCAGCTTGACGAAGCGGAAGAGGGTTCCAAACCCTTGCGGACGGCCTCCCTCTTCGCCTCCATGTCGCTCGAGACGATCACGCTCGAGGAGGCCCTTCGGCTCCTGGCGCTTCCGCGCGTCGTGGGCGTCGACCCGGCCACCGGCCATGAGATCGTGGCGAGGAACGGACGCTACGGCCCCTACCTGGAAAAGGGCACCGAGACCCGCTCGCTCGACAATGAGGAGCAGCTGTTCACCATCTCGCACGAGCAAGCCTTGGCGCGCTTTGCTCAGCCGAAGCAGCGCCGTTACGGCGTGACGGCCGCGCCGCTGCGCGAGCTCGGTCCCGACCCGGTGAGCGGCGGGCCGATCGTGCTGCGATCGGGACGTTTCGGACCCTATGTGACCGACGGGACGGTGAACGCCTCGCTGCGTCGGGCAGACGATCCCGACACGATCACGCTGGATCGGGCGGCCGAGCTGATCGCCGCTCGCCGCGAGACCGGACCGTCCTCTCGCGGCGGTGGACGCCGCGGCGCCAAGAAGGCCGCCGCCAAGAAGCCTGTCGCCAGGAAGGCCGCCGCCAAGAAGGCGACGGCGAAGCAGACCGTCCCCAGGAAGGCGACAGCGAAGAAGGCCACCACGAAGAACGCAGCCACGAAGAAGGC
>Ga0187879_10000198_pt1 | contig 43692 bp, 60 predicted proteins | sample June2016WEW_19_1_FD_132423 | JGI IMG/M metagenome (GOLD analysis project Ga0187879, IMG submission 132423) | Peatland microbial communities from SPRUCE experiment site at the Marcell Experimental Forest, Minnesota, USA - June2016WEW_19_10 | ecosystem: Environmental > Terrestrial > Soil >... | reverse complement strand
CACAAGCGGAACCGAGTGGAACACAAAAGGCGCTTGACAACCCCTAAGTGGAGTGCCTACATTGCGTGAGCCCGCCAGACTACGCGCGAATCCAGCCGGCGCACCGCAAGGCGTTCGATGCGGCGCTGCGGCGCCAGAACAATCCTGGTGCGGCGTGACAGAGGCGGTAAATGGAGGGGAACGTGAAACGCAAAGCTTTTAAGTCGATTACTCGCTCGGAATTGGCGGAAACAACGCGCAAGCGCAATGCTTGGCATGCGGTGAACAGTGCGGACCAGCCGAAGTTCTCTCAAAAGCCGGGGAGCGTTTTCGAGAACGAGCCGGAGCGAAGGTCGCGGATGAAAGCGAATCGCGCGTCGCGCGCGATCGTGCTCTATGCGGCCGAGCTCGGGCGCAAGCGTGGCGTCCTGCCCTACGATCTCAGCGCGTGGGAAGCCTCGCACAACTTCGATTATTCGGGCTTCGACGCGCCGCAAGCGTCGGTCCTGGTGGTGTTTCGTGACGGCGTGTCCGAGGTGCCGATCCGCGTCGAGAACCTGGATTGGCAGCCAGCCGAGCCCGTCGAGGAGTGCGTCGAGTGACTCGCACCCTACGCCTGATCCTGCTCGGCGCCGCATGGCTCGTGGTGCCCGGCAGCTCGCTCCTGCTCCTGCCCTACCTCGCATGGCGCTTGACACGGCGCGCTAAGAGGTGTAGGGATTGCATATCGATAACGAGAGGGGAATGACATGAGGTACGATTGTCTTGCGGCTTTGGGTCGATTGGGGATCGCCCAGGACGACGCGGCGGCGCTGCGGCGCATTTCGATGACGCTGCATCGCTGGCACGAGCTCGAATGCGGCGACGGCAATGCGCACGGCTCCTGGGCGATCGTGCGCGGCCGCAAGGATTCGAAGGGGCGTTTCGTCCACGATGACGACGGGCGGCCCTACCTCGAGCACCATCACTATCGGCACGGCGCTGGCGAGGATACCGTCAGCCATGCGCTGCTTCCCGATCGCGAGCGGGGTGCGTTGAAGCGTCTTGCGCGGATCATGGATCGTTACGCGCCGCTGAGCTTCTACGTTCAGGGCGACAGTCGTCATGTGCTGTCAAGCGCATGGCAGGTATGCAGGAATTGCATACCGCGCGGTGCGGCGCTCTACGTGCTGCGGCCCGGTGACGTGCCCGCCGGCGAGGATCCGAGCTGCTACTACTCGCGCGGCATTGCGGTGTACCGATGACCAGGATCATCCTCTACCGCGCCGCGTTCGCGTGCGCCGGCCTCATGGGCACGTACTGGCTCCTCGTCGGCATCTTCGTGTGGCTGACGTGGTGACGCTGCGGATCTTCGTGGGTCGCGCCGAGCTGTACCGGCGCGACACCACGCTCGAGGGCCTGTCGGCGTCGATCGACGCGCTGGCGAGCTCCATGCGCGCGTTAGCGGGCCGCCAGTGCGTCGTAGCGGTCGCGACCGCCGGGAACCTGTCCCAGGTCCTGGGACGCATCAGCGGGCAGAAAAACGGGGTTGGCGATGGCATGGCGTGACCAGCTGCGGACGAAGCGCGTCGCGCGCGGGGCGGAAGCAATCGCAACGCGCGCCGGCTTGGTCGACGCGCCGTGGGCGCGCAAGAACGTGCACGCGTGGCAAGCCGTCATGTGCGGAGCGCTCGCGAGGCGTAGCGAGGGCGTGCAACGCTATTTGCGCATGCGTGCTATGCGTGGGGCGCATGTTGACATGGGGCGAGTGTAGGGGTTACATTTAGAGCGTAGCAACGCAAACCATAGGAGCCGTGACATGGCTTGGTCCTGGTCGCACTCGCCGGAAGCTTACAGCGACGCTTATGATAATCTGCACGATCAGCCGCACGCTTGGCTCGCCGAATGTCTCGCCGAGTGGCAAGCGTCGAAGCCCGGGCAGTATGGACAACGCCACTTGCGCCTCGCGCGCTGGGAAAAGAATCTCGCGTGGTGCACGCAACAGTCGGCGGACGTGCTCGCCGATATGATCTGGGAGAAAATGTCCGAGCAGCAGACGTGCGACAACGGCGGGTTTAACGCGTGGGCGTGCCCGTTCGGCTGCCACAAAGTCTCGTTTTCGTGCTCGGAAGTCGAGGGGGCGTACCGACAATGAATCGGATCCACCCGCAACGGGACTATGAGCAAGCGCTAGCCGTTCAGGCGCAATTGGAGTCCGCGGTGTCCCGTGCCAGCGCCGCACTGGCAATCTTTCCGCGACTCCCCAACGGCTTGACTCCGGACCATGTCAAGGCGAGTCCGGAATATCGGGCGGCAAAACTGCAGTACGATACCGCTTTCGGCAAGCTCCGGACGTTCAACGCGTCGTTTGTGAAAAGCTTTAGGGCCGAATTGCGCCGAGACCGGACCATGAAACGGCTTGCAGCGGCGCGGAATAACCCGAATCATCCCTATGGCGTCCTATGTCGGGTGGTATCGCAAGGGACTCCGATTGCTGGCATACCGGAAACCGAAACCGAATAGGGAGTCAACGGCCATGCGCAATAGCGATTTTGTGGATTTCGGCGCAGTACATTCCGCCGCCACCACGCACGCAAACCGGGTGACTCGCTCACCCGGGATCTTTTCGGCGATTCGTTCTCCGAGACCGGCGGATTCCTGTCATCCGGAGCGGCCGAGCAAGCCAAGGCGCGAGGCGTGGAACAATCGGCCGAGCTCGCGCCACGTGTTTCAAGGTGACATTCCAGAACGGCTCAGAGTTCGGCGAGACGTGCGAGCGTTGCGGCTCGCACTACAACACGCGGGTAGGCGGCACCGCCGCTGTCTACTGCTACCCGACGAGTGCATGGCGCGCGGCGCATCCCGAGGACGACGGACTGCTCGGCGAGTCGCGCACCGTTTTCGGTTGACCCGCCTGCGGCGGGTTGACAACGCCTAAATGAAGGCGTTACATTTGGGGCGTTGAGAGCAAACAAGGGGAAGTGACATGAAATACGCATCGCTTGGTTCGATCAGCTCGGGAACGTTGCGAACCGAGGACTTGCTGGTCGCGTTCGCGGATGAACTTGAGCATCACGTGCAGCGCAACGCCGAGGAGTGGTGTTCCCGACGTGGGCGCAAGCGGCGCGACGAGTTGCTGGCGCTCGTTACCGAAACCCGCGATGGCAGCATCGAAGACGAAGGCGATTTGGCCGACGCCGTGCTCGAGGAGTTGCAGGACGCACTCGGCGAGTTCGCACCGCCCTATACGTATTTCGGCGCTCATGAAGGTGACGGCGCGGATTTCGGTTACTGGCCGGCGTGGGATGCGATTGAGGAGCTGCCGCAAGTCGAGGATGGCGACGAAGCGAAGGCACTCGGCGAGGATTGCCGATTCGTGAACGATCATGGCAACGTGACGATTTACGGTGGTGACGGCTCGGTCATTTGGGCTTGCGTCTGAAGCAGAGGAACGACTGACATGACCCCGGAAATCCTCGCCGAACTGTCCCGTATCCGCAAGGCTATGGTCGCCGCCCTCCGCGAAAAGCCGAAGAACATCGCCCTGTACCATCGACTCGCGGATCAGCACCGCTGCACCCTGCACGCAGCCAACCCCGCGATGAAAGCGGCATGGGAAGGCTGCCACATGCAGACCTATGGCAAGGTGCCGGGGTGATCGAGCCAACTTGAACCGGCCCTAACGGGGCCGGTTTTTCTTTGTAACAATTCGTGATTATACAATTGCCAAATGTAGGCGCTTCATATCATCACAATCTGATCTGGGAATGTCTCAAGACGAGGCCGGGATATTACCGGCGAGCAGACAAGGGGAAAGCCATGCACGTCTCACAACTCACTATCACGTCTCGCAAGCTGGTCGACGGCCGCTACGTCGGGGACCTGCAAAACCAAGCGGGGCGCACGCTGCACTACGTCGAAAGCGATTGTCACACTGGCGTAGTCGCCGAGATGTTCAAGCAATACATCTTGACCACGCTTCGCGGCAAGCGCGTTCACGTCGAAACGGAGATTGCTTGATGAAATGGCGCAAGGGTACTTGGGGCGAACGCCTAGCCGCTGACAAGCGGTTTCTGGCGTTCGTCGAAACGTTGCCGCCAACCGAGCAAAACAAAGCCCGGTTGGTTGCAGCGCGACAAGCGGTCGATCGGTACGAGATCGAGCGCAAAGCCGTAGCTAAACTGAGAGTTTCGAACCCCTTGTCGCCTAAGCGGAGGTAGGCGACAAGCGAACCGGCCCTAGCGGGCCGGTTTTTCTTTGCGCAGCTCCGAGGCAATCCACAGCATGTGTCGCGCTTTCTGCTCGAGGTGATTCGCCATGAGCTCGTTAGCCCAGCTCGGCGGAACCCGATCGCCAAGCGTCCAGGCCGTGACGCTAGACCAGCTCACGCGATCGCCGAGCACGGCTAGGACGCTGGCGTGCCGTCCGAGGTAGCTTTCCGCTTCGCGCCTGCCGCCGGCCGGCGCTCGAGGCCATAGGCGCACGGCGATATGCCAGATTGACGGTCTCACGACGCGCCCATGACCCAAATCAGGGTGCCCGATTGGTGCGTGCTCCACACTAGGCGCGCTGTCGAGCTCGAACATGGCGCCGAGCCTACTCCCGCGATCGAGGCGCGCTAGCCTGTGCACCGCGCCGCGGCGCTTTTCAGATCAAATTATTGTGATAGACACCGCGCCAGCGCACGGTACGCCCTTAAAGCGCTGTACCTTGGTTTCGAGCTCCCAGGCGCAAAGACCTTAGCTGCGTCAAGCGGTTAGCGGCGCGCGACGCGCCTGGTGCGCTTTCGATCGAGGCTCGGAGGGGCAAAACCGTTCGACCGAATCGCGCCTGTGACCTACCGTTCTGTACACAGGCTAAGGGTGCATGCCGCAGCGTAAAGCCCGCACCGATCGGCCCACGCGCAAGTGCGTATGAAGGCACCCCAACGTGTATCCCCTCCCCGGAAATTTTCTTTTTGATAGGTATCCCGCTACGCTTGCCTCCCCGCCCCATGTGCGCTACAAGCGACTACATGCCCACCCCGTACCTGATCGCCACCGGCGACTGTCGCGCCTTGCTCCCACGCATGGCGCCCGAGTGCATAAATTGCATCGTCACGAGCCCACCTTATTGGGGCTTGCGCGATTACGGCGTCGCCGGCCAGATCGGGCTCGAAGCCAAGCCCGACGACTATGTTGCCCAACTAACCGCCATCTTCCGCGAAGCGCGACGCGCCTTGCGCCCTGATGGGACGCTCTGGCTAAATCTTGGAGACAGCTACGCGGGAAGCGCTAAAGGTGGCAACCCTGGGCACTCGGAGCATATCAAGCAAAAAATTAACGAGGGATCACTAACTGTGCGAGATCGCGTGCAGTTAACGCCCGAATTAAAACCCAAAGACCTCTGCGGCATCCCCTGGCGCGTCGCGTTCGCCCTCCAGGCCGACGGGTGGTATTTGCGGCAGGACATCATCTGGCACAAACCCAATCCCATGCCTGAGAGCGTCATGGATCGCTGCACCAAGGCGCACGAGTATTTGTTCTTGCTAAGCAAGAGCGAGAAGTATTACTATGATGCGCAGGCGGTAAAGGAAGATGCCGCGCCCGCTAGCGCTGCTCGTTATAATTACGCTTTTGGCGGTGCTAAATCCGAACAGCTAACCGCAGAGGAAGCAGCTGGCCCGGGGACGCGCACGCACCCGATTGGGGAGCGAAAATCGGATGGCAAGCGCAACAAGCGCAGCGTCTGGACCGTCGGCTCGGCTCCCTTCCGTGAAGCTCACTTTGCCACCTTCCCGCCCGCCCTCATCGAGCCCGCGATCCTCGCTGGCTGCCCACCCGGTGGCGTCGTCCTCGACCCCTTTGGCGGCGCCGGCACCACCGCCCTCGTGGCGACCCGCCTCGGCCGCCGCTCGATTACGATGGAGCTCAACCCCGCCTACGTCGAGATGGCCGAGCGCCGACTGGCTCGTTGACGCCCCCACCCTGATGCGCTACAACCGACTACCCCTTAGAGGAGCAACGCGCATGGCCCGACTCACCCTGGTGATCGAAACCGAGATCGTCCGCGGCAAAGGCACCAACGCCGATCCCCTGCGCCGCATCACGCAATACTGGGCCGTCGATGGTGTGGAGCGCCTGCTCGCCGAATCGGACGACCCGTGCGCGCCGCACAAGATGCCGGCCGGTTTACGCGACGATCCTGTGCGCACAGCAAATCAGTTTGCGGAGTCCGTGCTCGCCGAGACTCACGGCGCATGACTCGTCTCCGCGACGCCCTGTGGCTCATCCTCCAGGCCGTCAAGCAGTGGCTGGGGCGGCGATGACGAAAATCGAACGCATCTTCCACGCTTGCTTCACCCACCGCCACGGCCTCACCTGTCATGAGCTGGCGAACCTCGTCTACACCGACGCCGACGGCGGTCCTTTAGGCGCCACGCAGTCCATCGAGGTTCTCACCCACTATCTCAACAAGCGCTACCTGCGCCCTCTCGGCTGGCAGATCGCCGCTGAGCACGGCGGCTCGGGCGCCAAGCGGAGGCTGGTGAAGCTATGACGCTGACCGACGCCCAATTCTTCGCCCAGCACCCCGACCGCCAGGCGCGCATCCGCCTGCCCGAGGGTCTCATCACTACCGACAAGCGCACCCACCACACCTCCGTCACCCACGAGTGCGAGCTCGATTTCCGGCGGCTCGGCCCGCACGACCGTAACCGCCGGCGCATCCTGGTGTGGCGCGTGCCTCACAATCACCCCACGCACCCCGACCACATGATGCGCATCCCCTTCCTGCTGTTCGCCGATGAGAGCGTGGAGGACGACGACGCCACCCTGCTCCCCATCCTTTCCGAGATCATGAGGAACGCGGCGAAGGAGCAGAATGCGAGCCTCATCTAAAATAGTTCTTGCCCCCCGCACTACCTAGTGCTACATCCACACTCGCTCGCGTTGTTCCCCCCTGTCGCGAGCAGCGCCCGCCTTCGGCGGGCAGCGCCCCGGCGGAGGTCCCTCACCTAACCCCCCACCCGCCGGGGCGCATCGAGGAGCGAACGTTGCCCAAGGACCGCCCGACCTCCTTCCGCCTCCCAGCCGACATCAAGCAGGGCTTGAAGGAGGCGGCGAGCGAGCAGCGCGTGGCGCAAGCGTATTTGATTCGCGAGATCATACGCTATTGGCTGGCTGCGAGGAAACGGCAGAAGAAGCGGATCGAGATAGGGAAGCCATAAGGAGCCCACCATGAAGTACGTGATGATCGCAATTCTGATGAACTCTCTCATCGCCTCTCTGCACGACAGCAAGGAGGCGTGCGAAGGCCGCGCCGCGATCGTGCGCGAGAAGGTCGGCAACGCCAAGTGCGTGGAAGCGCCGGGTGTCTCAGGGTTCGCGTCGAGCTATTCAGGATCTTTGCTTTGCTTCGACAGCACCGGGCACGTCTCGGAGTGCAAATGAAAATCGCCGTAGCCACCACAACGATCCGAGTCCCCGTGGCGATGCGCGCGCTGGCGGCCTGCGCCCCGGCTGTTCGCTTCTTCGTTGCCGGTGACCGCAATAGCCCGCATGCCGAGATCGAGGCGCTGTGTCGTGAGATCGGCAATGCCGAGTATCATGGCCCGACGAAGCTATCCGACATGACCAGCATACGCGATCTGACAGCGCGTCCCTACGCCCCATACTTCTCATCGTGCCGCCGCAACATCGCCCTGCTCGCTGCGCTCAAGTGGGCCGCTGATGTCATCGTGCTGTGGGACGACGATAATTTGGCGATCGACTCGGACTACTTCATCAACTTCGAGACGCTGTTTCAGCGGTGGGACCGCCCTGATACCCATCGCCCATGGCACGGCCTCCAAGCCACCGGCCCCTGGTTCGATCCCGGCTCCCTCACCCTTCCCCCCGTCCACCACCGCGGGTTCCCCCATGCGTACCGGGTACGTGGCGATAGCCCCCCTTGTGACGTGCCATCCGTACTGCGCCCAGTCACGGGCGCGAAGGTGGGTGTTGCGGCGGGTCTATGGCTCGGAGATCCTGATATCGATGCCTGCGACCGCATTGCCGGTGCCCCTCGCGTTCACGGCATCGCCGAGATTGCCCGAGCAGGCGTGGTGGTGGACCCCAAGCAAACCTGGACGGTGTTCAACAGCCAGAACACCGCGTTCGTGCGCGAGCTCGCCCCCGCCATGATGATGCTCCCCGGCGTCGGGCGCCACGAGGACATCTGGGCGAGCCTGATCACCCAGCGCGTGATGCGCGAGTTGGGCTACGTCACGCACTTTGGCCTGCCGCTGGTTTACCAGGAGCGAAACCCCCACGACCTGCACGACGATCTCGCCGCCGAGACCTTCGGCATGCGCCACACGCTCGACTTTGCAGCGTGGCTGGACGGGTTGTCATGTTCCGGCTGGCCCACCGCGTCGGTCGTGCAGATCCTGAGCGACATTTACGCGGCGATGCGCGATCTGCCGTGGATGCCCCCGCAGGTCCGCGAGGCGGGCCTCGCGTGGTGCGACGACGTGGAGAAGGTCCTATGAGCGACAGGCTGAACAAGTTCTTTGTTGGTTCGCAGGGTGACGGCTTGCGGATTCTCAACCCGCCACGCGGCATCATCTCTCATGATGATGCGATCGAACTCGCCGCGTGGTTGGTGCTGCTGGCCGGGGATTTCGACGGCGAGAAGTTCATGGCCGTGCTCGAGGACTTGAAGAAATGAACCGCATCGCCCTCGCGTTCCTCACCAAGGATAAAGTCGACCTCTCGGTCCAGTCGATCGAGCCCCTTCTCGACATCCCCGGCGTGGACAGCTGGTGGATCGACGGCAGCGATACCGTGGCGGGGCAGAAGCTGCCCCTGATGTACCCGGTGGTGCGCGCGGTGCGCAGCAACATCCGCGGCGGTCCTGATGCCGCTGTCTGCTACGCTTTGACCGAGATGCTCGCGCAGAGTTGGGACGGCAAGGGCAACGGCGTAGGCTATGACTACGTCGGCATCGTGGAGAACGACGTCCTCCTTGACCCCAACTGGTTCCCCGACACCTTCTCTTTGTTCGAGCGCGCCCGCGACTTCGGCCTCGAGGCCGGCATGGTGAGCGCTCGCGCTTACGAGGACCGCGTGCTCGCTCAGGTCGACGATACCTTCGCCCTGATGCACAACCTCGGCTACGGCATGTTCATCGCCACGCGCCAAGCGGCTCAACTCTGGCTGCGTCATTTCCGCACCTGCCAGGCGATCGAGAACCGCCGCATGTTCGCCCAGCTCGCCGGCGTCGACATCGCGTCGTTCTGGGCGTTCGGCGCCCAGCAGTGCGGCCTCGTGAGCGACTGGCACGTCGGCACGGTGCTCGCCGCCCACGGCCTCGCGTGCCTCGCCCTGACCCCTGCGCGCTGCCGCATGATCGGCCAGGACCCGCCGCTCGATGAGCAGGGCCTCGTGCTCGCCACCGGCCCCGTGCATCACGACATCATGTACGGTCCCGAGCCGATCGTTCGGCGTTTCGGGATCCGTACCGCGCGCATCCGCGCATGTGTCGAGATGCTGGATGGAAGGCAGGTGGCGGGGACGTGGCGCCCCGGCGGCGCCGACCTGCACCAGCCCCAGCCCGACGGCACCACCGTGATCTTCGCCCATCAGCTCGCCGGCCTGGGTGCCGAGTGGAGCGACAGCTGGCGACTCGCTCGTGGTCCCGGCCCGTTCTCGTGGCGCGCCGCCGAGCCCGAGGCTACCCTGCAGGTCGAGCTCTGCGGCCCCATCGTCTTCCTGCTCTCAGGCCCCGGCCGCGCCGCTATCACGCAAGCCGGCTACGAGACCAAGCCCGACCTGCCAGAGGGCGACATCGCCAGCGTCCTGCTCCCCGCCGCCGTGTCGTGCCGCCCCGTGATGCTCACGGCGCTCGACGCCGGGGTGACGGTGCACGGCATCGTGGTGCGCGAGCCCCAACCCTCCATCCCCGGGTGGAGCTTCGATTGGAACGCTTTACCCGCCGCAGGCGGGGAGGAGTGACATGCGACGTTGCCTCGTCCTCGGCGCCAACGGCCATCTGAGCGTCGCCCTCGTCAACCACCTCAAGGCCGAGGGCGCTTTCGTGCGTGCCGTCGGCCGCGGCTCGGCCCGGCACCTGTCCGACGCCGACGAGTACAACCGCGCCGACCTGCGCTTCGATGCCCCGCCGCGTCACTTCGAGGATATCGACGAGGTCTATCAGCTGGCCGCCGAGGTGGGCGGTCTCGGCTACATCCAGGACCGGAGCAACGATCTCAAGATTTTAACCGCCAACACCCTGATCAATCTCAACGTGCTCGAGGCGTGCGTGAGCGCGCGCGTCGGCCGCGTGTTCTTCGCCTCGTCGGCGTGCGTGTATCCGGCGCTCTACGAGCCCGATGGCGTGCATTTTCATGCCGCAACCCTCTACATGAGGGATGGCAGCGTAGTGGAGAAGGATTTCGGACGCTACGCCGAGACCGATGCCTACCCCGCAAACCCGCAGAACGAGTTCGGCTGGAGCAAGCTCTACTGCGAGCGCATCTACGACGCCTACAGCCGCACCTACCCGCTCCCCGTGCGCATCGGTCGGCTGCATCAGGTGTACGGCCCCAGGGCCGAGTGGCGCGAGCCGCGCGCCAAGGTCGTCGCCTCCCTGTGCCGCAAAATCGCCGAATTGCCCGCCGAAGGCGGGGAGGTCCCCATCTGGGGTGACGGCAGCCAGCAGCGCTCGCTCACCTACATCACCGACGCGGTGGAGGGGATCGTGCGCCTCATGCGCAGCGAGGTGATCGGGCCGGTGAACCTGGGGTCGGAGGAGGCGGTGGACGTCATGAACCTTGCCAAGGTGCTCGGCGCGATCGCAGGCAAACCCCTGCGGATCGTCCCATCGCCCGGTCCCGTCGGCGCCCGGGTGCGCTTGTGCGACGGCACCCTCGCGAAGGAAAAGCTCGGGTGGACCCCGAGCGTGCCGTTCTGCGACGGCCTCGTCTCCACCTACGACTGGGTGCAGCGACAGGTGCTTGCGCAACGCCGCTGAGCGTGCTACAAGTGCGCTACATCGCAGGAGGGGATCATGAAGCGCAACTTGGTTAAGCGGTACCAGCGACACCTGTGGGGAGGTTTTCTCAACGGACGCCTCGATCTCCGTTTCGGGCATAGCGGTGATGCTGGTAGGGCTGTCCCGGCCGTTTATGTTTCTCGCCGTGAGGCCAAGAAGCACTACGCGGACGTGCGCCGCATCAGCATCAAGGAACTCGCCCGATGATCCTCGGTTATGTCAGGGTCTCAACGCAAGAGCAGGTGAGCGGCACCTCCCCCGAGGACCAGGAGCGCACGATCCGCGGCTACGCGATGATGCAGGGCGCCGACCAATACTCCGTTCTCATCTTCGCCGACCCGGCCGTGAGCGGCGCCACCCCGCTCGACCAGCGTCCCGCGGGTAAGGACCTGCTGCTCAACGTCCACCGCGGCGACACGGTCGTCGCCTCCAAGCTCGATCGCATGTTCCGCTCCGCGCTCGACGCCTTGCAGGTTGCCGAGGATTTCAAGCGCAAGGGGATCAGGCTGGTGCTCCTCGACATGGGCTCGACCCCGGTCACCGAGGGCGGAATGGCGGCGTGCTTTTTTGCAATGGCGGCCGCGTTCGCCCAGCTGGAGCGCGAGCGCATCAACGAACGAATGTCCGATGGGCGCGCCGCCAAGCGCCGCAAGGGCGGCCACCTCGGCGGCGACGCCCCGTTCGGCTTCCGCGTCGTCGGCGAGGGTAAGGAGGCGATACTCGAGCCCGTGCCCGACGAGCAGGTGGTGCTCGACGAGTGCCGCGTGTTCGCCCGCCAGGGCCGCTCGCCCCACCGCGCCGCCAAGACCCTCAATCGCAAGGGCTACCGCACGCGCAACGGTAAGCCCTTTCACTGCGCGCAGGTTCAGCGCATCATGCGGCGTGCCGTGCACGATGCGAGTGTGGGAGCGACGCATGGGTAACCGCGCACACGCCGAGCAGCTCCACGCCTCCGCGCGCGAGGCGATGGCCGATCCGAATCGCTCGCAGGCGCTGGTCGACCACGCCTTCGCGTCGTGCTGCTCGGCCTGCTTCGCCGACCCGACGTGGTGGAACGCCTTTTACCACCAGGGCAATCACGAGGGCGACCGCGGCTGCTACCCGGCGGCGATCGCTCACTATCGGCAGGCGCTAGCGTGCGACATCCCCGACGCGCGCGACCGCGCCAAGGTGCTGTGCAATCTCGGCTGGCGGCTGCACCAGGTGGGGCAGACCGAGGAAGCTTACAACGCCAGCCGCCAGGCGATCGACATCGACCCCGAGCTCGTCTATGCGTGGGTCAACCTGTCGCAGATTTGCGGCACCCTCGGGCGGCCCGCCGAGGGCGTGGCGGCGGGGCAGCGCGCCTTTGCCCTCTCGCCGGCCGAGCCGACGGTCGAGCTCGCGCTCGCCTTCGCGCTCCTGTTCAACCACAACTTCGCCGCCGGCCTCAAGCACTTCGAGGTGCGGTTCTACCAGGAGCTTCGGCAGTATTACCACTATCACTACCCGCGCTGGCAGGGCGAGAAGGGCATGAGCGTGTTCCTGGTCGCCGACCAGGGCCTGGGCGACACGCTGTCCTTCGCCCGCTTCGTGCCGGCGGCGTGCGCGCGCGCCGGTCATGTCCACGCCTTCGTGCAGGGCGAGCTGATGCGGGCGTTCCAGCACGCCTTTCGCAAGATCCCGAACCTGACGCTCTCCCCGAGTCCGAGCCCCTTTCCGCCCGCTGATGCGTGGACGACGTTCGTCTCCCTGCCCTTCGCGTTGGGCCTGACCGACGAGCAGATCAGGAACGCCCCCAACATCGAGGTGGCGTCCAACCTGATGCGGCGCAGCCACACCCCGCCCGGCTGGATGGTCCCCGATCGCAAGCTCCACGTCGGTATCGCGTGGGCGGGCAGTCCCAAGAACCTGATCGACAAGCACCGCAACATCCCGGTCGAGTTCTTCTTCGAGCTGCTGCGCGTGCCCGGCGTGCAACTCTACAGCCTCCAGGTCGACAGCAAGAAGGCCATGCTGCACGAGGCCGGCGGCGCCGGGTTGGTGCGCGACCTGTCGGGGTATATCAGGGACGTGTGCGACACGTGGGGCCTGCTGCGCGATCTCGACCTCGTCATCACGTGCGAGTCGGCGCTGGGGCACATCGCGGCCGCCGTCAACCACGAGTGCTGGGTGCCTTACTCCTACCTCGGACGCGACCATCGCATCGGTCTCGACGGGACCGACCGGCTGTGGACGCCGCAGCACAAGATCATCCCCCAGGGGCCGTCCATGCGGTGGGACCGCGCGTTCGAGAGCATCGTCGAGCTTTTGAGGGAGCGCGCGAAGTGAAACCCTCATGGGAGCGCTGGCCCCCCAACTGCTGCGAGACCTGCGTCGGTCCGTGGAAGCGAACGGATGAGCACGTCGGCACCTGCGGCAACGCTGCCTCCCTCGAATACGGCCTCGTCACCGATTCGCGGTTCCGCTGCCCGAGCTTCCAGAGGAAGCCCGATGACCAAGGATGAGTTCAAGCGCATCTGCAAGTCCCAGCGCATGACGCAGCAGCAGATGTGCGCGCTCTTCGGGCACAACAGGAACATGGGCTACTACGGATTCCCGAAGCTCGCCGTGGTCATGCTTCGCCTGCTCGACGACGGCACGATCACGCCGGCCGACATCAGGAGGGCATCCAATGGCGTGGAGCCGCGACGTCTTCTCGACGATGATCCAGTCCGTCGGGCACAATGAGGACGAGGAGTCCCCCGAGATGACGATCGTGTTCGCCAAGGGCGGCACCTACGTCTACGAGGGCGTGCCCGAGGATGTGGCGGACCAGGGTTCACGCGCGCCGTCGGTCGGGCAATGGTTCTTGTCCGAGATTAAGGGGCGGTATCAGTTCAGGAAGCAATGATGAAGTTTGAAGGACGATGCTACGACGGGCCTTGGCATGACCGGATGTACTCGTCGGATCGTCGGTACGTCCAAGTTACGATTCCCGAGTCTCTCGCCGTATGCAAGTACGCATCGATGGCGCCGCCTGACACTTTGATGCTCTACACGGGCCTGTATGTTTGGAATGGCTCGATGAAGCTGTGGATTTGGTATCCGCCTGGAAAGTACCCAAGATGACCTTCATCGAACGCCCCGCTGCCAACGACCCGGCCGACCCGTTCACCAAGATGGCGACCCGGATCACCCACAACACCGAGGGCGCCCGCTTCGGCGGCGCCGTCGTGATCGTGCCGCCGGACGGCGGCGGCGAGCCGATCGAGATCCTGTTCCTCGACCAGGCGGCCGATGCCGCGCTGTTCTGGTCGACGGTGCGCACCAAGATCACCGCGGTGCTGGAGGCGCTGGCCGAGAAGGAGCGGCAGGGAGGGTGGGGTGGACGGCGGTAGGCTTTAGTCCTACCCTGCCCCCATGGCAGGCTGGTCACGGCAGAAGCGGCTGAAAGTCGAGAGGGCATTCTACCTCTATCTCGACGCCTGCGTCATCAATTCCAAGGATCTCGGCCCGATCAACCTCGGGGAGCACCTCTACGAGGGGCAGCGCCGCGTCATCACGCAGATTTTCGACGCGCTCGAGGCCGACATCCGCAACATCTGGATTCTGAAATCTCGGCAGCTCGGCATCTCCACCATCATCCGGGCGCTCGTCATCTTCCTTCTCGGCGTTCACCACGGCCTCAAGGGCGCGATCGTCTTCGACACCGACCCGAACAAGGCTGAAGCCCACGCCGAGATGGTGACGATGATCGGCGACCTGCCGCCGACTCTCGGCTTCCCGGCGATCAAGCGCGACAACGTGCGCCTCGGCACCACGCTGGCGAACGACTCGAAGCTTCTGTTCATGTCGGCCGGCGTGAAGAAGACCAAGGGCAGCGGCACCCTCGGCCGCTCGGTCGGCATCACGATCGCCCACCTGTCGGAGCTCTGTTCCTACGATAACGACGAGGGATTGGAAGCATTTCGCAATTCGCTTTCGGAGGTGCATGAGAACCGGCTCTACATCTACGAGTCCACCGCTCGCGGACCAAATCGGTGGAAGCAGATGTGGGATGATGCGCGGCTCGACCCGGATCACAATTGCTGCATATTTCTTGGGTGGTGGTGCAAGCAGTCTCAGGCGATCGCCAAGACAGATCGGGATTTTCAGAAGTACGGCGTTTATGATGTGTCTGAGCGCGAGTTGGAAAAGATTAGGGCTGTCAAGGAAAAGTACAATCACGATATAACGATCGAGCAACTTTCTTGGATCAGGAAGCACATGGATCCGTCGCTCCAGTCTACTGGAGTCGACGACATCGATTACGAGGGTAATCCGCTTCGCATTCAAGAGCAGCCGTGGACTGAGGATGAAGCGTTTCAGCAAACTGGATCGATCTTCTTTAGTGCACCTCGACTCACCGAGCAGACCAACAACAACGTCTCGCACAAATGGACGGGGTACGTATTTAACATCGCCGATGAGTTCGATAGTCTCATAGTTGCTCACGCCGGCAATCATAAGAGCGTAGAGTTAAAGGTGTGGGAGCCTCCAGAACGCGGTGCCGTTTATGTCATGGGTATAGATACCGCCTATGGCGAGAATGACAAAAACGACTCGTCAAGCTTTCAAGTGTTGCGTTGCTTTGCAGACGGTATAGATCAAGTAGCCGAGTACAATTGGCCCTTGATTACTACCCAGCAGTATGCTTGGGTGATTGCTGCCACCATGGGGTGGTATGCGTCGGAGGGGTCCGAGATTCGCTACATTCTAGAGCTGAACGGCCCTGGTACTTCGGTCTACACTGAATTGCGCACGTTGCGACAGCGTATCGACGCTGGGTATCGGCGTGCCGAGGTAGCCGAGAAGGGGTTGCAGAACATATTTGCGAACGTGCGCACTTTCGTCTATTCGCGGCCTGATTCGTTCGGCCCCGGGCATAATTTTCATTGGAAGACTCAAGTGCAGAACAAGGTCCCGTTGATGGAGGACTTGCGTAACTTCGTCTCCAACGGGCTCCTTCGCGTGCGCTCGCTCTCCGCGATTGAGGAGATGAAGAACGTGTCGCGGGACGGCGATTCGATCGGTGCTCAGGGTAGCATGCACGATGACCGGGTGTTCAGCCTCGGGCTGTCATGCTATTATTGGAAAAATGCAATTCGCCAGGCCCTGATTTCGGGCCGGCGCACGCGGGAGGCCGAGGCCGCCAAGAAGCGCCTGAGCATCACCGATCAGGTTTACCTCTTTCAACAGTCGATGATGTCTGATTTCATGGCGCGGAAGCAGACGGTCCGGCGGCAGCAGGCGCAGGCCGCGCGGAACTGGCGGTCGGGCGCTAGGAGGTATTAGGATGCGTTACCGTTGCCCGGATTGCCGCGGCCTATTTCCCATGCCTGGCGGCGCCATCCTCGATTCCTGTCCGCTGTGCGGCTACGACACCTCGGTGCCCGAGCGGGACGAGATTCAGCTTCCGGCGTTCCTCTCCCCGCGCGCCAAGAACGAGGACACCCTCTACCGCCAGGTCGAGGCCGGGAGCGAGGAGCGCGTGCGGCTCGCCGCGGAGGCGGCCGGCTGCGACGCCTCCGACATGGCGGGGCTCAAGATCACCAACATGCAGACCGGCAAGGGCGCGGAGCCGCTCACCCTGCCCGCCAACCCGGTCAGCCAGCGGATGGCCGAGATGGAGGCGCGCGGACTGCCCACGGGCTTCGGCGCCAACGCGCAGGGCGCGGCCGCATCCCCGATGGTGCAGTCCGGCCCCTACCCCAACGCCGGCGCCCACTTCCAGTCGGCGCTGCGCGAGCATCACGGGAAGGTCACCAATTACACGGCGGTCGGCGATAACCCGGCCGTCGAGGTGATGCAGCCCGGGTACAGGAGGCGTGCGTGATCCCAGTCCCGTCCGACGAGCGCGACATCCTGGCGCTCGCTCAGGACCTGATCGAGAAGTGCCGCGTGAGCGTGGGGGCGCGCTCGACCTACTACCGCCTGATGAGCACGATCGCCGAGACCGGTCGGTACGACGGCTCGAAGTCCCTGCTCAACATGATGCAGAAGCACCTGACCGACACGGCGGCGCACATCTTCTCGCCGGTCGAACTCAAATTCATCGTCGACTTCGAGCACGAGTACCCCAAGAACATCGTCGAGCGCGGCCGCGTGGTGGGCAACACGCTCACGCGCGCGTGGGAGCGCACGTCGACCGACATGCTGTTCGGGCAGGGCGTGTTCGAATCCCTCAAGCTCGGGTGCGGTATCCTCAAGCAATGGCCGGAGGAGAGCGGATCCGAGGACGCCCGCAAGCTCACCGTGCATGCGAAGCTCGTGCCGCCATGGAGCTTCGGCGTCTACCGCGAGGACCTGTGCGAGCTCGACGCCCAGGAGTGCTTGTGCGAGACGGTGACGCTGACCGGCCCGGAGGTGTGGCAGCGCATCTACCACATGCCGAACGCCAGGAAGCTGCACGAGAAGATCATGGTGCACGCCAGGACCGGCGAGGCGCAGGCCAACCCCTTGAGCTTCTTCCACCAGCTGCTCTCGACCAGCCAGCTCAACACCGGGCTTTCGGGCGCCTTGACGCCGCAGCCGGGTGGGATCGTTTCGCTGTCGGGCGATCCGAACTACCCGATCATGGGGCCGGTCGTGGCGGCGCCGACCGTGCAGATGCACGAGCTGTGGGTCAAGGACGAGAACGACTACACGACCATCCAGGTGATCGAGGACCAGCTTCTTCTGGCGCCCAAGTTCAAGAAGCAGAACCTGTTCATCAAGGACAGCCAGATGCACCCCTATTCGCTGATCCAACCGAACCAGACGGCCGGGTGGTTCTGGGGGCGCAGCGATCTGGTCGACCTGATCGAGCCGCAGGGCCTGCTGTCGCAATGGTGCGACGATGCGCGGCGCCTCATGGGCCTGCAGATCGACAAGATCATCGCGTTCATCGGCGAGAACGGCATCACCGACGAGAAGTACGACGACTTCCGCCGCAGCGGCTACATGAACCTCTCGCAGGGCGCGAGCGTCGAGGACCTCACCCCCAAGTTCCCACCTGAGCTGCTGCCGATGATCAAGTGGCTCATCGAGACGATCAAGATCCTCGGCGGCTTCCCGCCGATCATGCAGGGGCAGGGCGACTCGGGCGTGCGGGCCGGGGTGCACGCCAACACCCTGCTCAAGACCGGCTCGCCGTCGACGCGCGATCGCTCGCTCCTGGTCGAGCGGCAGTGCGCGGTCGCCGCCGACAAGACCCTGTGCATCAAGGAAGCCAAGGAGGACAAGCGCTATTGGACGAAAGCCGAGACCCTGGAGGACGTCGAGGAGACGAGCTTTGCGCTCACCGATTTGCCCGACGATTGGCGGGTCGGGGTCGACTCGCATTCGTCGTCCCCGATCTTCGCCGACGAAAACCAGCAAATGATCTTCGCCCTGCGCCGCACCGGCGACGTCACCGGCGAGTATGTGATCGACAACCTGCCCATCCCCAACAAGGAAGCCGCCAAGATCGCGCTACGCGAGCGCGAGAAGAACAAGGCGCAGGAGATGCAGATGCTCCTGCAGAAGTTCCCCGAGGCGGCCGAGAAGGTGCTGGCGAAGCAGCTAGGGGGTGGCGGCAAACATTGACTCCTCGTCGTCGCAAGGCGGGCGAAGGGAGCGCCCCGGTGGGTATTTCAGAAGTGCCTCGCGAACGAAATCCTCGTAGGTTTCAACAAACGGAGCGGTGAATCCACCGCCGTAGCCTACGTATCGCATTCCTCCCGCTCTCAGCGGAATGGATTCGACGGTCGTCTCGGATGCTGCGGGCAGCGCGGCATCCGGTTTCACAACCGCGGTAGCCGCGCCGAGTCCGAGCAGTTTGAGCAGGTCTCGGCGTTTCATGAGAACCTCGGCATCATCCCAGGCGACAGCACCGCCGGCCCGTGCGCGGCGTGCCGCAGGCTGCTGTCCCGCGACGCCTTCGCCTGTGCCTCGGCCTGGACCTTGGCGTTGTGGATCATGCGCTCGATCACCGCTTCCTTGCTCACATCGAGGTCCTCGAGGAGGAGGCCGTGAATCGAGTCGCGTCGGAGTGATACCGTCTGGCCGAAATCGTCGGAGACGTTCACTCGTGTCGACGAGTCCGCGTCATTCGTCAGAAAATGGTAGGATGCGCCTGCCTTCTCCTCCGTCCTGAACATCAGGGTCCAGATCGCGGGGCCGACGATAACCGAGAGGCTATGCACGTTCGTTGTTTCCTTGTTTGGCCCACCGGATGAAGTCCTGGGTGGGGATGCGGATGCGGCAGGATGTGCCGGGCTTGCGGGTGTTCTTCTTGGGGATGCCGGGGATCCGATGGAGGGGCGGCCCGCCCTTGCGTGCCGGGATCTGGCACAATCGGTAGACCGTGCAAACGGACACCCGAAGATATCGGGCGGCCTCCTTCACGGTGAGGAACTCCTTGTCGGAGACGTCCAACCCGCTCATCTGTGCCTATCTGCGCCTAAGAACGCCTAGTTGCGCGCAGGACCGTAGCTGGCGCCGATTGAAAAAACAAGGGATTTTCCAGAGCGTCGCAATCGGCTGCCCTCGGGCGGCCAACCCGTCACCCGATGGGTCGACGAACTGGAGAAGCACCCCATGCCCGTCAAGCATCGGCGCGGCCGGCGTCACGGTCGGAAGTAAGGCACTTCGTCAGTGCCCGAAGGAATGACTCCTCAAACCCCTGCACCCCCCGGCGGCCAAGCCCCGGGGGGCCAGGGCCAAGCACCGTTCGGTCAGACCGGCGGCGCCACGACGGCCGTGCCGAACCGCGGCTACGAGGCGGCCGCGATGCAGAGCCTGGCGGTCATCGTCCAGCAGATCGAGAAGCTGGTGCCGATGCTGGGGAGCACATCACCGAACGGCAAGATCATCGTCGACGTGCTTCAGAAGCTCACGAAGCTCGTGCCGCCGGGCAGTGCTTCACCGGCGGGGACCAAGAACCACGTCGAGAACCTGGCGTTGCAGAACGCCCAGCAGAGCCAGCAGATGCAGGCGCTGCGGCAGCAGCCTCCGGGCGGCGCCCAGCAGCAGAAACCCCCGGGTATGGCCGCATGAACATTCATCAGGACAAGACCGAGATGCTGCCCGATGCGGCCGGCCCGTCCGACTACGGGATCGCGGCCGCTCCCGCCGGCAACGCACCGTTCGCGGTGCGCACCATCCAGACCCCCGACCAGCAGCGGCTCGTCGCCGCGTCGAACTACCCCCGTCACGGCTGGGGCGACGTGCGCAACCTGGCGCCGATGCGCCGCGGCCACGGCTACTGAGGAGAGAGACCATGACGAACATCTTCCAGAACAACGCCAAGTCGATCCCGACCAGCGACGCTCAGATCGTGCGCGTCGACATGGAGCAGATCGATATCGGCGGCCGCAAGTCGCATCTGCCGGCGCAGATGAAGTCCGAGTCGATGGGCCTGAGCCACGTGCCGAACGCCGGCTCGAACGTCGGGGGCGCGAAGTAAGTGCCCAAGGTCGAGGTCGACGAGGACGAGCTGGTTGCATCGCGCAGGTTGACGACGCTCGTCAACGCGATGATGAAGAACCCGAAGGCCAAGCTCAAGCTCCAGGAAGCCGTCAAGGAGCACGACCCCAACTACGTGACCCCCGAGCTCGACTCGCAGCGCGCCGTGCAGGAGCCGATCGACGAGCTGCGCAAGGAGCTCGCCGCGGAGCGCAAGGCGCGAGAGGACGAGAAGGCCGAGCGTGAGCGGAACGACAAGTTGCGCGCGCTCGACGGGCAGGTCGAGGCCGGGTTCGCGAAGCTCCGCAGCGAAGGCTACATGCAGCCGGGCCTCGACGAGGTTCGCAAGATCATGGACGAGAAGGGCATTCTCGATCCGCTCATCGCCGCGGCCTACTGGGAGAAGCTGCACCCGCCGCCGACCGTGGTGACCCCGGTCGGCGCGATCGGCTCGTGGAACTTCACCGACACGTCCGACGGCAGCGACGACGTCAAGAAGCTGCTGGAGACGCAGGGCCGTTCGGAGCCGCTGGCCGACAAGATGGCGATGGCGGCGCTGGCGGACGTGCGGAATCAGAGGCGGTAGGATGCGCGACGTCTCGCAATTCGACGCCGGCCGCCCGGGCAAATTCCGGGTAGAGCCGCAGCATGTCGATTGCGAACGTCACCTTGTCGACGACGCGCTGGCCGGGACCGTGACGGCTGGAGAAAAGCTCCAGGTTGCTGAGATCGTTGTGCTGCCGGTTTCCGTCCCGGTGATGGACGGTCTCCTCGGGGTAGAGTTCGCGCCCGAGGTGCTGGGACATCACGTATCGGTGCTCCATGACGGCGTGCTTCTTGCCGGTCACGAGGGATGGCACCGAGATCCACACGTAGCCGTGGCGCTTGATGTGCCGGCTGAAGTTGCCAGCGTTGAAGCGGGCAAGAGCAACATCGCGCTGGTGCGCGGCTTTGCACGCTTGACTGCAGTATTTTTGCTCTCGGTATATCCGGCCGCCCGGTTTGCGACTGCGTGTCAGCGTCTCGCCGCAACTGATGCACGTGAAGGTGTTGCGGGCAGTGGCGTCCTTTGTTCGACCGATGTCGGAACAGGGTCGGGAGCAGTACAGCGGGCCTCGTCCGTACTTCTTGATGTGCGCATTGAGGTACGCCCGCATCATTCCGAAGGGTTTCCCGCACTCCTTGCACGTGAAGTTCACGACTTCACGGCCCGGTGCTGGAATCGACTTGTCGAAGCGAAACGCGCTTCGGCACGCAAGGCTACAGAAGCGCTGGTTGGCGCTTGGGTAGCTGGCAAACGTTGCACCGCAGTTCTCACAGTTCTTTTCGATCGGCATGGTTGGGCTCCTTTGTGTGGCAACGAGGGTAGCTTGACCATGTCGCTCGGCATTGTCAAGGAGGTTTGAACGTGCCCCTTCCAGGTATCGGTGCGGTCCCTCCCGCTGGGTCACTCTACCAGGAGTTGTCGGCCGTCACACGCAGGGCTTTCGTCCCTCGATTATTTGTACAAATTTACTATGGGTCACCGACTCTTTTCTACCTTACCGGGAATGCGCAGCGCGCCGCCGGCGGCCTCAACCAGGTAACGATCCCGTTGCAGGGTCAGTCGATGGTCCAAGGCCAATTCACCGGCTACGGCGGTGGATTCAACAGCCCCGTCATCACGCCCGGGATTCAAAACGCCCAATTCGCGCTCGCCTACTGGGTGGTCCCCGTTCCGCTCCCCTTCGGCGAGACCGTGCTGCAGGCGACCGACCGCGAGATCAGTCTGCTCAAGGCGCGCATGAACGACGTGTACGCCGTGACCCGCCAGAACATGGCGCGGCTGATCTTCACCAACAACTCGGCGAACCCGCTGTTCCCCGACAGCTTCCAGAACGCCTTCGACAACGGCACCAACTTCGCGACCTACGGCGGCATCAACCGCAACGTGGCCGGCAACAGCGCGTTCCAGGGCCAGTACATCAACGCGAACACGATCACGGCGGGCGCCACCACCAGTCCGGCGACCGTCGGCTTCACCCGCAAGAGCATGTCGACCCTGATCACCAAGATCACGGACGCGGCCGGCGGCGAGGCCCCGACCTTCGGCGTCATGGCGCCGGGCGATTTCCAGACGCTCAACAACGACTTCATCGGGATTGAGAACATCTACCACCCGCCGGGCTCCACCTACTCGATGGACACGTCGGTGCGGTCGAGCTTCCCGAACCTGAACGTCAGCGGCGTGCCGATCTTCCTCGATCACTTCCTGCCGCAGGGCAATATGTTCTTCGCCAACGTCAAGTACACGGCGATGTACCTGTCGGAGGACGCCGCGTTCGACTTCTCGGGCTTCTACTCGCTGGTGCCGCTCGGGCAGATCGGCCAGCAGGGTGTGGTGGTCGTCGGCTACGATATCCTGAGCGCCAAGTCGTCGAGCGGGGCCTGGGTCTACAACATCGCCGGCAACGCCTTCTGAGGAGCAGCACATGCCCCCGTTTCTCTCCGGTCCTGGCCTCGGCCTCGCGCTGCCGCAGAACCTCTACCCGACCGCGCTGGGCAACGCCCCGCTCGACAACCCGTCCAACCGCGTGTGCCTGGCGCCCGGCCAGGAGCTCCCGATCGCGGCGGGCGACTGGTACATCGGCCTCGGCAGCTACCTCGTCCTCGAGTATCTCGATCCGGTGAACAACATCTGGACGATGGCGGCCGCGGCCGGCTGGACGTCCGGCATGATCCACGCCACGTCCGACGGCTTCAACCTGCGCGTCGCCAACCGCCTCGGCTGCCCGGTCAGCGCCACCGTCATCCAGTACGGCACGAGCTACGTGCAGGGCACCACGACGGTGACGCAGATCAGCACCAGCGCCAAGGTGGTCGGCACCTGGGCGCCGATCGTCGGCGGCCAGCTGGTGTTTTCAGGCGCGTCGGTCACGACCTCGCAGGCCGGCGCCGGCTACGGCGTGCCACCGCTCATCTTCATTCCGCCGCCGGCCCCCGCGGCGAGCAACTCCAACGGCGTCGGCGGCATCCAGGCCAGCGCCTATGCGGTGATCGCCAACGGCACGGTGTCGACGGTCTCGTTCGTCAACCAGGGCGCCGGCTACGGCAGTGGCTTCACGATCGTGTGCCAGCCGAACCCGACCGACCCGAATCTCGCGACCGGCATCACCAACGCCACCGTCTACTTCTCGCTGTCGAGCCTGAACACCAACGGCGGCATCGCCGGCGTGCTGTGCACGAACCCGGGCGGCCCGCTCGGCAACGGCTCGATGTCGTCGATCACGCTGTCGATCGGCGGCGCCGGCACCGGCGCCTCGGTGGTGGCGAACGTTCTGCAGACGATTGTGTCGACTTCCATCACGGGTGCAGGTGTCGGCACGGGACTTCTCCCGGTGCTGACGGTTGGCGGCGTGCCGAGCACGTCGCCCGCGTCATCCGCATCGCCGGAAGCTCTCGGTCTTGCGTGGCGCCCGCGGCAGCCGAACATCGGAACGTCCGTGACCGCCAACTCGGCCGGAACGGTCTATGATGGCGGGTTGTTCCTTGGCGCTCCGACGGCTTGGCTGTTCCCGGCTCCTGGTGCGACCGTCTCGATCGGAACGGTTGCGCTGACTTTGGGCTCGGTGCCCGACATCGCTGTGATCCAGCCGGCCGCATGACCTACAGCCTCAGCATCTCGGGGGTCAGCGCCGAACAGCGTTTCGCGGTGGCGAACCTGACGGTCGACGACGTGTCGGCCGGCACCGTCGGGGCGCAGCGGAACGCGATGGCGCACGGCACCGCGTTCTTGTGCAAGGGGCCGGACGGGCAGCAGCGGCTGCACCAGATCGATGCGGAGCGCTCGACCCCGGGCAATCTGGTACTGCGGCGATTGTAAGCGCCGCCTGGAGGCGGTGCGGTGCTCAATAACTATCTCGCGCAGACCCAGCAGCTGCTCCAGAACCCGGCCGCGCCCACCGCCCTCTACTCGACGGCCCTGCTCACCGGCTACATCAACGTGGCGCGCGGCCAGATCGCGGCCGAAAGCGAATCGATTCGTCGCCAAGCGACGATCTCGCTCACTCCCGGCTCGGCCGGCCCCTACAACTTCTCGAGCCTCGCGCTGGGCACGCCGAGCGTCACGGGCGTGCAGGGGGCGATCCATATCCGCAGCATCTTCTACGCGGTCGGCAGCGGGCAGAAGCGGCTCAACGTGCGGGCGTGGGAATGGTTCGAGGAGTACAGCTTGAACACGCCGGTGCCGCAACAGGGCGCGCCCGTCCGGTGGTCGCAGTACCAGCAGGGCGGGGCGCCGGGCGCTGCGACCGACCAGGCGACCGCGGCTGGCGGCAGCTTTTACGTCGACCCGGTGCCGGACATCGCCTACACCTTGAGCTGCGACTGCGTGTGCTTCCCCCTGCAGCTCGCGGCCGACGGTGACCCGGAGGCACTCCCATACCTTTGGACCGACTGCGTGCCCTTCTTCGCAAGTTATTTTGCGTTACTATCCTCGCAGACGAGCGCGCGGCGCGGGGAGGCCGAGGCGCAATTCGGTTTCTACCAGACCTTCCTTGAGCGCGCCCGGCGGTTCTCGAACCCGAACGTGAATCGCTTCGCCTACGCGCAGACGCAGGATCCCGCGCAGGCCGCCAAGATTGGCTTGAAGCTGGGGGGTGGCAATGGCGCTCAATAAGTACCTCCAGGGCGTCCAGCGCCTGCTCCGCGAGCAGAAGCAGGACATGTTGATGCCCGAGGACCTGATCGAGTACGTCAACGAGGGCCGCCGCGAGACCGCGCAGCGGACGCAATGCGTGCGGCGCCTTACCCCCATCAGCGGGTCCGTCGTCTCGGCGATCGTGACGGCGCAGGGCCACGGCTACACCGCGCCGATCGTCACCATCACGGCGCCGGACTTCCCGAGCGGGCAGGCGCCCACGCCGCTTGGGCAGCAGGCGACTGCGCTCGCCGAGGTGCTGGGCGGGCAGATCGTGGCGGTGAACATCCAGAACGGCGGGTCCGGCTACTTCGAGCCGATCGCCACCATCGCGGACCCGACCGGGACGGGTGCGACGATCACGTTGCAGATATCGCCGATCAACCAGTTGAACCCGGGGCAGGAAGTTTATAACTTTTCCAGTATTTATTTGGGTGCTTTTCCGGGGGTGCTTTCGATCCACTCCATAAAATCGGTCAGCCTGATTTATTCAAATTACCGCTATTCTTTGCCTTCCTACTCTTTCAGTACCTATCAAGCAATGATCAGACAATACCCATTTCAGTATCAATATGTGCCGGCCTTCTTTTCTCAACTAGGCCAAGGTGATCAAGGTTCGTTATATATGTACCCGTTGCCCAGTCAGATTTATCAATACGAGGCCGACTGTTTCTGTACGCCTGCCGATTTGATTGACGATCTGAGCGTCGACGTCATCCCTCGTCCTTGGGATGATGTGGTCAAATACTTCGCCGCTTCACTCGCGTATGGCGAGCTGCAGAATTGGAACGCGGCTCGCTACTACCTCGATCTCTACGACAAGATGACGCTGCGCAAGTCGCAGTACGCGCGCCCCGGCCGCGCGACCAATCCCTACGGCCGCTGGTGATGCTCGGTAAACCCCCTCCCCCCGTCAGCGAGAAGGCGTCCCCCTACGCGCCCCCCGCCCCGCAGGGGCCGCTCGTCTTCGAGCAATGGCAGGGCGTCAACACCAACACCGACCGCGCGGGCGTGCCCGACCAGCAGGCGTACTGGATCGACGGCTTCTTCCCGCTCGCGCCGCGCAAGCTTCGCGCGATGCCCGGCATCGGCAGTGCCATCTACACGGCGCCCGGCATCCTGACGATCGTTTATTACGAGTTCTACAATCTCGGCTCGGTCACGGTCCCGACGGTCGAGTACGCGGCCGTGCTGCTGAGCGACGGCTCGGTCGTGCAGGTGAACGTTGCGACGCTCGCCGTGACGACGATCCTGTCCGCGGGCACGATCCAGAACGCAACGGTCGGGCAGCTGCAATTCAACCAGTACGGCCAGCAGTACTTGATCATCGTCGCTAATCAGACCAACGGCTATTGGCTGTGGGACGGCACCAACGTGTACGCCGCCGGCACGCTCAGCCCGACGGTGGTGCTCACCGACACGGGCTCGGCGTACAAGACGGCGCCGTCGGTGACGGCCTCGGGCGGCTTCGGATCGGGCGCGACATTCGTGGCGACGATTGGTGGCGGCTTGGTCACCAACGTGACGGTGGTGAGCCCCGGTTCGGGCTATCAGGCGGGCGATATCGTCACTTTGACGTTCACGGGTGGGAACTCGGCGGGTTCAGGCGCGACGTTCACCGCTAACATGAACGATTTGGTAGGTTCAGGAGCGTCCTTTACGGCTAATATGCAGTTGATTGGGGCTGTAGGCCATGGGATAAACTCATACACAATTGCTTCTGTAACTATTAATGCTGGCGGTTCCAACTACTCGCAATTTACTACTTTGAGCATTTCCGGGTCTGGTTTCACAGTGCATTCGCAACCCACGTTGGCGCCCGTCATCGTCGGCGGGGTGATTACCAACGTCATAGTTGTTGGTGGTGGCGTGTTCTACGATACCGTCACTCCGAATGTCCTAGTTCTCGCCACTGATGCTGGGCAATGGTACATTTCTTCAGTGACCGTCAACGCGACGGGCTCGGGCTACAGCGGTTCGACCGTCTTGACGGTCGCGGGTGGCGATTCGCCGATCGCGCAGGCAACGCTCACGCCCGTGATCGTAGCCGGTGCGATCACCAGCGTGAACGTCACCAACGGCGGCATCTATCGGGGACCGAGCCCTGCTCCGTCCATCGCGGCGGTCGACTCGGTGACCAACGCGGCCGCGACCGTGCAGCTCATGCCGTTCGGCGTGCAAGGCACGACGGTCGACACCTATTCGGGCCACGTGTGGGTGGTGAACGGCCCGCTCATCCAGTGGACCGCGCCCGGCAGCGTGAGCGACTTTGCCACGTCGGACGGCGGTGGCGCCTTGACCTCGAACTCGAGCGTGCTCAAGGCCGGCTACACCAAGGTCATCAGCGACAACGGGTTCCTCTACCTGGTGGGCGACTCGTCGGTCGACTACATCTCGGGTGTCCAGACGGCGGGCTCGCCGCCGACCACGACGTTCACCCTACAGAACGCCGACCCCGAGACTGGCACGCCGTTCGCCGCGACCGTGATTGCAGTCGGACAGGGTATCGCGTTCGCCAACTCGTGGGGCGCGCAGGAACTTCTGGGCTCCTCGGCGCAGAAGACGAGCGAGATGCTCGACGGCGTGTATGGCACCGGGTTCAATGCTTTCGGCAACCTGCTCAACACCAGCGTCCAGCCGAGCATGGCCAAGGCGATCGTCTTCGACAAGAAGGTGACGGTGCTCCTGCTCACCATCATCGACCCGGTATCGCAGGCGACCCAGAACAAGCTGCTCATCCGCCACGGCAACATCTGGTTCGCGTCCTTGCAGGACGTGACGATCACGATGGTGCGCACCCAGGAGATCAATTCCAACTTCGTGTGCTATGGGACGGACGGGACGCACATCTATCCGCTGTTCAACACCCCCTCGACGGCGTTTCAGAAGACCGTGCGGTCGAAGTTCTGGGACGCGCCGGGCGGAATCGAGTACGTAAAGACCTCGGTAAACCTGTGGGGCTTGCTCAATGTCGGCAGCACGACCGACGCGACGTTCACCGTGAACGTCGACAGTGCCGGGAGCGCGAGCAACACCTATACCTACACGCCAGCCGCCACCGGGCACTATAACATCCCGCCGACCGCCGTCGGCCAGCAGGGCGTGCTCACCGGGCTGACGATACAGACCAATGCGGCCGACATCACGCTCGTGGCGTTCAAGATGCTCGACGAGATCGTGCAGTACCTCGCATGAGCGGCATCGCTGGCATTTACGTCATTCCCCGCTCGCGCGACGCATGGGAGCGTTGGAGCTTCGTGCACGCTGCCCATCACAGGGATGTCAATAGGGTTGTACTCCAGCGCCTCGGTGTGATATTGCCCGAATACCCGCTCGACCCGCCGGGCGAGCTGGAGGCGTGGCTGACCGCCAATCAGGTGATGCACGTCGCGACCGACGCGGTGCTCGGCGTCCAGTCCTTCCCGCTGGAGGGGCTCGACCCGACCGATGAGGAGGCCGTGAACGTGTGGATCCACCAGCATGGATGGGAGCACAAGCAATGGGCGCAGATATTGGGGATAGGGTAGCGGAGCGCGTCCACATCCGCCGCTTCCAGATGCCCGACCTGAGCGAGCACGGCGGCTGGATCATGGAGCGACTGCTCAAGGCGTACCCGCTGCACAACGAGCGCTCGATGGCCACCTACCTGCGCGGCCTCATCGACCTCAACACCTGCCTGTTCCTCTACCAGCCGCACGCGGTGGCGCTCGCCGAGACGGTGCGCTACTTCATGCTCACCGGCGAGCCGATCGTGGTGGAGCGCTTCGTCTTCGCGAAGAAGGGCCACGAGGCCGAGGCCGCCGAGTTCTACGTCGAGTTTCACAAGTGGGCTGCCTCCCAGCAGGTCGCCACCATGCTGGTCGAGGAGATGACGGACGTGCCGCATGAGCTGGTGACGGCGAAGCTCGGGAGGGTGTTCGTCCGGCAGCAAAAGTTTGCGAAGGTGTGATCACCTACGCGATCGAGCCCCTCGCCGCCGCGCGCCCCGACATCGAGGCGATCCTCGAGCGCCAGTGGCGAGAGACCGGCGAGCAGGGCCTTGACCCCTCCCCCCTCTGGTCGGTCTACGAGGAACTCGAACGTCGTGGCGGTTTCCTTCTCATCGCGCGTCGTGACGGCTGGTTCGCCGGCTACCTCGCGGCCGCTATCCACCGCCACATCAACGCCCATGCCCGCGTTGCCACCATCTCGACCTACTGGGTGGAGCCGTGCCCCGGCCGCGCCTTCGTCTTGCGCGGCCTGCTCCGCGCCGCCCTGGCTCATCTCGCTACCCTGGAGGTAGCCCGGGTGACGGTCGACACCGAGGCCGGGCACTCGGCGGCCCGGCTGCTCGCTGCGATGGGCTTCCGCGAGACGAAGATTTCCTATACCGTCAGCCTGCCGAGCGGTGATACGGTCTAACCCACCAACGGGGTCCGAGGTGCGCCCAGTTCCAGTCAAGCCGACCGCTGGGGAGCCCGACTGAATATCGGATAGCCGCTCGGCGCAGGAGGCTAGCATGCCCGACTTTGGAATCGGTGAAACCGCGGCCGCCCTCGGCGGCGGGGACCTTCTGGCGGGCTTGTTCGGTGGGGGCGCGGCCGCGGGCGCCGATGCGGCCGGCGCCGCCGCCCCGCTCGCGTTCGACGCCACCGCCGGCTCCGGCCCGCTCGACTTCCTCGGCGCCTCGGCGGCGCCGGGCGGCTTTTCAGGCGCCCCATCGGCCGGATTTCTGGGCTCCGCGGGCGGCGCGCCCGTCGGCGACACCGCCGGCATGGGCGCCGGCATCTTCGGCACCTCAGGCGCCAACCCGGTCGGCGATCTCACCGGCGGCCTGAATTTCGGTGGGGCTTCACCCGCCGCAGGCGGGGGCATCTTCGACACTGCGGCCGGCGGTGCCGGGGGCGGCATCTCCACCGGCGAGACCATCGGCAACATCGCAAGCGCGCCCTACGATCTCGGCGGTGCGGGCACCACGGCGGCGGCCGGACCGGGCGACCCTCTCTCGGCGCTCACCAGCCAGATCGGCAAGAACCCGCTGGGCTTGGCGGCCGGCGCGGGCGGCCTCGCCTACTCGCTCGCCAACGCCAACACCAAGCCGGGATCGGTGCAGCAGCTGGAGACCCTGGCTGCGACCGATCTGGCGCAGAGCGGCTCGTTCACGACCGCCGGACAGACGATGCAGTCCTACCTGCCGCAGGGTGCCCTGCCGCCCGGCCAGCAGGCCCAGCTCGAGCAGGCGACGCGCGCCGAGAAGGCCAAGATCGTGCAGTCCTACGCCTCGCAGGGCCTGCCGTCCGATCCTGCCAAGAACACCGCGCTCGCCCAGGACCTCAACGCGGTCGACGAGCGCGCGCTCGCCGCCAAGGGCACGCTGGAGGGCCAGGATTTCCAGGCCGGGCAGCAGCTGGTCAACGCCGGGATCCAGGAAAGCGGGATGGCGAACGCCCTCTACACGCAACTCCAGCAGATCGATCAGAGCAACACGACGGCGATCGGCGCCGCGATCGCGCGCATGGCGGCGGCGCTGAGCGGCAACCTCAAGATCAACATCGGCAGCGGCGCGACGACGTAGATGGCCGACGCCCCCGCGATCGATTTCACGTCCGGCAGCATCGATTCGCTGCTGCCCAAGCCCCCGGAGGCTCTCACCAAGGGCTTGGGCGATCTCTACGAGCGCAAGATCGAGACCGACGACGCCATCTCGGCCGCCACCGAGCGCCGTGCCGCGGCCGACCGCCAGCAGATGCAGCGCGCCTTCGAGCAGACCGGCTTCGAGGCTGCCACCGCCCTCAAGCCGTGGGACGCCAAGGAGGAGGCGCGCAAGACCGCCTACGATCCCATCGAGGCGTTCGGCTCGATCGGCAGTGTCTTCGGCATCCTCGCCTCCGCGTTCACCCACGCACCGATGGCGAACGCGCTCAACGCCAGCGCCGCCGCCATGGAGGCGGTGCGCGCCGGCAAGGAAGACGAGTTCAAGAAGAACTTCGACGCCTGGAAGGCCAACAACGACCTTGCGGTGAAGCGCTTCGAGATGGAGCGTCAGCACTTCACCGACGCCGCCACCCTGATGGACCGGGACCTGGCGGCGGGCACGCGGCTCGCCTCGCTCAACGCCCTGCGCTTCGGCGACCAGAAGGCCAAGCTGCTGCTCGACAACGGCATGGTGAAGGAGTGGTACGAGCTCCAGGACAGTCGCGCCAAGCTGGGCGAGGAGAACATCCGGCTCAACGGGGAGATCACCCAGGACTCGCTGCGCCGCAAGGTGCTGGAGACCGACCCGGGCTGGAACGTCGGGAAGGAAGAGGACCCGTCCAAGCCCCCGGTCGATCCGCGGCTGGTGGCGGTGCGCCGCCTGGAGGCGTTCAACCGGGCCTTTGCCGTGAAGGAGACGCCGCAGCAGGAGCTGATGGGGCGCTGGTTCTTCGAGCACCCCGAGGGCACCGCCGAGGAGGCGGCCGATTACTACAAGGACACGTTCGTCCGGCAGCCGCAGACCTTGTCGGCGCAGCAGTTCCAGGCGGTGGACGATCTGGTCGAGCAGGGCGTTCCGCGCGAGGAGGCAATCCGGCGCGTCACCCAGGCGTCGGCGAAGCCCGCGTCGGCGGGCCAGCCCGGCATGGGCAAGGAGGAGGCGCTCGCCGTCGAGGAGCTTCTTCGCGCCAACCCCGGCATGAAGCGCACCGACGCGATCGCCGAGGTGAAGCGCAGCGCTGCCACCATCACCGGCAACAAGGCCGACGACATCCGCTCGCGCATCGACCTGTTCGACAATTCCACCACCAAGATCGACGCGGCGCTCGAAACGCTCAACAAGCACGTGCTCTCGGCCGGCTTGGCGGGCCGGGTGACCCGGATGGGGGAGCGCGTCGGCAACATCTTCGGGTCCAGCGACACCGATCGCGAGCAGTTCATGCGCGACATCAAGTACCTGCAGACCCTGGCGCCGCAGCTGCTCACCGATCGCCACGGGCGGCCGCTCAGCAGCGAGGCCGGCTCGATCAGCGACATCATCGGGGGCCTGTCGCTCGGCGACACCACGGCGAACACCATCCGCTCGCTCGAGGAGGTGAAGCGCCTGTACGCCAAGATGCGGGAGGACAACACCAAGCGCCTCGGCGGCACCTGGACGCCCGGTCCCGATCATCCGACGGCCCCGCCGCCTGCCTCCGGCGGGTCCTGGCGCTCCGCGCCGCTGGTGCAATGATGGGCGGCGTTGTCGATTTCCTCTCCAAGGCCGGCACCTCCATGCTGGAGGCCGAGGCCGGCACCGCGACCGAGAAGGTCCCCACCATCGCGGGCGACGAGGATTTCGCCAAGCTCAAGCCGGGCACGAAGTTCATCGATCCCGAGGGCAAGCAGCGCGTCAAGCCTTACGAGGTGAAGACCGACGCCGACTTCTCGTCGGTCCCCGAGGGCGCGCAATTCACCGATCCCGAGGGGCAGACGCGGCAGAAGCCGAGCTTCGGCGGCATTGGGTTCACGGCACAGACCCTCTACGACATGGCGGTGACCGACAAGGAGCGGCGCAAGGCGCTGGAGCGCTCCTATCCGGGCAAGGTGAAGGCCGACGAGCACACGGGCGAGCTCTACGTCGATGACGACGGGCAGATGCTCAAGCCCGGCCACGGCATGTCCCCGGTGCCGGCGGGCCTCGCCTCCATGGCGCTGCCGACCGCCGGCGCCGTCGTGGGCGCGGTGGGCGGTGGCGCTGCGGCCGCGCCGACCGGGCCTGGCGCGGTGGCGGGCGCGGTCGCGGGCGGCGTCGGCGGCTCGTTGCTCGGGCAGGGCTTCAACGACGTGATCCTGCAGCTGGCGGGCGTCCTTGACCGCACGCCGGGTGAGGAATTGACGCAGCTTGGGCTCGCGGCCGCCTCGGGCGGCGCAGGAGCGGGCGTGGGGCGCGGGATCGGAGCAATAGCGCCGGCGCTCAAGGGCGCGGCTAAAGCGGCCGGTGGAGTGGCCCCCGCGATGGGGCGGCATTTCCTGGGCACGACACCCGAAGACCTGTCGATGGCACGCCGGCTGGCCGAGCAAGGCGAAAAACCCGCTGAGGGGCATGGTCCTATCGCTGCTATCCGCCGGCTTGTCGGAAATACGGACACCGACGTTCTGGCTCCACCCTCCTCATGGGCCAAGGAGGCGCCGCACATCCAGAACATCGTGGAGGTGTTCGAGCCGGCCTTTCACACCCAGGACCCCCTCCTCCAGTCCGCTACCGGGCACTACGAGCGCTCCGCGGGCGAACTCCTGGAGGGCCTGGGCGTCAAGACCGAGCCGGGGCAGCTGGTCAAGCCCAGCGAGGCGGTGGCGACGCAGGCGACGGGTGAGGCGCTGCTGCGTCGCACGCTCGCTGAGTCGCAGGCGGCCGACGCCGAGATGCGGCGCGTGCTGGACGCAAGGAAAGCCGGGGCTGCGCCGCCCGAGGCGGCGACCGCGCAGCGCGAGGCGCTCCAGAAGGCCGCCGAGAACGCGCGCACGCAGGCCCAGGCGCTGGTGGATGCCGGCTATCAGGAGATCCAGCGCGGCGTCGACACCGCCATGCAGGTCGCGCGCGCCGGTCACGGCACCGGAGAGCTCTGGCAGTCGATCGGCGAGCAGCTGCGCGCGGTGCGGCGCGGCATCCAGGAGCGTGCCAGCACGATGTACGGGCAGGCCGACGAGCTCGCGGCCGGGCATCTGCCCAACGTCGAGGGCTTGCCCGAGATCGCGCAGCGATTCGCCGACGAGCTTCCCGAGGAGTTCCAGCGCAACCAGCCGGCGATCGTGCGCCAGCTGCGGCAGATGGCGGGTGAGCGCAACCCCGAGACCGGCGAGGTGATCCGCCCGCCGTCGGCGCCGACCTTCGGGCAACTGCACAACCTGCGCTCCCAGATCCGGCAGAGCACGGATTTCTACCGGCTCAACTCGGACATCAAGAACGGTACGTTCAAGTTCTTCGCGCGCCGCGTCGACGAGGTACTGCACGACCCGCAGGCGGTCCCCGAGCTGCGCGCCGCGGCCGAACAGCTCGACCGCGCCGACGCCTTCTACCGCGAGAACATGCCGATCTTCGAGGCCCAGCAGATCAAGACGATCATGAAGGGCCTGGAGGCGGGTGAGCCCGCCGACCCCAAGGTGCTGTATCGGGCGGTGGTGAAGGAGGGGCACACCGATCTCACCAACCGCATCCGCGAGATGGTGGGGCCGAACCTGTGGGCCGGCGTGCGCGCCGCCGACGTGCAGGAGATCATGGACGCCAGCCGCTCCCTGGTGCCGGGGCAGGTGGACGGCCGCGCGTTCACCCGCGAGGTGCTGGAGCGCTACCGCTCGGGTATCCTGCAGTCGGTGCACGGCCCCGACGTCACGGCGCGACTGCTGCGCCAGGCGCAGGACGTCGCCATGCTGGAGGGGCGGCTGCCGGTGGCGGTGCGCCCCGGCGACACCCTCACGCAGGCGATCGATCGTGCGCAGCGCGCCGCGCAGGAAGCCAAGGCGGCCGCCAAGCAGGACCCGCTGGCGACGCTGAACCGCGAAATGCGTCAGATCGAGGTGGAGGGCAAGCGCGAAGCGGCCGCCGCGCGCGGGGCGCGCCGCGCCGAGCCGCTGGGTTTCCTCTACGAGCCGACCACGGGCGCCGCCGAGGCGGTCGACCGTATCCTCAAGAGCGAGGACCTGATCCTGGCGTCGGCGGCCAAGTTCGGCGAGGGCTCGCCCGAGTTCAACATGCTGCGGCAGACCTGGGCGCAGCGGCTGCTCCAAGGCACCCTGCAGCCCGGCGAGCGGCTCGCCAAGACCTCGGCCGAAGTGCAGCGCATCATGTTCCCGGGGGTCACGCTCGAGCAGGCGCACCTGCTGGCGCGCGAAATGGACTTCCTGATGGCGAACCGCTACGGCATGAAGGGCACGGCGCAGGGCATGAGCGCCATGGCGAAGGTCGAAAACCCGTGGGCACACATCGCCGGGCGCGGCGGCACCATCGGCAAGATCATCGCGGCCCCGATCAATATCATCCCGGGCAGCGGGGCGGCCGGCCGCTTCATCCTGGGCGAATACTACGCCCTGATTCGCAAGCTCGCGACGTCGCCCGCCACCCTGCGCTGGCTGGAGCGCGGCCTGACCGGCGATCCCGAGCAGAAGGCCGCGGCGCGCACCTTCCTGCAGCGCTACGGGGCCGCCATGGGAGCAGGCGCGGGTGAGGCGATGGAGCAGCGGCCGCGACAATGACCTTCCGCGAAACCTGTGATCGCCTCGCCCTCATGGTCGCCCAAGAGGCGCTAGAAGAGAGTAATAGCGCACAAGAACGCTTAGATGCGCTCAAAGTGCTCACGGGCTACCTTTCGGCCATACAGCGCGCGAAGCCGTCCGATCCGCTCCCCGCGGCGAACGGTTTCGCCGCCATCGCGACCATCATGGCACAAAGAGAGGCCCCGGATGACGACGCCGACGCTGGTGAAGCCGGGGTTCGAGCCGGTCCCTGATGATCCGCCTGCTCCCCCCAAGGAGCAGGCCATCGCGATCTCGATGCTCACCCTCGGGCTCAAGGCCCTCTCCCAGCGCTTCGTCACCGCGCTCGCCGACCTGTTCTGCCTGTTCGCCCTGCTGCTCGGCTGGCACCTGTGGCTCCAGGTCCCGCAACCCGACACCCACCAGCTCATCTGGCTCGGTCTCTACGCGGCGTTCGCGCTCGCGGCGTGCGTGATCGTGAGGCGGCGATGAAGGCGATCGCCCTCGTCATTCTCACGATCCTGGCGTTCCTCGCCGCGTGCCTGCCGGCGGACGCGCAGAACGTCAATATCAACTGCTACGGCAGCACGGGCTGGGCGCCGTGCAACGGCGCTCCCGCAGGTGCGACGTTCATCACCGGCAACGCGACCGGCACGACGGGGGCGGTGGTAGGCACGCTGACGGCAGTTGCGGGCAAAACGACCTACATCTGCGGATTCGACGTGTCGGCGATCGGCGGCACCGCGGCGGTGGGGCCGGTCACGATTGCCGGCACGATCACGGCATCGCTGACCTATCAGCTGGCAAGCTCAACCTCGGGTAACACGCTCGGCCGCACCTTCACGCCGTGCATCCCGGCGAGCGCCCCCAACACCAACATTACGATCACCACCACGGCGGACGGCACCGCCTCGGGAGTTGCAGTCAATTCCTACGGCTATAACCAATAGGTGTGCTGAATGGCTAATCCCAACACGCAACTCATCGGTGCAATCAACCAGATCGGGAGCCTTGCGGTGCAGGCGGTCGCGCTGCAGCAGGCGATCGATGCCCTGAATGCGCAATATTCGTTGCAGTCATGGGGAACGCTGACGAGCCAGCTGACAACGATGGCGCAGGGCGCTGATGGCCTCCCGGGCGTCAACGATGGTTCGCCGAACGCGGCACATCCGATCAGCACCAACACGCCGCCGGGATACGGCCTCAACCGGGCCGTGACCGCGTTGCAGGTGGCGCAGGGGCTCGGGGCGCTACTGAATGTTTCCGCGGCTGTCAAGGGCCAGGCGGTCACGGCTGCCGCCAGCACGCCGGCCATCCTCGATGTATTCGTGGGGTCATGATCAGTGACCACCGAAAAGTGGATTGCGGGCTCCGGGCAGGGCCTCAGCTGGGGCTCGGCGTTCTCGACCGAGATCAACTCTCTCGGCTCGGGCAACGCCGTGCTGTCCGGCATCTCGGGGATCACCAACGGCACTGCGCTCGACATCTTCGCCGACATTTCCTTCGTTGCCGGCGCGACCGTCACGACGGCGGCGCCTGCCAACCTCGCGTTCTATCTCTACCCGCTCAATGAGGACGGCTCGACCTACGGCGACGGCCGTTTCGGCTCGGCCGCGGCCGGACCACCCCCAAGCAACTACTTTGTCGGCTCAATTGGGTTCGCGGCGGCAGCTTCAACCGCCATCGCAGGCGTCGTGACCGGCATCATCATCCCACCGGGGACGTTCTTGTTCGTGTTGATGAACAACGCGGGCGTCGCGCTGCCGTCTTCCAACACTTGCAAATACCGCACATATAACCGCGCGGTCGCGTAATGAATGCCATCCTCCGTCCGCAAGCCTATGCTCCTTACGGAGGGCTGTTCCCGCGCTCGCACGCCGCAGCGCCCAATGACGCCGTCGTTCCCGCCGGCCTCGTCGGCTGGTGGACGATGGATGTGGAGGATGTGAATTTCGCCGCGGGGACGGTGGTCGATCGAAGCGGCAATGGCGGAGTAGGAGCACTAGCTGGTCTTTCGGCGTCAAGCGCCGTCCAGGGCCAGATTGGGCAGGCTCTGAATTTCAACGGTTCAACGTCTGACATTGATATACCGTCGAGCGCAGCTTTAAGCCCGGCAAATGGCCTGGCGGTTTCGGCTTGGGTGAAATTCTCGTCTGCCGGAACCGCTTTCGTGGTGTGCAAAGACAACGGAACGCTTCGCTCGTTCTGCCTGTACGTTACGTCAGGAACAGTCAATTTACAGATATTCGGTGGAGGCAGCAATTCGACAGTGTCTAGTGTTCCTACATACAACGACAGCAAGTGGCATCATGTTTTAGCCACTTACCTATTCGTCACTAACGGTACATCTGTAGCGAAACTGTACGTCGATGGGGCTCAGATCAATTCAGCCGCAAATTTCTTTGGCCCTATGAACGTCACCGCGCAAGATGTGTTCATAGGTAATAGACCAGTATTCACCGGCTTCTTTGCCGGCTACATCGATGACGCCCGCATCTACAACCGCGCCCTCGATCAAGGCGAAGTCCTCCAACTCTATTCCGCCGGTTTGCGTGGGCAAGCTTACTGGCCGTCGATCGGAATGCCATTGATGGCGCTCAAGCCCGGATTCAATCCCGGCTGGACCATCGGCCGCAACACCGTCGTCGAGGGCGTCGCCTCGTGAGTTCGCTGCAGAAAAACGTCGCCAGCCAGAACTTCACGTTCTGCCTTGTCAGCACCAGCACCGGCCTCGGCGTTGCAGGCGCAACCGTCACCGGCTACGTGAGCAAGGATGGCGGCGCGCAGGCGGGCACAGGCGGCACGGTCACCAGCCAGGGCAACGGGCAATACAACTACGCTCCCACGCAGGCCGAGACCAACGCGACCGACGTCGGCTTCTTCTTTACGGCGACCGGATGCGTTCCCTGCAATCTCGATTTCCACACCGACCAGGTTGACGGCAACGGCTTCATCAAGGTCGATCTGGTCGACATCGCTGGCTCGGCCGTCGCAACCGGAACAGCGCAACTCGGCGTCAATGTGGTCAACATCGGCGGCTCCGCGGTGACCTTGGACGCGAACAATCTTCTGGAGGTGAATGTCCAGGACTGGAAGGGCACAGTTGTCGCAACACCGGCGACTGCCGGCATACCCGACATCAACGTGAAGAATTACAACAACGTGGTCGCGCAGACCGATGCCAACAGCCTGCCGAAGGTCGACATCGAGGACGTGGGCGGATCGGTGCTCTCGACCCATGCGGCTGGCATGATCCCGGCGGACGTGCGCGATATCGTGGGCGTTGCGGTGTCAACCACGACGGCACAGCTCGGCGTGAACGCGGTGCAATACAACGCCCAGGTCACGCAGACTGATGCGAACGGGCTTCCCAAGGTCGACATCGTCGACATCGCTGGTTCCGCAGTTTCGGCGAGCTCAGCGCAGCTCGGCGTCAACGTGGTTAATATCGCAGGATCGACAGCGACGCTCGACGGCAATAATTTGCTCCAAGTTGACCTTGTCGACATTGCGGGCGCTGCGGTCGCGACAGGCTCGGCACAACTGGGTGTCAATCTGGTCAACGTGGGGGGCTCGGCGCTTTCAACCCACGCATCCGGCATGGTGCCTGCAGACGTCCGCGACATCGCCGGTTCGGTCGTCTCGACCACCAGCGCGCAAATCGGTGTCAATGTCGTTCAGTACAACACGCAGACGGCCGCAACCGACGCCAACAACTTGCCGAAGGTCGACATCGAGGCGATTAACGGCAACGTTACTGCACCCCAGAATATCCAGCACACCATGCAGGCGGTGGTTCGCGGCACCTGCTCGGGAGGCACGCTCACGACCGCGGTGGTGTCCTCCATGACGTCACCCTCCTCGCTTACGGCGACCGGGCAACTGATCGGGCGGACGATCCTGTTTGATGCCAACACGGCGAGCGCGGCGCTGCAGTCGCAAGCGAGCAACATCACCAACAGCACGACCGGCGCGACGCCCACGCTGACCTTCACGGCACTCACGAGCGCGCCTGCGAATGGTGACACCTTCTCGGTGGTGTGATGACGGTGACCGTTCTCGGGCCGGGCGGTTATTCGCGCCCCCCGTGGGGTTCGTTTGCCGGTAAACCCGCAGCGTCGACGGCCAGCAAAAGCTATACACAACCGTTCACGGTCCTGGGGCCTGGGGGCTACCCGAGACCGCCATGGGGGATCTTTGCGGGGAAGTCGGGTGGCGGCGGCAAATCCTTCACGCAGGTTTTCACGGTTTTTGGTCCTGGCGGCTATCCGCGCCCGCCCTGGGGACCGTTCGCCGGCAAGCTTCCTCCCATACCCCCCATCCCGCCAATCCCCCCGATCCCACCCGTTCGGACGGGGCTCGAGAAGACCCTGTTCGTCTACGTATCGCCCGAGAGCCTCGGGCTGCGACCCATCGTCGCGGTGCAGTCGCTCACCCGGGTCTACGTCGGCGAGCCAGCCACCCTGCTCCTCCCCGTGAGCGTCGGCACGCCGGCCGGGTCGCCCGAGCTCGTGATCACCCGGCCCGACGGGACGAAATATGAAGTCCTGTCAACGTATAGGGCCTTTGTCAGGGGTTCCGAGTACGTGCTATACTCGGCCCTCATGGGTGAATTGAGCCTCGCGGGGGACTGGACCCTGTTCTACGAGACCGGATCCTTCGTGTCGCCCACCTACACGTTCCGCGTCTGGAGGCCCTCGTGAAAAAGCTCCTTCTGCTCCTCCTGCTCCTCGCCGGGGCGGCCCACGCGCAATCGGTGCAGCAGTCCGGCAGCGTCACGCCGAATCATGTTCCGGTGTGGGTCACGAATGGCGTCCTTGGAGATGGCGGGACCGCTTCCTCGGGGCTCGCCACTTCCTTCGGCGTGACGAACAACGGCGGGCCGGGCATCTGTGTCAACAGCGCACCGATCACCGGCCCCTACAACGCGCTCTGCCTCTCGGCCAGCACCTCGGGCGCAGGCCAGATCACCCTACAGAACTACGGCGGCGCAACTGCGCAGAACCTCCAGCTCGTCATCAACGGCACCGCGATCACGATCCCGACGGGCGGCGGCTCCTCGATCCCCACCATCATCGCGCCCCTGGTGATCAACGACGTGGTGTGCGCCAGCACCACCAACGGCGTCCTCAAGGACTGCGGCGTCACCATGGGTCCCGGCACCCAATGGGGCATTCAGTATTTCTCGACGGCCGCGACCACCGCCTCCACGGGCGCCGGGACCAACGGGCAGGTGTTCCTCGCCCAGACCGGCGCAGCACCGATCTGGTCGACGCTTTCGGGCGACGTGTCGAGCGTCTCGGCGGCCGGCGCACTCACGCTCGCGCGCGTCAACGGCATCCCGTTCCCGTTCTCGTTCACGGTGCACGGCGTACTGCTCGGCGAGGGCATCAATCAGTTCACCTCGCTTACCACCAGCAACGTCGGACAATGCCTGCTCTCACAGGGCACCAACAGCGACCCCGTGTGGGGCGCGTGCGCGAGCGGATCGGGATCGGCGGGTGGCAGCAACACCCAGATCCAGTACAACTCGTCCACCTCGCTCGCCGGCAGCGCCAACCTGACATGGGTGAGCCCGGCGCTGACAATCGGCGCCGCCTCGTCGGCCACCGGCCAGCTCGCGCTCGCGGGCACCACCAGCGGCGCCGTGACGATCCAGCCGCAGGCGGCCGCCGGCACCTACAATTTCAACCTGCCGACCAGCGCGGGCTCGAGCGGGCAGCCGCTGATCTCGGGTGGTGGCGTCGGCGCCGCCCAGACTTACGGTACGCTTGGGATCTTCGGCGGCGGCACGAACTGCTCGTCCGCGTCGGGCACCTGCCTCGACAACATCACGGGATTCGCCTCGACCGGCTTCGTGCAGCGCACCGGGGCCGGCACCTACGCGCTCTCCAACCCCATCCCCGTCGCCAACGGCGGCACGAACCTCGCCAACGGCACGAGCGGCGGCATCCTGGGCTTCACCGGCACCACCACGGTAGCGTCGAGTGCGCTTCTGACCCTCAACGGCGTCGTGATCGGCGGGGGTTCAGGCGCGACTCCGACTTCAACCGCGGCCGGCACCAACGGGCAGATTTTCGTCGGCCAGACCAGCGCGGCCCCGGCGTGGGAGACGGCGGGCGGCGACATTGCCACCATCTCGGCCGCAGGCTCCTTCACCATCGCCAACAACGCCGTGACCGTCGGCAAGTTCGCTCAGCAGAACGCCTACACATTGCTCGGCAACGTGGCAGGCACCACCGGCAACATCTCGGCGTTCGCGATCGGCAGCCTGACGCAGAAGGCGTCCCCCTCGTCCAGCGACTACATCATGCTCTCGGACCAGTCGGCGTCGGGGGCACTCAAGTACGCGACCGTGTCATCGATCGCGAGCGCGGGGTCGGTGGGCTCGGTCAATACCCTGACGGGCGCGATCATTCTCTACACCGGGCCGCAGGGGCGCCTGACGCTCACGTCCCACACGCCGGTCATGAAGGCAACCGCGGGCGCACAGACCACGCTCTATTACGACTGCTACAACGGCGGCAACCAAGTCTTCTACTACAACGGCACCGCCGACGTGCAGGACACGATCTCGTCCTGCCAGGTGTCCACCGCCATGCAGTCGAGTTCGACCGGGGTGCTCAGCAGCGCCAACGTGTTCGACGTGTGGTGGTCGAGCAACCACAACATCTGCGTCGCCACCAACGGCTCGGGCGGCGGGTGGTCGGCGGACACCGGCAGTCCGAGCAATCAGGCGCGCGGCACCGGGTACTCGCAACTCGACACCACCACCCGGCCCTACATCACCAACGCCAACGCGCTCACCAATTGTTACAATGGTGCGACCAATTACGGGTCGATCTCGGCGAACCAGGCGACCTATCTCGGCACGATATACACATCGGGGGCGGGGCAGGTGAGCTGGACTTTAGGCGCGTCGGCCTCGGGAGGCACAGCGGGCTTGCTCGGGGTGTGGAACTACTACAATCGAGTTTCGGTCGGCACGACGGTAACCGACAACGGCACATCGTACACCTATGGCACGGCGACGGTACGGCAGGCCCGCGCGTCGGCCGGCAACCAGATACAGTTCGTCCTCGGGGTGCAAGAAGATGCCGTGCAGTTCGCCTACATGGGTGCCGTCATTCAAAATTCAGGAGGGACCGGCGAGCCTGTGTTCGGACCTGGATTCGACTCGACGACTACGTTTGGAATCCAGCCGGTCAATGGAGCAGGCAGCGCGCTGGCGATTCTTGGTGCGTCGAGCACCGGCATCTGGAACGTCGGAGTAGGGCTGCACACGCTGAGCGCAAACGAAGAAAACCTATCTGGAGCCGCGCCGACATTCGACGGTCAATCGCTCAATGCCTTGGTTGCCTCCATCAGGATGTGAGCATGACCGGCACCAGCATCCCACGATATGCCCGTGAGCTCGGCTATGCGCTCGATCCCGTGCTGCCGTTCAGCATTCCGACCGGCGCGGCACCGCACTCGCTGTGCATCGATGGTGCGGCGGGCATCATCGGCGTGTCGTGCTCCAATATGCCGGGCGCGCAGTTCTTCTCGCTGACGACTGGCGCGCTGGTCGCCAGCGTTTCGACATCGGGAGTGCCGGGCAGCAACCCGCTCGGCATCTGCTTCGATGCGGTGTCCGGGCTATGGGCGCTCGCCGATTTCGGCGGCAACGCCGTCGTGCTCATCAACCCGGCGACCTGGACCATCCAGCAGGTCGTGCCGTGCGGCGCCGGACCGCGGGACGTGAAATCGGACGCGACGGGCGTGTGGGTGACGGAGAGCACGGCCAACACGGTCTCGCACATCAGCCGGACGACATGGGCGATCGATCACACGCTGCCGCTTGCGGGCCAACCGTATCGGATGGATTTCGATGGCGTGCGGTTCCTCTACGTCGGGTGCGGAACCGGCAACACGCTGGCGCAGATCGACACGCTGGCCGCGCCGCCGGCCGTCACGTGGAACAGCCCGACCAACTCGGGCCCGTGGGGCATCCTCTGCGGGATCCCGTTCATCCACGTGACCTGCTTCAACGGCGGCGGCGCTGTGAACTGCTTCCTGCCGAGCGGGGCATGCCAATACACATCGAGCTTTACCGGGGTCAGCGGGTCGCCACACGACCTGGTGCGCGTGCATGACACGCTGTGGATCGCCAACGCCAACGGCAACAACCTCATCAAGATGGGCGCCGATGGCGGCCGGGTGATCGATGTCCTCCAGGCCGGCAAGGACACCGCCGGCATGGCATTCGATGGCGTCGCGGTCTGGAATACGTGCTATGTTGACAACACGATCGAGCGCCGTGTTGCAGTCGAGCCGATAACATAAGCCCAATACGACTACTATCAGGATGTGACAATGAAATCCTTAGCTTTTGCCCTGCTCCTCCTCGCCACCCCCGCCTTCGCCCAATACGCGCCGCCCGACGAGGAGCT